>Ga0129316_1000549_pt1 | contig 20219 bp, 19 predicted proteins | sample Cm1ome_2_FD_94429 | JGI IMG/M metagenome (GOLD analysis project Ga0129316, IMG submission 94429) | Eastern black-and-white colobus group fecal microbial communities from Wisconsin, USA - Cm1022B metagenome | ecosystem: Host-associated > Mammals > Digestive system > Large intestine > Fecal...
ACCAATATTTATTTTTTCCTCCTTTAGGTCTCCCCATAAAATCATCTCCTTAATTCAATTATAACAAAAGAAAAGTAGATCACATTCTTTTTATGTGTCTACTTTTACTTTATCACTTCAAAAGTAATATTGACTTTGCTTTTTTTTATGATAGAATAACTAAAAATTAATGAAAAAAGAGGGATTTGTATGGTAAGAATTACAAATGTTAAAAAACTTTCTTTAGGCATTAAAAAATCATTATTAATTAATGATTCTTTATCTACTCTAAAATAAAGGTATCACGCTATTAGCGTGGTGCCTCTTTTTTTGTTAATTTTTATATAAAATTTTTATGTTTTGGAAAAGGAGGAGAAGAATATGGAAAAAACATTAAAAAAAGATTTTATACGTATTGGTTTCTCAGGAGCAGCAAGTTGGGCTTGGGGGACATCACTTATTATGGGACAACAAATTGCCCAAGAGAAAGGATTAATAGCTTGGATAATATGGGCTGTATGTAATTCTTTAACACTTGCACTATTAGGTTTCTTATTTAAGAAGAAGGTAATATCAAAAGAAATATTTGATAGACCCGAAGCAAAAGTAATTGCTTTAATAATTCAATTATTCTGTTTATTAGTACAATTAAACTTTATCAACCAACAATTTTTGAAAATTATTGGTGATCCATTATATGCATATATAATAACTGTAGTAATTGGATTTATATTTACTTTAATAGTGTTTAAAAAAGGTTTGCCAACATCGATTAACACAGATATTGTTCAATGGTTAGGAGCAATAGTAAGTATAGTTGTAATAATAGCATTAGGAATAATAACTAAAGCACCATTACAACATTTTGTAAGTACTACACCATCAGGAGTATTATGGGGAGTATGGAGTGGATTAATCTTATTTGCAGGTCCAATTGGAGATGTTCAACATTGGCAAAGAGTAGAATCTGATAAAAGTAAAAAAGCATATTATTTTGCAGCATTCTTATTTGCATTATATATGTTATTAATATTAGGAATGGCTTTCTTCCAATTCAGTAAAGTAATGAATATTATTTTATTAGTAACAGTTTTATGTATAACTACATCTACAATCGATAGTATTGCTGTTGCTACACATGAAATAAAGAATAAAACAGTTGGTACAATAGTAGCATTATTAATATGCTTAACTTGGGGTTTATTTATTAAAATTGGTATGATTGATTTATGGAGTAGTTTTGGTGTAATTAGATTTGCATTTGCACTAGGAATTTTATTATTCCCATTATGCTTAAAAGGTAAAGTAGCAGCAGTTGCTCCAATATCAATTTTAGGTATGACAACATTAGCAGTATTTACTATTTTAGGTCAAATTAATATTAATAATGTTGCTGGAATAATATGTATGGTAGTTGCTGTAGTAATACTAATTTATACTATAGTATTATCAATTATTCGTAGAAAAAAGGCATAATACAATGGAATTTTTTGATGTAAACCAATATAAACTATTTTTAAAAAAGTGTGATATTGCTAGCGTAGGAGAACCTGTGAAAGGATCGTTAATATATTTACCATATGGTGTTATATTAAGAGAAAAATTATATGGAATAGGTATTGGTCATTTAAAACAATTAGGTTTTAAACAAGTAATGCTTAGTGATTATATAGATGAAGAAAGTATAAATGCAATAGATGGTATTTCTAAAATATCTAAAAATTATTTACATATAGAAGATAATAATTTTTGTATGACCGCAGGTCATGAAGTATCTTGTTATTCTTTAATTAGAGAGCAATTAAAAGATCATTCAAAAAGGATGGAATTTCCTATAAAGTATTTTAATTTTGGATCTGTTTTTAGATTTCCTAAGAACACTAAATTTCCATTTAATTATGGAGAGAGAAAATCTTTCTTAGAATGTTATGCTATTTATAAGACTACTGAAGAAGCAGAAGCAGCTTTACAAGAAGGTATTGATTGGAATAGAAAAATAGTTAAAGATATTTTAAACTTACCTGGTGTAGAGGTAGAAAGACCTAGATCTACAAATAAACAATTTTCTAAAAAAAGTATACATATAGATACTATTACTCCTTTAGGAGAGACAATCATAACAGGAATGACTTATTTCCATAATGATGTTTTTACTAAAGCATTAAATGTTAAAAGAAAAGATCAAGCTACTAATAAGAATCATTATGTATATTCAACTCATTTTGGTTTGAGTGAAAATGTATTACATTCTTATATAATTAATTGTTTTGATAAAGATAGATTTAGATTCTATAGTTTCTTAAGTCCATTTCAAGTTCAAGTAGTAGATGCTACTAATAATATGTTTGAAGATACATCTTCTTTATATAAAGTTCTAGACGAAAACAAATATGAATATGAAGTGGTTAGAGTAAAAGGAGAAAAAATCAATAGAGAAGTAATAAGAGCAAAAGAACTAGGTATTCCTGTTATTATTATTTTAAAAAATAACAATAATAATTTAGAAGTAGTATTTGAATCTTGTGATGAACAATTTAATATTGATATTAATTTAGTTAATGATTATATAAAAGAATACTTTGTTAAAAATGATAAGATGGTTAGAGATAGATTAACTAATATAGAAAAGAATAACATAGTATCTGCAAGTACAAGAGAAGAATTAGTAGAAGTAGTTTATGAAGGAAAAGTAGCTAAAATATATTGTGAAAAAGATGAAGATAATGTTAAGACTATAGAGTCATATCTTCAAGGAGGAGAAGTTCTTGGCTATCAAGATGGTACTACTCCTGGGACAGATATTTTATCTAAGAAAAAGACATTAAATTTAATGTATGTTTCAAGAAGATCATAATAATTAGTACTTGATTAAATAATAAATATGTATTATACTTATATTGTTTAGCAATGAAGAAAAGTAGTAATAAATAAATATTATTTAGAGAGTTAATGGATGGTGAAAATTAACTAATATTGTTTATGAACTTGTTTTGGAGCTAAAAACGTGTAATTACGATATAAATAAGAGAGCATAATCCTATGAAGTAAGGTGGTACCGCCAGTATTGGTCCTTACATTATAGGATTTTTTTGTTTCAGAAAAAGAAAGGAAGAGTGATTAGAATGTTTAATCATATTGAAATTGAAGAAAAATGGAGAAAGTATTGGGAAGATAATAAAACATTTAAGACTGATGTTTGGGACTTTAGTAAACCTAAATATTATGCATTAGATATGTTTCCATATCCATCAGGAGTAGCATTACATGCAGGCCATCCATTTGGTTATGTTGCTACTGATATAATAGCTAGATTTAAAAGAATGCAAGGATATAATGTACTTCATCCAATGGGTTTTGATTCATTTGGTTTGCCAGCAGAGCAATTTGCAATAAAGACTGGTAAACACCCTAATGGATTTACTGAACAAAATATAGAAACAATGAGAAACCAATTAAAAATACTAGGATTATCATATGATTGGGATAGAGAAATATCTACTCATGATCCTAAATTTTATAAATGGACTCAATGGATATTTAAACAATTATATTTAGATGGATTAGCTAAAGAAGTTGATATGCCTGTTAATTGGTGTGAAGAATTAGGTACTGTTCTTGCTAATGATGAAGTTATTGATGGTAAGAGTGAAAGAGGAGGATATCCTGTTGTAAGAAAGAATATGAAACAATGGGTTATTGACATTCCTAAGTATGCAGAAAGATTAATTACTGGGTTAGATGAATTGAACTGGCCTCTTAGTACAAAAGAAATTCAAAAGAACTGGATAGGTAAAAGCGAAGGTGTAGAAGTAGATTTTGATATAGTTGGTGGAGGTAAATTTTCTATATATACTACTTGTATTGAAACAATATATGGTATTACTTTCATGGTATTAGCACCAGAAAATCCATTAATAGATGAATTAAAAGCTAGAATAACTAATTTCGATGAAATAGAAAAATATAGAGAAGAAACCGCAAAGAAATCAGATTTCGAAAGAACAGAAATGAACAAAGGTAAAACCGGAGTTAAAGTAGAAGGAATTAAAGCTATTAATCCAGTTAATGGTAAAGAAGTAGATGTATTCCTTGGAGACTTTGTACTTGCTAGTTATGGTACAGGAGCAGTTATGGCAGTTCCATCTCATGATCAAAGAGACTTTGAATATGCTATTGAACATAATATTCCTATGATACAAGTTATTGATGGAAGAGATACTAGTAAATGTGCTTTTGAAAAAATTGATTATCTTGGAAAAGGATGTAAGCTTATTAATAGTGAAGAATTTACTGGTATGACAGTAGAAGAAGCAAAAGAAGCTATTACTAAGAAAGTTGAATCTCTTGGAGTAGGTAGAAGAAAAGTTAATTATAGATTAAGAGAATGGATATTTGCTAGACAAAGATATTGGGGAGAACCAATTCCTATAGTACATTTTGAAGATGGAACTAGTAAGGCGCTAGATGATAGTGAATTACCACTTGTATTACCTGAACTTTCTGATTATAAAGGAAAGAATGGTCAAGCTCCACTTGAAAATGCAGAAGATTGGAAATATGTGACAGTAGATGGTAAAAAAGCAAAAAGAGAAACATCAACTATGCCTGGTTCTGCAGGCTCATCATGGTATTTCTTAAGATATATTGATCCAGATAATAATGATGAACTTGCTAATAAAGAATTATTAAAACACTGGATGCCTGTAGATTTATATGTTGGTGGACCAGAACATGCTGTCGGACATTTATTATATTCTAGAATGTGGAATAATTATCTTTATGATAAAGGTATAGTTCCATATAAAGAACCATTTACTAGATTAGTTCATCAAGGAATGCTTCTTGGTGCTAATGGAATTAAAATGGGTAAGAGATATCCAGAATATGTTATTAATCCAAATGATATAGCAAAAGAATATGGTACAGATACATTTAGATTATATGAAATGTTTATGGGACCACTTGAAGCAGAAAAACCTTGGAATGATGAAGGTGTTGCAGGAGCTAGAAAATTCTTAGAAAGAGTTTATAGACTTTATACTGAAAGTGGAAAAATAAAAGATGAACCAAATAAAAAACTTGATAAAGTATATAATGAAACAGTTAAAAAAGTAACTGAAGATTATGATAAGTTAGGATTTAATACTGCAATTAGTCAAATGATGATTTTTATAAATGCTGTTTATAAAGAAGAGGTATTCCCAAGAGAATATGCTGAAGGATTTATTAAAATGCTTAATCCTGTTTCACCATATATTACTGAAGAATTATGGACAACAGTATTAGGACATGAAGGAAGTATAACTTATGAATCATGGCCTACATTTGATGAAAGCAAATTAAATGCTGATGAAGAAGTAGAAGTAGTAGTTCAAATTAATGGTAAAGTAAGAGGTAAAGTAACAGTACCAAGTGATATTTCAGAAGATGATATTAAAGAAAAAATTAGAGAAATAGATAATGTAAAAAGATATTTAGATGGTGCTAATATAATTAAAGAAATATATATACCTAAAAAATTAGTTAGTATTGTTATTAAATAAAAAAAGAAGGTTTAAACCTTCTTTTTATAATGTGTGTGTATTATTGATAGTATTAGATACATTTAATTCATTTGTAAGATTACTTTCTTGTAGATTATAAGAATAAGTTTCACCCGTATTTAGTGAAGTAAAATAAACATCGTTTATATTACTGCCTAAAGCTGCAAACATTTTACCAAATACGTCTGAATAATAGTTTTGATTGTGATTAACGCGCATTTCATTAATAAAACTATTTAAAGATGCATTAATGTTTCCGTTAGTAACAACTCCAGGGCCTCCATTATATGCTCCAATATCTAATATTCCTGCAGAGACATAATCATAGTTATTATTGTGTATATTTTCTAAATAGTTTTCTAAAATAGCTATTTGTGCGATAATTGCGTCATGATCACCAGTAGTTACATTACCATATAAACCACCCATATATAATTGGTTATTATCTAGATCATAAACATTTACTGTGATATTTCTGATTTCAGAATTACCATTTTCATCAAAATATCTATAATTATATGTTTGATTATGGTGCCAAGATGTAATTGAAGTTAGACCGTATGTTGAATATGCACTTTGATCTTGTTTATCAGGATTTTCAAGTGCTATCATCGCAGTAATTAATCTTGGATCCCATCTAGTTTCTGAAGCTACCTGATCTATCAATAAACCATATCTTTCTCTAACTATATTATATATTTGTAAATCTGAATTGAAATTTCTTAGACTACTACATCCAATTGTTAAAGTCATTGGTGAAGATAAGTCTAATTCTGGAATATCCACACTTACACTTGGTGATACTTGTTCAAGTGTTTCCATAGTTGTTTCATTAGTTTCAGTAGGAGTAGTTTCTTCAATTGTCTCAATATTTTCAGTAGATATTGTTTCTGTTTCAGAAGAAGTTGTTTCTTCTACAGGAGTAGGAGTTACAGAAGTTGTTTCTTCTGCAGTAGTTTCAGTAGTAACAGTAGTTTCATTTATTATAGGAGCAAGATTTTCTTCAGTTCCAAAAATATCATCATACTCTTCAATTATTTCAGTTGTTTCAACTGGTATATCTGTTTTAGTCTTATCTAAAGTTGATGCGATTGCTGTACCAGTACTAATTAATAGAGTAGTAGTAAGAAAACCAGCAGCTACTTGTTTACCTAATTTTGTTAATCTAAATTTTTTCTTTTTAATTTTTCTTTTTACTTCTTTATTTTCCATTTTCACCTCAGGTTTTTTATTATTAATTTTTGCTTTTAATCCTACTAATACTAATCCAAATGCTTCTTTAGATTTTATATAAGTTGATATTATTTTAATACCTAAATTATATTTATTAGATAATTTTCTATTAGCATCTAATTTATTAGTATTTTTAGTCTTAGATTCTATATATTGTTTGTTATAAAATTGTTCTATTCTTCTATTATTCATATTCCACCTATTATATATATTTAATATAACAAATAATATATTTATAGTCAATTAAAAAAAATGTTTCATTTTATAAAAAATGTGTTATAATTAATTTGTTGTTTGTGTCTCCTTAGCTCAGCTGGTAGAGCAACTGACTCTTAATCAGTGGGTCTGGAGTTCGAATCTCCAAGGGGACACCAATAAGAATAGAACTTGCGTAATGCAAGTTTTTTTGTGTCAACAAAAAATATAACAATTGTAAATATAATAATGTTATGTTATTATTTAAATAGAGGTGATAGTATGGCTACAGATGTAGTAACAGTTAAAAATCAAAAACCAGGATTTTTTGCTAATTTAAGTAGTTCATTCGGTGGAATCATCATTGGTATTTTAATGCTATTTGGTGGTATTTCACTATTATGGTGGAATGAACATAATAATGTTAAAAACATTAAAAATGTAAAGGAGTTAAGAGATCAAGTTATTGATGTATCTAGTTCTGAAGTTAAATCAGAAAATGAAGGTAAATTAATTGCTACAAAAGGTAAACTTGATTACAATGAAAGTGTTTTATCAGATGATGCATTTAATATAAGTGTACAAACTCCAGTTTTAGTTAGAACTGTAGAAGTATATCAATGGGTTGAAGAATCTGAAACTAATGATGATACAACTACATATACTTATAAGAAAGAATGGAGTGAAAAATTAATTGATTCATCAGAATTTAATACTCCAACTGGACATGAAAATCCAGTAGATGTAAAATATGAAAGTGAAAGATTTGAAACTGAAGAAACTTTAAAAGTAGGTGCATTTAGTTTAATTAGTAGCTTTAAATCAATGCTTAGCGCAGATAAGAATGTTGCAATTGATGAAACATTAGAATTACCAGAAGGATATAAAATATATAATAAATATATTACTAATAGTGCAGATACTGCTAGTCCAATAGTTGGAGATATACGTATTTCTTATACTAAAGCTGATTATAAAGAAGTATCAGTATTAGGTAAACAAATTGGTGATGAAATTGGTGATTATACTACTAAAAATAATACTAATATTAAGAAAATAGTTGACTATGCTACTAATGGTACTGGTATGATCAATGATATTGAATCAGCTAATAAATTTTCTAAATGGATGTTTAGAATATTAGGTACATTATTAATAGTAATTGGTGTAGGAGCAATCTTAGGACCTATAACTACATTAATTGGATATATTCCATTCTTAGGAAATGTTGTTAATTCAGTAATTGGTGTGATTTCATTCTTAATTGGACTTGGAATTGCATTAATAGTAATAGCTATATCTTGGTTTGCAGCAAGACCAATAATCGCAATTTGCTCATTAGTTGGTGTTGCAGTTATTATATTCTTACTTGTTACTCTTGTTAAAAAGGGCAAAAAAGAAGTTCCAAAAGCAGAAACAAAACAAGAAGAAACAAAAACTGAATAATAAAAATAACTCGAAAGAGTTATTTTTTTATGTTATAATTATAGTGTCGGAGGTTCTTATGAAAAAGATATTATTAATATTATTAGCTTGTTTTTTATTCGCAGGATGTTCTATCATTCCAGGTAGAAGTTCAGACACAACAAATATAAAAACAAATTTTGGTTCTTATAGAATCCCAGGTACTTGGGAGAAAAGTAATTACCATTCAACAAAAAATAAATATTTCTTTATCAATAAAAAGGATAGATATGTTAAAAAACCTAACAATATTTCTGTTGAAATGGGTACTAACAGATACAAGACATCTGATCATATAATGTTTAGGCAAGCAATTCTAAGACAATTAGGAATGCAAATGAAAGGAACAGATGCAACTATAACTGGTGATGGTTGGACAACAGAAAAAGGATATATTTGTTATACATTTACAATAGATGAAGGTAAATATAAAACTATTCAACATTATATAGTAAGTGATTATAAATATGTATTAGTTCATGAAACTATATGGGATGGTAATAGTGAAGATACAGATAATGCAGCTAAAAAAATTGTTAATACTTTTATATGGAAAAACTAACTCAAATGAGTTAGTTTTTTATTAATCCTTTATATTTATTAAATAAATCTATTAATTTATTATATGCATCTTCATTAATAGTATCTCTAATTAATTTAAATAAATATATATTTTCATCTAATAAATCATTATATTTTTCATTAATAATATTAATTAGAAATTCATATTCTTCATCATTTAATTTAATATTATATTTATTTAAATATTCATATATTTCTTCTTTACTTAAACTATTAATATACTTTATTATTAATTCTTTTTTCATAATTTCACCTAATTAAATATATGTAATAATAAATATATTTATAACCAAAATATTAATAGGTGAAAATATGAAATATAAAAGTATTAGAAGAATACAAAATAAAAGAATATACTTTATATTATTTTTATTAATAATATTTTATATTTTATTAATATATAAAATTATAGATATACAAATTATTAATAATGATAAATATAAAGAGTTATTAGATGAATTAACTATTAAAACAGTAGAAAGCAAATCTACTCCAAGAGGTAGAATATATGATAGAAATTATAATTTACTTGTAGATAATGTTGGTATTAAAACTATATATTTTAAAAGAGATAAAAGTGTTAGCAGTAAAGAATTAATTAATACTATAAAAGAAGTAAAAAAACATATAGATTTAGATTATTCTTGTTTGACTATAGATCAAATTAAAGACTATTATATGGTTTTATATGAAGATAAAGTTAATAATTTAATTACTAAAGAAGAAAAAGAATTATATAAAGAAAGAAAAATATCTTCATATAAAATTAATGAATTAAAAAAAGAAAGAATTAGTAATGATGAATTAGATAAAATTGATAGAAAAGAAGCTTATTTATATTATTTAATAAATAATGGTTATTATTATGAAGAAAAAGTTATTAAAAGAAATGCATCTGAAGAAGAATATGCTTATATAGCGGGTAATATATCTAAATTAAATGGATTTAATGTTAAATTAGAGTGGGAAAGAAAGTATTTATATGGCGATACTTTTAGAAATATATTAGGATCAATATCTAAAAATGGTATACCTAAAGAAAAGAAAAAAGAATATTTGAAAAAAGGGTATAAATTAGATGATGTAGTGGGTATTAGTTACTTGGAAGAAGAATATGAAGATTTATTAAAGGGTACTAAAAGCACATATAAATTAAATGATGATAATACATATTCACTTATTAAAGAGGGTAAAAGAGGTAATGATATAGTACTAAGTATAGATATTAATCTTCAAAGAGAAGTAGAAAATATTATTACAGAAGAAATATTATACGCAAAAGAAAACGAGATAAATATATCTTTGTATGATGGAAGTATGGTTATTGTTAGTGATCCTAATACAGGTGAAATACTTGCATATGCTTCTAAAAAATATATTAATGGTAATATAATTGATACATCAGAAGAACTAGCATTAAATGCAGTAACACCAGGTTCCATAGTAAAAGGCGCAAGTATTTCAACTGGATATAAATATAATGCAATTAGTATAGGTGAAACTATGTATGATGAATGTATCAAATTAAAAAATAAACCTAGTAAATGTTCGTGGAAAAATGGTATAGGGTATATTAATGATATAGAAGCACTTATGATATCTTCTAATTCATATCAATTTAAGACTGCTATGTTAGTTTCAGGTTATCCATATACTTATAATATGGATTTTAATCCAGGCAAAGAAGCTTTTGATAAATATAGAGGTATGTTTAATGAATATGGATTAGGTGTTAAAACTGGTATAGATTTACCTTTAGAATCAGTAGGTAATATAGGTGATAAAATAGATGGAGATTTACTTTTAGATTTTTCTATAGGTCAATATGATACTTATACACCAGTACAAATATCTAATTATATAAATACTATCGCTGCGTATGGAAATAGATATAAAATGCATTTTTTAAAAGAAATAAGATATCCATCTAATAGTGATGAAATAGGTGAGTTAAAAGAAGAAATAAAGCCTAAATTACTTAATAAAGTATCATTAGATGATATTTATATTAATAGAGTTAGATTAGGTTTTAATAAAGTAATGCTTTCACTTGGATATGGATATATGGGAAGTGTACCTGATCCATCTGGTAAGACAGGAACATCTAATTCTTTTAAAGATACAGATAATGATGGAATAATAGATAGAGAAACAATTTCAAAAGCATTTATTGGATATTCACCTAGTGATCATCCTAAATTTTCTATAGTTATTCTTTCTCCTCATGTTTCAGACCTTAATTATTCAGATTATGTACCTAATGTTAATTATAAAATAAGTGAAAGAGTATCTAATAAAGTGTTTGATTTTTTGCAATAATGTGTTATAATTTATAGGTAATTAAAAAAAAGAGGAGGTTTTTTGTTATGGCAGATAATAAAAAAAGTAAAGACGCTAGAAGATACGTTGCTTTAGAATGTACTGAATGTAAAGAAAATAGTAAAGTTTCAAGAGAAAATTATTTCGTTGAAAAGAATACTAAAAATACAACTGATCGTTTAGAATTAAATAAATATTGTCCTGTATGTAAAAAACATACAGTTCATAGAGAAAAGAAATAATATAGGGGGAATTTAGTATGCTAATAGATATTAATGATATTAAAACTGGTATGACAGTTATTATTGATGGTACTTTATACCAAATAGTAGATTTTTTACATGTTAAACCAGGTAAAGGTTCTGCATTTATGAAAATGAAATTAAAAAATATAAAAGCAGGAACTACATTAGATAAAACTATGAATACAAATATTAAAATAGAAAAGGCTAATGTTTCTAAAAAACAAATGACTTATTTATATTCAACTGGTGATAATTATGTATTTATGGATATGAATACTTATGATCAAGTAGAAATAAGTGAAAAACAAATTGAAGATGAAGCTAAGTTCTTAAAGGAAAATTTAGAAGTTGAAATATCATATTATAATGATGAATTAATTGGTTTAAATTTACCTGAAAAGATTAGTTATGTTGTTACTAATACAATGGATGCTGTAAAAGGAAATACTACAAATAATGCACAAAAAGATGCAGAACTTGAAAATGGTATGACTGTTAAAGTTCCATTATCCATTAATAATAATGATGAAATTATAGTTTCAACTAGAGATGGAAAGTATGTATCAAGAAAGTAATACTTTCTTTTTTTTGTTCTAAATAATACTTCTTTTAAATATATTTTAATAGTATTAGGAGGAAGCAATGATAAAAAAACAAAGTATTTGGGCATTAACATTATTTAGTCTAATTTTAATATTAAGTGTTTATTACATAACTCTTCCAACAGAGTTTGAACCAAAAGATGAAGTAAAAGCTAAAACTACTATTAAAGAAGTAGAGAAAAATGAAGCATTAGAAACACTTAAAATAGAGAATGATGATAATAAAAAGAAAAAGAAAAAAGAATTACAAGAAATATTAAATAAAGAAGATTCAACTAAAGAAGAAAAGAATAATGCTTATGAAGAATTAAAAGCATTAAATATAATTAAAAGTAAAGAAGAAGAGATTGAAATAAAATTAAAGGATAAATATAATACTGAAAGCTATGCAGAAATAGAAGATGATAAAGTAAAAGTAGTATTATCAAAAAATGAACATGATGAAAAATTAGCATCTGAAATAATGGATTTTGTTCAAGAATGTTTTGATAAAAAAATGTATATAACAGTTAAGTTTATAAAAGAGTAATAACATATTGACTCTTTTTTTCATATAATAACTAGAGTAATATAAATATACCCCTATATGAAAGTGAGGGAAATATGTGTAAAGGAATACTTACAAAAAGAGAAAGAGAAGTATTTGAATTATTAATAACTAACTTATCTACAAAAGAAATAGCAAGCAAATTAAATATAAGTGAAAAAACTGTTAGAAATCATATATCAAATGTAATGCAAAAACTTGGAGTAAAAGGTAGAAGTATGGCTGTAGTTGAATTACTTAAATTAAATGAGATATCTTTATAGATTTCTCATTTTTTTTAATTATAAACATATATTTTATTAAGGTGAATAAATGTGCTAAAAAGATTTTCTTTAAATAAAATATTTAAAATGTCATTATTTATACTAGTTTTATTTTTATTTTCAATTTATCCTAAAAATACTAAATATAATTTAGAAATAAAAAGAGTAAATGGTAATAATTATCATGACATATTTTTAATTGATAAAAACAATTATGTTTCTAAAACTACTATTGCTGTTTCATCAATAGAAAAAGAAAAATTAGCATATGATTTAGTTACATCTTTAATAGTGGATGGTAAAAATAAATCTAAAATACCTAATAATTTTAGGGCTATTATTCCAAAAGGAACAAAAATTGAAAAAATTAGTATAGAAAATAAATATTTAACTATTTCTTTTGATGAAAATATTCTTAAAACTAATAATAAAGAAAAAATGATTGAGGCAATTGTTTATACTTTAACTAGTATTAAAAATATAACTAATGTTAGAATACTTGTAAATCAAAAAGAAAATGAATTTTTTAAAAGTGAATATACTAGAGAAATAGGAATTAATAAAGAATATAAATTATCTTCATTAAATGATATAAATAATATAACAATATATTATGTATCAAGCATTAATGATAATAATTATTATATTCCAGTAACTAAATATATAAATTCTAAAGATGATAAAATAAAGGTTATAATAGATGAATTAGCATCTAAAAGTTCATATCAAAGTAATTTAATGAGTTATTTAAATTATGATACTAAATTAATTAATTATAATTTAGAAGATAATGAACTTAGTTTATATTTTAATGATGCGATCATAAATAGTGCAGATGATAAGATATTAGAAGAGGTAAGATATAGTATTTCTTATTCAATTAAAGACAGTATTTCAGTAGATAATATACACTTTTTTGTTAATGATAAAGAATTTTAATAAAAAACTTGAATATTTTATAAAAATGTTTTATAATTTATATGTCTTTCAAAAAGACATGAGTGGCTCCGTAGCTCAGCTGGATAGAGCAACGCCCTTCTAAGGCGGCGGTCGAGGGTTCGAATCCCCCCGGGGTCACCATAATGATTTTTAGTCGAACTGATCGGCTTTATATAAATAAAGGTTAATTTCGGTTAACCTTTTTTATATGCTTTGAGAGAAGTTGATTAGTTATGTAAATAATAAAGGAAAAATATGAATTTGATGAAACATAAGGAAAGAGAGTAAAAAAACATGTTAATGTTTTTAATTTTGAAAGGAAATCTAGAAGAAGGCAATTATAATTAGTATTTCTAATACTATTCTTTCATTCATTGAACCTCATAAATTTAAAATAAGAAATATTACCTATTTATCCTTTAATTATTGTGGTGATGTTTATATTGATTCATTAAATAGTAAACTATTTTTTAATGAATTACAAAACTATATTAAATTCAAATTAGTTAATACTATTACTTAAATAAGAATTTGAAGAAAATATTGACTAAATAAAAAAAAGTATATAATAGAAAACTAATAAGGAAAGTTTTGCAATAAAAAAGATATTTATATTGTAACTTATGGTACAATAATCGTAATATGAAAGGTTAAATAATTAGTAATATATGATAGAATATAGTGGTAGGTATGTAACTTTAATGCTATGTTCAGATTGTAATAATAAATGTGAACATTGCTATATTAATTATAATGGATTATTTAAGGATGAAAGATTAAATGAGCTTGTTCCAATTTTACTTAAAAAATACAAAGTTTTATTTAATGGGACAGAGCCTATTATTCATCAAGAATACTTAAAATATTATAAAATGGCTAATAATGATATAATTATGACGAATGGTATAGCACTTAAAAATAATAATGAATTAATGAATACATTAATTGAAAATGGAGTTAATGAAATTGCTATTTCATATCATTATGGTATACAAGATGATATATCTTTAATAAAAATTAGAGAATTAGATTTAATTATAAAAAATTTAAAAGCTAAGGGTTTTAAAGTTAAACTTATGTGTTCTTTGTCTGTTGATAATTATTTGCTTATTGAAGATGCTTGTTTAAATGCAATTAATATAGGTGCTGATAAAATTAGATTTACTAATTATATAATGCAAGGTAATGCTATAAATAATTGTTGTGACAAAATTTTAAATAAAGTACAAATTAATTATGTATTAAATGAAATATTGAGATTAAGAAAAAAGATATCAAAAGAAATTCTATATATAGAAAGATGTGGGAGTTTTGGAAAAAATGAACTTTTTGAAGATCACTTTAAATGTATTGGGATGAATAATATGGTAGCTATTACTCCTGATGAAAAGGTATACGGATGCATTTTTGATACTTCAAAGGGAAATGAAATTGGATATATTGATTCTTCAAATAGAATTATGATAGATGATAATAACAAATTTGATAAAGGATTTTGTAAAATTTTAAAAAAATATAATAATATAAGTAATTAAGTATAATTTTAATTATAAAAAAATAATACTATAGGTGGTGTATATATATGATGAAAAAATTATTTTCAATTTTTAAGAAAAATAATATTTATATTAAAGAATTGAGACCAGATATGACTCAGTGCCGTATTATAATGGTTGATAAAAAGGTTAAATAATTATGAAAGCACTTCTTGAATCTGTAAATTTAGATTATAAGTATTCATTAAATACACTTTCATTACCAGTAAATGTGTATCTTAAAGTTACAGGAATTTGTGATTTACGTTGCACATTTTGTTCACAATATAATGAAAAAGTTTACAATATGCCAATAGATTCCGCTAAAAAATTATTGAAAGAATTGAAGAATTTAGGAGTTATTTCTATCAATTATACAGGTGGAGAACCATTATTATATAAACATATAAAAGAATTATTGAAATAGGGATATGAATTAGGATTCGAACAAATATTGGTTACAAATGGAGTTCATTTGTTTGATGATGAAGACTTATTAAAATATATTAATACAATTGGTATTTCTTTACACGGAGAAGAAGAAACACATGATAGATTATGTGGAAAAACAGGTGTATATAATATTGTAACAAAAAATATAAATAGACTTATTGAAGATTATAAGGACATTAAAGTATTAATTAATTATACTTTAAGTAAAGATAGTATAAATGATAAAGATATTAATAGTGTTGTATCCTTTGCAAAGGATAAAAAAATTAATTTATGCTTTGGAAGAATTAATTATATAGGAGCTTCTTTAAATTCAGATATTATAGAACCTGATAGTTATTTAGAAAAAATAGATGCAGTATCTAATATATATGATAATATAACAGTAAGTAATTGTATTATTCCATGTGCAGTTTCCTCAAAATATGAATATTTAACTCATTCATGTGGTGCAGGGCAAACAATGTATTCAGTAGAGGCAAATGGTGATGTAAAAATATGCCCATCGTCTACATTTGTTCTAGGTAATGCTTTTAAAAATGGATTTCTAAAAACTATTAAATCTAAATACATAAAAAAATTTCATGAATTATCATGGCTTCCAAATGTGTGCATGTTATGTAAAAAGTTCCCATCATGCAAAGGAGGATGTCACGCTGAAGGAAATAGAGAATTTTTTAATAATACGTGTGATGCAATTCTTTTAAACAAATTGGATAAAGCATGGGAAGAAATAAAAAATAAAAAAATAGTTTCTAATAATTATATGATAAAAAAAGAAAAAAAATCTTATTTGATTATAAAAGTACCATTAAGAAAAATAAATTATACTGGATATAATTTATTGAAAAAAATAGATGGAAGCAAAACTGCTCAAGAATTACTAGAAAAAAATAGTAATATTTCTAATGTAAGAGATTTTATAATTACATTATATTTAGAAAATATGATAAAGGTGGTAGAATGAAAAAGAGAATTATTGCTGATGATAAATTTATAATTCAACATAATAATAAATATTATGTTGTAAATGAATATACTTATAAAATTTTGAATTCTTATTTTAATGATGAGTCATTAAAAGAAATGTCTAAAAAACTTAATATGAATTCTTTTAAACTTAATAAAGAGTTAAAAAAATTAAAAAAAGAAATTGAAAATATTGAATATTATGAAGATAATATTTCTCTTGATTTCCCACTTAAAGTACAGTGGAAAATAACTAATAGATGTAATTTACATTGCAAGCATTGCTATTTAGGAAATTTAGATTTTTATGAATTAAAAGAAGAACAATTAATGGAAGTTGCGAAGAAGATTGCAGACGCTAATGTATTTGAAGTAACCATTACTGGAGGAGAAGCTTTAATGGTTAAATCTCTACATAAAATAGTAGCTTATTTGATAAAAAGTGACATTAAGGTAAATATATTTACCAATGCAATATTATTAAATGATTTTAATGATAATTTAGAAAAAGAATTGAACTATACACCCAAGGATAAATTAGATTATTTTGTTAGTATTGATGGAATGGAAAATGCGCATGATTTAATAAGAGGAAAAGGAAATTTTGATAAAACTATTAGTAACGTTTCATCAATGATAAAAAAAGGATATAGAATTACTACTAATTCTGTATTATCTAAACTTAATATGAAAGAACTTCCAAAATTGTATGAATATTTATATAATTTAGGTGTATATAAAATACAAATTTCTAATCTCATTGATTCAGGTAGCGCTACAAGTGATATGAAACTTAGTACAGATGATAAGAAAAAATTTAATGTGGAATTAATAAATGTGATTTCTAGACTTGATAATGGTTCTAGGTTACTATATGCAGAAATGCCCGATGAGCAAGATACTAGTAGTGTATATGTCATTGATAAGAATGGAAAAAAATATTTGCAACAAGAAAAATGGAAATGTTCAGCAGGAATTGGGAAATGTACAATTGATTATGATGGAGAAGTATACTGTTGCCCATTTATTAAGAATTATTCGTTGGGTAATTTACTAAATTCAAATTTTAGAGAAATATGGAACAATAAAAAAAGATTTGAATTTTTAAAATTAATAGCAAAAGAAAATAATAATAGTAGAGTATGTATTGCGGTTAAGCAAAGAATGAATAGAGATTAATTTGAAAGGAGGTGAAATGATGATAACATTTTTAAAAAGATTATTTGCTAATAAAAAAGTAACTAATTTATTTCCAAAAGACAGAGTAGCATTAGCTGAATTAGGTGGTAATTATTGCTCCGATTCGTGCTAACAAGGAGGTGAAATAATGGCTTTATCTGTATGGAATGATAATAAAGTATTAAAAAAATGGGTGAAAAAGAATCAAGAAAAATTTTTTGATGGAAATTTTAATTTTAATATGATGGATTTATATTCGGATCCATTTCTTGAAACTTTATCAAATCATTTAAATGTAGAAAAAAAATATATTTATCCAGGTGCTGGTAGCAGTCAATTTATTCCTGCAATTATCGGCTTAAGATGTTGGAAAAAAATATATTTATCAATTCCAGAATTTGGTCTTTACACTAGATCAGTGAGAGCATTTAATATTAATTATGAGGAAATATTTAGTATTACTTGTAATGACTTTATTGAACAGTTAATAAAAAAGAAAACTGATAAGAATGATTTATTAGTTATATCATCGCCTAGATGGTTTTCTGGTGAAAGATTTAATAATACTCAAATAAGTAAATTATTAAATGTGTTTAAAGGAAGTATTCTTATAGATGAAGCCTATATTTCATTTTCTAAAAATCCTGATGGATTGCTTAATTTAGCACTAAATAATGATCGATTAATGGTTATAAGAAGCTTTTCAAAAAAATATTTTTTATCTGGATTAAGAGTAGGATATATGATTACAATAAAAGATATTCCTTATTTTAGGGATACTATTATACCACCACATTCTGTTAGTACGCATTCTTCTAGGCTATGTGCAGAATTATTGAATGATGAGAAAATGTTAAAAGTATTTGATAACGCTAATAATTGTATTAAATCCAGTAGAGATTATTTATATGAATATTTAAAAAATAATGATAATATAGTAGTTTTCAAATCTGAAGCAAACTTTATTACTTTTATGGTTAAAAACAAAAAATATTATGATCATTGTAAGAATATATTAAATATACCTGGAATACAATTTTTTGAATATAATCAGTACTACTATATTAAAATATGGATTGCTGATAAACATTTTTCTGATGAAATAATTAAAAGGTTAAATGTATAATGGTATATATTTATTCTTTACCAAGCGAAATCTTACAATATCCTGATGTAAGAAATCTTACTTTGAAAAGTTATCTTAATAGAAACCATATTAAATATAAATATGTTGATTTAGTAGATTATCTAATTAATGATATTCTTTATAAAAATAAAAAAATCAAAAAAACTATAGATGATATTCGTAGTGATAATACTGACTTGTTGGAATCTAATATGCTATTTTTAAAAGAATATAATTTATTTCTAGAAAAATATAATTTATCATTTCATAGAAATTATTCTTTTAATAAAAATATAAAGAACATAGATGATCTAATAGATATTAGTTTTGATATTTCTAAATTTATTGATTTGTTTAAAGTAGATAAATATAATAATGATGATATTATTTATTTAGGTGTACATTACGGATATCAATTACCATTTGCAATTTGTTATGCAAAGAAAATTAAATCAATTAATAGTAATGTTAAAGTTATTTTAGGGGGGAATTACTTAACGCAAATATGTGAATCAAATAAAATAATTTTGGAAAAAATAAAGGAATTTGATGCAATTATTTTGTTTGCTCATGGAATTTCTGTATTAAATCTTATAAAATATTATAATAATAAAAAAACAATACTTTATAATATTATAGAAAGAAATAATAAATTAATTCTAAAAAATGATATTAAAGATGATTATAATGATTATTCAATTGATTATAGTGATATTGATTTAAGTAGATATTTATCTAAACAAAGAATAATGCCAGTATTATTAAATTATGGATGTTATCATCATAAATGTTCTTTTTGCGCTCACTATTATTATTATGGAAATTATATGAAACTTAATACTAGTAATATATGTAATATTATTCTCAAAGAATATAATGATAATAAATTTGATAAAATAGTATTTTTAGATGAATGCATTCCTGAAAAACAAATATTGGATGTTGCTAATTTTTTTATAGATAAAAATATAAATACTATATGGATGATGGAAACTAGAATTAGTAATGGTTTTATCGATGAAAAAAAAGTTAGATTATTATATGAT
>Ga0129316_1000550_pt1 | contig 20207 bp, 14 predicted proteins | sample Cm1ome_2_FD_94429 | JGI IMG/M metagenome (GOLD analysis project Ga0129316, IMG submission 94429) | Eastern black-and-white colobus group fecal microbial communities from Wisconsin, USA - Cm1022B metagenome | ecosystem: Host-associated > Mammals > Digestive system > Large intestine > Fecal...
ACTTGTTCAAAAGGTACTGTTTTCATTGCATTCGTTTTTTCGAGTGAATGACACTAAAGTAAACAATACCCCCCTATTTACATTCTCTTGGACGAAATTTATTTCATGGATGTTTCATGATATGTGTTTAAATTTTGTATTAGTTCACCAAAGGTATGTATAATTGGTTCGAATACCCAATTATCATAAGTTCTTTTATCATTATTTTATAGTAATATCGAATTGGTCGTACGACTCGGTTCTCCAGGATTTATCAGCTGTTGTCGGGGAGATAGCGAAGAGGGGAGAGAATGTTTTTATCTTGATCGTCTGTCCGTCAGGCATAAACTCCATGATCCGTAACCAGCCGTCGCCTCCGTTACCATGCCAGAACCCGTCGGCTGTTTGGGCGTTGAACATCATCTGCGGAATATCTTTGCCAGCTGCATTCTTTTCGATACTGAAACCTACATTATCTTTATACGGAGCAATTTCACATTCATGTCCGCAAATGACCATGCATATGTTTTTGGACGGATAGACCAGCTTTTGCCAGATGGCTTCCCCATAGTTTGCCGGAGATATTTTATAGTTCTCTTTCAGGCGCCGTTTTCCTTCGGCGGTCAGATAGGAGTGAGTCAGGAGGATCACTTTATGATCGGTATATTTGGGTTTCTCTGTTACTGTTTTTGCCCATTCGATAGCTTCGTCACGTGGGGCGAACTCTAAAGAGATCACCAGGATTTTGCCCCATGTTTCCGTATTGAATTCATAAGCAGCATTTTCGAGTGTCGGGATTCCCTGGTAGTTGTTTCCTACTTCGACCAGTGAGTTTCTCCAGCAGGAGTTTCTTTCTGACGGGAAATATTCCGGTAATCGGCATAAACGGTTTTCCGCCTTTTCGTATCCGTAATCATGGTTTCCGGTACAGACAACATAAGGCAGTTTATTGTCCAGTCGGGCAAAGGCTTGCGAAGCTGCTTTCCATTGTTCTTCGCTGGTTTGGTTTCCGTTCACTCCGTCGGGGATACGGATTTCGTTCTGCTCCACCAAATCTCCGGTACAGAGCACTGCTTCGATATTCAGCCTCTCCTTATTGTTTGCCGTCCACGCGGTCATCAGTTCGAACAAAGGCTGGTTGACATCGAATTTCGTGTAACTCTGAGGGTCCGGCAACAGGATCATGGAAAATGATTTGTTGTCCGTTAATTTGGGTTGTACAGGCTGAACCTGTGCGGTAATTGCTGCCAGGTTGAATAGGCCGGCGGCGAATAAAAGAAGTCCTTTTTTCATGTGTATTTAGTTTTTAATTGTAGTTATTTCTCGGATGGTGACATTATATCAAAGACAGTCAGGACTGCGGCATGATCGGAAGCCCAGACATCATCGATCTCCGGTGCTGTTTTTACTATTTTGGAAGAAACAGCTTTGATATTCTTTCCTTTGTAATAGAGAAAGTCAATACGGCTGACCTGTAGTTGTCCGTAAATAACGGCAAATGTCCCTTCCGGGCGGGCTACTTCATCCGGATTGATTTCACGGAAGCTGTCTTTAAATCCTTCGTCCTGCATATACTGCGAGATAGGAAAAGGTACGGGACCATATCCGAAATGTATGGGTGCAGCTGCTTGGGTCCAGTCCAGATGGCTGCAAGAGTTAAAGTCACCTCCGATAATAATGGGAGTATCGTCATCCGTCAGATAAGGTTTCGTATCCTTTTCCATAATATGTTGCATATCTGCCAAACCGCGTAGGGCATCTTCTGCCACCCAAACTGAAGTGTTATGTCCTATATTGGGGTAATTGCAGGAATATTCCGGGTTATAAGCATAACGTAACCAGCAGGCGTTAACTAATAGTTGTCGGTTGCCGGGTAATGTCAGTTTCACGGGGTTGGAGTTGAAACTCTTCTTTGTCGGTATAACTTCAGTTATAGGATAACGGCTGAAGAGAACCAGATTGTCTTTCAGGGAAGGTGTTTGCATATAATATCCCAGTGAGTCTTTGATCCGTTGCTGACCTCCGTAGCCTTCCTGCATGGTAACAATATCGGCATTGGATGCCTTTACGAGATCTATAACCCGGCTGAGTCCGTCATTTCCGACATGAACACCTCCGTGCCAGATGTTCCATTGCAGGACTTTCACGATGTTGGGATTGTTTTTGCTGCTTTCCGTGATTCTTTTTTCAATGATACCGTCACTAACTTCCGGAGTATATCCGGTTTTTTCCAGTTTGAAAGAAGGTACGGATATTTTTATTTTGTTACCGGCGATGGCTTTTTGTGCTATATCGGCTGTGACCAGAAAATAATTGATACCAGGAGTCAGTGTTACGACACCCTGTTCATCTTTAAAAGTCATTTTCTTTTGAGGCTTTTCTCCTTTGCCGAATAATTCGGTTTTGACTCCTGATCGGGCGGTTTTTCCCGTATAATATACGTGAAGACTGTTTATATCGGATAAAGCAGTCGTTTCAGATAAATCAAGAGAAAGTTCTGTCAGGCGTAACGGGGCCTGGCTTTCGGTAACGGCTATTCTTAATTTAAGGACCTGATCATCTAGGCTTCCCTGGTCGACGTCCCATTCGCTATCGATGACGACTGCGTTGAATAATTCCTGCTGTTTATCCGGTTTTATGAATTTGGGGTTATCGTTTACTACGGTATAGGCCAGTGGAACAGTACCGTTGTATTTGTTTCTGCCGTTTCTCAGATGGTATCCCAGGTCTCCTTTTCCTACCCAGTTGGTTGAAACATCTTCGATGCCGTCATCGAAGTTATAGTAGGCAACCAGTGTGCCAAACTGGGGATGAGTCGGTTCAAGCGGTTTCCCCATCCACTCTTTTAATGTTTCGGTTGATACTGCGGAATTCCATATGCGGACTTCATCCATTAACCCGCCGAACGTTGTCGGTTCACCTTCATTTACTCCAATTGCTCCAGGCAATACGGATATGGCAGTCGTTTTACTGTCGACAACTTCTCCATCCAGGTACAGCTTGGTGACAACCCCGTCACAACTTAATGCCACATGATGCCACTGGTCATCCAATACATCCTCCGACCATAAATCAGCCCATGTGTTATGCAGCCTGCCATTCTCGATAACAAGCGGCAGATAATCCGCTATATTCAACAGGCTGTATTCTCCTCCCCCGAAGATAACTTCAAGATCTTTCCATGAATTATCATCGCCTTTGATCCAGGTCTCCAGTGTCCATGAGTCTTTCAGGATGCCGATGCCGGTACGGACATTGTTATCTTGCCCGTCCAGGTGAAGGGCAAGATTATCGTTTGAGGCATGTGTAAAAGATATATTTGTAAAAAGGCAGATGAATAGAAGAGTGAATATGTATTTCATGGTATTTTGTTTTTAATGTTTTAGTTTGAAGGTCGCCAGGACTGCTTTATGATCTGTAGGCCATGTTCCCGCAGGTTGTATAAATTTGTCCTTGCTGTTTTCTTCAGCACGTTCACCCCGGATTATAGATTTCCGGGGACCTACCACGGCGGCATCTATTAACTTTAATTTTTTGTTCGGTTTGAAATAGATAAAATCGATACGGTCTCTTTCATCGGCTTCCGGAGCCCAGGCCAGTTTTTTTACATCGACATCGGGATTGTCCGATGGAAACGTGAAACCGGGATGTGTCACAGGATCAGGATATATTTCACGATAAGCATCTTTAAACCCGTTTTCCTCCAAAAGGACAGAACAATCCCAGCGTACGACCGTTCCGTTGTGGTCCCACCGGTCTTTTGTGTTTTCCTTCCAATCCAGATGGGACGGTTCATTGAAGTCTCCTCCCAGGAGAATGATATTTCCTTTTTCATTTTCGACATCTTCGATTACTCCCCGGATAGCTTCATCCCGTAAGGATTCATTATTGGCCTTTTCTATTTCCTGGGAGTCAAGAACCGGTGCATCCAGTTTTTTCCAGGTAACGCCACTGTATCCGCGTGGCAGATAACAGGCGTAATGCGTATAATCCAAATGGGCGGAATAGACGACAATGGTCTGCCCTTCGATTTCGATACGGGCTTTGAGAACTGACCCTGCATCATTTTTGAGAGGGTAATTCGGCCGTTGTTCCTGTATTTTGTATTTGGAAAGGATACCGACATCCAAAGTACTGGTTTCACCGTAATAATTAACACCTCTGTCTTTTAATGCCTGTAAAATGCGCGGAATAAATTGTTTACCGTGGTAGTTTCTTACTTCACTGAACAGGACAATATCCGGAGACAACCGACTGACTTCGTCTGCTATGGCATCGAACCCACCATCCACCATCGTACCTTCCTGCCAGATATTCATTTGCAGAACAGTCAATTCTTTACTTTTTCCATAAAGCGTACAAGAACAAATCAATAGAATTAGAAGTATAAAATTATATTTTCTCATGATATTCAATGTGTATAATAAAGATGTACTCTATGAAAAATAGAGCGACCTATATTCAAAGAGTACATCAAAAGTAGTAATATAAATTTGTAATAACAGATTTTAATCGAAAGAAATGCTTATTGGTAAAATCCTATTGCAGTATCCACATTTCCTTGTTGACATCATCTACGCCTCCGAACTGACGTTGTACGGCTTCTTCTACATTTTCTTTGTTGTAGTCGTACTCTGATTTAGGATACATCCAACGTACAGGTATTTTGTCGTGTACGGGATTCTGATTTGTTTCAGGATTGATCGGTAATTTCGGATATCCTGTACGGCGGTAATCGTAATAAGAGTCGTAAGGATGTTGCATAAATGAAGCCAGATAACGTTGGGTTAATATCTTCTCGATATTTTCTTCTTTGTTACTACCCAATTGAATCTGAGGGTTTTCTAAAAATGCATTTTTTACATCTTCAGTGAGGGGATGACCATAATGGTAAATCTCTTCGTCCGGTGTATAGGTTGTAATGAAATCCATACTGGCCTTAATTCCTTTTTTATAATAGACGGATGCATCTGCCGATATCCATCCTCTGATTGCCGCTTCGGCCAAAATAAAGTTTTGTTCCAGGTAACTGATTCTCATTAAAGGCTCACCTGATGGTAGATCTGTATATCGAGGATTCAATCCGCAAAAACTTCCTGATGAAAACATTTTTTTTATTTGGTCGAAAGGAAGTGAAGGGTCTACTCCCAAATATGCATTCCGATCATCGGCTGTTAATCCTTCATCAATTTTGCTTTGAGCCGGTTTGGCATAATAGAATAATCTTGGATCTTCTGTTTCTTGAAAAGCATTGATGATTGTTGTAGAAATCATAGAATATCCGGCATGTTTGGTTTGGGTATTGTGAAATGGATATACCGTGTTCGCTTTATCGGCGTATGTCAATTGCAGATTGTCGTCATTAGAATCCATCAAAAGACGTGAAGAAAAGATAGAGGCAAAACGCTCTTTTATTTTCAGATCCGGATCAGATTCTTTTAAAGACAAAGACATCAGCACTTTCAACTGTAAGGCAGTAGTTACTTTTTTCCATTTTTCTACGTTACCCCCTAACATTTCATCTCCAGTGAAATCATTTGCTTGCGAGAATAATTCGTATGCCTTGTCCAAGTCGGCTAATACAAATTGCATGACCTCTTTCTGCGTATTGTACTTCGGTTTTACCAATCCGGTTTCTCCTTGTAATGCTTCCTCATAAGGAATATCTCCCATTTCCAGTGACATATAAAAAAGCTTGTATGCCTTTAGGAAATGAGCCAATCCTCCATATGCATTTTGGTCGTCTTCACTGGCTGCTTCAAGCATCTTTTCGCAGTTAGTTAACATTTTGAATCCGCTGAAACTGGATCTGTCAAATATGTTGTATTGGTAACTTTCCATACCTTCTCCCCATGCCAGTTGTTTACTTAGAAAATTGTCGTAAACAAAATTTTTGCTACCTCCGGTTTGCATGATATCTAGTAATAGTCCGTTGGCTAATAATGAAGATGTAACTTTTGTTGTTGCATCGGGATCTGTATTGATATCATCAAATTTATTGCATGATATTAATGCCGTAGCTATTAATAACAAAGTTATATATCTATTGAATCGTTTCATATTTGTTTCTATTAAAAATCTAATTTAACATTAAAACCTACATAACGGCAAGAAGGTGAGTTCAGCTTATCTGAAGCTCGGTCAGGATCTGAGAAACGAAAATCTTTGGTCCATATCAGTAGATTTTGACCAACGAAAGCAACCGACATCCCTTGCATTCTGATTTTCTGGCAGATTTGTTTAGGAACTTGATATGCCAAAGATAAGTCGCGAAGTTTGAAGAATGTTTGGCGAAGCACGTTTTGTCTTCGTACGGAACCTATATAGGGGTTCATTGTACTCATGTATGTTTCGTAAGATACCTGTACGTCGTTGGGGGCAAAAACACGATCATCACGGATGATGTTTCCGTCGGAATCATAGTCTACACTTCCGGAAACGACTTTTACGCCGGTTCCGATGAAATTTGTTTTGCCATTGACAACTTCATCATATCTCCATTGATTGTCCGAGTCGATATGGGCTCCGGAATTCCACATAGCTTGATCGGTTTGTGAATGCATAATACCTCCTACACGACCATCGAAAGTGAAATTTAATGTAAAATTCTTATACGAGATACTATTGCTCCATCCCCAAATCCAATCAGGAGATTCGTATCCGGCGACTGATTCGTATTTGCTAAGTACAGGGTATCCGGCTTCGTGAATGATATTTCCTTCCGGATCACGTTCCCAGTCATAAACGCCATACCAGTCCCAGCGTTCACCTGCTTTCACCCAAGGCTTCTGGGTTGAATATACAGGGTCTACTTGTGAGTAGTAATAACGATCTCGTGACCAGTTGAACATAGAATTCCAATTCCAGTCTTTTGTGCGGATAATATCGCCGGAGAGTGTGATCTCAAACCCTTTACGAAGTTGTTCTTCATCGATGTTGATCAATGTTGATCCAAAACCAGAAGCTTCGCTGATACCTGCTTGTCTGGTCAGGTTGTAATAGAGTTTGTTATAATAAGTAAAATCTACTTTCAGACGATTCTTAAACAAATTAACAGCAGTTCCAAGCTCGTAAGATCGTGTAGCAGATGGTAATACGGAAACTCCACGAATAGAGGTCGGATAGTAAGCTGCACTACTGCCATTGAACAAATTGTTAGATATACTGAATGCATTATTCGTTTCGTATACACTTAAATCCGATTTTGTTTGTGTCCAAGAACCTCTTACTTTCCAAAAATCAAAAACTTCAGGCATTGGGACGAACTGTGACAATACAACGCTACCGGCAACAGACGGATAGAAATAAGATCGTGTTTCTTTCGGTAAGGTGGATGACCAGTCGTTACGTCCGGTGATATCCACAAATACAGTGCTCTTCCAAGAAGCAGAAACTTTACCATACAAACTGTTTACTAATTTTTTTGTAACGCCGCTTGTTGTTTTTACATTGTCGATAGATCCTTTCAGCGAATAATATCCGGGAATAGTCAGTCCGTTTTGTGTTTCTCCCATGATATTGTCACTCTTCCAGTAGTAAACTGTTCCTCCGATAAATCCATCGATGTTGAAATCGCCCAATTGATGGTCGGCGGACAACATGAAGTCGTTGTTTAAGCTATACCCCCCTAGACGTTGTAAGCAATAATACCCCTTTCTATCCCATCCGCCGGATGCACTAATTGGGTTTTTCCATTCTTTCTTTTCCGAATAAGAGTCCAAACCAGAACGTAGAGAAAGTTTTAACCAAGGAGTAAAGTCGTAGGCAGCAGAAAGATATCCGTTTACAATATCATAGTCGCTGGAACGGGTAATTTCATGTGCAATGAAGTAGGGGTTATCATACCATGTATCATCCATCCAGTTTTGTTGTTCATTTGGCTTAACCCAATAGTTTTTATAATCTCGAATATCATATTCGCTACCTGACCATACCAACAAGTTATATAAGAATCCGCTTCCGCCATATCCGGCTCCCATGTCGTTGGGATAAAAGCGTTTGTTGTATGTCAGTCCTCCATCGAATGAGAAATCTTTCCATTTCATATCTCCGGAAACAGAATAAGTGATTTTATTCAGACGTTCATTCGGATATTGTCCTTTGTTAAACATGTGGGTAAGGGAAGTCCTGACACTGCCGTATTTCCCTTTTTGAGAAACACTGACGTTGTTATTAGTGACAAGACTTAAATTCTGGAAATTTTTCAGGTTATTCTTACCCTTTGATTCCAATGGCATCTCTTTCCATTCGTGGGTATATGGATCATACTGAACGGCAGTTCTTCCTATGTCTAGTTTATCTCCCCATACATAGTCGCCTGTATAGTATTTACCACCTGAACCAGAACTGTATGACGTTTGAACTTCCGGTTTTTTCAGGTAACCGGCATTGAACATAGTGCTGCTGTTGACAGTTACATTCAATCCTTCTTTTGTTCCTTTTTTAGTCGTTACCATGATTGCCCCAGCACCACCACGTGCTCCGTAAAGGGCCGATGCTGTTGCTCCTTTTAATACATCAACGGATTCAATATCATCTGCTGCAATATCTTTTAATGATACATTTCCATAAGGAACTCCGTCAATTACTAATAACGGTTCGGAGCCACGTAAAGAGATCGAAGGGGCTGAATTGAATTCCGGACTGTTTTGTATGTTCAGACCAGCCACTTTACCTGTTAGCGATGTTGCAACATCTACCGGTTTTATTGTAGAGAAATTATCTCCTCCTACTTTCTGTACGGCATAGCCTAATGCTTTCTCTTCCCGTTTGATACCCAATGCCGTTACGACTACTTCATTCAGGTTATGAGTATCTTCTTCCAGTTGAATATTGATTATATTCTGGTTCCCGACAACAATAGATTGGGTTGTATATCCGATATAGGATATAACCAGGGTTGACTTGTTAGGTACTGAAAGAGAAAATTTACCGTCAAGATCTGTTATCGTCCCGTTTGTTGAACCTTTTTCAAGAACGTTGGCTCCAATGATCGGTTCTCCTTTGGCATCGGTGACAATACCAGTTATATCTTTGATTTTTTGTTGTACTATGGCATTGCTCAATACTGTTTTTGGAGAAAGAATTATACTTTTATCCAGAACTTTATAGCTAATGTCTGTTCCGCTGAATAATTGTTCCAATACATTGAACACATTCTTTTTGTTGCTCTTTATTGAAACAAGCCGATTCGTATTTACCTGTTTGTTATTATAGAAAAAGTGAAATTCTGACTGTTTTTCTATCTCATCTAATACTTCCTGTACGGTTTTGTTATTGACGTTCAGGGATAAAGTGGCTGATTGACTGTAACTTTCAGTGGCGTATGCCAATCCGAAGCAAACAAATAACATTATAACGGTGATTCTCATACATAATGGTATTTTATTCAGGAATGTGAATAAAGATTTCACCATCCTGAAAAGTTGGATGCTAAAATAATTTGTCATAGATTTGTAAGTGATTTTAGAGTTAAAAAATTCATTTACTGACAGCTTGTCGCAAACAAGCTTGCAGTTGTTTTTTTCATACGGGGAAATACGCCAATATTTTCCCGTATGTTTTTGTTCTAGGGCGGTTCAAATATTTTCATTTCAGTACTAAATTGTAAGTTGTTCATAAATTTGAGTATTTAATATAGTTCAACAATTGTTTTTTCGGGAATCTTGTTATTATCCGTTTCCTGATAGATATATTTATACTGGATATTTGATGATAGCCGGAAATGTTCCAGAATCAGAGACAGATGCTGACTTTGAAATGTTCCGGTGAAAGAATAATTATACAGCAGGTCATTTTTTACAATGAACTCGGAATCAAATCTTTTACCTAGAATTTTCAGGGCTTCTTCAAATGAAGTGTTTCTGAATATAACAAGTCCGTCCTTCCAGGCAGTCAGAGTTGCCATATAAGTGTCATTCTGTTTAAGTTTTCCGATTTTTGCGTTATATTCAAATTCTTCGTTAGGTTTCATCAATAATGCTTCTTCCTTATTGTCTTTGCTTTGATAGGTGAGCCTGACAGAACCGGAAACCAAGGCTGTTGTAACCTTATTACTTTCTTTATAGGCTTCTATATTGAATTCTGTTCCCAGAACTTCAGCTTTCAGGTTGAAAGGTGTGCTGACTATAAATTTTTTCGATCTGTCTTTTTGAACTGAGAAATAAGCTTCTCCATCCAACACCACATCACGAGTCTCACCAGTGAATTTTTGTGGGTATTTCAAGTATGTTTTGGAGTTCAACCAAACTTTGCTTTTATCAGGAAGAGTAACGGTGGCTACCATTCCAGGGTTTGTCCGAACTTCGATATATTCGACCGGCATTTTCTGTGTGGCAAAGTAAATGGAACTGGCTATCAATGGCAGGATAAGGATGGCTGCAATCCGTTGGAACCAAAACATTAACGAATGTTTGTTGTCTGTTTTTCTGTTTATTCTTTTCCTGACATCATTTAATGCTCGGGTTGAATCTACAGATTCGATCGTATTGATTGTGTCTGTCGCCAGGAAAATATACCGGATATCCCGTGCTGTTTTTCTGTTTTCCTCAGAAGCTTGTAGCCAGGTTTCTATCTCCTGCTGTTGGGTAGAAGATAGTGTTCCGGAAAAATAATCCAGTAGTAATTGCTCGTCTATATGATTTTGTGTGTCCATTTTGTCCATTTTATATTATTAAGACTAATGGGCAGAAAAATCTCCTAAACGAAAATGTGATTTTTTTGTGATTTTTCTTTTTTGAAAGAGTTCTAGTAAGAAATTGTTGATTATTTACAGATTGTGAGATTAAAGAACTCTCTTTTTTTTAATATTATAATAACTTAATCACTTTGTAATAGGTCTATATGTTGAAAAATGTTATTTTTGCACGGATAGATACGTTAGTCTTACTAGAACTAAATACTTTTATATGCTTTCTTTTACTACAAATAACATAAATGATGAGGTTCTTTTCCAAAAGATCCAGGCTGGTGACATGAAAGCATTCGATACTCTGTTTATGCGCTATTATCCTCTTTTATGTGCTTATGCAAAGCAATATGTGGATTTTTATGATGGACAGGAGGTCGTGCAGGATGTGATGGTTTGGTTTTGGGAAAACAGAAATATGCAGGTTATCGAATCTTCCCCGAAGAGTTATCTATTTAAAGCCGTAAAGAACAGATGCCTGACCCTGATCAATCGGAATGAACTGAAACAACAGATTGTAAATACGCTGTATGCAGATTGGCAGTCACAGTATGAAGATCCGGACTTTTATGTGGTTGAAGAGTTGACAAGGAATATTGAAGCAGCTTTGTCACGTTTGCCGGAAAGTTATCGGGAGGCTTTTGAAATGAATCGCTTCCAGAATATGACTTACAATGAGATAGCACAGAAACTGAATGTTTCATCTAAAACGGTCGATTACCGTATTCAACAGGCATTGAAACTTTTGCGTGTCGAGTTGAAAGACTATCTGCCATTATTAATGGCCTTAGTCAGAATTGTCTGAAAGACATTTCCGGCTAAAGCCATCCTGATGTATTATTGTCTTTATCCTCGTATTATAAACCTTTCATCCATTTTTCCGCTTTGGCTAAAGCTTCCGGCTTGCCTATATCCAACAACTGTAAGTTTTCGGCTGCATAGGCATGGATATTTGTTTTAGCACAGATAGCTAGATAGAAATTGATGATCGAGAATTTACCCGTCCATTCTTCCATCCAGTCGAATATTTTCGGTGATAATACATGGATACCGCTGAAAGCGTATTCATTATATTGTTTGGGGTCGAAATCCGGATAATAAGATTTTACTTCTCCGGTTTCATGATTTCTCCATCCGCACAACCGGCTCTCTTTGTTGAACAGGAGATAACGCGATGTGTTGCGCTTGCTGACCAGCAAAGTGGCGATCGGATTGGTTTCCAGATGGCAATTGTATAACTTTTTCAGATCCACATTCGACATGATGTCGACATTGTGTACCAGAAACGGTTCGTTTCCCTGAAGGAATTTGGCCGCTTTTTTGATGCCGCCTCCCGTGTCGAGCAGGTAATCCCGTTCGTCGGAGATATGGATCTGAACTCCGAAGTTGTTGTTGGCTGCCAGGAAATCGATGATCTGGTCTCCCAGGTGGTGAACGTTGATAACGATCTGATGAAACCCTGCATCCTTCAGCTTCAGAATTACATGTTCCAACATTGGTCTTCCATTTATTGGTATCAATGCTTTTGGTGTATTGTCAGTCATCGGCTTGAGGCGGGTCCCCATACCGGCTGCAAAAATCATAGCTTTCATAATATTGCGTCAAAGATTTGTTCTATATTTTGTTCCCTGTGGGTAAGGTCTATTTTTATTCCGAATTTGGCATGCAGATGCTCTGCCAGATGTTGTGCCGAATAGACGGAACGATGTTGTCCGCCGGTACAACCGAAAGAGATCATCAGATTCGTGAAACCACGGTCCAGATAACGTTTCACCGAAGCATCCACGATCGTATATACATGTTCCAGGAATTGCGTGATCTCCCCGTCTTCTTCCAGGAAGTGGATCACTGGCTCGTCTAATCCCGTAAAATGGTTGTATCGTTCATATTTTCCCGGGTTGTTGATGGCCCGGCAATCGAATACGAAACCACCGCCGTTTCCGCTCGGATCGTTCGGTATTCCTTTTTTGTAGGCAAAGCTGACGATCTTGACTTCCAGCATCCGTTTTTGTATGTCGTCCCTGAACTGTGTCAGGCCGGTCAGTTCTCTCAGAACGGCGCACAGGTATGGATATTCCGGATAATCGTTCTTTAATAGCTGCCGCAGATTGTTGATGGCGAAAGGTACGCTTTGGATAAAGTGCGGTTTCTTTTCAAAGTATCCCCTGAAACCGTAAGCTCCCAGCACCTGTAGAGTGCGGAACAACACGAAATGACGTAGCTGGCAGAAGAAATGTTCTTCGTCTACATCAGTATATTTTCGTAAGGCCTGCAGATAATCGGCAAGCAATTCGTTTCTCAAATCTTCCGGGTAATTGGCTTTAGCCTGCCAAAGGAAAGAGGCTACGTCATAATAGACCGGACCTTTTCGTCCTCCCTGAAAATCAATAAACCAGGGCTCGCCATCTTTGATCATGACGTTGCGTGACTGGAAATCCCGGTAAAGGAAAGTAGGAGAGGTGTCCTGAAGCAGTACATCGCTCATTTTCTGGAAATCATCTTCCAGGCGGTCTTCCTGAAACTCCATCCCTGTCGCTTTCAGAAAGCAATATTTGAAGTAATTCAGGTCCCAAAGAATAGAACGTTGGTTGAATTCTGGCTGAGGATAACAGTTCGTATACTCAAATCCTTCGGCGCCGGCATACTGGATAGAAGGAAGTTGCGTGATTGTTTTGTGTAACAACCGGCGTTCCTCTTCATCGAATACACAGCTTTTGCGTCCTTTTTCTATGGCATTGAAAAGCATGGTATCGCCCAGGTCTTCCTGCAAATAAAAAGAATAATCGTCCGAATAAAAATGCACTTCCGGGACGGAAATACCTTTTCCCCTGAAAAATCCGGACATATAAATAAACGCTTTGTTCTCCTCCTGGGAAGAGCCGCTGACCCCTATCAATGTTTTCGGGCCGGATATTCTGAAATACCGGCGGTTAGAACCGGATGAAGGTAGTTCTGTTATATCTTCGGCCTGTGAACCGGTATATTCGTAGTAGAGTCTTTTTAATTCTTCTGTTACCATATTTTTTGAATTACGGCACTAAGGTAAGCCTTTTTTGTTAGGGAAGGAAACTTCTCAAAAACATTCGCAATTGTATTTGCTTTTTGTACTGATGTCTGTGGAATTACTATACGTACTAAATAGAATTACATGCCTATGTAATCAATGGTTGATAATTGTGAACCGATTGGCTCATAATTATCGGCCGATTGGTTCATAACCATCAACCAAACGGCTGACAATTATCAGCCGCTAAATAGAAAGGGAGAAATATGAGAAGAGTAAGGGTACTAAGATACGTAATATCAGTATGATTTTGCATGAAAAGTCGTCTCTTTTGTACAATATACTTGATTATTAGCGTTTGTTATAGTAATTTCGGATTTAAAATATTCTATCTTTGTACTTAATATGGGTTAATATGTAAATCAAAAGTGAAATAATATATGAATAAAAAATCTACTTTATTGGCTGTGGCGTTGATGGCGGTAAGTTCTTTCACGATGAATGCAGCTAAAGTCACAGATTTGGGAACTACAGATAATTTCTATTATTTGGAGTCTGGAGGTGTTTATCTGTCACTGGCTGGTGTCAAATCGGACTCTGTTGTGGTGAAATCGATTGATGAAACATCGATGACTAAAGCTGCTCTAGATTCGGCCTTGTGGCAAATAGTAGATAAACAAACGACATTAGGCGTTACTACATATTCGATTAGGAATAAAGCTACTTTACAATATTTGGCTTTTACACCGGCAGAAAAAACTGTTCCGAATTTGGTTTCGGTAGTAGATGGAGTAGCTCATAGATGGATTTTTGATGAAAAAGACGGTTTAAAGGCCTATTATAGTGGAGAGAAGTATTTGTCATTCTCTATTTCTGATAAAGATCTGTCAATGCTTGATTCTAAATCAGGTAACGCCTTTTCTGTAGAAGCTCCTGCTGAGAAGTTTGTTTTGAAAGCCGATCAATTGGGTGATGGTTTTACAACTTTTCAATTAAAGTTCGGTGCAGCTTATGAGGGAGATATTTTTTCAGGCAAAGATCTGATAGCAAAAGATGTTCCGGGAAAAGCAGGCTACGTTGCGTTACAGTCTAAAGAAGATAGAGCTTATCCGAATGGCGTTGCTAAATATTTTGGAATCGATACATTGAAAACTACAATATCCGGTGCGAAAGATGTATTCGGATATAGGTTCTCTTTAGACTCTACCCGTACGGTGCAGAGGCCGAATGCTGCATGGCAACAATTCAAATTTACAATCGATTTGAAAAATGATTCGCTGGCTATGTTCGTTGCTGCTACTCCATTGGCCGCTGAAACTCCGTTGGATGCTGACACTGTTCAGGTTGTGGTAGCAAGTGTAGATACAAAGCAGGTTTTGACAGTATCAAAGATTGACGAGACTGGCAAGGTGTTGCAAGGGGCTGTTCCTTATGTCGCACTCTCTAAAGGGACTCATGCTAATATACCGACAGGTTCGGGTGTTTATTTCCTCCAGAGTGCAAGCAAAGGAGCCAATGGTGGTAAATATTATGTTAAGAAAAACTCCTTTATGGGGGAAGACAGTGTTCCTTCTGTGAACTTGCCGAGAGGACAGTGGTATATTAAGACTGAAAATGGTAAATATTCAGTTGTCGATCGTGAATCGGATGACGCTTTTATATTGGGTCAGGAAATTTTTGAAGTGGCAGGTATGGAGGATACCTATTTGTTCGGTGAGGACTCTGTAACAGTTACCCAAGTGCCTGTTGATTTGAATGATAAGTATCTCGGCTCACTGGCTATTACAGAGAAAGAATTGGCCGAGAAAGGATTTACGCTTCATCTGATACCTGGAACTCCGATCGGTCTTCCTTATCTGTATACATTTACGAATGATTCTATTTTGAAAGAAACCGGTGAAAATATTTCTGGCGAAATTATGTTTAAACTGGTACCGAAAGATACGCAAGTTGTAGCTGGAGCTAAAAAGTTAGGCGATGAAGTCTCTGTTATCTCATATCAGTTGCGGTCTTTGTTTGGAACAGATATGATTGCGGCTCAAAGCGATAGTTTGAAATTGTCTACGACAAGCGAGCCTCTTTCATTCCGTTTTGCTTATAATGAGACAAGACAAAGTTGTACAATGAAAGTTGTGGATGATGCTGAGGGACGTTACGTTGGAATGGATATGCAGACGAGTTGTCTTCAGTTGACAAAAAAACTGGCTAATGTGATAATCTTGTCTGCTGATGCTCCTGAATATGCCACTCAGGAAGTTGGTCATAAGCGTTTTTCTACTGCTAATAATTCGTTGGTGATGAACCCGAATACATTTCTGGCTGAACTGAAAATCGAAGGCAATCCGATTACGAAGTCTGGTTATACGGAAGATAATTTTAGTCTTTGGGTTGAGAAAGCTGAAAAGAGTCCGTTGGGCAAACAGTTGTATTATATCTCTTGCAAGGCCATAGGCGCGAAAGAGGGTGACGAAACTCGTTATTATTTGGCAGCTAGTGATACTTTAGGCGGACGTGCCGTATTCATTTCCGATGAATCTGTTAAAACGATGGAAAACAGTCCGGCTCTCTTTGCATTCAAGATGGTAGAGGGTGGTACTTATTATCTGGAAAACCAGAGTGAGTTCAAAAAGGATGATGCTAAACCTTATGTCGGTATGGTGAATGGATTTGCTGTGATGCAGCCTGTTCCGATGGCAGAGTTTACTATTGAGAATGCTCCGGCTCCTGTTGCCAACGAAGAAATCGAAGCGCCTACGACTATTCAGGTAATCGGAAGTACTGGTGAATTCCAAATCCGTAATGCAGGAGGTAAGAAAATTACTTTATCGAATATCCTGGGGCAGACAATCGGTTCCCGCTTTGTATCTTCTGATAATGAATCAATTCAGACAGCAAGAGGCGTTGTGATTGTGTCTGTTGAAGGTGACAAGGCTTATAAGGTGATCGTGAAGTAAAAAAAGATAATCTCAAATAAAAATCCGGTTCTCATATTCAGGTGGGAACCGGATTTTTTATGGAGAAAATCAGACCATTTATTCTTCTGTATTACTTTCCAATTTGCTTTTCAAATAAGCAATTCGCTTGGTTGCTTTTTCTTTCTCTTTCTGAAGATTTTCCAGATCGCTTAATACAGTAGCCAGTTCAAAAGTCGCGGCAATCGCTTTTTTATCCCCGTCAGCTATATATAATGTATAGGGTTTGCCACCTGTGTACTCGGCTTTGACACGTTCTTTTACGTTTGTAGAAATGAACTTGGCAGCATCGAGTCCTTTTTCGCCTTTGTAGGTGACGACTTCAGTTGTTTTTCCCAGATCTTTAAAACGGTAGTTTACTCCGCCGTCGTACGGGATTGCGGCTGTTTCGGCAAACTGGCCGTCTTTCGTACTGACCTTGATGCCTGTATGGTTGATCGGTGCGCCGCCGTAGAAAACACTGGCAAGATAAATCTCGCCCTTTTCGTTGACCCCGCTGCGGATATAACAGCGTTGCACATTCCGCTCCACTGTCTGCTGTTTCCATATATAATTACCGATCTCTTCGTAGACGCTGTCTTTTTCAAAAACGAATCCTTTTTTCAGTCCTTCCGCTTCTTCTGTCTTGATGGGAATAAGGCTATCGCAAAAAGCGATATTCCGTTCCGCCTCTTTCATCTCGACCATACGCATCAGGGAAAGTCCTTCTTTCAATACTTTGAATTCTTTCGGATAGAGTGCGCGGATAGAGTCTATTTCGCTTTTTGCGGCGAAGAGCTCGTTTCGTTCGTACATACTTTTTGCATTGTTCAACCGGGCCCGGGCTTCTTTCTCCGTATTATTGCATGCAGCCAGGGTTACGGCTGCCAATGCGATACATATTACAGACTTCTTCATGTTGTTTATCTTAATCGTTCTGTCTGCAAAGATATATTTTTTATCTTTGCAGTCTCAATGAGTGAGATAAATAAAGCGAATGTATATAGAACAGGAAGATATTTTAAATCATATATCGGCAAAACCGTTCCACATAATTTCAGAGGCTGCAGACGAATTAGGTGTTGAGGCTTATGTGATTGGCGGTTACGTTAGAGATATTTTTTTATACCGTCCATCAAAAGATATTGATGTTGTTGCAGTAGGCAGCGGGATAGAGTTGGCAAAAGCTGTTGCCGGCAAGTTGGGGAAGAAGACGCATTTGTCCGTATTCAAGAATTTCGGAACGGCGCAGGTGAAATCAGGCGACCTTGAGATCGAGTTTGTCGGAGCCCGGAAAGAGTCGTATAATCGCGATAGCCGGAAGCCGATTGTGGAAGACGGGACTTTGGAAGATGATCAGAACAGGCGCGATTTTACGATCAATGCACTGGCTTTATGTCTGAATAAAGAACGTTATGGGGAGTTGGTCGATCCTTTTGGAGGATTGGATGATATGGACAATCTGATTATCCGTACGCCACTCGATCCTGATATAACGTTCAGTGATGACCCGTTGCGTATGATGCGTGCAGTCCGCTTCGCTTCACAGCTGGGATTTTTTATTCATCCCGATACATTTGATGCGATTGAGCGCAATAAGGAACGCATCTCCATTATATCCAAAGAACGGATTGTGGATGAATTGAACAAGATCGTACTTTCGCCAAAACCCTCCATCGGCTTTGAATTGCTTGATAAGAGCGGATTGTTGCAGCTGATTTTTCCGGAACTGTGTGCTCTGAAAGGAGTGGAAACAAAAGAAGGCATCGGTCATAAGGATAATTTTGCCCATACCTTAATGGTGTTGGACCGTTTGAGTAAAACAACGGATAATCTGTGGCTTCGGTGGAGTGCGATTTTCCATGATATAGGAAAACCGGCAACTAAACGTTTTGATCCTCGTCTGGGATGGACGTTCCACAATCATAATTTTATCGGCGAGCGTATGCTGCCGGGTATTTTCCGTCGGATGAAGTTGCCGATGAATGAGAAAATGAAGTATGTACAGAAAATGGTAACCCTTCATATGCGTCCCATAGCTTTGGCAGACGATGAAGTGACAGATTCTGCCATCCGTCGTTTGTTGTTCGATGCCGGTGACGATATCGATGACTTGATGAAGCTTTGTGAGGCGGATATCACCAGTAAGAATCCGGAAAAAGTCCGCCGTTTTCTGAATAACTTCCGGTTGGTTCGTGAGAAGTTGGCAGAAATAGAAGAGAAAGACCGGGTACGGAATTTCCAGCCGCCTGTCTCGGGTGAGGAAATTATGGAAACATTCTCCCTGCCTCCTTCACAGCCGGTAGGCGTCATAAAAGAAGCCATCAAGAATGCTATTCTGGACGGCATAATTCCTAATGAATATGAGGCAGCTAAACAGTTTATGCTGGAACGGGCTGCAAAGATGGGGTTGAAGCCAGTTAGGGGATAATTCCTTTAAGTATAAATAGTTACAGAGTAAATATAATTAATTAGATCCGGTTTTTATATTCAATAAACCGGATCTGATCTTTTCAATAGATAAAAATATCACTTTCCTTTTAGCAATTCTGCTGCTTCTTCTCCGAAAACGATTTTTAGCACCTGCTCTTTTTTATCGTTGTCCAGCTTGATTTGTAATACTGTTTCTGTTGATATATTACTTTCCTTGCTCAGAACATATTTATCCGGATATGCAATAATGTTTATTACTGATTCTTGCAGAGCGTTTGCAATTTGTAATAATGTGTTGTATTTAAGTTCCCGCTCTCCTGACATAATAAGACTTAACCCAGCTTGTTTTAAGCCGATCTGACTAGCTAAATATTCTTGCGAATATCCTTTGTTTCTGCGAATTGCATCTATATTCCTTAGTATATCGTTCATGTAAGCAATTTAGTGTTTGTGGTTTGAATAAATAAATGATATTTGTAATAAAAAATTGCACTTATGTTTGCTAATATAACAAAATGTAATATCTTTGCTGCTGTGATTTTCTTAATTCTCTTAATAGATCTTGTGTTCCCATTTTGAAACATTTTGCTATTAAGTCTAATTGTTAACCTAATTTGTCTGAAGATTATGTTGATCTATAGAAGGTTATGTTTGTTTGGTAAATGAGGTGTCCGGTATGTGTATGAAGGGGACTGTTTTCCTTAGTAATACGGTTTTCAAGATATATGCCAGTTGTTTCTCTGTAATAAAGATTGCACTTTGTTAAGTAATGGAGAAGATAAAATTTAAGTTTATATAATTCACTAGTATTCATTTTAATATTGCTTGCCTATGATTATGAATTTTTAATTCCAATGTTTTCTATTCGGATATGTAGTCATATCCATTGTGTTTTTTAACCTTATATTCATTTAATAACAGAAGGAAATGAAAGAATCTTTTTTAGACATACATTTAAAAGGATGTCGTGTTAAAAGCAATTTATTCAGAATGTTAACCTTATTGCTTTTAATTTTTTGTACGACAAATGTATTCAATAGTTCGTTAAAAATTCGCCACGCCTAAGCGGCTCTGGCAGTAAATAAAATGAGTTCTTTGAAAAGTTTGTCAATAACTTGCATGTCTGGGTTAATCCCGAACACGCAAATAAATC
>Ga0129316_1000551_pt1 | contig 20196 bp, 20 predicted proteins | sample Cm1ome_2_FD_94429 | JGI IMG/M metagenome (GOLD analysis project Ga0129316, IMG submission 94429) | Eastern black-and-white colobus group fecal microbial communities from Wisconsin, USA - Cm1022B metagenome | ecosystem: Host-associated > Mammals > Digestive system > Large intestine > Fecal...
ATGTTACCAGACATAGATCTTACCTTCTTTCAAGTTTTGTGTGGTAACTTAATTGTAAGCAAAGGTAAGTTCTATGTCTATTTTTTTATGAATTGAATTTGCGCAACTTATTATACGTTATCTTTTTTATCTAAAATTGCTTTGCAGGCAGCACAGGCGGGACAGTCGCAATATTCTGCGCCGTGGGCTTTAAGCTCGCGGGCGTGAGCTTGCAAGCCTTTTACACCTTCTGCACCGAAAATTTTTTGTGCGGCTTCGCTTTGAGAAAAAGCAATTAAGCCGTCGATAGGCATAATTGCTGCTTCCAGTTCGGCGATATATTTAGTTGTTGCAGCGTTTTCTTGATTAGTGCCGATAGCTGCCAGCCAGCTTTTAGCAGCTGTTTTGATTTCTGGGCAGGCGCTGGGGGCCAGCAAAAGTTTTTGCGTATTTTCTTTTACATAAGCTAATAATGCTTTATTCATAAATAAATCCTCCTTTTACTTGCTTTCAGCAAGCATCTGCAATTATAATAATGCTGTAAAGAGGTTTTGTAAAGTAAGCACTTTAAAGTGCTGTAGTTACCTTTTAGAAACTATAGAAATAAATGCGCTTAGCTGTGCTATTTAAAGCAGTATAGCTTCAACTTTTATTAAAATCTAAATTATACGAGGAGATATATAATGAACAAACAGTTACCGCTTTGTCCGGTGGAGGTTACGCTGATGCTTATCAGCGACCGCTGGAAAGTTTTGATTTTGCGCGATTTACTGACAGGCACAAAGCGTTTTGGCGAACTGAAAAAATCTATCGGCAGCATTTCGCAGAAGGTGCTGACCAGCAATCTGCGCGCTATGGAGGAGGATGGACTTGTAAATCGCAGAGTGTATGCGCAGGTGCCGCCGCGGGTAGAGTACAGTTTGACTGCTACGGGCGCAAGTCTAAAGCCGATTTTGTTTGCTATGCAGGAATGGGGCGCGCAGTATCAAAAAGAACACGGAGGTAATTTATGATTTGTGAAATTATTCATGACGAAAAATTTTTAGCGCAAAAATCTTCGGAAGCAGGATTTTTGGATATCCATATTGCGCAAAATTTGCTGGATACTTTGGCAGCTCATGCGGAAACTTGCGTGGGTCTGGCGGCTAATATGATTGGTGTGCAAAAACGTATCATTGTAGTGAATATGGGCGCAGTCAACGTGGCGATGTTAAATCCCATAATCGTTAAAAAATACGGCAAATATATCACGGAAGAAGGTTGTTTATCTTTGAACGGTGTGCGGCAGACGGTGCGCTACCAAAAAATTACGGTGGAATATCAGGATATACAGTTAAAAAAACAGCGCCGCAGCTTTGAAGGCTGGACGGCGCAGATTATTCAGCATGAAATTGATCATTGTAACGGTATTTTGATTTAATTTTTACCACAACTCTAAAACGTGCTGCATAGCCAAGCTGACAGCGGTGATGCCCACCCAGCAGCAGAAGCCCATAAGAATTGGCTTGCCGCCGGTTTTAACCAGCTTGATAATATTGGTGTTCAAACCGATGGCGCACATGGACAGCACAATGAAAAATTTGCTGAGGGTTTTGAGCGGCTCGAAGGCTTCTACGGCCACACCCATATTTAAGGCAATAGTGGTGATAACGGAAGCCAACACAAAGTAAATAATGAAAAAAGGAAAAACGCTTTTAATGCTGTAACTGCTACCATTATCAGCGTTTTTTGCATTTTTAGTGGTTAAGTAAGCCAAAACCATGGTGATAGGAATAATTGCCAAGGTTCTGGTGAGCTTCACAGTAACAGCCTTATCCAAAGTTGCAGAGCCTAATTTGTGCATAGAGTCCCAAGTAGCGGCGCAGGCTGTTACGGAGGAAGTATCGTTGACCGCCGTGCCGGCAAAAATGCCGAAGGCCTCGCCGCTGCCGGTGGAAAAGCCTACCAGCATACCTAAAGCGGGAAAGCACAGCGCTGCCAAAACGTTAAAGAAAAAAATTACGGAAATAGATTGAGCAACCTCCTCGTCATCAGCCTTGATAACGGGAGCGGTGGCGGCAATGGCAGAACCGCCGCAGATGGAGGAGCCAACGCCGACCAAGGTGGAAATTTTTGTAGGCATATCCATAAAATGGTGCATGGCCCAGGCAATTAAAAGAGAGGTCGCAATGGTGCTGATAATAATAGGCAGGGACTGCATTCCGGTTTTTAGCACTACGCTGAGATTTAAACCGAAGCCTAAAAGAATAACGGCGTATTGCAGAATTTTTTTGGAAACAAAGTTGATACCGCTTTGCAGAGGCGCTTTATCTTTGATAAAAATTGTAATAATCATTCCGGCAATAATTGCAAAAACAGCGCCGCCGATAAGCGGGAAAATTTTACCTAAAAACCAACAGGGAACGGAAATAATCAGGCACAGCAGGATGCCCTTCCACGTATTTTGAACAAATTGCATTTTAAAACCTTCTTTCTTGAGCGTTGTGATAATTTTTTAGCTAATGACATTATCTTAACATAAAAATACGATAATGAAAAATTATCTATCTTTATTATATGATAAAATTATGTTATGATTATCAGCAGAAAAGGTAATTTAAAGGAGCAAGCAGATGCAGGATTTTCGCATGGAAACTTTTTTGGCTGTGTGTAAATTTATGAATTTTACTAAAGCAGCGGAATATCTTAATCTGACGCAGCCTGCCGTGTCCCAGCACATTCGCTTTTTAAGCCAAAGCTACGGCGTGGAGCTGTTTATTATGGAAGGAAAGCGCTTGCAGCTGACGGAAGCCGGAAAAATTTTGTGGCAGGCCGCGCTGAATATGAAGCATGACGAGCAGCACATGCGGGAGCGTATGCTGCAAACGCAAGTAGGCTTAACAAGCTACGCCTTTGGCGCGACCTTATCCGTAGCGGAGTTTATGTTGGCAGAGGATTTGCGCCTTTTTTTACGTACTCATCCTCAAAGTTATGTGCGGATGCAGGTTGGTAATACGCAGGAGCTGTTGCAGCTTTTGGGAGCCAGCGAGCTTGATTTTGCAATTGTGGAGGGAGCTTTTCCCAAGAATGAATATGCTTTTCTGCCTTATAAAAAAGAAGATTTTGTAGCGGTAGCTGCGCCTGCTAAGGCCAAGCAGTATGCGGGCGCTGGTATGGGCGACCTTTTAAGCGAAACAGTTTTTTTGCGCGAGCCGGGCAGCGGCACGCGAGAAATTTTGGAAGCTTATTTAGCGGAGCATAGCTTATCAGTGAAAAACTTTGCCAATACTGTGGAGCTGGGGAATATTGGCGCGATAAAATATATGCTCAAGGACGGCTTGGGAATCAGTTTTTGTTATCACGCAGCTATTGCGCAGGAGGAAAAACGCGGCGAGCTGGAGGTTATTCCTGTGCGCGATTTGCAGCTAAGCCATGAGATAAATTTTATTTTTCGTAGGTCCAGTATTTTTCAGGAGGATTATCGGGAAATTTATCGAGAACTGTGCCGGCATGGCGAGTCAAAATAAAAATTTTGTGATATAATGTGAATACTTAGCGATTGCGGAGCCGCAGGCGAACGCAGAGCTTAGTAGAACATATGCTCTTGTAGCAAAATAAATATTGCAGGCAGCAAATTAAACTGTTTGGCGAAAAGAAAAATAGGGGGATGAATTTATGCAATACAACAAAATTTCCCAGGAAATAATAGCTAAGCTGCAAGCTTTGGTAGGCGCGCAAAACGTGCTGACCGAAGGCGAGCAGTTGGAGATTTATGCTCATGACGAGGTTACGGACCCGGCTTATCATCACATGCCGGAAGCGGTAGTTTTTGCGGAAAATGCTCAACAGGTGGCGGCGGTTGTTAAGCTGGCAAACGAGCATCTTTTTCCCGTGGTGCCGCGCGGGGCGGGTACCGGTTTAGCCTGCGGCGCTGTGCCGGTTTATGGCGGCGTAGTTTTGTCTTTAGAAAAAATGAACCGCATTTTAGAAATTAACGAGGAAGCTATGTATGCGGTGGTAGAACCCGGCGTGCGCACTTCTGATTTGCAGGCAGCGGTAGAGGCTAAAGGCGCTTTTTATGCCGGCGATCCCTGCAGCGGCGATTCCTGTTTTATTGGCGGTAACGTAGCTACCAACGCCGGCGGCAACCGCGCTGTAAAATACGGCACTACCCGTCACCAAATTTATGCAGTAGAGGTTGTTAATCCCACCGGCAAAATTGTAAATTTAGGCGCACGCCTGCAAAAGCAGACCACCGGTTATTGCTTGGAACAACTGGTTATCGGCAGCGAAGGCACGTTGGGTATTATTACGAAAATTACCGTGAAGCTGCTGCCTAAGCCCAAATACAGCATGGATTTGCTGGCAGTTTATGCTTCTGCAGAAGAAGCTATCGGCACGGTTAACAAAATCATCAAGGGCGGTATTATGCCGACTTGCGTTGAATATATGGATAATATTACGATAAAATCCGTAGAAAATTATCTTGGCTGGAAGCTGCAAGGCAGTGAAAACGGCAACTATCTCATCGTTGAGGTGGAGGGAACCAGCGAGGATGATTTGGACGAAAAAGCCTGCACGATGGATGAAATTTGTTCCGAAAACGGCGCTGCCGATGTGTTGGTGGCAGAGCATGACAAAATTTGGCAGGCGCGTAAAGCCTTTGCCGAAGCAGTGCGTGCCGAAAGCCTTATCGTCTGCAAGGAGGATGTGGTAGTGCCTGTGGATCAGGAACCGGCCCTGCTGGAAGAAATTTTGCGTTTGGCTAAAAAATATCAGCTTGTTACCCGTATTGCCAGCCACGCAGGCGACGGCAATATTCATTTGAACATTTTGAAAATGGCGGACGAAGCTTACGAGGATTGGGATGCGCGCGTGAAAGAAAATCAGCAGGAGCTGTACGCTTTTATTTACGCTCACGGCGGACGCTTGAGCGGCGAGCACGGCATTGGCTACAAGCGTAAGCATTTAATGGAAGAATTTACCAATCCTGATGAACTGGAAATGATGCGCGCGGTGAAAAAAGCGCTGGACCCCAACAATATTCTTAATCCGGGCAAAATTTTTGACGTGGAATAAGCGTCTGGCTGCAATATATAAATGAGGGGGATTTATTATGAAGGAAATTTATAAGTTAGCGGAAGAATATCATCAGGCGGGCAACAACTGCGTGGAATCCGTAGTTAAGGCCTGCAACAAGGGCTTGAATTTAAATCTTCCGGATCAGGCTATCCGTATGATTAGCGGTATGGGCGGCGGCATTGGCCGCAGCGGTTGCGTTTGCGGTGCGTTGAGCGGTTCGGCAATGATTATCAGCTCTATTGTGGGACGCTTAGACCCCAGCGAAAAGCACCAAACCGAAGTATATAAATATACGCACGAGTTTTACGAGCGTTTTTATGCGCATTTTGGTTCTGCCTGCTGCTCGCAGCTGAACAAGCTGTCCTTTGGTACGCCTGAATACCGCACGAAATGTATTAAAATTACTGCGGAAGCGGCGGATATGGTTTCTGACTATATTATGGAAAAGGGACTGCTGAAGTAAAATATCCTTTTATTTACCTAAACTTCACAAAAAAGCTGAGGAAAAAGCCTCGGCTTTTTTGCTTTTTAAAATGATTTCTGATATAATTTAAAATTAGGTGTATAGTCTTTTTTTACACATAAATTTAAGGAGTGATCGTTTTGCTCGACAGCATTTTAAAGAAGATTTTTGGAGATCCGAACGAGAAGGAATTAAAAAATATTCGCGTAATCGTAGATAAGATCAATAGCTTGGAAAAAAGTATGGAGTCTTTAAGCTCTGCCAATTTGGCTGCTAAGACTGCTGAATTTAAGGTACGTCTGCAAAAGGGCGAAACTTTGGACGATATTCTGCCGGAGGCTTTTGCCGTTGTGCGCGAAGCGTCTAAGCGCGTAACCGGTATGCGCCATTTTGATGTGCAGCTGGTAGGCGGCGTGGTGCTGCACCGCGGTAAAATTGCCGAAATGCGTACCGGTGAAGGTAAAACTTTGGTAGCAACTCTGCCCGTATATCTGAACGCTTTGACCGGTAAGGGCGTACACGTTGTAACCGTCAACGATTATCTGGCTCGCCGTGACAGCGTTGATATGGGCCGCATTTATAAAGCTTTGGGGCTTACTGTCGGCTTGGTTGTTCATGATATGGATTATCCTGACCGTAAGGCTGCTTATGCCGCAGACGTTACCTACGGCACTAACAATGAATTTGGTTTTGATTATCTGCGCGACAACATGGTTGTTAACGAGGACCAAATGGTGCAGCGCGAGCTGAATTACTGTATCGTCGACGAGGTGGACAGTATTTTAATTGACGAAGCGCGTACTCCGTTGATTATTTCCGGTCCCGGCGAAAAATCTACCGACTTATACCGCGTTATGGCGCAGGTTGTAGATAAAATGACCGAGGAAGAGGATTATACAGTTGATGAAAAACAAAAACAGGTTGCTCCCACCGAAAAAGGCATTGCCAAAGCAGAAAAAATGCTGGGCATTAAAAATTTGTATGATAATGAGCATGGTGTGGATTATTCCCACCAAATTATGTGCGCTTTAAAGGCTAAGGCTTTGATGCACCGCGACCGCGATTATGTGGTTAAGGACGGACAAGTAATTATTGTTGACGAATTTACCGGTCGTTTGATGTTTGGTCGTCGTTTCTCCGAAGGCCTGCACCAGGCTATTGAAGCTAAGGAAGGCGTAAAGGTTGAACGCGAAAGCCAGACTTTGGCTACCATTACCTTCCAAAATTATTTCCGTATGTATAAAAAGCTGGCAGGCATGACTGGTACGGCTAAGACTGAGGAACAGGAGTTCCAAAAAATTTACAATCTGTCCGTAGTTGTTATTCCTACCAATAAACCCATGATTCGTGTTGATTATCCGGACGTAATTTATAAAACACGTTTGGCAAAATACAAGGCTGCGGTAAAAGAGATTGAAGAATGTCATAAGGCAGGCCAGCCTGTTTTGGTCGGCACTACCTCCATTGCTCAATCCGAGGAGCTGAGCGCGATGCTCAAACGCCGCGGTGTGCCCCATAATGTTTTAAACGCTAAATACCACGAAAAAGAAGCGGAAATTATTGCTTTGGCAGGCCAATATGGCGCCGTAACCATTGCTACCAACATGGCTGGCCGCGGTACGGATATTGTTCTTGGCGAAGGTGTGCCCGAATTGGGCGGTCTGCATATTATCGGTACGGAGCGCCATGAAAGCCGCCGTATTGATAACCAGCTGCGCGGCCGCTGCGCTCGTCAGGGCGACCCGGGTTCTTCTAAGTTCTTCCTTAGCCTGGAAGATGATTTGATGCGCCTCTTTGGCAGCGATAATATTGCCGGTATTATGGATAAGCTGGGCATGGAGGACGACGAGCCTATCGAGCACAGTTTGGTTACTAAATCCATTGAAAATGCGCAGAAGAAGGTAGAAGCGCGCAACTTTAGCATTCGTAAGCACGTTTTGGAATATGACGACGTTATGAATCAGCAGCGCGAGGTTATTTACGCACAGCGTAAGAAAATTCTGCATCAGGAGGATTTGAGCGGCAATATTAAAGAAATGGTAGAAAAGGTTGTAGACCGCACCATGGCTATGTATGCGCCGCCCGAGGTTTATTCCGAGGATTGGGATTTGAAAGCGCTGATTCAGTATGCGGAAGAATTTTATGCGCCCCGCGGTTTACTGACTGTGGAAGGTTTACAGGTTTTGAGCCGTGAGGAATTGGACGAGCATCTGCATAAGGTAGCAGAAGACCATTATCAGGCGCGTGAAAACGCGATTGGCTCCGAGCTGATGCGCGAGCTGGAAAATCTTGTTATGCTTAAGGTTGTTGATAATCACTGGATGGAGCATCTTGACGCTATGGACATGCTGCGCGAGGGCGTTGGCCTGCGTGCTTATGGCCAAAAAGATCCTTTGGTTGAATATAAATTTGAAGCTTATGATATGTTCGAGGCTATGATTGACGCTATTCAGGATGATGTAGTTCGTTACATTTATCACGTAAATGTTATTACGCAGCCCCAGGCAGATGATCATTTAGACGGCGCTAAAGAAAATGGCGCTCAAGAGGTATAAATAAGGTCGATGTGTTAATTTCGTTTACAGGCAGTTAGCTGTTTGTTAGCGAAATGTAAATAACTAAATTTGCTATGTGAAAGGTTGTGAAGAATTTTGTTAATCGAAGAATATAAACCTGAAATCGTTAACTTACAAGCAAAATTAGAGGAAATGAGGGGATCTCTTTGACATCGCTGTCAAAGAAGACCGCATTGCCGAATTAGAGCATAAAATGGGCGACCCGTCCTTTTGGGACGACCCGGAGAAGGCGCAGAAAACTGCTCAGGACGTTAATTCTTTAAAAGAAGAGGTCGATGGCTTCCACAAGCTAAGCGACAGTGTAGACGAACTGGAAATTATGCAGGAAATGGCTGCCGAAGAAAATGACGAAAGCATGATTCCGGAAATGGATGAGCTGCTGGCAAAATGCCGCGAAGAATTGGAGCATTTGGAATTAGGGATGCTGCTCAGCGGCGAATATGACGCTAATAATGCTATTATTACTCTGCATGCCGGTGCAGGCGGCACCGAGGCCCAGGATTGGACCAGTATGCTGCTGCGCATGTTCACCCGCTTTGCCGAGCAAAACGGTTTTGCGTTGGAAATGCTGGATTATCAGCCGGGCGATGAGGCCGGCGTAAAAAGCGCCACCTTCCAGGTTAATGGCCGCAACGCTTACGGTTTTATGAAATCTGAAAAGGGCGTGCACCGTTTGGTGCGTATTTCTCCTTTTGACGCCAACGCCCGCCGTCACACTTCTTTTTCTGCGGTGGACGTTATGCCGGAGCTTGACGACACAGTTGAAGTAAATATTAACATGGACGAAGTGCGCGTTGATACCTATCGTTCCAGCGGCGCAGGCGGACAGCACGTTAATAAAACCTCTTCTGCTGTGCGCATGACCCATGAACCTACCGGTATCGTGGTGCAGTGCCAAAACGAACGCTCGCAAATTCAAAACCGCGAGCGCTGCCTGCAAATGCTGCGTGCTAAATTGTACGAATACGAAAAGGCTAAGCAGGACGCTTTAGTCAATGATTTAGCAGGCGATTACCAAAATATTGAATGGGGCAGCCAAATTCGTTCCTATGTGTTCCAACCTTATACCATGGTTAAGGACCATCGTACAGGCTGTGAATCTGGCAATATTCAGGCTGTTATGGACGGAGCCTTGATGCCTTTTGTAGAGGCTTATCTGCGCAGTCAGCAGAAAAAGATTTGATGGATATAGGTGAAAACAATGAAGTGTCGCTATAATCCTGTGCTGCTTGCAGTGATTATTTTAGGATTAGTCTGTGCCCTGTGGCTTAATTGGAATCGCCATCAAGTGGAACAGGCCAACAATACTGTGGAAATGGCCATGGAATATGAAGGACTGCGCAAGCTGGCTGCTCTGGAAGGCTTGCCTGAAGAGCAGGTGCTGCGTGAATTTAAAAACGCCGGAATCAATTCGCTGATGGTTTTTGATACTACGTTGGAGCGCTTGACTAAAAAAGGCGAAATCCAAACCGCTACCAGTGAAAGCTTACGTCAGGCTGCCAGCTTGGGAGCTGACAAAGGCGTTTTTGCTGCTGTGCCTGCGGCTATGCTGGAGCAGGATGCAGCTTTTATTGCGCCAGGCAGCAATCCAGCAGTTTTGGCTGACGTGCAGGAGGATTTAACTTTGCGTTACGGTGCGGAGCGCGTGCAGGTAGTTGCTGCCGAGCCGCGTATTCTGCGCGTGATTGGCAGAACCGAGCTTTTGCCGGAGGATAAATACGACGAGCCTTTAGGCTTATTGCAGGCTCCTTTAGGTTTGCCTGTGCGCGATATGCGCCAGCTGGACGCTATGGGCTTTAAAATTATTGTGCGCCCGCAAAACTACGTTAATGTTAATGAAGAAAAAATCGACAGCATTTTTCAGCGCGTTGACAAGGCCGGCGTAAAAGTTCATGCTTTAATGCCCTGCGGCCGTGAAACTGTGGGCTATCCTGATAAATTAGATTATTTTGGGAAAAAATTGCGCGAACGTAATATAACTTTGGTTATGTTGGAGCATTACACTCAGCTGCGCTTTGCGCAAATTGAGGGCTTGATTCCTTTAGCGGAGGCCAATAATTATAAGGCTGCCCGTTCTTATGTGATTGACGGCTTGGAGCAGAAAAAAATTTCTGTGGCTACTGCTCTGCACCGTTGGGCGTTAACGGACGAGGAGCGCAATATCCGCGTCAACTATATTCGTCCGTTCTATATGCCGGTAAACGGCCAGGATTTGATGAAAGTAAATTTGCAGTATGTGCGCGATATTAAAGCCAATGTGGAAGCGCGCGGTTATACAATCGGTGAAGCCGGCGTTTTCCAAGGACTGCATACGGAAAATGGCTTTGCACCGTATTTTCCGGCTAAAACTGCTTGGCTGCCTATCGTGCTGGCCATTGTGGCAGGCGCAGTGTTGTATCTTTCCCAACTCTTTAATTTGCCAGGCAAAAAGGAGCTGGCTTTGTGGGCAGCAGCTTCTGCTATAGGCTGCGCCGTGCTTATGCTTGGCAGAGGTTTATTGCTGCGTCAGCTGCTGGCTTTGGCGGCGGCCAGCGTATTTCCCGTATTATCCATGAGCGTAATTATGGATATTTGGGACAAGAATGCTACCAATAAAAATGGTTTAGTCAAAATTATTTGGCGGGGAATGTGGCAGCTGGCCTTGGCTATTGCCTTATCCCTTGTAGGCGCAGCCTTTTTGTCGGCAATTTTAACAGACAGCCGCTTCTTGCTGGAGATTGACATTTATCGCGGCGTTAAGCTGACCTTTATTCTGCCGGTGATTTTGACGGCGGTATTATTTATCAAACGTTATGATTTGCTGCATGTTGTTGGCAAAGGCTTGGATACCTTGCTTGCTAAGCTTAACAGCCTGCTGGATACCGGTTTGACCTTTAAGCATGTAGCAGTGCTGTTTGTGCTGCTGTTTGTTATGTTATATTTTGTAGGCCGCAGCGGTCATACCGGAGGTGTGCCTGTGCCTGCTATTGAACTGAAAATGCGCGCGTTTTTAGAGCAAGTAATGTATGCTCGTCCGCGCGAAAAAGAATTTATGATCGGCCATCCGGCATTTTTCTTAACCGTGCTGGCTGTATATAAATGCGTGCCGCGCTGGTGGCAGTTTGTACTGATTTGCGGCGCTGTTATCGGTCAAGGCAGCTTGGTGCAGACCTTCTGTCATATGCGCACACCGGTGATTATGAGCTTGTTGCGCGCTGTGGACGGTTACGCTGTGGGCGTGGTTGTCGGCGTTATCAGCGTAGTGCTTGTCGGCCTTTTATGGCCTGTTTTTGCTAATTTTAAAAGGAGATACCTTGAGCAATGAATAGAATCGTAATTTCCGGATACTATGGATTTGCCAATGCCGGAGATGAGGCTATGCTGGCCGCGATCGTGAAAGCTTTGCGCAGTAAGAAAAATGCTGTGGAACTGACGGTTTTTTCTGGCAACCCCCAAGTAACGGCGGCCAAATACAGTGTATCTTCCATTCATCGTTTTAATCCATTAGAAATATTTTGCGCTTTGCGCAGCTGCGATTTGCTTATCAGCGGCGGCGGCAGTCTGCTGCAGGACGTTACCAGTAAACGCAGTCTGCTGTACTATTTATCTATTTTGGCGATAGGACAGCTTTTAGGGAAAAAAGTTATGCTTTATGCCCAAGGTATCGGCCCCATTCACAGCAGTCTGATGCGCCGCTTGACAAAATTTGTGTGCAGTCATGTAAATTTAATTACTGTGCGCGACAAAGATTCTTTATACGAATTGCGCCGCATAGGTATTCCGGCGGAAAAGGTGCAGCTTACTGCCGACGCTGTGATGACGCTGCCGCAAGAAAGCGCAGAAGCGGGACAAAGGCTGTTGGAAAAATTTGGCGTGCCCCAAGATAAAATGCTTATCGCGCTTTCTGTGCGCAAATGGCAGGAGGATGACCGTTATCTTTTGGAATTGGCCAAAGCGGCGGATATTTTGAGCAGAGATTATCAAGCGCATATAGTGCTGCTGCCTTTGCAGTATCCTATTGATGTGGCTCCCTGTCAGCGTTTGCAGCATTTTATGGTGCATAAGGAGTGCAGTACGGTTTTAACTGCCGACTGTGATACGGAGCAGTTTTTATCCTTGATGGGCAATTTTCAGCTGCTGATTGGTATGCGGCTGCATGCGCTGATTTTTGCCGCGGTTATGGAACGTCCTTTTGTAGCGGTTTCCTATGACCCTAAGGTAGACGGTTTTGTCAAAGATATTCACGGCGTAACTGCCGGTAAGGTAGAAACATTACAGGCAGCTCAAGTAGTAGCTGCTGCAAAAAAAGTGCTGGCGTCCGGCAATGGGTGCCGAGGTTTGCTGGATAAGCTGCAGGCGAAGGCTATGCTTAATGCTGAGCAGGCGTTAGCCTTATTGACGAAAGGAGATTGAAGGTAGTGCTGATAATGAACGATGTGAGCAAGGTATACCCAGGCGGTTCCGTGGCCTTGCAGAACGTTAATGTGCATATAGAGCCGGGCGAATTTGTCTTTGTTGTTGGACCAAGCGGCGCCGGTAAATCTACTTTTATCAAAATGCTGTTCCGTGAGGTTTTGCCTACTACGGGCAGCATTTTTGTTAACGGTATGGATATTCTGTCGTTGGAATCTAGGGAAATACCCTTTATGCGTCGTCAGCTAGGTATTATCTTTCAGGATTATCGTCTGCTGCCGGACCGCACCGTATACGAAAATGTCGCTTTTGCTATGCAGGTAATTGAAGCGCCACACCGCAAAATTAAGCGTCAGGTGCTGAACGTTTTAGATTTAGTCGGTTTGCGCCATCGCGCCAACGCTTATCCTAACGAATTGAGCGGCGGCGAACAGCAGCGTATTGCTATTGCCAGAGCCATCGTCAACGACCCTGTTTTTGTAATTGCCGACGAGCCTACGGGAAATTTAGACCCGGAAACCAGTTGGGAGATTATGGAAATTTTTAAGGAAATCAACGAAACCGGCACTACCATTGTTATGGCTACTCATGACAAAGAGGTGGTAGACGCAATGGCAAAACGTGTTATTGCCATTGAAAAGGGCAATATTGTGCGTGATGAAAAAGAAGGAGTTTACGGCTATGAGCTTTAGTACGAAGGAGTATTTTATTAAAGAAACATATAAATCCATTCGTCGCAATGGCTTTATGAGCTTTGCTTCTATTTCTACGGTGGCTGTTTCCCTTTTGGTTTTGGGCATGTTTTTGATGATTTTTCTTAATACCAATAATTTGGCGCAGTATTTGGAAAGCCAGGTGCAGGTTTCCGTTTATATGCAGGACAGCGCTACGGATAAGGAGCTGGCGGAGGTTAAGGCCAAGCTGCAAAAAATGCCCGGCGTAGTGAAGGTTAATCAAGTTAGTAAAGAGCAGGCTTTAACTCGTTTTAAAGAACGTTTGGGCGACCAAGAGCAGCTGTTGAACAGCTTGGGCAAGGATAATCCCTTTCCCAATTCCTTTGAGGTGCAGGTAGACAGTCCGGAACGCATTAAAGTGCTGACGCCGCAGATTGGTCAAATTCCCAAAGTAGAAACGGCTAAATTTGGTCAAGAGGTTGTGGAGCATTTATTCCAGCTGACAAAAATTTTGCGTTTCGGCGGTATTTTGTTGGTTATTTTTTTGGCAATGGCTACCTTGTTTATTATTAGTAATACTATTCGTCTGACGGTTTTTGCCCGCCGTAAAGAAGTTCTTATTATGAAATATGTAGGCGCAACAGATTGGTTTATCCGTTGGCCTTTCCTTTTAGAAGGTATGACACTGGGCTTTTTCGGTGCCGTGATTGCCTTTTTATTGATTAACAGCATTTATGCCGCCTTACTGGAGCGTATTCATGCTACGTTGGCGTTTCTGCCGCTGCTGCCGGCACAGCCGCTGTTATTATATGTAGATTTATTTCTTTTAATAGCGGGAACAGGTATCGGCGCTTTAGGCAGCTATATTTCTTTGCGTAAATTCCTGCGTGTGTAAGGGAGGCTGGCAAATGCTGAAAAGAAATTTTACCGGCTTGGCCTTAGCTGTTTTGCTGGCAGTTTTGCCGCTGTTTGCAGGCGGCGGTTTTGCCAACGAAGCAGACGATAAGCAGGCGGAGCTGAACAGTGTGCAGGCGCAGATGCAGAAAATGCAGGAACGTAAAGCGGCTGCGCGTCGACGGGCAGAGGCGGCCAGCGAAGGCTTGCAGGATCTTGTAGGCAATCTAAAGCAGCTGCAGGCGCAGGCTAACGAGCTGCAAAAAGAGCGCGACACTTTGCAGAGCAGTATTGACGACAATCAGACAAGGTTGGCGCAAAAGAAAAAAGACGTAGAAACCCGCTTGAAAATTTACAGCAAGCGTCTGCGTGACATTTATATCAACGGACAGATAAATTATTTGGACGTGCTTTTAGGCGCTAAAGATTTCAGCGATTTTTCTTCCCGCATGTTTTTGCTGCAAAAAATTATCAGCAGCGATATTGATATGCTGGAGCAGCTGAAAAAAGACGAAGCAGAGATTACAGAACGTCAGGCAAAGCTGGACGCTGAAATGAAAGAAATTAAGACTACGCAGGTTGCTTTGGAGGCGAAAACCGCAAGAGTCAATAAGCTTAAGGAGCAGCGCTCCTATATGCTGTACAAGGCGCAGGAGGAAGAACAGCAAAGCCAGGAAGAATATGAGCGCTTGCTGGTTGTGAGCGAAAATATTGCCGCTATGCTGCGTAATATGGAAAGCAACGGTATGACTGCTTCCGGCAATCGCGGCGGTACGGGACGTTTTATGTGGCCTTGCAGCGGTCAGATTACTTCCTATTATGGCTGGCGTACTCATCCTGTTTTTGGCACGACCAAATATCACAGCGGTATGGATATCGCCGTAGATTACGGTACACCGATTTTGGCTGCGGATTCCGGCACGGTTGTGTACAGCGGCTGGTTGGGCGGCTACGGCTATGCTGTTATGATTGATCATGGCAGCGGCTTAGTAACTTTGTATGGTCATAATCAAGGGTTAAATGTCTATGAGGGACAATATGTAAGCAAGGGAACTTGCATTGCCTACGCAGGCAGCACTGGTTATTCTACCGGACCTCACTGTCATTTTGAAGTGCGTCTGCACGGCGAAGTTACAGAACCCTTGAATTATTTGCCTTAATAAAATTTTGGAGGCGTGAATGGTTTGATGGAAAAAAAATCTTGGCAGCTGGCTGCCTGCTGCGCAGCTACTGCTGTAGTAACCTTCGCTGCCGTGACTATCGCAGAGAGCGTGCTGCTGCACCAAATTACCGGCAGCGTTACCGATACTCTGCGTTTTTGGCAGACTATGAATTTAGTCAAACAAAACTATAACGGTGAAATAGATAATCATGCGCTGTATGAAGGCGCCATTAAGGGAATGGTGGAAGGTGTAGGCGATCCGTACACAGTTTATTTAAACAACAAGGATTTTCAGCAGCTTAACGAAACAACTTCTTCTACCTTTGGCGGTATAGGCATTGTTTTTGGCAAGCGTGGCGACAATTACGTGGTGATTTCTGCGCTGCCCGATAATCCAGGCGCTTTGGCCGGTATTAAAAGCGGCGATATTATTGTCTCTATTGACGGCGAATCTGTCAGCTCGTTGAATATGGAGCAGGTAGCGCATAAAATACGCGGTAAAGAAGGTACTGAGGTTACCTTAGAGCTGAAGGATAAAACTGGACAGATGCGTAAGGTACGCGTTATGCGTAAAGAAATAAAAAATCCTTCGGTAAAAGGTCAATTTGTGCCCAATACCAAAATCGGTTATATTCGCGTTTCTGTTTTCGCCGAAAGCACCGGCGAAGATTTTAAGCAGGAATACCAAAAGCTGGAGCAAGAGGGGATGCAGGCTTTAATTCTTGACCTGCGCGGTAATCCGGGCGGACTTTTGAACGCGGGCGTAGGCGTGGCCGGTATGCTGGTGCCTAAGGGGCCAATTGTTTCGATAACCTATAAAAACGGCAAGACCTACACCGAAAATTCTTCTTTAGAAAAAGTAAAATATCCTTTGGCAGTGCTGGTAGACCACGGCAGTGCCAGCGCTTCGGAAATTGTCGCGGGGGCGATTAAGGATACTAAAGCAGGTAAACTTTTTGGCGTTAAGACCTTTGGCAAAGGCAGCGTGCAGTCCGTATACCGCTTAGGACGCGACACCGGCGTAAAAATTACTATCGCTAAATATTACACTCCTTCCGGTGTTTCTATTCATAATGTGGGTATCGAGCCGGATGTAGTGGTTGAGCTTCCCGATAATGCTGTTAAAGACCTGCAAATGCAGGCGGCAGTAGATTATTTAAAAGCAGAGATAGCTAAGTAAAAGAGGTGGTAGAATGTTATTTATTTGCTATGCAAAATGCAGCACCTGTAAAAAGGCAGAAAAATATCTGCTGGACAAGGGCTTTACTTTAGAAAAGCGCGATATTAAAGAAGCAAAGCCGTCATTGGAGGAATTGAAAGCTTGGTACAAGGCCAGCGGGGTGCCCTTAAAACGCTTCTATAATACCAGCGGCAGGCTCTATAAGGAGCTTAATTTAAAGGATAAAATTCCTACCATGAGCGAGGAGCAGCAGCTTAAGCTTTTGGCAAGCGAAGGTATGCTGGTTAAGCGTCCTATTGTCATTGACGGAGAAAAGGTGCTCATTGGCTTTAAGCAAGCAGAGTACGAGGAAAAGGGTTTATAAAATTATTATTTAAACGGCTATGGGTCGTTATTTTAAGAGAGGAAGATGTGTTATGAATAAGTTTGTAAAAATTGCCTTAATTGGCGCTTTAGCCGCTTTGACCTTAGCTTTTACCGGCTGCGGCGGTTCTAAAGAAGAAAAAAAGGCTGACCCCAATAAGCCTGTGATTGTAGGCGTAAATCCCGGCCCCCATGCCATTATCATGGAAAATGTTAAAAAGATTGCCGAGAAAAAAGGCTTGAAAATCGAAATCAAAGAGTTCAGTGATTTTGTAACTCCTAACTCCGCTTTAGCCGCCGGTGAAATTTGGGCCAACAGCTTCCAACATGAGCCGTTCTTAAAAGCTACTATGAAAAAAGAGCCTTCCTTTAAGCTGGCTAACGCTTTTCCCACAGCTTTGTTCCCCATCAACATTTATTCCAGAAAATTAAAGCCCGGCGACACCATTCCTGACGGCGCTAAAATTGCTATTCCTAACGACCCTACTAACGGTGGCCGCAGCATTTTGCTGTTGGCGGCTCATGGCTTGCTCAAGGTTAAAAATCCTCAGGATATTACTACTACCGTAGCTGATATTACCGAAAATCCGCATAATTTCCAAATTATTGAGCTGGAAGCTGCGGCAATTCCTCGTTCCTTGGACGACGTAACCTGCGCCGCTATTAACACTACCTATGCCTTGAACGCCGGTCTCAATCCTGCAACTGACCCCATTGTCAAAGAAACCGCTGATTCCTTGTATGTAAATATCGTAGCCGTACAGGAAGCTACTTTAAAAGACCCGCGTCTGCAAACCTTCAAAGAAGCTTATCAATCTAAAGAAAACGCCGAATTTATTAAAACTAAATTTCCCGGCTCCGTATATCTTGGCTGGAAAGAATAAGGCTGTACTATGGATTTGGCAAGTCATATTAACGAAATTTGGCCGCAACTGCACGCCATGGCCGAGCCTGCCTTTGCCGAGGTTAAGACAGCTAAATTTTTAGCGGATTTTTTGCGCGCAAGCGGTTACACTGTGACAGAAAATGTTGGCGGCACTACCGGCATGACGGCGCTTTTGGACAGCGATAAACCGGGACCGACGGTTGCTGTGCGCACGGATATGGACTGTTTGCTTTTTAAGCAGGAGGACGGCAGCGAAAAACCAATTCACGCCTGCGGTCACGATGGGCACATGACGCTGGCTTTAGGCGTGGCCAAGCTGTTGGCGGAACAGGGACTGCCCTGCGGTAAGCTGAAAATTCTTTGCCAACCGGCGGAGGAAATTGGCCGCGGCGCTTTGGCCTTGTTGGAAGCAGGCGCGTTGGACGATGTGCAGTATGTGCTGGGTTATCATTTGATGCCCAAGGATATGGCTCGCAGCGGACAGATTATCGCGCAGATAAACTGGACGGCATGCACGCTGATGGAGGGAGAAATCCGCGGCTTAGCGGCGCACGGCTCCCAGCCGCATTTGGGCATTAACGCCATTGACGTAGGCGCGGCCATTGTCAACGCGGTCAACGCGCTGCATTCCAATCCGCTGCTGGGCGGCAGCGTAAAAACTACGCGCTTTTTAGGCGGTGCAGGCTCGCTGAACGCCATCTGCGACAAGGTAAATATCGGTTTTGATTTGCGCAGTACCTCTAACAGTGAAATGCTCCAGTTGCGGCAGGAAGTGCAAGCTATTGTAAATTCTATTGCTCAAGCTTATGGAGCGGAGGCGGATTGTCATATTGTGGGTACTTGTCCTGCGGCAGAGGCCGACCCGTCCCTTTTGGCAGTTACCCGCGACGTGATTGTGAACGAATTAGGCAGCGAAGCCTTAATTCCCGCGGCTAATATTACCTTAGGTGAAGATTTTAACTTCTTCAAAGAACAGCGGCCGCAGCTGAAAACGGCGAGTATTGGCATTGGCTGCGATTTAGTACCGCGTCTGCATGACCCGCAGATGACCTTTGACCACAGCGCGTTGGCTGGTGCTATTAAGGTTTTGGCAGCGCTGGCGGTAAAAATTTTACAGACGCGTCCTTAATAAAGAAATATTTTTATAATTACAAGAGCCTTCCGTTCGCAATGGAAGGCTCTTCGTGTTATAATATGGTAAACTGCTATTAAAGGAGCGATAATTTTGGAATTAGAGCGGGTACGGGACAATAATTTATGTTGGAAGCTGTTTAAATCAACTTTTATTATCAGCGCGTTCACCATTGGCGGCGGCTTTGTTATTATTCCGTTGCTTAAAGCGAAATTTGTAGATGAATATAAATGGTTGGATGACAAGGAGGCGCTGAACCTTGTTGCCATTGCGCAGTCCGCGCCCGGCGTAGTGGCCGCTAATGCAGCCATCAGCTTGGGCTATCGCTTGGCAGGCTTTAAGGGTACGTTAGTGGCATTGGCTGCCACGATTTTGCCGCCGCTGATTACTTTGAGCATTATATCTTACGCTTATGACGCTTTTGCCAATAATCAATATATTCAACTGCTCTTAAAAGGTATGCAGTGCGGCGCGACGGCGATTATTATTAACGTGGCTATCGACCTTTTGCACAAGGAGCTCAAGAAAAAATTGGCGTTGCCGCTGCTGATTATTTTGGGAACCTTTGTGGCAAATTATTTTTTCCATATAAATTTGATGTACGCTGTAGTGGTAGACGCTATTATCGGCTTCTTTTTACTGCGGGATAAAAAATATGCGTAGGGAGGCGGTAGTATGAGCTGGATGATTTATTGGGAGCTGTTTTGGAGCTTTGTCAAGGTTGGCGCTTTTTGCGTAGGCGGCGGCTATGCTTCTATGCCGCTGATTCAGGCGCAGGTTATCGACGAGCACAGCTGGCTGACAATGCAGCAGTTTATTGATATTTTTACGATTTCGCAGATGACGCCGGGTCCTATTGGCATTAACGCGGCGACCTTTGTGGGTACTAAGGTGGCTGGCGTTCCGGGAGCAGTGTGCGCTACCGTTGGCTTTGTTTTTCCTTCGGTAATTATTGTTTTGATTTTGGCGCACTTATTTTTTAAATATGGCGATATCGGTCCCGTCAGAGGCATTTTGAACGGTCTGCGTCCTGCTGTTGTGGCGTTGATTTGTTCGGCAGGCTTGAGCTTTGTGTTTTTGGCCTTATGGAATACGGAAACCTTGCCTAAGGATTTTACGAAGGTAGACTTAATTGGCTGCTTTGTGCTGCCCATATCCTTGTGGTGCATCCGTCACAAGATGAGCGTTATTAAGCTGCTGTGCATGAGCGGCGTGCTGGGATTATTTTTAGGTGTAGTGGGAATTAGGTAAAATATTTATTTGCTGTCTGCGTTAAGTCAGCAGTTTCCAAGGATTGCCTACGTGGCAATCCTTTCAGACTGTCGAAAAAGGTCGCCGAGAGGCGGCCTTTTTTGATATAATTAAATAGGGTGATAAAAATGTTGGTAAAAGAACAAAATGAGCGTAATATCCTTGAATTTGTTAACATGGAAG
>Ga0129316_1000561_pt1 | contig 19855 bp, 18 predicted proteins | sample Cm1ome_2_FD_94429 | JGI IMG/M metagenome (GOLD analysis project Ga0129316, IMG submission 94429) | Eastern black-and-white colobus group fecal microbial communities from Wisconsin, USA - Cm1022B metagenome | ecosystem: Host-associated > Mammals > Digestive system > Large intestine > Fecal...
CTTGTTCCATACACTTTCATATCGTTCTGCTGCTGTCATTGTTTTGTGATTTTTGTTTTTTGCAGCAAAGGTAATAGAAGAAAATGAAGCTAACAAGGCTGCATCGCGGATACGCTTACGTTTAGTTTAGGCCTCTTTATATATAAAGCGGAGTAAACTAAACTGCTTTCAAAAGGCAATTTTCTTTCAATACTAGGAAGTTACATTCTTTTATATAAACAATATGGAAGGATTTTATTTATTATCGCTAAAATATGCCAACGCTTAGTAACGTAGGCTTTGGATTTCTTCTTCCGAATGGCAGTAATGATTTGGTTAGCAACTTTTTCTACTGGCATTACCCAAAACAATCCTTCTCCTTTTGCCATAGCTGTATCAACAAGACCTGGACGAATATCTGTAACAATTATATGCCCTCCGTTTTTGAAAGCCTTCTTACGCAGGGCTTCCATATAGTTGATTTGATAGGCTTTAGTTGCACTATAGGCAGGTGCCATAGGTTCACCCCGCAGGCCACCTGCAGAAGTAATGGCAACAAGATAGCCGCAGCCTTGTCGTTCGAAAATGTGGTAGAGCATGTCAATGACAAATGTCCAACCTACGACATTAGTATAAATAGTTGGACGCTCCACGGCATAGTCAAGAGTGGCGTTAATCTCACCAGTACCAGCACACGCAATAGCAAGATCAATGTGCCCTAACGTTTCATGGAGAGTACAAATGGCTTGCCCAATCTCTTCCAAGTTGGTAATGTCAGCTTTAGCAGGAATGGCCTTGGATGGATATTTTTGATACAATTCGTCAACCAAATGTGCTCGTCGTCCAATAATGCCGATTCTATTGTTCTCATTTGCATATTTCTCGAAAAGAGTTTTACCAATACCCGAGGTAGCTCCGATGATAACGATATTCATATTGTGCTTTTTGTGTACAAAAGTAATAGTTTATTTGTAAGCCTAAGCACAATTGAAAGTAAAAGAAACGTCATTAGGGCAAACTCTCAAAACATTTTGAGAATTTACTGACCAAAAGTTATTTCTCTACGGATATTACTGATAGTTGTGGGCGTAACTTTTAGATAGGAGGCTATATCTTTTAGGTTAATACTTTGCGCTATTTCAGGACAACGAAGGAGTAAACGTTTATAACGCTCCCTGATTGTCATGCGATAGGTATCAAGATATTGTGTATAGACCTGAGAAAAGAGATGGTCGGATATGGCTTGTCTAAGTTCTCTTATACCATCAGAATCTAACAGTTTACGTAATTCTTCACCAGCTAATAGTAAGACCTTACAGGAGGTCCCTGCCACAATAGTCACTTCTGATGTCTTGCTTGAAAGACAATTTGGGTAATCGCCCACGAACTCACCCTCAAATGCAAAACCAGTAATACAGTCTTTTTGTTCTGAGGAATTATGTACCATGTAGTTGAAGTATCCACATTTAACAAACCCAATAAAGCGAGACTCTTCACCTGCTTTTATGAAATAATCACCTTTAGCATATTGTGTCAATCGACCATGATTAATACAATACTCTGTCAATCGCGAAAGGTCAAGACCATTGATATACGAATTGAAGCCTATCATATCTACTACAATTTGTTGAAATTTTAGAAATAGATAACTATATATTACTCGCTAAAATTAGACAAAGATGTTGATCTATACAACACTATTTCAAATCTTTTCACTCCCGTCTTTGTTCCCATTCTACAACATGACTTCCAAATAATTTAAAGCCCCGGCTAAGTATGCAATCTTTATCTTTTAACCATTGAGCATCTTTACATTCTGGAGAAAAAGCATCACTAGCTTCATGTTTTTCGTTGCCACGGCACAACTCATATCTCCTACATTTGGTGGATTTATCTACTAATCGCTTATACAATAATTCCCATGAGGCTAAACGAGCTACTTCTAAGTAAGGTTTATTTGTATCAGGGTTATTTTGAAGAAGAGAAGACTCATGTGACTCTATAAATGGAAAGCCATAAACTCGCAATAGAATATCATTAAACGTCTTTTTATCATTTATGAGACCATCATATAGAATATTAAGTAATGTACTTTCACCTGTCGTCAATTCTTCACGTGTTTGGTTAAAAACTTTCGGATAATAATCTAATTCCTGTCCTATAAGCATTTTTAGTTGATTCAAAAGCTCATCCTGCATGATTTTTAGCATATCTTTTACAGGCATAGACTTCCCTCTAAAATTTATGATAGTCAGCAATGACTCTTTATATAACTGTCTACCATCGGTTATATGAAACTCGACTATATGATTTGCAGTATCAAAGAATCCTACTCCAGGATTATCATATAATAATGAAACCAAACACAATGAAATCATTAATAGCTTATTATTAAATATCTCTGGATACAGTTTTTCGCATATTCTATCCACGACTTTATATGGTACTGATAGATGACGGTTTTCAACAGTAGGGTCTATTAGTAACTGTATGTTATGAGCCATACCTTCAATAATTGCCCAATATCCAAAGTGATACCCCTTTTCTCCATCCCATGCTTGGTTTAGCTCAAAATCATAAATGCCAACTCTTACCGAATGGCATTTTGTCCTTGCCTCTTCAATATCTGCATCACGAATCTCGACTTCATCGATACCATAATCGTAATGTTGATATCCTTCTTTATCTAACTCTTTAGCAAATATAGGGATTGCAGAAGGAGCTACAACATCTATATTAAGAGGCATTTCGACTTTTTTATGAGTAATAAGATATTTTCTATATTCAATATACAGTCGTGTATACAACCGCGTTCTGTTGACTCCAAACAATGTCTGGATATGCTGTATATAATGCACATATTCATGTATTAAACTACCGTATTCCTCTGGTGTTAACTCATCCGCAACAAAATTGCTATCTACAACTTTATAATTTCCATTATCATCTACATATATATGAAAATGATTGGTTTCATTTCGACTTGTCTTTGTAGTAAACAGGTCTAAATCGAAAACTGCTTCTTCGCCTGTAATATTATCTATAATACTATTTTTAGCCATTTGTTCCAAATTTTCATCGTCACCAGATACATTCATATTACCATCTATATAATCATTAGTTTTTGGAGTGGATCTTTAATATTTTTCGACAATATTTCATTGAACGTATATTGTTTTGTCAACCAAAAATAGACAAATACTCTTCGTCAATACCTGTTTTATGCTTTACGATTCCAAACAGAGTCTTTTCCTTTTGCCTTTTCTGTTTTCCCCCTATCATATATCCTGATTCCTTATCATATTGTCCAATAAAATCTTTGCTTGCCTGTATCACAGCACCGCCTTCAATATCTTCAAAGGGAATATAATAAAGTCTTTTTGAAACAGGGATTGTACATTTAGATCCATCTTTCAGTACAACCTGGTAGTTGGTTTGTTTATAAAAATCTCTTAATTCCAATTTGTCAAATAATAACATAGCTATATCACCATCGGCATCAACTTCAAAGCAATTTGCTAAAGTTTGAATAAATGAGCTTTTTAAGCTTTCTTGCAATGCATTTAGATCGCCTCCAATAATTTTAGACTTACAAGAAAAAAGAGGATTGGGATAAATAGCCAAACGAAGAGCAGATGGTGAATGCTTTATAATAAACAAAACAATATCTCTTTCTTCTTTTGTCAAAGAAAGTCCTCCCTGTAACCTTATAATACTATCTAATAGCGATTCATCAATATGTTCTATATAGAAACTATTGTATAGTTTTGTAGGAATACCCAATCCCAACAATGAACGGTAGAATTCTATCATATTTATTTCTTGTACAGGCTTTATGCTTGCCACATTATCTACAACATCTATAAAATCCAATTCTTTCAAGCATTTTTCTACTTCAGAAACATCTACACGTAATTGGTCACCTGAATTTTGAGAAATAAATTCTACTATCTGCGCATATGATAGTGAACTATTCATCAAAGCCCATATAGCAATATCTTTTATTGCTTTCTTTTTAATTTCGATAACTTTATTTTTTCTTATGTCTATATAGTTGTCTTTTAAAAATGTGGACGATGAAATAAAAGATGTAACAAGGTTTTCCAATATTACTTTCTCTAAAAACTGTCCATTCTTGTCTAATACTGTAAATGTTCCATCAGAAAAATAAACAATCCAATATGGAGTATTATTATAAAATGCGATATCCCTATCTGTGATTGTTAAATTAGTCCAATGCTTTATTATATTAATTATTTCTGTTATTGATGCCAACCCGTAATGTGATATTATAGGTTCAATAAGGTCATTACCTGCTATTAGTTTTACATCTTCTAGGTAGTTACCATTACGAATATCTCCTTTTACATTTCCATTAGCATCAGATAACGCAATCATTAATCCAGAAGAAAGACTATTTTTCCTTTTTTCTTTATAAACTTTTCCTAGAAATTTCAACCAGTCATTCATATTAACTGGATTTTCATGTGCTTTGCATTCACATATTAATGGATATGTTTTTGACACTCCAAAATTCGTCATATGCTTTTCTGCAACAACATCTATTTCATTGCCACCAGAGCCGATTTCATTCGTGGCAACATAATCATAACCATAAGAAGACAATAATACTTTTACTATTGTTTCCAACAATGTACCTTTTTTATCTTTGTTTTGTTCGAGCAATAACAGTTTCATATGTTTTTGGGAGTTTTATCTATTTTTTTCACTGAATAATGTATATAGTTTCTTCGCTTCCTCTTGCAACTTCTTCGGATTTTGCTTGGCCAGTTTCTTCAGATTAAGAAGTTTCCATTGCACAGACGGATAATCCTTAAAGTACTCGTATTCGTATCCATCCCATTCGGGCTGACCTGATTCAAAACTGATAAGGAACTTCTTATCCGCTTCTGTCATCAACGACTTGACATCATTAATGAGTTTGGCACGGATTTCTTCAAACTCTTCGTATGTAAATGGAATATCAGTCATTCCTGCAAACTGATTATCCATTGCTTCCCGCTGGTCAATCAAGCGGGGAGCAAATGACTCATGTATTGGTCTATCGCTGCCAAGCAAGCAGAAAATGAGTCCTTCACGGCATTTGCTCAATGGAATATCCATATACTTTACATCAAACAAGTCACGAGGATGCTGACGAGAGAGTGCTGCAGCAATCTTACCACCATACAATTGAGTTAGGGGCACGACATTTGCTTCACAAAAGAGAGAAAACTCTTCCTGTGCCTTCTCGCTCAGTGATATGGTTTGGACATCACCGCCTACAATACCTCTCTTTGTTTGATTGACCTCTATCTTCACCTGCCTACCTCGATATTCGCATAACAGTTTGCAGGTACTGAAGTTTGGAACTATGTGCATTCCTTTGAAAGCTTTCTTTGCCTTTTCCGCAATGACATTCAGATGCATATTGATATCATCCAAACTTGTCTGACGGTCAGTCAATGGGATATAGGTCAAATCAATGTCTACGGAATACCGAGGCAAGTCTTTCAAGAATAGATTGATAGCAGTACCACCATGTATGGCAAACACATTCTCTTCCATCACAATCGGAATGAGACGGAGCAGCAGCTCAACCTTCTGAGCGTAAACACTTGATCTTATATCATTCATATTCTGCAAGTTCTTTAGAAATTGTCATATTATACTTATTGATGTACTTTCCTGTTGGAGTGATCATATACCTGGATGTACCAAGATTGATATTCTCCAGTTTCAAAGCCTTATACCAGGCGTGGCCAGCCTTTTCAGCCATATAAAGGAACAGTCGTTTTACTTTCTGAGACGTGCAGGTCTCCAGTAACGTCTGAACCAACTTGGGACGCAATGTCGTCAAGCCCTCCATGATATAATAGATATCGAGCAAAGAAGAAGAGGCATCTGGCAAGTTCAGACACTCCAATATGGCACGCTCAGGAGATGACACCAGCAAATCATGCTGATTGATAGTCATAGTTTCTACACCCAACAGTTCATCACCCAAGAAAGAGGTAGTCATGTATTTTATAGTCATATTCCACTCTTCTTTTAACAACCACAAAGGTAACTTATTGCTTTTGTCTGTAAACAAATAAGCCTTAGGCTTCCCCATTGACAGGTAATGGGAGTATCCTCGAAGTTCCAATGCCGTATATGCACCTACATTGCAACTCTTGCTAAGTTGCGTGTTGTATGACGATATAGCAGCAAATAGACTTGGTTCTGTCCCGTGTATCTTATAAACCCCCTTCGATATACGGTCAAGCCATCCGCTTTTCATATAAGCATACTGACCACGAGCATCCAAGCCTTGACTTGAAAGCCACGAACCAAACAAGACTGATTCATTGGGTGTCGTCTCTAATATTTGCTGTATTTTTGTAGCCATCTTCGTTTATTTTATGAATACCAGCATAAATTTGTTGCAAAAATACTCTTTTTATTTTACTCTACCAAACATTTTCTTCAAATAATGCTAACTTTTATAGAAATTTATCCTCAAATTCGCATTTTTAGCGAACTTGAAAGCAAAAAGTAAGCATAAAAAAAACGATAAATAGAGATACGATTGCCTACCAAAAGAAAATAAGGTGATAGCTCGGAGAATTTCTTGGTTCGGTTTAGTTTATTCCCATATTAAATATACATAACCTAAACTAAACCTTTTATCTTCCGGCAATGAAACCTTGTCATCAAATGCGTTTCTAGAAAGGGGTAGGAATGACAATGAGCATCACTAAAGGGTACAACAAATTCATTCGCTGCTCGCTTCTCAGCGATTGCAAGAATGTGCAAAAATCTGCGTTAAAAAGTGTAAACGTGCAAAGAACTGGAAAATCGTTTTTGCAGATGTTTGCATTTTCTTTTTTTGAAGGCAGTCATATTTGCAGATTTTTGCCTATTTTGCGTCCCCTCACCGTCCCTCAGAGTCACTTTAGACGCCCTAAGACAAAGGCGTTTATGCTGATTATCAGATACTTATATTTGCAGATAGTAACTTTTGTGTCGGAAAGTAGATTCTGCGTGGGGAAGTAATAGAAACGAAGATAGGGAACGCAGTGCGTTCCCTATCTTTTTATCACTTGTTGCGTCTGTTTTTTGAATCCATACCTTTAGAGAAAGCACGAAGTTGTTGCTTCCCAAGGAGGCCATGAAGTGGTGATGAACGGAGAATAACATTATTCACTCTCTCTCGGAGGGTGTGACAGAAGTTCTTTTTGTACAAACACTCCTTTCTCGAACTTCCATTTTCCAAACTCATAATCAACGGCAGAACCACGGCTGAAAGATTCAATAATCTTTTCTTTTTCGTTAAGCGTAGGATTGGGAATATCATGGAATGATGGAACAAACAAGAACTTCTGCTTGACTTCATTCCAGACATAAGCATCCCAATATTCCACACCTTGATTTCCGAATTGTCCCAAATATACCAACAGATCTTTATTGCCATCAAACGTCACATCAGCCATCAGACAGCTATCCTTCCGGCCACCATTTGGGTCAAAAGTATCGTCCTTTGGATAAGAGAAAGGTATAATTTGTACAGTTTTCTCCCCTCGCATAATAAATACTTCAAAATCGAAATCCTTGGACTTGGGAGATTGTGTTCTTATAACAGCGTTAAGCGTATCTTCCGATGCAATATCTTGCTTGGTAAAGACTTTGCCCGAAATCACACTATCGGTGTCAATAGACATGCTGTCTCTGGTAGGGTTTCCCTGCCCCACCTTACTTTCCTTGCAACCGAAGATCAACATCAAAGAAAGTATTACTAATGTACTATCGATATTTCTTTTCATTGTCTTTAAATATTTTGATCATTTCATTGCGTTATTTTTTCTTATATAAGATAAGACGGTACTACTATGACATAATTCAAGCGCCATACTCAACCCCTATTCTTTTGGATCAATGTCAAATGGAAGCAATGGAGTATCATCATCATTGCCACTATTGAATCGGTCGAAATCCGAGATATAGGAACGGTCTTGAATAACCTTATATTTCTCATACTCAGAATAAGCCTTTTCTCTGGCTTCTTCTTGCGAAACCTTACCTGCACTACTCTTAGCATCATAGTCCATAGTTTCAAGCAACAGCTTCAGGCGATTCTTCCAATCCTCCATCGTAGTAATAATGTGTCGTCTTGCACGAGATTCTGCGAGATCCAGGAAACTTGTTGTTATTGCGTTGAGCTGAGACAATTCTTCATCTGAAAGATAGTTCTTTGCCACTATCGTATCAGATTTCTGAACTCTTCCATCCGGTGCTTTCTTCCATGTAGTCAAGCCCATGTGAGGCATTTCCGCATCAGCTCGCTCATAGACGATCTCAGCTGCCGTATGATTGGTAACCGCCAGGTGCATCATATTCTGCACCATCTTATAGAAGAGTTTGGTACTTTCAGCCTTTGCATCATAATCTGCACTACACTCTGCATAAATATCAGTTATCTTCTGGTAGTATCTGCGTTCAGAAGTGCGGATTTCACGGATGCGTTCCAGCAAATCGTCAAAATAATCCTTGCCGAAGTGCTTACCTTGTTTCAGACGTTCATCATCCAAGACATAACCCTTAATGATGAACTCCTTCAATACAGAAGTTGCCCATATACGGAATTGGGTTGCCTGATAGCTGTTCACTCGATAACCAACAGCGATGATAACATCAAGATTGTAGAACAATGGAGCACGCTCAACATCACGCTCTCCTTCGGTTTGAACTATCCCAATTTTTCGGATAGTTGCCGTTTTATCCAATTCTCCAGTCTCGTAAATCTGTCCAATATGATAGCTGATTGTTCTTACGTCAACACCAAACAAAGCAGCCATCTTTTTCTGTGACATCCAAAAAGTTTCGTTGTTGAAAATCACTTCAATGCGAGTTTCACCTTGTGCAGTCTTATACAGTAAGATATTGGATTCCAGCGAGTTCTGCATAAGCTCTGTTGTAGATACGAATTGAGAAAAATAGGCTCTTGCCTGCTTCACTAACAGCTTCCTTGAATCAGCATTCTCAGAAATGATCATACAAGCCATACGGGATAGATGGAAAGCTTCGACCTTGCGAAACGCTCCATTACCCACCTTGAACATGTCAACCGCATGGTTGAAATGTTCGTCTATATTCATACCTTTTTCACTGGCAACTTTGATTGCTTTGTCTATTACATTCTGGAATTTCCAATATCCCGAATAGCCCATCGCATTACAAAGTTCGCGTGAACTCCAGTATTCTTTCCCGTTATCATCCACTTTCCGAATTTCTTCGAATGTCGGACGCATTTCAGGCACATTATTTTCATCCATATCTCTTATCCGTTTCTTTTTGTAGTGACGTTCTACAACATTGAATAGCAAAAATACAAAAAAAGGATGAAAATCGTCCCTAATCATTTACAAGAAGTATGATTTTTAATGTTATTTATGCAAAAAGAAAGAAACATGTCAGAATATATTGATTTTATCGCCTATCAAGACGATGCAATAATCCAGCGTCCCTTACGTTATTACAAAAGAAGAGGACAACCGCATCCGCAACCGAAGGGAGACCTTCATCAGGGAAACAGGCACCGAGAAAACGGTACTCATCACGATGATCACCTCCTATGGACTTGCGCCGGACGGCTATTCTGATGACATCCAATGCCAGCTGACGATGGCAGATTTATTCAGATAAAAGCCGACCTCTCAAAATAACTTTCTTCGCACCATAACGATTTACAAAAAAGCCTGAAAGCGGAAGAGTGCAGATAGAACCCAACCCACTGCAAAGCATGAGCAACCCAAGAGTTCCATCATCTATCACAAACGCTCTCTTGACATATGGTACAAGTGGTGCCCACGCTGCCTCTAGAACCCCTATTACCATAAAAGCGACACGATTAGCGACAAGCAAATGCTTATGTTGATTATGAAGTATATTCATTTGAATTGATTATTAAGATATATTGCGATGTCATATCAAGCAGGAAATCAAAAAAATGATTTCCTGCTTGTTTTTCCTTAGTTCGTTGTTTTTTCGGCAATAGCCTGTTTATAATTTAAGTCTTTTTACTCCTGCTACATCCGATTTGTTTGTGACCTCGAAGATGCTGATAGCATAACCACCTCCTGAAGCAGCTTTTAATCTTAAAACTGTTTTTGAAGTAACTGTTCCTTTGTGGATGGTATAAGCCTGTGGATTCGTTTTGTAGTCGGCATCGGGTGCATCGGCATACACGGTGGCTACATAGGTTTTGTCCGCATCAAGAAAGTCTAACTTCAATACGGATTGATGCCCCTTTTCTCCACTCGTACAGCCCACAAACCAGTTGTTCGTGTCTTTAGCTTTACGGGCTACCGTAATGTATTGTCCGGGTTCAGCCTCAAGGTATTTAGAGTCGTCCCAATCGATTGCTACATCTTTGATGAATTGAAACGCATCCATATAACGTTCATAATGCTCCGGCAAATCTGCTGCCATTTGCAAGGGACTGTACATAGTGACATATAAGGCAAGTTGACGTGCCAATGTGGAGTTAACGTGTGAACGATTGGGAGCCCATGTGCTGAGGTCCATTACGAAAATTCCTGGCGTATAGTCCATCGGTCCTCCCTGAAGACGTGTGAAAGGCAAAATGGTTGTATGGAAAGGTTTGTTACCTCCAAAGGCTTCATATTCTGTGCCGCGGGCAGATTCATTGCCTATTAAGTTGGGATAAGTGCGGCATAATCCGGTAGGACGTACTGCTTCATGCGCATTGACCATGAGATGATGCTTGGCGGCTTGCTTGATAGCATAAAGATAATGGTTCACCATCCATTGACCATAATGGTATTCTCCGGCAGGTTGTATATATCCTACGTATCCACTCTTTACAGCATTATAACCGTATTTGTTCATGAGGCTATAAGCCTCTTCCATGTGGCGCTCATAGTTGCGCACGGATGAAGATGTTTCGTGATACATCATAAGTTTCACATTCTTATTATGTGCATACTCATTCAATCCCGGCAGGTCAAAATCCGGATAAGGAGTCATAAAGTCAAAAACATAGTCTTTCATTTTCCCGAACCAATCCTCCCATCCGATGTTCCAGCCTTCTACCAATACTTGATCGAAACCATGGGTGGCGGCAAAGTCTATATATCTTTTTACATTTTTGGTGTTGGCAGGATGTTGTCCGTTAGGCTTTGCTTTTGAATAGTCCGTCTCACCCAGTTTAACTGAGGGGAAATCCCAAGTATAAGCCCAAGGGCGGTTTCCGGCAATCATTTCCCACCATACACCGATGTATTTCACTGGCTTGATCCAAGATGTATCCTCCAATTTGCATGGCTCGTTCAAATTCAGGATAAGCTTTGAGGATAAGATGTCACGGGCATCATCGCTGACTATAATCGTTCGCCAAGGACTATGACAAGGAGCTTGCAGTCTTCCTTTGTTTCCCTGTGCATCGGGTGTTAACCAAGATTCGAAAATCAGATTCTTGTCATCTAAGTTTAGATGCATACATGAATAATCTATTAAAGCAGCCTCGTGTAGGTTGATATAAAGCCCATCATCAGTCTTCATTTGCAAAGAGGTCTGTACCCCCGTATCGGAGAACTTTGTTTGAGACAAGTTGTCCGTATAGGCCTCTGGCATTAACTTGCGAATTTCTGACAAGTGGCTTTCTGTATAGTCATATTCTTGTGTGTCGTAATCTCCAGGAATCCACCAGGCTGTGTGATCACCCGTCATAGCAAATTGGGTGTGCTCTTCTTTGACAGTGAAATAGATAAGTTCCTTTTGGCTTGGAAACTCGTAGCGCAGGCCCAAACCATCGTCGTAAACTCGAAAGCGAATATTCATATATCGGTCGGTCTTTGGCTGCCGGAGTTCTATCAGCAGTTCGTTGTAGTGATTGCGAATGTTTTTTACTTCTCCCCATACTGGCTGCCATATTTCGTCGAAAGAGGAGGTAGAGGTCTTTACGACCTCAAAACCATCCATAAGATCGGGTTGCCCATTCAGTTCCAATCCTAAACGACTGGGCTTGACAACAGGTTTGTTTTTATAGCCTACATAATAGGTTGGAACACCTCTTTCGGTCAATTCAAAGTTTACGTCTATAATACCTGAAGGAGATAAAATCTTTTGGGCATAAGATGCCGATAACTGTAAAATAATGATGGTAAATAGTATTGCCCTTTTCATAAAAGTAAAGAAAATATAGTTCGTTGATTATCATATAGAATTATTTCAGATACAATGGTGTCATAACGAAAGAACAGTTTCTTGTATGCTGTTCGTATTATTTCGTTGTCTGACTGAATCCAGTTTCATGCGAGGACCATGCTTTCCACTTGCAATTTTCTATTTTCATATTTGAAAATCGGGCCGTAAACGAATGGTCAACCGGGCTTGCCGCATATATTCCGAATGAAATTTCCCCATCACCCTTATCCAAATGGAATGTACGCATTTGATGGAAAGTGGTACCGTCAAGACTTGTCTCTATATAATAATCGCTTCCCCGACGGCTAAGACGATACCACATTTCCTTTATGGAAGAAGGAATGTCATGCGTGGCCCAATCGGAATATCCGTTGTTTGTCACAACACTGCCCAATCTCTGGTATTCCTCGTTCTCGTATTCAATTGACGCCTTCATCCAGTTGTCACTGTCAAGATAGATTGCGATTCCGCACTGATCGAACAAGGCCGAACTGTTGAACGATGTCTTTACAGTGAAAGAAAAGAACATGTTAGAGGTTTTCATTTGCAGCACTGGAGCATTGTCGTTGCTGAACCCATAATAGGTGCGCTGCCACAGGTCTGTGTGAGGTTCTGAGACGATTGTAATCAAAGAGTCCGTGATTGTATATTTTTGTGGCTCACGAATCCAAAATAAGTTTTCCGCCACAAATGGCTTTAAGATTGTGTCATTTTTTTCCATATTCGATTTATTTGCTATTGACGATTGTTGTTTTTTCTCATTTTGACATGACAGCAGAGTGCATGCAAGCAGCGACAATGCTATGAAAAATTGATTTCTCTTCATTTGTTGAAATGTTTAATATGTTTGTTAATATCTGATAATAGTGCTGAGGTATGGTGTTTATTCCCCGTCGAGCTTACCTATGCGAAAATTGGCAACAGCCTCTTGCTTAAGCGACACTTCCGTAAAATAGCAGGTATGTGCATCGTCTTTAGGACTTTGGGAACTCAGGCCAAGAAGCAACTTTTCCTTAAAATTCTGCTAAAATCTGCTGATTAGCTTAAAATGAGCGATTTATGAGTGTTTCACCTCAATGGAGGTAATGATTTGGCAATGGTTCAAACTTCTACAATATACATAGGTTTGCTTGTCAAACAACTCTTCTCTTTATGCAAAAATACAACTAATATTTGAATTATGCAATTATGGCATTTAATTTTTATATTTTATTGTATATTCCCATTGTATCAAAACTCCGTTTCTTTAACTTTCTGCGGTTTTTGCAATCCGCAGAAAGTTTAATATCATCTTCTCTCAACTAATTCCCCATCCCATTTTACAAGGTTAGGGTGATGGCAATTATACCATTTCTCGAAGTAAGCATCAATATCCGAAACTTTTGCTTTCACAGCCTCCTTTAAATTCTCTACTTGGTTGTCATAGCCTATTTTCGTAAAATAATGCCCTAACTTCAAGCCACCGAACCAAAATTCCTTGGATAGGATGGGTGCTCCCTTGATAAAGTCTGTGTCAAGTCTCATTTCATTCTCACTGTTGGGAGGTATGACGTATTTCAGACCCTCTATTTCTTTGAGTGACGCAAGGGATGGAAGTAGAGGAGTTACCTCAAAGACATTTATAAATACCTTTATATACTTATCGCCTTGATGTATCCTTACAGACACAAATTCCAAGAACTTGCCTTTTCTAAGGCGGCACATACCATAGATATACCCAAAGCCACACCAACCATAGTTTGATGTCTTGAAAGGCTCCTCTACAAATCCTTTTGCCTTTAATAAGGGGATAGCATCTTTGAGGAAAATGTCTTTCCTTGCTTTAAGCATTTCTTTTCTTGTCGCTTTGTATTTTCGAACCTCTGGGTATCTCCATAACAGCAAAGAGAAAGCAAACAGCACAAAAGAACAAACAACATGCCTCATACATAGATAATCTTTCTCAAACACTGTGTCATGCTTCCTGTCATAGAAGAACTTAGCTTGCTCAATATTTTTGCATAGTTCTCTGCTCACACCTACATAATAGTCCTTGCCGGCGTATGCCATTTTAACCGTTGAACGCAATCGGTGTCCTCCGCAATTTACCTCCAAAATGGAATAATCTGTAATTGGCTGTTCCGATTGCGCAATGTTGTTTTGACGCTGATATGTCATGGCGACATATAGGGCAAAACATAATGCCCCAACATTTATCACCAAAGCTATAGGAATCCATTTGTTTGTTCTCATATTGTAATTTTTTATAATTCTTTTTCTCCGTGTGGTGAAGAGTTCCCGAAGAGCTTCTTTGCTATGAAATTTGTTGCGAAAAGCGACATTTTCAGCATTTTGTGTAGAGATTACAACTAAAAGTTTTCAGAATATTGAAGGTATCAATATTCGGGAAGTCTTCACCACACAGAGTTCTTTTTTATGTGGAATATTGCAAAACACAACAACTGATGGTTTCACGAAGAAAGTCGTTTCCTCAAAATCAGATAATTGACAACAAAAGTTAGTAAGACAACTGGTAATATTATTTTCCACAAGCAATCACCTTTGTCAATAATAACAGTTATTATCATTGCTTCACCCAAAAAAGTTCCTGCCATATTTAACGACAAAGCAATCCAATCAAGCATCAAACAATAATTCCAGGCATTCGTGGCAGACAAGAGGGCACAAAAGACACTAATCCCGACCAGCATCAGAATTTGATATATGTTTTCAATCCCAAAGGATATGGTCACTACTAATGAAAACAATATTCCAATTGTCCCCCAAATGGGCAAGAACCTTCTCAAAAATAGACGTTGACGTAATTTCATGCTTTAGCGTTTCTAAAATGTAACTGAGTAAGGGAAAAAGATTCCTCTGATGCCGTTTTGTTCTAATTTTACCTTTAATGATTCTGATATGAATATATTGAAATCGAAAGGTAACAAGAAAAACAAATCCAAAGTTCTATCAAACTTTTCTGTCATCACGATTTTCTTTAGTGACACTCCAAAAGCCCCCTCTTTATCTTTTGCCTTTAATTCCTGATAGTGTTCAAATGACTTTATCTGAATTGGTCCTTTATCGAAAATCTCCCATTGGGTTTGAAAAAATTCTGATTTTTCATAATCTAAAGCCATGATGAGCTCTGGTTGTGATAGATGCAACCAATAGTAGTCATATTTTTGTTTGTTCATTTCTATCTCGGCATTAAAATATTGATGTTGCATAATATGCGAGCTTTCAATAATGCCTTTGACCTTTGGGCTGATTATGAAATCAGTAAACGGACCAGCGGTGGAACTTAACACATCAGTAAGTTCCGCTTTATTCTTCATACGAAATCTTAGTGATGGCTTCACGGGCGAAATCATTTTCCAAGCACTTAGTTGTTGCGCTTGGAAAACTGACAAACAATCAACTTGCGGATATGTGCTGGAAGCCTCTTTTTGCATGATATAATATGTTTTTTTCATCATTTGATATTGTCTTAATTTTGGTTCATTTAAGAACTAAAAATATGTTTTTATAGCCTAACAACCAAAAGAGGAAACATATTTTAACGTATATACAGAATAAAATAACAAAATTTAATGCGTAATTACAATGATTACAGTTAGTATACTCAGTTTCTGCGACCATCGGGAGCAAAATTTCTCCGCCCTCATGGTGGAGCGAGGAGTTTTGGGGTTCCCAAAACATAACCTCGCTCCCTCTTCCAAGCATAATAACTGACACTCTCGTTTTTCGGTTCTCCAAGTCCAAGATTGCCGACCTTAATTCTCGCAATTTGCATGAAACATCAAAAGCTGCTGCATTGAGAAAGAACAAGGGGAACAGACACGACCTGCTTTGTTCTTGAAGTTTGCAAAAGACAAGGTAATAATATTCTGTGCGCAAACTTACCAAGTGTAGTTGTTACATATTGTCGTTTTGCTTTGTAAGCTATGCCGAGTGTGTTATGTGCGCTGTGTGTCCTCGGTATAGTCTGCATAAATCTAATACCTTGCTAAAACACTGCGGAGGTTCGCCCAAGTGGCTGGAGGCGCAAAGCCTCCAAGGAACGTTGCGGCAATCATTTCGGAGAATAGAGCGGTAGCCAATAATCCACAAGTACATTTTACAGTGGAACAAGTGTTGGGTGTTTTTCAGATGAGTAGTTGAGAATGTGTGGTATTACAGTGAAAATCAATCACTTAACCTATCAACAAGTTCTCAACAAAAGTTTCGACACAACAAACCACTGGGCAAAAGAGAAACATTGGCATGGACATTGAGGGCTTCTCTTTTCATCATTATCTTTCTTTTGTTGAGATATTTGTTGAGAGTATGTATAGACGTAAATACTTGATATTCAATACTACTTTCTGTATATTCAACAAATCAACAAAAATATGGGGATTTGTCCGTTTTTTTATGCTATATGACAAATCCCCCACAAGCAAATCCAAATATATGCTTCAGTGCTTATTCACGACTGTACGACAGCGACAAACCAACAAGTAAGAGTACATTCAGCTAAATGCGGTTGCTCCTCCACTGAGTTGTAGAACAATGACGCTACTTTTCTCTTTTGCCCCGTACAACCTCTTGATGATGGTGTCCCGAAGCCGAACTGCACCATAAGAGCCTATACGGAAGCAAAGGGCAACTATCATAGGTAAGCCATACATCGTTTGCCAAATGCCCTTGGAAGTTTCCTGTCTCTGTTGTACATCCGACATGGGCAACAAGCAATCCCTGTATATCGACCTTATTACGGAATGGAGCTTGGGGGCGGTGACATGAAACATATCCACCAATTCGCCCTCGCTCATCCATAAGTCTTTCAAGTTGGACGGAATGGAAAGTTCTCCATTTCCGTCCACGGTGATTACTGCCCTTTTCATGCCATTCCTCCCATTGTCGGCAAATGCCCCTTGATGCGACTTTCAAAGACTGATATGTCATGCTCCAACTTGGTACTTGTCACCTTGGCATATAGCTGTGTCGTGGTGATGTTCGTGTGACCGAGTATCTTGCTCACGGTCTCTATCGGCATGCCGTACTCCAGGGACAAAACTGCAAACGAGTGCCGACTTACATGATACGAGATTCGCTTCTTGATGCCACACATTACAGATATCTTCTTGATGCGCTTGTTGATGCTGCCAAGGTTGCCGATATTGAACAAGCGGCTGCCCTTTCTCAAAGGCTTGTATCTCTCAATAATCTGCATCGGAATGTTCATCAGCTTGATTTGGAACGGCACGCCTGTCTTCTGACGCTTGGAAACTATCCAAGGAGCACCGTTTATCATACTGATGTTGTCCTCCGTCAGGTTCTTCGTGTCAATGAAAGAGATGCCTGTCCAACAGCCAAAGACGAAAAGGTCTCTCGCAAATGCCATGTTGGGGTCTTCCAACTTTATCTCCGTCATGGCGGTAAGCTCGTCCAAGGTCAAGAACTCACGCTCCTTGTGGTCTGGGTCAACATGGTACATGGCAAAAGGATTTCTCGGTATCTTGCCATTGTAGTGCGCTGCCGTGACGATATGCTTCAACGGTATGGAGTAAATCCAAATGGTGGACTGTGTAAGCCCGACAACATTCTTCAGATACAGGCAAAAGTCACGGATGAACTCCTCTGTAAGCTCGTTCATTGCCATGTCGCTACGCTTGTACTGAAACTTGATGAACTCGGCAACATAATTTCTCACCACAAGATACTTGCGGTAGGTTCGGGCAGCTCGGTCTTTTCCCACACGCTTGGCAAACGCTGCATTCTCCTTGTCAAAGGCTCTGAGCAGTGTCTCGTACTCCGTACCTAAGCCTTGGTAGGCGTTTCTCACCATTTCAGCGGTAACGAACGCCTCACGGTCGGAAAGCCGTCGGTAATGCTTGGCGATTTGAGCCTTGATGTTGTCAAGTGCAAAGTTCACCTCCTTGGCTTCCTTGCTTCTGCCCTTGGCTCTGTTGCCCTTGGCGTCCCATATCGCCTTGGTCACGCTCTGCTTGCAACTGAACTGTGCGATAGTTCCGTTGATTGTCACTCGCCCCATGATAGGGACAACTCCGTTTCTCTCCTTGCCTCCATTTACATAGAAGACTGTTTTGAATGTACTTCTCATAATTTCTTGCTTTTTGTTCGGTGCAAAATTAAACTATGAGAGCTGCATGGCAAATTCGCAACCTGTGCAGAATGTAGAAACAAGAACCGATACCGTTAAAAATGCTCATTAGGGCGTTTCCGTGAGGTAATGACTTGAAAGCGTTTTCACTTCTCAAATCCGCCATTTCCGCATTTCCTCACGAACGCCACTTAAAGCCAACGACTGCCACAACCGCTTGAAACTCAAAATAAAAGCTCAAATCTGCTATTTTTTGCTTTTTTTATCAGTCTTTTTTCCGGAAAATCATTCTTGTAGAGACGAGCCATGTGCCATATATTCCCATCTTCTGAAAAATAACTGCCAAGAGTAGTGCCATCGGATGATAATCTCATATAAACCCACGGACCGATAATTGCCTGATGATTATTGTCATCGGAAGTGCCTATTGTGCGAACTGACACCACACGGTGAACACCATATTCATCCTGTTCGAAACACAGTTTTTGACAATGAGTGTCATTCTCGTATGCGTATAACACACCTGCCGAATATGTTCCAGTTTCGGTGAAGTTCGGCTGTACTTTAGCCGTAAAAGTGAAAGGCTTAGTGTTGTCAACTTCTGTAAAAATGACCGCAGAGTTATTGACAACGCTTCCATCTGGTGAGCGGAAATAATCAGTTTGGGGACCGGCCACAAACTTGAGAGTGTCGCCAAGAAGTATAATACCATTCTCTCCGCCGTTTTTAGACTTTGTAAAACGGATTCCTCCTACATTGATATTGCATGTAGCGAGTTTAACGTTTTCCGTTAAAACTTTCTTGTCAGAACTTCCTTCTTTTTTCTCTGACTCTTTCTGGGTGCATCCAGTCATAGCAAGACTTGCAATGATTGCGATAAATACTAATTTTCTCATTGTGACATTGATTTGATTTTTATTAAAATTGCAACTTCCTTGTGATTTATTTTCGGTTGCAAAATTAGAGAAAATATAAGATGTGTGCAATACTGATTTCTAACCAATTTTCGCATCAGTTAAATATAGATACCAGTTTTATTTATTGAATATCAACCCTCTACGACCGACAACCAACAAATTGTCAGAACATCCTGAGTTATAGTACATCCATGTGACATGACACATCCATTTCCATAAGCACCATTTGCAAGAGAAACACCTTTGCTATAGTGACTTGGAACGGAACTAAAAATACGTTCAAATCCATTGTGCATTATTATTATACCTGCTTCAATTTCTAATATACCAACAGATTTGGGGGCAGTTATTTCGCTTTTGTTATATGAATGCAAAATTAAGAACCAATAATATCCGGTGCGCCCCTGATTTCTAACCAATCATGAAGCAGGCATGCACATTAAATAAGATTCATTCTTAATGCAATTTCTACTGCGGCTGCGGTATTGGCGACTTTTAATGTCGCCAAAATATCCTGACGATGGCGATTAACCGTATAAATGGATATGTTTAAGTTGTCGGCAATTTGTTTGCTTGGCACTCCTTTGGCTATCAATGACAGTATTTCAAGTTGTCGGCGGCTAAGAATTTTACGGTCACTCGCTTCGTATATATCTCGTCCAAC
>Ga0129316_1000562_pt1 | contig 19818 bp, 15 predicted proteins | sample Cm1ome_2_FD_94429 | JGI IMG/M metagenome (GOLD analysis project Ga0129316, IMG submission 94429) | Eastern black-and-white colobus group fecal microbial communities from Wisconsin, USA - Cm1022B metagenome | ecosystem: Host-associated > Mammals > Digestive system > Large intestine > Fecal...
CGGAGATAAATTTTTCTCTGCTCATCATGTGTTTACGTCGCTGCATCATAGGATATTATTTTTTTGTAGCAAAAGTAAGGAGGGAAAATGAACTGTAGAAGATGTACTTACTTAGGCGCTTACAATATACAGAAGTTCCGTAGAAGATTGTAGCAAATGCCTTTTACGGAATCAATGTATAAAAAGTACAAAACAGAATACTAAAGAATTATCGACTACTGTTGATAAGCCGTATTATGATCGAGCTTACGAAAGAGTACACAGTATTATAGGTAGAAGAATGAAAAAGCTACGTTCCAGCACCGTGGAACCGGTATTGGGTACTTTACTTGATTATGGAGCTATGAGAAAAGTACGTACAAGAGGGATAAAATTGGCCAATAAGCATGTGTTGTTGGCAGCTATGGCATATAATCTGAAAAAATTGATGAAGCATCAGTTCCATAACTCTGTAGTGGCGGTTGCAAAAGTAACCGAAAATCTACAAAATCATATTAGTAACTTATTTGTTAGGGAAAGATTGTTCTCAAACTCAAATATATTTCCACGATCTACGATAGCTTATTACTTTTGATTTCTACATCTGAAAACATTACGCAACTTTCTAAAGTTGTGCAACAGCCACATTCCTGGACACCCGGTTGGAAGCTGCCCTCAATCAGGAACGGTTCAACCGGCAGAGCATTCATTTGTATCGGTGTGGCGATAGTTGGCTGGCGTTGGAATATTCGGCATGTCTGTTGGAAGAGCGATTCCATTATAAGGACAAGAATCCGTTGATTTTCCACTTGAGGGACGGAAGGCGTGTGGTGATGGTGGAGGTTCCCGCCTCTTATGTAAGGAGACTCGCGGCAGGACATGAGACTGGTCGGCAAGGAACGGGACATATTACGTTGGATGCCGGTCGTCGGGCAAGTGATTATGCAGGATGGAAGGAATGGATTCTGGATGACTGAGAAGGTCCGGAAAACATCTGTCATGAGAGTTATTTATCATTTATAATTAACATTTTAATTCATTTTATTTATGTACAATTTTATGAAGAAAGGGGCTTTCATGCTCCTTGTTGCCTGCCTTGCGATGGGTATGGCAAGTTGTAGTGACGATGACCCCGATTACAGCAATGTAACCCCGCCTACAGTGGCTGTGACACATAGTATCAGCGGACGTGTGACAGGCATCAACGGTGAGGGGCTTTCGGCAACCGTCTCCATGAACGGTACTTCCGCAGCCACCAAAGCGGACGGTACATTCGTATTCGAGAACGTGAAGGCAGGTACTTACACCTTGAAGGCGGAAGCGGATGGCAAGGAGTCCAAAGAGACTTCCGTTACCGTGAGTGACGGGGACAGCAACAATCCGGTGTGGAACGTGGCATTGAGCAATAAAGGAACTGCGATTAACGTAGAGCCGGACGGTTCTGCCAGCGGTGTTGTCACTTCCGAGACATTGAAAGGGAATGAGGATGGAGAGATAGAAATGACATTGACCGCCCCGGCAGGTGCCGTGGAAGCCGGTACGCAAATCATTGTCACTCCCATCTATTCAACGGATGAGGTTGAACAGGCCGCAGTTCGTTCTGCCGTTACGAAAGCGGTTGGAAGTACCTTGCTGATAGGTACGAGAGTCAGCAGTTCCAACGCGTCGGCCGAATTGCAGGAATCTGTGACGTTGGAGTATGACGTGGATCCGGAGATAGCTGAAACCATCACCGCACAGAAATATGTGAACGGGCAATGGGTGGATGCGGAATATACGGTAGGAGCGGACGGGAAAGTCACGGTGACAGCTAACCGGTTCACCTCCTACTCATTGCTGTGCAATGCCACCATCAGCTCATCGAAAACATCGGAGGCTGTCAGCTTCTCTCCCGACTCATGGGACAATCTGTACGGAAGCGGTGACATGGCCGTTTCATCTGCTTCCTATTCCTACAAGATCGGTACGGATATCAGTTCGTCCGGCACGAACAAGATCACAGCTTACCTGATTGAGATCGTGGCACGTGCCGCAGGAGCAGGTGTGACAGAGGCAACAGGTACCTATCCCATCAATGTGACCCTGCCTGTCGGTACGGCCATGAGCATCAGTGGACAGCAGGAGGTGACCACGCTCACCGCATCCGCCTTGGGACGCAGCGTATCCGGCAGACAGTACGGGACGGTGTCTGTCATCACCCGGTCTTGGAACCGCCAGCATACGGGTGGAACCAATTGACAGAACCGGTGTAAGATCAGCCTTTCATTCATTCCGATACGGAAGCCCCTGCCTGAACCCGGTTACCGGAGGAGACAGGGGCTTCTTCTATATTTTATCTATCCATTGAATTTATGGAAACAGGGAATATCCCATTGCAGCATAAGGTACTTTTAGGATACATGATATTGGTCGTGGCCGTTTGCGGCATGGTCTCCATCCTTTTATACGAACGGTACCGTATGCGTGTGATAAGAGCGGAGACATCGGAGATACGCCGGATCCGGCATGATATCAATACGGCCCACCGCCATATCACCGAACTTGCCACCGACGGGGAGTCCGTCATTGTCTGGAATGATGCCGACTTCCGGGAGTACCATGAAAAACGCCTGCATACTGACAGCCTGCTGCAAACGTTGAAATCAAGTTGCGGCACGTTTGTCCTGCCCGGACAGATTGATTCCTTATGTCATTTGCTGGAGGCGAAGGAAGAGCATCTGTCCCACATCATGCAGGCCATAGCCCAGCTAGAGGAGGCGGACAGCCTGCTCGCAAACCGTCTTCCCGTTGTCGCCAGGGAAGCGGTCCGCACCCGGACGGTCACCCAGAAGATGAAAGGAGTTGCCGGCTGGATCGGAGGTAAAAAGAGCGTACAGGTTCTCGAACCGTCGAAAGGACTGAGGGAATTGAATGACAGGCTGGTTGCCATGCAGGAGGAACGCAACCGCCGGATAGACGCCTATGCCGACAGCCTGCGCAGGCAGAACAAGACCTTGAACCAGAAGCTGCATATACTTGTCACCCATCTTGACGGACAGGTTCAGGCCGCATTCGTTAGCCGGGAGGAAAGGATCACGGAAGCCGGGGAGCTCTCTTTCAAACTGTTCGCCATCGTGATCGTCTCCGCTTCCGTCCTATTGTCCGTCTCGTTCCTGATCATACGGCATGACATCAGGAAAGAGAGGGAAGGCAGGTCACAGCTCCAGCGGGTAAACAGGGAGAACGGGGAACTGCTGGAAATGCGCAAACAGATCATCCTGACCATCTCGCATGACATACGGGGGCCTTTGGGCAATATCAGCAACTGCGTGGAGCTGGCCTCGGAAACCCGCGAGAAGAGAAAACGGGAGGTGTATCTGGAGAACATCCGCCATTCCTGCCGCCATATACTGAGCCTGGTGAACAACCTGATGGATGTCTATAGGATCAATGAGACCAGGGATACCCGTAATGAGATCCCTTTCCGTTTGGGCAGCCTGCTAGACAACATATCGGAGGAATACGCCCGGAAAGCGGCCGGCCAGGCCCTGCTGTTCGAGAGGTGTCATGAGAATGTCAACAATATCACGGTGAGAGGAGATGCCGACAAGCTGGAACAGATACTGGACAATCTGCTGACAAACGCCATCAAGTTCACCCCGTCCGGTACGGTCCGTTTCCATACCGGATATGCGGAAGGCAGGTTGCATGTGGAGGTAGGCGATACCGGTATCGGCATGGACAGGGAGACACTGGGCCGTGTCTTCCGTCCGTTCGAGCGTGCGGCGCAGGAGATAAACTCTGAGGGGTTCGGTCTGGGGCTCTTTATCACGAAAGGCCTTGTGAAGGTGCTGGACGGAAACATAGACGTGGAGAGCCGGCCGGGCAAGGGCACGATATTCCGCCTGACGTTTCCTCTTCCGGAAACAACGGAGGATCCGGAAACAGAGGAGTTCCAGGTACAGTCCGCCATGGTACTTCCCAAGCGTGTGCTGGTAGTGGATGATGACAGCATCCTTTTGAGAATAACGGAAGACATGCTCGGACGCCACGGCGTGGAATGCACGACCTGCCAGAGCGTAAAAGAGGCGGTTCTCGCGCTCGACCGTCTGGATTACGATCTGGTGTTGACAGACATACAGATGCCCGTGACTGACGGTTTCGGCCTGTTGAAATTGCTGCGCGGTTCGGATATCGGAAATTCCCGTACCATCCCTGTCGCCGTCATGACGGCACGGGGTGACGGTGACTCGGGTGTCTATGCGAGGTCCGGTTTTTGCGGTTGCATACACAAGCCTTTCTCCTCAAAAGGACTGCTGGCCTTTCTTTCCTCCGTAATGGCAGGCAGAGCTGCCGGTGCGTCCCCGTTTGATTATTCCCGTCTGATGGAAAGTACGGACGACCGCCGGCATATGTTCGGGCTTGTCATGAAAGAGTCGGAAAAGGATCTGGCCGAACTGGAAGGGGCAATGGAGGGGATGGACCGTGAGGCCATGCGGAGGACCGTGCACCGGATGGCTCCGGTCTGGGAATTGCTGGGAGCCGGTGACGTGTTGTCGGACTACCGGAAAATCCTGCATGACAAGGCCGCAGGCGACGAGACGGTCAGAGGGCGTACCTTGAGGGTTATGGAGCAGATACGGACACTGATGGATGAGGTGAATAATGAATTAGAGAAAAAGGATGACGGGAATGAAAAAGACCTTACTGGTCGTGGAGGATAACCTGATCCTCTGCGATATTCTTGAGAAATGGCTGCTGAAAGCCGGTTATGGAGTATTGACGGCCACGGACGAGCCTTCGGCACGCCGAAAAATCAAAGGGAACGACGTGGCGCTGGTGCTGACGGATGTCCGCCTCCCCGAAGGGGATGGCATCAGCCTGCTGGAATGGAGCGTGTCCCAAGGGTTACACATCCCTTTTGTGGTGATGACCGAATATGCCTCCATTGCGGATGCGGTGCGTGCCGTCAAATTGGGTGCGAAAGACTACTTGCCCAAGCCTGTCCATGAGGAACAACTGATGGAACTGTTACGGGGATTGGTCGGCCTGCCAGTTTCCGTTCCCCCGAGGAAATCATTCATGAAAAGGTTTAGCGTGGCGGTCCGGGAGACCGAACGGATAGCTTGTCGTGTGGCTCCCCTGGATTGTTCCGTCATGATCCTTGGACCGAATGGTAGCGGAAAAGAATCTGTCGCGCAGTTGATCCAACGGCATAGCGGACGTAAGGACAAGCCTTTTGTGGCGGTGAACTGCGGTTGTATCCGGGGAGAACTCGCCGCATCGGAGTTTTTCGGTCACGTGCAGGGGGCGTTTACCGACGCGAAAAAGGATACCGCCGGCTATTTTGAGGCGGCCCGGGGCGGTACGCTCTTCCTTGACGAGATTGGAAACATGCCTCCTGAAATGCAGACAATGCTACTCAGGGTATTGCAGGAAAGGGTGTATTGTCCGGTGGGCAGCCGCAAAGAACTTGAAGCCGATGTACGGATATTGTCGGCCACCAACGAGGATATGGAGCATGCCATACGGGAGGGGCGTTTCCGGGAGGATCTGTACTACCGTCTCGCCGAGTTTGAGATACGCCAGCCCTCCCTCTCCGAATGCCCGGAGGATATATTGCCGTTGGCGGATTTCTTCCGTGAGCGACATTCAGAAGAGATACGTGTGGAAACCTCCGGTTTTACCGAACAAGCCAGAATCTCCATGCTTTCCCACTCATGGCCGGGCAATGTACGTGAACTCGGTAACCGGGTAAGGCGTGCCGTATTGCTGGCGGAATCCCCCTCGTTAACCCACAGAGATTTGGGTCTTGAGGCGGCCGTTTGTAAAACAGTTGGAAAATGCAAGAAAGGCTTGATGGAAGAAGCGGAAGAGAAAGAACGAATAAGGAAGATCCTGGAAGAATGTGGAGGTAAGATCAGCCGTGCGGCGAAAATGCTGGGGATGAGCCGTCCGACACTATACAAGAAAATGGAAATGTATGGATTGAGATAGAATTTTCATACGTTTCGTTCATATTATAAGCCGGCAGATTCCGTTGGAGAAAGTTTTGCGGCCAGGAAGTTCCCAGCGGGCAGGCTGGAATTCTTCCGTCAGGGGGGATTCCGCCACCATAAGAAAGGGGCAGCGGATAAAGTACCGTCTCGTCCACCAGATTATACCGGAAAAGTCCATCGGCATATTCTGCACTACCTCCATCCCTTGTCGTGCTTTTACCTTACATTCGGCAATGGACATTCAGTAAATCCTATAAAATTAGTCAACTGATTCATACTTACAGTATTGTGAATTAGTTGTTTTTTTGTATCTTTCGATATTCCCCCGCAAATAAGGTTTGACAGCCAAAACGGGGGGAAATATCCAAACTAAGATATGGCGAGGATACAAAATATTTCAGAGATTCATCCTACTTTGGGATTTACAGAATTCGAATTTCTTCAATTACCCATTCACTTGTCATGATTTGTCGGGTTCCTTTCCTTTTTCGCTTTCCAGACCCAGTCGTTTACGGAGTTCCGGGTCATTTTTGATGCGCCGCATCTCCTCATTGATAATAGCCTGCGCGTCCGCCTTGATCTGGTCGTAATTGCGTTGTATCTGTTGCATCATGATGTCGTTACCGTTCCTGTCCTTGAAGTCGTTGATGACCGGGATTCTCTGATAAGCCTTTTCTTCCGCGCTGATCCTGGCATGGTCCACGACGATTTCGGCATGAAATATTTTCTGTTCTATCCTCTCATCGAAATTATCCGCCACAGCTCCGACAAACGTGCCTTGCGAGAGGTTGGCAATCTTGGATGCCGGAATAAGCGAGTCAAGCTGTGTGTTGATGGAGGTGGATACGTCCTGACGGTTGATGGAAACGGACTGACGCTGTTGGAGCACTTTGCCGAAGCGCTCTGAAAGTGTTTTTGCGGTTTCCCCGACCACCTGTCCGCTGAAAATATTCCCCACCGTGTTCTGGATGACCTTGGATTCCTTTTCACCGTAATCGCGTGTCAGCTGGCTGAAATCCTGAAAACCCAGAAGCACGCCCACCTTGTTGCTTCTCGCCGTCGCGATCAGGTTGTCAAGCCCACGGAAATAGATGGTGGGAAGCTCGTCGATGATGACGGCGCATTTAAGCTGTCTTTTCTTGTTGATAAGCTTGACGATACGGGAATTGTATAATCCGAGTGCTGCCGAATAAATGTTCTGCCTGTCCGGATTGTTGCCCACACAGAGCAGTTTGGGTTCTTTCGGATTGTTGATATCCAATGAGAAATCATTACCGGTCATCACCCAGTAGAGTTGTGGGGAGATCATGCGCGTAAGGGGTATTTTTGCCGAGGCTATCTGGCCCTGGAGCTGGTCCTGGGCATTTCCTTTCCATGCGTCCATGAAGGGGGAAAGATAGTTTTCCAGCTCCGGATAAGAGGTCAGGATGGTGAACAGATCCGAGTAGGGCTTGTTGAGCAGTTCCACCGCATGGGGAAACGTACAGTAAATGCCGTTCTTGTAAATCTTTAAATACCAGATTATTGCCGCGAGCAGAATGATGGGGGACTCCACGAAGAAGTCCCCCTGTTTTTCGATCCAGGTGCGGTTGAGGTTGAGCATTATCGTATAGCTCGCCTCATACGCGTCGGATATGTCCGTCATGAATTCCGGATTGATGGGATTGCAGCGGTGCGACCTGCGTGGATCATCGAAATTGATGACATAGAACCGGGGCTTGACCTCGTATTTGTCCATATTCTTCAATAACGAGTTATAGGCGATGGTGGACAGGTCGTCAAACTTGTAATCGTAGATGTAGATCGCGAAGCCCTTGGCGATAAGCTGGCGGATGTAGCTGTTGACTATCGCGTAGGACTTGCCGCTGCCCGGCGTCCCGATAACCATGCAGGCTCGAAAAATATTGACTATGTTGGCAAATCCATTATGCCACCGCCTGTTATAATAAAATCTTGTAGGGAGATTCACCGAATACTCGTTCTCGATCAGACGGGTTTCCTGCATGAAACTCTCGTTCTCCATGTTGAAGACGTCCTCCATGAGGTTGTGCTTATGGAGCCGGCTCATCCACAGACCCGCCATCAACAGGCCAAGATAACCCGCGGTAAGCGTGCAGATATACAATATGGAGCCCACCGTGTGTGGCAAAGACAGCTCAAGCAGCCACCAGTTCAGAAAAAACAGCACGCTTCCAGCCACCAGGGCCGTATAGATCTTGTGCCAGGTGATTTTTTCCCCTTTGACCCCATGCGTGCCCAGACAGGAGATGGCCAGCAGAAGCACCGCCAGCAGCTTGGTCCAGAGGATACAGTTGAAAACACCGGTCGTGTTGTTGAAGTTTACCAGAATCCGGTCTATCACCTCAAGGTTCAGATGCCATGCGGTGATACTTGGATAGCAGTACACATAAACGTGTACCACCAAAAGAAAAATACTCACGGCCCTGCCGAACTCCATTATCTTGGCGAGAGCCCTCAAATCGTCTTCCTGTTGCATAAAAATTGTGGATAAACGGGTTGATACTTGTTTTGTCTAAATGCCATGCGACTTACGCCCGGCTTTCTTCTTTTTCTTCATGCGGCGTGCGAAAGCCTCCTCCTCGTAATCCCGCGGATTGGTTTCCATGGAAAGGATACCTGCCGCCAGTTCGAGCGCACTTTCCTGTCCGTCCTTGTAACGATGATGCCGCCAGAGCTCCGCGGCGGTATGTCCGTCCCGTTCATTTGCGGATATGCCCTCCAACCATTTGAAATAGTCGTTGAACACATTTGCGGAAAATTCCTTGCCCATGCGTGAGCCGTTGAACACCTCCCGGCGGTTGTGGTCAATGAAGGTGACACCGTAGATACGTCCCCGCTCATTCTCACGGAAGACCACATCGATACGGTTTTGCCCGAGCAGTTCCACAAACCGTTTCCGTGAATCCGCCAGCCGCAAGGCACGGGCGATGTCCTCCTGTATGGACGGTGCCCGTTTCTCTTCCTTGAGGGCTTTCAGGTTCATCAGCATCCGCTTTTCCAACTGTTCATTTCCGAAGCGTTTCCCAAATCGGGAACTCTTGAACGGCGGACTGACCACCCTGCCGGTATCATCCGTGGCCGAATAGACAATGCCGGTGTATGATACACCATTGTATTCTCCCCTGACCTGTTTCGCCTCGATGTTGAGCGTGGACAGTAGCGCGCTATATTCCCCGAAGGTCTGGAAACGGTAGCTTTCCAGCACGGCCTTAAGGGTATTGCCTACCTGATGGCGGACATCTCCCAAGGAGGCGTCCACCTTCCTTAGTTCCGCTTTCGGATTCCGCCTTTCCACATCCGCTCCGTTCCGCAGGCCGAAATCCGCTTCCAGTTCCCGGCAGGCGGTCATGGAACGCCGGTGCTCGTAGGCATCGCTGATCTTTTTCCCCTGTTCATCCACACATACACTGACGATATGGATGTGGGTATTGTGTGTATCGGCATGTTTGTAGGTGATGTAAGGCTGGTTCCCATACCCCATCTTCCGCATATAACGCTCCGCCAGTTCTGCCAGCCGCCCGTCAGTCAGCCGGTCTTCCGGTGCCGGTGAAAGGGAGATGTGCAGGACGGGCTTCTCCGTGTTGCGGTTTGCCAGCAGGTAGTTCTCGAAAGAGAGCAATGCCATGCGTATGTCCCCGCTCGGCAACCCCAGCCGGTCGGAAATCATACGGTTACCGGAAAGGATCTCAGCCGTACCAGCCGCTACCTTCTCATAGTTATAAGCAAGCGCTCCGTAAAGACTCATGCCATGGCTTATTTTTGCAACCATTTCCGCTCGTATTCCTGGGTTAGCGCCATGACCTTTTTACAGACGAGCATCAGCTCAAGACTCAATCTTTCCAACTTATAGAGCAATGCCCTCGTCCGTTTCTCCCCGAAATTGTTCTTCAAGGCACGTACCACCTGGTTGTAGTTGTTGCCGACAGCCTGGAACTGTTTGTGGAATTCTGTCAGCCTGATGTAATAGTCCATCGTCGCCTTGTCTATTTTCACGACCTTTATCTGTCCCGAGAAGATGGATTTCTTGATGAACAGCGTGAGGTTGCCGACTCCCGAATCCGCCAGCAACTTTTCAAATCTTGTGTTCTCCTCGGCGTTCAGGCGGAAACTGTACTTGCGGTCCGCCGGATCACTCTTGGGCTTTCTGCCCGTCCTTGTCCCTGTTGTTTTCTCCATACACATGAGATTTTTGGTTTGTACTTTTTTTCTCTTCCAGAATCCGCGACTTTGGAGCGGATTCCCCCGCCCCTGAGGGGCGGGCAAGTTGGTTCTTGTCTGACAAAAGACTTTTTGTCGGACAAGGACACAACTTGCTCTGTTCGTTTGAACAGAGAATCCTCCTATGGTCGGATTGCAGCGCGACGCTTGCGGCGTGCCGTGGTCCGTGAACTCCTTCTTCCTTCATTGCGTGATTCTGACTTTGCAAAAATAGAGGGATGCAACAAGCTGTAAAACAGACCCCAGTATGACATTTGATGACATCTGACGACATCTGGTGTCAGAACGAGACAATATTGGCGGAAGTCTTGGAAATAGCCGTTACTTTTGGACTGTGACAGGGAAACAATCTTCCGATGTGCTGATAAAATATACCCGTGTTACCGGCAGGTCATCCTCTGTCCACGGCATGTTTTTAAAATATTATGTTATTGTGTCAAGAGAAAAAAACGGAATGATAACCATGAAAAGAGAAAATACAATGATACGGCCATTTGGCGACAAGATGCCGGGAGGGTACAGGCATGACAGCCTGTACCTATATGACAATCTTCCGTTTTTCAGGTATGACGGTAATATTGTGCCATCATCCGGTAGGGAGACAAGCTCCTCATATCTTATGAGGAGGTTATTCTGTAGTGATAACAAGGCCGGGATATGCCATCCGTACCGTGCCATGTCCCATGAACCCGACAAGCCGTTGAAAAGAAGAAACAGCGAGAACATTAAAACGATTATTAACCCACAATTCGAAAGCTTATGAGCAAACGATGCACATTCATCGCCTTGAGCAACCAGAAGGGCGGTGTGGGCAAGTCCACCATGACGGTGCTGCTTGCCAGTTATTTCCACTATGTGAAGGGAAAGAATGTAGCGGTTATAGATTGCGACTATCCCCAGTTCAGCATCCAGGCGCTACGTTCCCGTGACATGAAAAACGTCGAGAGAAGCGAGTCCCTCCAACAGTTGTTGTGCAGGCAGTATGAACGGACGGGGAAGAAAGCATATCCGGTCCTTACCTCCGGTCCCGGCAAGGTGCTGGAAACGGCAGACCGGTTGTCGGGGAACAGTGATATCCTTTTCTTTGATTTGCCCGGAACGGTGAATACTCCGGGAATCCTTGAGGCCATCATCAACATGGACTATGTGTTTACGCCGGTCGTGCAGGACCGGATGGTCATGCAGAGCAGTCTGTCTTTCGTGGCGACGCTCCGGGATTTCATCCGGCAATATCCTGAAGCGCCGTTAAAAGAGATTCTACTGTTCTGGAACAAGATTGACGGACGTGTCTCCAGGGAGGTTTACCGTCACTATAACGAGATTTTTGAGAAGATCGGTCTGAAGACGCTCTCGACGGTCATGCCGGACATGGAACGTTATAACAAAGAGACCTCCTCCGGCGGGCAGACATTTTTCAGAAGCACCTACTTTCCACCTTCGGAAAAGTTGTTGAAAGGGAGCAATATGGATATGTTGGCCGGGGAGATCGAACGGATTATCCATCCTAAATCCGACAAGACATGAAAAAAAGGGGCGTATTCAATGTCAATGAGGAACGGTTGAAAGAGTTCATGGCCAACGGTACGGATGCCGAGGGCACTCCTAAGACTCCTTTTGCGGAAGAAAAGACTACAAGGGAAACCGACATTTTCCCGTCCGTACGGGAAGAAGCGGACAAACCGCTTCCTGTTTCCCGCGAGCCGGTCGGAAGCGGAATTTCACTTCCGGAGAAGATACAAGAGTACCGAAAAAATTTTCTCAACCGTAAGATTGCCGTCCATCGAAAGCAGACTTATATCTGTTATGACACCTACCGTAGGCTTGCACGGATTCTGCCGTTGCTCAGTGACGGCATGACTGTTCCCGCTTTTCTGGACAATGTGCTTGACCATCATTTGGAAGTGTATGAAAAAGAACTGGATGAAATGGTTCGCTTGAGTACCCAAAATTCGCATTAGATTATGGAACATCTGTTTATTTATCCAGTCCTGCTGTTTGTAACATATTTGCTGTACAAGGTACTCAAAATGAAAGCAGGCAGGAACCGGTTGAGGAAAGGCGGGGCTCTCCCCCCGATGCAAACGGATATGAGGAAGTCAGTCCGTGATACGACTTATATGGAAACCGTATTTCCGGCAGAAATCAAAGAACACCCTGACGATGCGGATTTCTTTCTTGATTTCGCAAAGATGGATATTCCGGAAAATTTAGGGGAGACCCTGATTGAAGCCTTGTCCAATAGCGGGATTCCGGAACCGGACGCTATCGAGACTTCTGTAGAGGAAACGACCGGTCTGCAAGCCGGTCCGGTTTTGAAACAATTCAAGCAAGAAGAAGATATGGAAAATAAAGATTTATTGAAAGGCATGGAAAATGCGAGTGTTTACAGAGAAATGTTCCTGACCCGGAAAATGACCGGAGCCAGGAGACAAACCTATATTGATGAATCCTTGTATGAGACATTGACCGGGATCCTTCCTGTCATTGCGCCGGGAATATCTGTACCCACGTTCGTGAACAATGTGTTGGCGGAGCATATGGAGAAGTACCGGGATATCATTGATGAGACGTGTCATCGAAAATTTAAAGAAATGATGGTATGGAAGGACTCGTCTATCTGTCGGTGAGGGTCGGCTGTGCCGCTTACCTGTTATATAAGGTATGGGGACAAAAGAAAAAAGTACATGAGCTGTGTGACCTGCTGTACACGCCGGTGAAAAAAGAGCAAATGATATCGATGTCACCGGAGCCGGCGGATGAGAAAGAAGTGATGGGGAAGACACGTTTTGTCTATCTTGACGAGAACGCCGGGAAGACGGCGGCCCCCTATATGAGCCAGCCGCTGGAACAGGGGACGGACTATATCGGTGAGGATGAGGAAATCCGGGAAGAGGATGTGGAATGTCTGCTTCCGCTGGAGGAGATGGAACTCCTTCGAAAGGAGCAGGAAGAACTGGACAGCGCATTACCGGAAACGGAAGTGATTACGCAGGCGGTTACGCTGGAGGAGTTCAGCCTTGTCGGGGATGTGCTGATGAGGGTGAACGGGGCGGACCAGGATGCAGACAAAAGGAGCAGTGCCGCACGGACGCTGTTCGCTATCCGCAATACCAGTCTGTTCGATCTTTTCATTTCCCAGGTAGGGAATGAGGAAGCCGTGAATAAACTGCTGGAAGAGAACCTGGATGAAGATGGAAACCCGCGACCTTTGAAAAAAGAGGGGAAAAGGAACAATGGCGGGGTTGACTGGCGGGAGTTGGTGTAAGAGAGAACACTTCCGGGGAATAGGATTCCGCCTGCGAACATAGGCGGAATTCTATATTTTACAGAAAGGCGGCTTCCATTTATATGCCGTTCGGCATGTGGCTTTATTTCGGAAGTGATTTATTCTATAAAAAAGAGAAACTATTATTTTTATTTTGAGCATTTGCTCATTATATCTGCAAGCAAAAACAATATATATAATGTCACCACGTCCCAAGAACATCCGTAAAGTTAATGACATGCCCGTTACCACAGGATTCAAGCCTATAGGTCTGAACGGTTGTTGTGAGAATACCATATTCTTGCATTTTGAAGAGTATGAGGCGATACGGTTATGCGATTATGAAATGAAAACCCAACAGGAAGCGTCTGTTTCAATGGGAGTATCACGTCCGACACTAAGTCGGATATATGTCAGCGCAAGGCAAAAGATTACCAAGGCATTGGTTCGTGGGTTACAAGATATATGATTTTGTAATTCATTGACTTATTATAATTTATAACATATATTAAAGAAATATTTTGCAATTTAGCACTATTTTAGTACCACTATTTAGCCATCGTAAATAAATCAAGTGATGGTGCAAATAACATTAAATAATAAACTTCTTAGGCTTCATAAATCACATTTGTTAATTGCCCTCAAATTTGCCAGTAACTTTATAGGAATTGTCATATGGAGCGAAAGGCAACAAAAAGTATCACCATCATAGGGCGAGAGAGAAACTGAATGGTTCTATTTTGATCCCAATTTACCTATATAAGCAAATGATTCCCTATAGATTTGATTAATTGGGGATTATTTTATACCTTTGTCCTTAAATTGGGTGTATTATACATAATAGCAAAAGCAAGAATGAATGTAACACTTGAAAGTTATCACTCTATAGACTTTGACACAATTAGTATCAAAGAAGAGTGGAATATGCCTGCAGAACAAGAAAGGCATATGCACAGCATACATGCATATCCCGCTAAATTTCCTGCATTTATAACGACAAAAGCGATTCGGAAAGCCGAAGATAATAATATATCAGTTAAAACCGTAGCAGACATTTTTTGTGGCTGTGGCACGGTCGCATTTGAAACAGTAAGAAACGGTAAGCATTTTTGGGGATGTGATATAAATCCTGTAGCAACGTTGATTGCAGAAACCAAAAGCAATGTGTACCAAGATGAACAATTAAAGGATATTTTTGACCGAATAATTGCTGTGTATAAAACGAGCAGTGTAGATAAAAGTAATAGCGTATATTCTAACGAGCGAATACGTTATTGGTTTGATGAAGAACACATTGATGAACTATTTAAACTTAGGTCTGCAATATATTTGGCTACAGACGAGGGATTCTATCGTAATTTTTTTCTGTGCGCTTTTTCTAACATACTAAAGTCTTGCTCACGATGGCTAACAAAATCAATTAAGCCTCAAATTGATCCTAAGAAGCAGCCCAAAGATGTACTTTCTTCATATATACATCAGGTAAATATGATGCGAAGAGCCAATTTGGAAAATATTAACGAAAAATATGGTGACGCAGATATAAGAAGAGCTAATATCTTAAATATAAATATTGATAAACCATTTGTTGACTTGATAGTAACCAGCCCTCCGTATGTAACCTCGTATGAATATGCTGATTTACACCAACTATCAACGCTTTGGCTTGAATATACTGATGATTTCAGGTCGCTTCGTGAAGGCTCTATTGGTAGCTTGTATCATTCAGATGAGTTTTATGAAAATAAGAATAAGTTAAACAATATAGGTCAAGAAATAGTGTTTAAAATGTATTCAACAGATAAAAGAAAAGCGCGTTCTGTTGCACAATATTACATTGATATGCAATTAGCCATCCACAAAGTGACTGAAATGCTGAATTTTGGAGGTGCTTGTCTTTTTGTGATTGGAAATACTGAATACAAAGGAGTAAAGATAGATAATGCCAAACATTTAACAGAATGCTTGTTAAAAGAAGGTTTTGTGAATGTAGAAGTTGATAGACGTAAAATTTCCAATAAGATTCTGACTCCTTATAGAGATACAAATGGAAAGTTTGCGAGTATAAAAGACAGTAGTAGAAAAATTTATTCAGAAGAGTTTGTCATATTTGCACAAAAAAGATAATCATGGCCATAATAGAACATAACAGTATGCCTTTTAAGCCGTATGCAAGGCTTATGAATATTTTAGGAGACCAACTGATTACTGATAAGATAGTTGCCGTCATTGAACTTTTAAAAAATTGTTATGACGCAGATTCTCCTACAGCAGAAGTAAGATTTGGGAATATGAGTAATATTGGTTTCCATGATTTGCCATTAGAAGAACAAGCATATATAGAAATTCGAGATGTTGGATGTGGAATGACACTTTCAACAATAAAGAATGTATGGTTGCGTCCTGCAACTCCAGATAAATTGAATAAAAAACAACAAAAGCAATCAAGAACAACTCGTGGTAGAGTAATACAGGGTGAAAAAGGAATTGGACGATTTGCAATTCACAAATTAGGAGAAAAAATTGAATTATACACTAAAGCAAAAGACGAAAACGAGATTAAGCTTGTAATGGACTTTTCTGATTATAACCCTGAAGATGCGAATTTATTTAATCAAAACACATCTTACAAATTACTCGAAGATGTCAAAAATGTATGGTATGTAAATAATCCGCCAGAAATATTGAATTATAATTCTGGGACGATAATTCGCATCTATAACTTAAGAGAACATTGGAATTCAGCAGATTATAAAAATCTTTATAAAAATATTCAGCGATTAATTCCTCCTTTGGATAGAAATGCGAAATCTTTAGGAATTGATATACAACGAGATTTTAATATTTCAATGTATGTAGATAATAAGCCATATGTATCAGAGGAAGTAATGACTTTTGATGATGTGATTGAACGATCTCAATTTACAATGATTGGAGCCATCGATGACGATTGTAATATAAATTTTAAGTACACATCAAAAGCTCCACAAAGAAAATTAGAATGTTCTTTCAATTTGCTGGATAGTACTGCGCTTTCTGAAAGGGGGTATAGTTTGACAGGTATTAAGGAGATAGAAAAATATGAGCATCAGCCTCAATGTGGGGCTTTCTGTTTTACATTTTATGCATTCGATCTCAAGAAACCAGACAGAACTATTTTAAATGACGATTTAAAAAAATTTATCAAAGATAATTTTGTATATGTCTTGCGTGATGGAGTTAGAGTTTATCCATATGGTGAAAAAGGAGTTGATTGGTTGGATTTAGACAAGAAACGCTCTACCATTAAAGCGGGACAGTTTATTAGTTACAATGATTTGACGGGGTTTATTTATATTAGTCAAGAAAATAATCCACAACTTAGAGATGCTTCAAATAGACAGGGGATTGTAAATTCTAATGGTGCTTTTGATGATTTCAGGAATCTTGTGACTGCTGCCACAGAGATTTTTAATGCTGAAATTAAAATAGATAAGTACAAAGTTGAGTTGCAGCAAAAAAAACATTTTAGCCAAACCAAAAGTACGTTAAACTCGTCTTTTGAAGAAATGAAAAATAAATTAAGTAAAGTAAACGACAAAGAGTCACTTGCAGCAGCTACTAAATTCGTTTCTGCATATGACAAACATTTAGCCATTGTAGAAGAAAGGATGCGCATAGTTGAAGATCTTGCAGGCCTTGGTATGGCTGTTGAAAAATCTTCACATGATACTTTACGATTACTTCTTTTAATGCGAGAGAACATCAAAGGAATGATTCACAGCCTTAAAACAGATTCAATCTCTGCTGATTTTCTCGTTGATTTTATGAATGAATTAGATGGGAATCTAATGCTAGTATATGATGATTTGCAACTCATTCAACCATTGTTTAAGATACAACGCAAAGCCATTAAGGATGTTTCCATACTAGAAAGCATAAAGAAAGTCGTGAAATATTTTAGATATGAATTTACCGATAAGATAGAAACAAATATTGATAACATATCAATGGATTTTAGTATATCAACAAATGAAGGTGCAATTCTGCAAGTCTTAATAAACCTTATTGATAATTCTATATATTGGCTTAACGAGTCAAAGATACAAAGCAAGAAACTATTCTTTGAAATTAATCCAGCAGAAAGAACTCTCATTATTGCAGACAATGGTAATGGGGTTAGAGAAGACATTGCACCATTTATATTTGATGAGTTCGTTTCTATGAAAGCAGATGGTAGAGGGCTTGGTTTATATATAGTGAAGGAATTATTATATAGAATAAATTCAGAGATATATCTACTAAATAATAGTAACGATATAATTTTGCCTGGTGCTAATTTTATAATTAAGTTTAAACAAGAGGAGGCTTAAATATGGATGGAGTGGTTGTTTTTGCTGATAACAAAGTATTAGAAGTAGAATCTTTTGAGAATAAACTATTCAACAAACTCAGAGAGGGAGCATCTTTCTCTGTAATTCCTATATGCAATATAAACGATTTAGAGTCAACAATAAAAGCGACTTCAACATTTAAAGCCATTATTTTAGATTGGAATTTTAAAAATGAGGAAGATAATCTTAATGAATTAGAAGGTGTAGAATTCCCTGACAGAACGCCAGAACAGCTTTTAAGTAGTGCAGACATTTATTCCTTGATATATATATATTCTGAAAATGAATTAGGTGCTGTTACTAAGTCCAAGTTGCAAGAGCGGTATCATGAAAAGGTTCAATTCAAGAAGAAGACACCTGAAGCTATTGACGACGATGCCAAAACTATAATAAAAGAAATTAAAGATTTTGAAGAAAAGAATAAACACATGAGGATCCCATTTATTTGGAGTCATGCTATAAATCAGTCAGCTCAAAGAATTTTCTTTGAATTAGAGGCAGCTAATCCTCATTGGATAAAAGAAATTAGAGATACTATTAAAAACGATGGAGGAGAACCAACATCAGAAATTATCGATGTTTTTCATCACATATTGAATGAATCATTGATTCAGAACAAAAATTTAAGGGAAGCTCTTGATGCATACGACTGTGACGAAATTGGAGTAGAAGAGAATACTGCAAAACTATATAGACGAATATATTACTCGCAGATAATGGAAAATGCTCCAATTATGACAGGAGATATTTTTAAATTTAATGAGGATAACTATGGAATCTTAATAACACCAGAATGTGAAGTGCATAAGAGAGACCAATTGGATTTCTTGGTTTTCACTAAAGGAGAAATTGATGTTTTTTTACGAAAGAATAATTCATATAAAAGGGGAGAAGAAGACTATTTAAATTTTAAAGAACCCAAAAAGGCAAATATAAGGAAATTATTTAATAATGAGGAATTAAGTACGCACATTTTGCCTTCATTCCCATTTTCAGAAGATATATATAATATACCTGCATACATTAATTTTAAAGTAGCCTTCTCTATTAAGACAAAAGCTGAATGTGACTCAAAAAGAACAATGTATAAATTAAATGCGCCTTATATTCATCAATTGAGACAACGATATGTTGCTTTCTTTGGTAAATATGGCGTTCCTGCTATTCCGCAAGGTCTAAGAGATTTTAATCTAAAATAGGCCGGCATAAATTGGACATTCACCCTCAAATAGTGAATGTCTAATTGGTTTTTCAGAATATCCATAAATGGCAAGTTTATCTTACATCGGTTTTTATCATTGATTCTATAAAAGCTATCTCTTCTTCTGAAAGTTCGTATTTTGCATAGAGTTGAGTATCTATTTCAGATATGCTCCTACTCCAATTTATATCGCTGTTGGAAGTGAAATCTTGTAATGGAATAAATTGAAATTTTTCTGAGGATAAGTTTATAGATGATACAGAGAGCATTAGTAAGAAACATAAAAAGCGTGTTTGGATATATTTATATTCGTTTTCAACAACTAATTTACTCTCGGAAGCCCCAACAATAAGGTAATCTGTACACACATCATTAGGCCCAACAATCTCTGTTCTGGAGATTATCGTAAGCTCCCGATAAAGTACCTGTATAAATTATAGAATCGTTATATAAATCTAATAAGTTTATAGCGATTCTCTGTTTATAATATGCTTTTCATTAGAGTATTGTTAGGGACATTCTGTAAATAGCATAAAATTATGCCAACTAATTCATACTTAAAGTATTGCGAATTAGTTATTTTTTTGTATCTTTAGGTATTCCCCCGAAAATAAGGTTTGGCAGCCCAAACGGAGGAAATCTCCGGACTAAGATATGGCTGTAAGCATTCGGTAAACCACGTTGCAAATTTTGTGAATTAGTTCCGAATCGGTGCTATTCGTAGTTAATTCGGAACTAATAGTATCTATTCGGAACAAGTTTGATTGGATTTTGCCCAATTAC
>Ga0129316_1000569_pt1 | contig 19623 bp, 10 predicted proteins | sample Cm1ome_2_FD_94429 | JGI IMG/M metagenome (GOLD analysis project Ga0129316, IMG submission 94429) | Eastern black-and-white colobus group fecal microbial communities from Wisconsin, USA - Cm1022B metagenome | ecosystem: Host-associated > Mammals > Digestive system > Large intestine > Fecal...
AGTTCTAACAGAACTAAGGTGAAATTTTAAATATAATTGATTTAGATTGCGTACTAACAGAAATAACATCCGGTTCTATAAATAATTTTCTGCCTTACTAATCTGTTTACGAAAGCTATCGGTAATATAATCGATAACTATCAGTAATATTGTCGACAGCTATAAATAATATTACCGATAGCCATCGACAACCAGTTAGTAAGGCAGAAAATTATATACAGGACGGTATCTGAATAGAAGCCGAACCCTTATAAATAAATCTATATAGCTATTATATGGAATTATTTTACTTTAATATGGTCGAACCCTTCGCCATACACACCGATGACGGCACTCTGAGAGACAAATGCTTCCGGGTCTATATCTTTAATCAAGCGGAAAATAGTTGTCGACTCACGCTTCTTGGCCAATACGAACATCATTTTCACTCCCAACCCGGTGTACATTCCGGTCCCGTCTATCACCGTCACACCACGGTGGAGATCTTTATTGATGCGATGTCCAATTTCTTCATATCTCTTGGAAATAATAAAGAACTGTACAGACTGGCGGGCACTGTTTACCACCTGGTCAAGCACAAAACTAGATATATAAAGCGTGGCAAAACCATAAACGACCTTTTCCCAATCATGCAGTACAAAATAACTGGAAGAAATGATAATCATATCCGTCATCAGAATAACACGTCCTAAAGTGATATCCCTGTATTTATTTATAATAGCAGCGATGATATCCGTTCCTCCCGAACTGCCATTGGCCGAAAAAGCGATACCAATACCACTTCCGCAGAAAGAAGCACCGATGACACAAGCCATAAACGGTTGGTCTTGCAACAAATGCAGATTAGATGTAGCACTTTGAATAATGGGAAGGATAGTAGTCATCACTATTACGGCAAAAATAGTTTTCACACTGAACTTCCATCCCAGAACAATAAGAGAAGCGATCAGCAACCCACCGTTAATTGCAAAGTACGTATACTGCACATTTATTCCGGTCGCCCAATACACGATAGAGGCGATACCAGGCACCCCTCCGGTAGTAATGTCATTAGGCAAAAGGAAAACAGTCCACCCAATAGCATAGAAAAGCATGCCAAGAGCGATCATTAAATAATCGTGCATCTCTCTCAGCATTAACTGCCTTGAGGTAATTGATAATGTTGGTTTCATTTTAAATGTTTATTATATATCCATATTATAAAGATCACCTATCTGCCAAAAAAATTGCAGCCCCACAAAAACGAAGCTGCAAAATTAATGAAGATTAAATCAATTTAGCGGTATGATTTCGATGAATTTACAAAAACATATTGTTAAATTTCAAATACAACAGGACAACGACATCAATAACTCCATTTATCCTGCCATTCGATGATCGGCTGATCTCCTTCAAAACGGATCGGAAGCCAGATGTAACGCCCGTCGATTGCATTCTCGGGCGTCCAGCGGTCACCCATATAGATGAACTGTCCGGGCTTACCGGGAGCCGGCAATACATAGGTACTCTGGGAATGGAAAGAAAGGTCGGAGCCTTCACCGACAAACGGATTCTCCAATTCTTCCCAAGGCCCCCAGATAGAAGGTGCGACAGCCGAACGACCGGCATTCGGGGCCTACCCCGTACAACCGGACATGATCAGATAATATTTTCCGTCACGTTTGAACATCGCCGGTGCTTCCATGAAACGTCCGGGGAAAAAGCGGGCATACGTACCGGAATAATTAGTATAATCGTCCGTCAACAGGGAGATATGCAATGTGCTGTTCTCTTCCGAAGAATAAATATGATAAGCCTTGCCGTCGTCATCAACAAAAAGGTTCATATCACGCGCCATCTGTCCGCCTTCCATATCACGGCCCAGCAGATTCAGACTGTCCGGATGAGCCGGCAGACTACCGCCGGTAAACTGGCTTTTATCCGATACAGGAATAGCCTGTTTATGAATTTCCTGCACATTTGTCGGCCAGGAACCGGCATTCGGACGCACGGCACGAAGAAATTTATAAGGACCTGCCACCTTATCGCTTACGGCAATACCGCTGAGCGCACCGGAATATCCTGCCCCTTTAGGCTCCAGATGGAACCACATCACATAGTTGTTATTCTTTTTATTATAAATTACTTTAGGACGTTCAAGAATACATCCTTTCGCTATGCTATGTGTAGAATCGTCAGTCACAACCGATAAAGCAACGCCTTCGTCTTTCCAGTTATATAAATCTTTGGAAGAGTAACAATGAACTCCCACCAGCGCATTATTTCCGGCAGTTCCTTCCGTTTTATGCTCGCCGAACCAATAATAAGTATCGCCGTCATGCAGGATTCCTCCGCCATGCGCATTGATATGCAAACCGTTATTATCCGGCCATAGTTCGCCCGGGGTAAATGTACCGCCAGCCTGTTCCGAGCCGGACTTTCCTTTACATCCTGCAAAAGCAACAGCAAACAACAGGAAACAGAGTTGTATAATTCTTGTCTTCTTCATATGGCTAGACATCACAAATACGAATACATTTCTCCAGGGAAGCTATCTTATCCTGCTGGCGGGGAACAAACTCCTGCCCTACAAATCCTTTATACCCGGTTTCTACCAACGCTTTCATAATTGCCGGGTAATAAAGTTCCTGGGTTTCGTCAATTTCCGCCCGTCCGGGATTACCGCCTGTATGGATGTGAGAGAAGTATTCATGATACTTTCGGATATTTTCAATGATATTTCCTTCCATGATCTGCATATGATAAATATCATACAAAAGCTTAAAGTTTGGCGATCCGACACGGCGGCATAATTCTACCCCCCAAACAGTATGGTCGCATTGATAATCTTTATGGCCTACACTGTTCAACAACTCCATCGTCAGGACCACATTATGTTTTTCCGCCAGCGGCATCAGACGTTTCAATCCTTTCTCACAGTTTACCCATCCCTGAAGATCAGTCAGTCCATTCCGCTTTCCGGAGAAACAGATCAAATTTGTCAGTCCGGCTGCCGCCACCTGGGGAATTACCGCTTCATAACTGGCAACCAGTTCGTCGTGCAATTTAGGATCGTTAAATCCACGATCGATACCCAAACCGGCCCCTTGGCACATAGCGACAGTCAGGCCGTGTTTTTGTACAACCGGCCAGTCTTTCGGGTCGAGCAATTCGATCGATTCGATTCCTATATTTTTACATATCCCACAAAATTCTTCCAACGGATAGTCACCGAAACACCATTTACTAACGGAATGGCGTACATTACCCTTCAACGGTTCCTTTGTTTCTGCTTTTTTCTTTTTAGCGGGATTTGCTGCTTCCAAACCTGATACGGCAAGTGCTGCCCCGCCTACTAATGCGGTCTTAATGGCTGTTCTTCTTGAGATGTTTTCCATGTTATTCAGAATTGATAATTAATTAGATGGTACAAATATAAAGAAAAGAATCTATTTCAGAACCTTGTCTATCCACGGCAACACCCATTCCTCCTTAAAATAATGATTCTTCGGGTCGACGTTTACCAAGTTGAAATAGGTATCCCTATCAATACCTTCAGGTACTTGTTCTATTTGTTTTCGGTCTTTTGGGTCAGCAAATTTCTTATAATGATAATATGTAAAGTGATCCGGTTTGCCTGAAATCTCATAGGCTTTCCGGATCAAGTCAAAATCACGGTCGAGTCCTCCTTCCGTACAAATAACCGGACGAGGGGCCAGGGCGGCAACCAGATCGGGAAAGTCAAACTGAGTTAAAAAACCGGGAATTAAATGTTCAATAGAATTAGGAAAAAGACGGATACCTTTAGGATCAGGCTTTGTCATGACAAGAATCCTTTCTAGCGTACGACACAAAAAATCATTATAAACAAAAGCATAAATAGAAGGGTCCAAAGTTCCCAAAACCATCAAAGGTTCAGTTCCCAAAGAGAAACCAGAGACAATAAGCCGATCTTTATTCACAAAGTCCAGCTCTTTCATCCAACTCAGGACATTCCAATCCTGATAAGCAGTAAGTCCCAGATAACTCCATCCCATTTCCAATAAAATTCGGGATGTATTCAAATAGTCAAAATGACCGTTATCCGAGAGTTCGGCACATGAGGGATTATCCACTGCAACTGCTACCAGGCCTCTTTTTACATAATGTAAAGCCATTGCTCCCTTCTTTACTGGTTCGACAGGAAATGAGGTCAATTCATAATCCCCTTCGGTTTCACCAGCCAGCCCTTCTTTGCTACCGCCAAATCCTGGAATGCAAAGCACGGCAGGAGCTTTATGGCCGGGATCGACGCCATCCGGAATTAACACCAAATAAGGAACAACACTGCCCGGCAACGGATAAGATTCCCATTTCTCAACCCGGTAACCATCCCGCTGAACCGTTTTGATACAAACCGGAGCAGGTAAATCCGCAATCTCCGGAAAATGCATCAACTCTTTCATTGCTGTACGCAGACCGGATTGCCATTCTTTAAACTCAGCAGGTGTAAAGGATGGATCAAAGGCATAAGCCGGTTTCATTTGTTTCAGCATATACTGAACTGTTCCTCTTGTACTCTGAAAACGCCCGTCCTGACGATCGGTGGTTATTTGAGCTTGTCCTACGACCGGTATAATAAACAACAAGGCTAAGAATAGATTTATAAGTTTATTCATGATGATTATTAGTTTAGATTGTTAACTGATCTACTTTGGGAATACAAAGTACGCTTTTTTTAAGTTTGGCAGCAAAACAATATGCCAGTTTAACTTTTTTCAGAATCTTTTGCACGGAATGAAAATCCGTTATTATCAAACACAAAAAAGCTCCGATACCCCTAAAGAATACCGAAGCCTTTTTATGTCAAGAGTTTTTTAATGTACCAAATCGAAATCAGTCATCAAACCATAATCCAGCATCTGATATTCACTACCTGGAATCTGCTTGTCTATGTTTTTCCAATGCCACGGAGAAGCCAGACCCGGGGCCGGATGACGATAATGCGGACCTAACAGGTTCTTATGGCTACCGATCACCCGGACATCAACTTTATTTTTACCCTCTTTCAGATAAGGGGTTATATCCAGACGATACGGATCATAAGCGATTATTCCGGCTTTCTGATCATTCACATACACTTCAGCCAAAGTACCTTTCCAGTCATTCAACTGAACGGCATACGGGGTTGAAAGAGATTTCACCTCATATTCTTTGGAATAGCTTACTCCCCAGGAATAGAACGGTTGTTTCTGTGCCTTCCAGCTACCTAACGTAAGATTCTTAACCGGAGCACTGATGCTCCATCCTGTTTGTTCAGGAATAACAGCAAAATCACCCACTATATAAACCGGCTCTATCTCTGCAAAAATACTCATCGGACTCACACTCAGTTCTACGGTATTTATTCCTGTTGTCACCTGGCCGCCTATCGAATAGACACCAAAGGAGCGGTCCAGCCACCATTCTCCCGGTATCGGTTTCACCTGTTCGCCGTTGATTTTAACAGTAAACAATTCGGGACGTTCCGCTACCAGTTTCATGTTTGAATAATCGAACTTGTCATTTACTTTAAAGCGGTAAGTCGTTGTGAAACCTCCGGTTTTAAACGTATCCCGGTCTAAAATATTCCGTTTATACTGTACCGAAGTATTCCAGGGATTGCCATTCGTAAAACCATATTCGCGGAAAGCGATATCGGCAGCCTGTGCAAAATAGACATTCTTTGTTGTTTTCCCGTTTACACTCACATCACAGAAATCGACATTCAATGCATTATCCTTCAAACGGGTAACCTGAACCGGACTAATAGCCTGAACCGGGGTAGAGCCGGCAACAGCCGGTATTTCCGGATAAGATTTCAGCGAACCTTTCGAACTATATAACAATAAACTTCCAGCCGGTTCCAAATGGAACTTCATTGTCAATTTGCCATCCGCCTTTGTCGATGGGTACGTATAAATATTTCCACTCATGGCATCCATTTGCACTGCCGATTTCCCGTTAACGGTAACCGTACCGTCTACAGCCTCATCCATGGAAGAATTAACCAAGAACAATAATTCCCCGTTGGTAAACTGACGACGTTGATGGTATAAGTTACCTCCGCTAAATGAGAACCGGCAGTCTGCATTCGAAAATGTGTCCCGGATAACCTCGTTCGTCAACCGGGGAACAGACGTTACAGACTGACCGCCAAGCAGAGTCTTCCAGGCTGTATTTTCTGCTCCGTCAACCAACGTCGGAGAAGAAAAAGTTATCACACGGCCACCCTGTTGTACAAAATTCTGCAATAAATCAAATGTCGGTTTGTTCAATGTCTCCATCATCGGAGGTAATACAACGGTCGTATAAGCGACTTTACCTACAACGAACTTGCCATCGGCAACAACCCCATGATCTTTTATGATATTCTCAGAACCAAGGTCATATTCTACCTGACCTTTTTCCAGAGTCGTTATAAAGTCCTGGAAAGCCTGACCTACTTCCATCAGTTTCGGGCTACTCTTGGTATGTGAATAATAACTCCATAAAGTTGCATTCGGCTCTATGACCAATATATCATTCTGCTGGACACCTTTACTCATCAACAATGACAGGCGGGCAAAATAATCATTCTGCGATTTATAATCGGCCCACCAGGGTGAATGATAAGTAAATACCGGCGGATAGTCGTATTTACGGGCACCGGTCAGTGTCATATGTGCCAGATGCTGGTTCATAAAGTTCACACCCAGGACATATTCCCAATCACCAAGCCGTTTGAAATCCTTGAAAGTTTCATCCCAGCCTCCGCCACCATATGTTTCACTCAATGTACGGGAATATCCCATCTGGTTAGCCACACTACGCAACTCTTTTACCGAACGGACATTACCAAACTGTGCGACAGGACTTTTCTCATCAAACTGATTGAACAGCATATCAATCGCCGGCATCTGATGCCAGGCATACATAGCCATATTATCCGGTCCGTCATTCATGTAAGGCCAACCATGTTCCCAATAATGGCCGGTCCATTCCAGCTTGTTTTCCTCGCAATACTGGTGGAAAGGCTTTGACCAACGGTCGATAAACAACTGCAACAAAGTCTCCATATAGTTATGGCGTACCTTCTTCCAATCTCCTGTTTCTTCCTCCAGCAACGGTAATAACGGTTTCAGGTCATATCCCCACTTCTGCTGAAAGACTTCAAATAAATCCGGTGTCCATCGTAATCCGCCCGGACTGCTGATGTTCGGTTCATCAGAAAAGATACCTTTGATAGATGAGCCGAAATCCTCTTTGAACTTTTTCTCATATCCATTCTTCATCGTTACTTCCAGAAACTTTTCCGTTACTCCCGGAACCAACAGGTCTACATATGAATAACCTCCGTACCAGTCAGACCTACCCATATAAGTTTTCTTATACAGGTAATATTCTCCTTTAGTTCCTTTATAGTCAGCTATTTGGTCTGTAATATCTTTCCAGGCATCGTTTTCCTTTTTTAAACACATGTAATAAGGGGCTGTATCCTCCGGCAGTAATTCGGCCTTTGTCAAAGCCAATCCCTGACCCTGATTATAAGACTCAGGCATTTCCTGTGGCACATGCCCACCGGCAAATCCGCTTGGATAGGAGTTCTCATCATAAATCCAGACATTCATACCTATCTCTTTTCCGAACTCTACCGCATGTTTATAAAGAGAGAACCATTCATCTCCCAGATATTCTGTAATCATACCCGGACGGGGATGAATGAAAAGACCTCCGAAACCAGCCTCTTTCAGCTCGCGCATCGTACGCTCTACTTCGGCCTCGGTCACTTTACTATTCCAGACTGCCAGCGGGGCACTTCTAAAATCGGCAGACGGATCCTTAAAATCCTTTTCTATAGTGGCAAAAGAATCCTGGGTTTGCACGCTGGTATCCTGACAACTAACCAGGCCGAATGATAGGGCACTTCCTGCAATAACACCGGATAAGTATTTTACAATGTTTTGTGCTTTCATATACTTAAAGATTTATTAGTTTGTACAAAAGAATAGATTAAGCCTTTCTTTTAAATTATAAAATTGACAATTTAGTTGATAAAAATGATATTTCACTACTGCCTGTCATTCCCTACAGAACACATGTAATCCGATAATCCCCTGATTGCATTTCCAACTGATCCAATTTGTCCGACTTTACATCATTAATCGAAACACTTTTGGCTTTAACGGGTAACAAAACCGTAGCTTTACAGCCAACAGGAATACTCAGATCCAGGGTAAAAGATACGTCCGTCTTTTCCCATTTTACATCTAACATTCCGAAAGGAGTTTCTTTCGCTGCGTTTACCCATGAAATGCCTTTTACCAGTTGAGGCTGAATAAATACATGCTTGTATCCCGGATTCGCTTCGTCTGGGTTGATACCTCCCAAAGCCTGGTAAAACCAGGAGCCGATACCGTTATAACAGTTGTGGATATGACTACGCTCTCCGTTCCAGTGCTCCCAGGTCGTAGTCGCTCCATTATCCAGCATATACAAATAGCCCGGATACTCTCTCTTCTTCAACATTCCATAAACAAAATCGGCCTGTTTATTCTTTACAGCCCATTCGGTTATTACAGGAATCCCCACCAGCCCTGTTGCCAGATGTCCGTTAAAACGGTCTTTCGTAACACGATACAGGGTATTTCTGACATCAGACTGTTCATCTTCCGGTGTTGCGCCGACCAGCATCGGATAGATTAAATCGATCTGCGTACCTGTAGCATAACTCTTCTGCCCTGGATCATAAAATGTTTTATGGATAAGCGCATTCAGATCTTTATATTTAGCCGCATACGCCTGTTTATCCTGTTCCTTTCCCAATACATTCGCTATCTTACACATCGTTTGATAGCAAACCGATATATAGCAATTATCTACGACATCTACCGATAAAGGATTTGTCTGGTCGATCCCGGTCGGAGTAGCCCAATCACCCAGATACCAATTCCGGTAATCGGTGTTCGGCCATGTTTTCAGCAGACCGTTCACGGTATATTTATCCACATACTCCAGCCATTTTTGCATATAAGGATAATAACGTTCTATCAAACGACTGTCTCCATAATTTACATAAGTAGCCCAGGAAGCTGTAATGATAAATCCGCACCAGTACGGGCCTCCTCCTGCCATATAAGGATTAGGGGCCGTATGAGGCATACCTCCGTCTTCTCTCATGCAATCCGCCCATGCCTGCATCCAGTTCATGTATAAAGGAGTAAGGTTATACATTGTCTGAACGGTCTGCGTCGAAGCATTCCCGTCGCCACCATACCCCAATCGTTCGATCTGGGGGCAGTCTACCATATAACCACCTAACGTCAAACAACGGAGTGTATAGTGGATCATATCGTGAATTGCATTTAAGTCTTCATCCGAACAACTAAAAGAGGCACTTCCGTTATAATCCGTATGAACTAGGCAAGCTGTTATATCGGTTAGGGCCGGAGCCTCACTCAGATTCGTCAGTTTCAGATACCGATAGGCCTGGTAATTGAACTTATTAACGAAGCTTTCCCCTGCTTTACCGGAAGCGATATAATAATCTTCATAAAGTCTGTCTCTGAACTGCCCCTCTTCGTTCAAAAAATCACAATAGCTAATCCGTATCTTCTGACCGGAAGCCAATGCCGGAAACTTAATTTTCGTCCACCCCGTAAAGTTCGTTCCCATATCGAAGATCCAGGCTGTGTCACCGGATACCTGGCACGATACCGGATGGAACTCTTTCTGAATCCGGTTCAACTCAGCCATTTGCGGTGTAGCCTTATGGACCGGTATCAAAGCTACTTTCACTTTTCCCCATTCAACGCTGTTCAATGTAGAAGCCGTTAAATCCGGAAGCAGTTCGGAAGCCGTTACAACCTCACCGCCAAACTGATGCGGTCTCCAGTTTCCAGTCGAGACATAACCGCTTTTACGAGCCAGCCAGGAATCGTCCGTAACCAAAACCGTAGTCCAATCTCCTTCGTCTCTGCTTTCCAGCTGGGCGCGGACAAACGGACCACCTTCCACTACCCCCGGAAGTCCGTCGCGGTACCACCCTTTACCTAACCAAAGAACAATCTCATTACTACCTTTCCGGACAAGTCCGGAAATATCATAAGTAACGATCAGGGAACGTTTATCGAACTGGGAGACAGCTGGCGTCAATACAGCATCGCCGACATGTTTCCCATTGACATATACCTCATGGTAACCCAACGAATTCACATGGAGCAACATCTTTTCTCCAGGCGTATTACATTGGAATGTTTTCCGGAATAGCGGCGATTCCATTTGACCTTCAGCCTGGTTCATGCCGATATACCGGGCAGTCCAATCTTCCGGATGCAGTAATCCCACTCCAAAACAAGCAGGTTCACTCCATGCGGACACATTCCCTTTTCCGTCCCAGACACGCACTTTCCAATAAGAAAAGCTCCTGGAACTTAGAGGACTACCCTGGTATAAAACCCCATTGGATTTGTCTGACTCCATCTTTCCCGAATTCCACAGGTCTGCTTTTCCTTCCGACAAATACTTTTTATCCGAAGCGACCAGTATCTGATAAGCTGTTTGTTCGGCACCTTGTTCCTTTGAATTTAACACCCAACTGAAGTGAGGAGAAGTATTGTCGATTCCCAACGGCTCATTTAGGTTTTCACACTGCAAACCATCGACCTCCAACGACGAACGGGTACTGCACGAAACGACTAACAGCGAGATAAATGCAAATAATACTTTTAAAGAAATTCCTTTCATATCCGTAATTATTTATTTACCTCAAATTTATAAGTACCTGCAATCAACTCTTTAGGAGTATTTTCCCCTTCCAGATGCAATGTAGCCGTTGCACCGGGAGGCACAGTTACTTTATAAATAATTTTATCACCCACTCTTTCCCAAGCTGATTTTATCAACCCGTAAGGAGAATTATAAGAAGCTTTTACATAGGTCAGTTCTTCTACAAAATGAGGCTTCAGGATCACATTCTTAAAACCAGGGTTCTGCGGATCGACATTAATCCCCGCCAAGGCCTTATAGAACCATGCACCGATCTCACCATACATTATGTGATTCTGCGAATATCCCCAGGCAAGGCCATTATAATCCCAGTTCTCGTAAAGAGTTGTCGCTCCCTGGCGTAACCAGTTTCCCCATGAAGGATAATCCTGCTGGGTCACCATACGGTAAGCCTGTTCTACATTTCCCGTCTCCGTCAATGCATTAAGGATCGTTTTACATCCCATAATACCCACATCCAAATGATCTTTGTCCGCTTTTACCCGTTTGGTTAACTGTTCTGCAACCTTTTCTTTACAGTCTTCCGGGACTATACCCCAATATAAAGGCATACTAAGCTCCGTCTGATAGCCGTTGGCATAAATACCGGTTTCCCTATTCAGGAACTTCTCATTGATCGCATTCTTTATTTTTTCAGCCGCTGCCTTATAATACTCATAATCTTTCTCAAAACCGAACAGTTTGGCAGTACGGGAAACGATATCCGCATTTTTGTAATGATAAATAGAAGCTGTCAGTTCCTTATCTGCAATCGACTTATGAGGGACCCAGTCACCCAGACAGTAATCTCCGATCAACCCTTCCGGATACTTATTCAGCCAATAATCCGTATGCATCTTCATTGCTTCATAATTATCTTTCAAGCAAGTCGGATCACCGTAAAACTCATACAGGGTCCAGGGAATAATGGTCATCGAGCAAGTCCAGTCAGCGATATCGCCTCCCCAACCTCCGGAAGGAATGATACAACGCAGCCTGCCTCCGTCATACATATTATCCCGATGGTCTGCCATCCATTTTTCATATAGGGTAATTGCATCAAAACTATACAAGCCCGTTTCAATAGCCAGATGGGCGTCACCCGTCCAGCCATTTTTCTCACGATGAGGACAATCGGTCGGATATCCGACCAGATTCGATAAATAAGAATAATTCGTAGCCCTCAGCAATCTGTTGATCAACGTATCTGAACATTCGAAAGATCCGTTTGCCGGTGAATCCGTATGAATAAAATGAGATGTTATATTTTCTGTCGTCAGATGCAGAGGCTTATCCGAGGAGACTTCCACATATTGGAATCCCTTATAATTAAAACGGGGTGTAAATTCGTTTTCCTTACCGTCCAATATCAACACATCCGTCTGGAACAATTCATCTTCAGGGTGAACCCCATATTTCAACGGCTCGTTTACATTTTGATAAAACTGGATATTATTATCATCAAACAATCGTTTCCTGCGGGAATCCAGTTGTTCTCCATGACGTATTTTCACTTTTGTTCCGGGCGCACCCTTCGCCTTAAACGTCGTCACACCTGACCAGTTTTGCCCAAAGTCGTACAAATAAAGCGTATCATTCAACTTTTTCAGATCAACAGGCTTGCAATATTCCGTAGCACGAATCGGATGCATGGTCTGCGATGTTATATTTGCACCCGGCCAAACAACTTCCGTTGCGTTTTTCCAGGAAGAATCATCATAAGAAACCGTATTCCAACCCGGCAGTTCTTTCCTGAAATCATAATTTTCAGCTACATAAATAGCATTGAATGTAATGGGACCGCCTTTCACCTTGAAACTTTCATCGGATGCCAGAATCTCTTTTGTCCCATCCGTATATGTTATATGCAAATTCAGGCAGAAAGAAGGACGCTTACGCCATGGAGCTTTATCAAAGGACCATTCAGCAACCGGCTGATGGTTATACCAGCCATTTCCGAGAATTACCCCCACTGTATTATCTCCTTTACTCAAAAGATCAGTGACATCATACGTAACATACAATAACCGCTTGTCATAATCGGTAAAAGCCGGATCTAAAAAATGGTCACCGACCTTCTGCCCGTTAATGGATAGTTCATATAATCCGGCTGCCACTATGTACGCCCTTGCCGATTGGACGTTCTTGTCTAATCGAATAGCTTTCCGGAAATAGGGAGTCTCACGGGACTCTATATCCTGTCCATCTGAAATAAATGTTCCCTCCCAGTTTGAAGGCGTCAACATACCTGTTTCAAAAGAAGAAATTACTTTCCGGGATTCCTGCTTGTCTTTGTCCCAAACAGTAACACTCCAATAATATTTCGTAAAAGGCTCCAGGGCTTTCCCTTTATAACCTGCCATCGTTTTTCCGTCTGCCTTTTTCTCCTGCCACAAGATCTTCTTTCCTTTGGACAAAGCGACAGAATCTTTTCCTACAGTGATCCTGTAGGCGGTTTGAACGGCTCCGCCCCTGCTATCTTCCAGATGCCACGAAAAACGCGGAGCCTGGCGGTCGATACCTAACGGAGCAACCAGATGCTCGCATTTCAAATCTGTAGGCACACACTCTCCGGCTTTCTCCTGCGCCTCTAGTCCACAGATGTTTACAGAACATAAAAACACAATAACCATCCCCCTAATAATCTTATCCTTTTTCATCTCCTAATGAATTTAGTTTTAACAAACTCGACAGACACTGTATCCGGAATCCTCAACCGAAGGGTCCGTTTCCCTTTCTTTCCTTGGGAATAAAAATGTACTGCTCCTTTTGCTGTGTTATATTAACCGGACCGAGTAAACCTGCGTCAGTCAGTAGAGTACTTCCCCTCAGCATATCGAAACGGAAAACATCATATGTTTTTGTAAAACGCTTCTCTACCGGCAATAGCCCCTTGGCTTTGCATGATCCGGTGGTGAGACAAACAGATCACTAAGGTCACCTACTCTTTGACCTGCGACCGAATTGCAGCAAAAAAATATGACCAGTAAAAAGAAGATAAACCTTAATCCAGTATGTTTCATGGTATTTTTCTAATACAAATATTAACAAAACAAGGAGATTGTTCTTTGTAACAATCTCCTCACTACTATCTATTTATCAATATCCCGGATTCTGTTCCAGCAAATAATTGATCTGTCTTTCTCTTAACGGGAAAGCGAATACCAAACGGTTTCCCGTTACCTCAAATGCAGAAGGAAGAATCCACTGATACTTTGCCTTCATCGTCTTTCCAAATTCGGTCATTGTTTCTATGGCTTTACCCGTACGAACCAAATCTGTCCAACGATGGTTTTCAAAGGCCAGTTCATGACGCATCTCATCAGCTACATCCTCTGCAGTAACGCTGGTCAGCGGCTCCAATCCGGCACGGGTTCTTACCTCGTTTATATAAGGCAAAGCCTCTGCATTCCGATTTTGTGCAACCAAATTTTCTGCCAGTAACAACAAAGCACCTGCATAACGGTAAACCGGGAAGTTATCTCCTGCACGCCCAGCATACTGATAAGGAGGGTGATAATACTTCCGGATGAAGTAGTAGAAATTTTTACCAGTTGTCGGAGTAAAATCCGATACCGTCTTGACTTCTTCGCAAGTAAACTGTTCAGCGTCATCTGTCTTACCTTCTGCTACAGCAATGGAAGCATCCAAACGCTTGTCACCCGGTTCATAAGACTGAATCATCTCTTCCGTAGGAACGCACCAGCCACCGCTTGTACCTGCATAGTTCGAAAAAGTGATACCCATCAGGAAGTCATTATTACTACATTTCGGAATCAAACGCCAAGGAATATCATTATGTACGCCTGCATTAGAGCCATCTTCGATGTACTGTATTTCAAAAATAGATTCTTTCGAGTTCTTATTGGCAGGATTAAATACAGCTTCATAACTGTCCAAAAGACCGTAATTCATCTGTGTGATATCTTTCAAATCCTGTTCAGCAGCTTTGTAATCACGAGTAGGCTGTGACATATAACAATAAGCACGCAGCATTTTAGCAGCTCCCATCGTTGCCCGGCCACTCTGCGGGAAAGTGCTTGCTACCGGCAATCCCAAAGATATTGCTTCCGAAACATCTGTAAGTACTTGTTTATAAACATCTTCTGCCGGAGATTTAGCAGCAAAAGCTTCTGCTTCGGTAGTAACCTCTTGCAACATAAGAGGAACACCGCCCCAATGCTGTACCAAATCGAAATAATAGAAGGCTCTCAGGAACAAAGCTTCTGCTTTTACCGTTTTCTTTTCTTCTTCCGTCAATTCGGAAGCATCCAGTCTACCCAAAATCGTATTTACCTTGGCAATACTAGAATAAACGCCTTTATAACGGTCCGGACTCCAACCGACAGTTTCGTCATCTAAAAACAAAGCTAGTTTTTCAGTCGAGTTATAAGGACCTCTATCACCGCTATAGTAGGTATAGAATGTATTATCTGAACGCATCTCATCCATAAATATACCACTCAAGGCGATATTTCTCAAACCTGTATACGAAGCAACTGTAGCTTGTTCAAAATGATCTGCAGTTTTATAAAATGTTTCCGTCGTAATAGTTGTCTCAGGAGTCAGATTCAAGAAAGAGTCACTGCAAGAAGAAAGAGACAACACACTTGCCGCAAAAATATATATATTCAACTTTTTCATATTCTCATGCTCTTTAAAATTTAACATTCAAGCCAATTGTATAAATTCTGGCAACAGGATATGTTGTATGATCCACTCCCTGATATAATCCGCTGGTGTTCTTGTTTACCTCCGGATTCATACCCGGATAAGAACCTACGGTAAACAGATTTTGAGCACTTCCATAAACACGTATTCCCTTGATATAAGGATTTGATTTCATCGGAATCGTATATCCCAACGTGATATTCTTTAACGTTATGTAATTATTCTTGAATACCCAACGAGAATTGGTATATCGGAATAACTCGGTCGTACCTGTTCTTGTCCTCGGAATATTACCATTACCTGGATTATCTTCTGAGCGCCAGCGTTCTGCGACTTCCTTACGAACATTAAATACACCGTCTATATTTTCCGTCCATTCATAAGTTCCGTCTATAATGTCTCCACCTAATGAACCGGAAAATACAACACTTGCATCAAAATCTTTCCATGAGAAAGTATTAGTCATACCAAAAATACAATCCGGATTCGGGTCGCCGATAAAAGTACGGTCATTATTATCAATAACATTATCGCCATTCAAGTCCTTCATACGAACAGTACCGACCATAGAAGAGGCATGTTTAGGTCCGGCTTCATATTCTTCCTGAGTCATGAAAACGCCATCATAGACGTAGCCGTAGAACAGACCTAATGGTTTACCGACTTCCGTACGGTTGTAATCTTCCTGATTGTTATTACCGCCAATCGGCGTATTGTTCGTACCCAGCTTCATTGCTTTATTACGGTTAAATGTCAAATTCAAGCTGGTATTCCATTTAAACTTGCCTGTCATATTCTTCGTTTCCAAGCCAACTTCATGTCCCCAGAATCTGAATTCACCAATATTGGATTGGATGTTTTCGAATCCGGAAGAATAAGGAATATCAATCTGATACAACAAACCATCCGTTTTCTTCCAATAGTAGTCATAAACCAAGAATACACGGTCATTGAATAATCCTAAATCCACACCGAAGTCGAGCTGTTTGGTTGTTTCCCAGGTAAGGTCCGCATTACCGATACCACTTGTTCCACGTCCGGCAGAAATTCCGTTATTGAAGACATAGTTGTAAGTTCCGATCGTAGCCAAATGATTATAGTTACCGATATTATAGTTACCTACGATACCATAACTTCCACGTAATTTCAAATAGCTCAACCTATCGAATCTCTCCATGAAGCTTTCATCCGAAGCAATCCAACCTGCAGAAACAGAGGGGAAATTAGCCCACTTCGCATTCATACCAAAACGAGAACAACCATCCCGACGGAAAGACACAGACAATAAGTATTTACCCATATAATCATAATTGGCACGTGCCAGATAAGAGATCATTGCCCATGAACTTCTATCACCTTCACCGACCTTTGTTGTGGCGGCATTGAACCAACCCACTTCATCATCAGGATAATCTGATGCATTGATTTTTGCATTTTCAGAGGTCGTCTTCTGAGTTGAATATCCGAGCAAAAGATCAACATTATGCTTATCCGCAAATGTCTTATTGTAGGTCAACATATTCTCGATCAACCAATTCACATATTTACTGGTACCATAAGAACCGACAGCCGGTTGAGGAGGAGCAGTGAACATGGCACCATTTGCAATAGAAGGAACCCATGATTCGGTTTGATCCGATCCCAAATCAGCATTTGCGCTGATACGATATTTCAATCCGTCTATAATTTTGACATCTGCATAGGTATTGAGAGTACCTCTCATTCTCTTTTTCGGATCGTCGCGTTCATTCAGCACGAGATAGAAGTTCGGATTGGCAAACATACCCGGTTGTGAATAAGATATCGGATATGTCCCGTCATCATTCTTGTATTTCAACTGTGGATCCATCAAGAAGGCAGAACCAATTATATTACGTCCGCCGCCCAATCCGGGAATAATCTGCCCGCTCATATAAGAACCTGATAAATTCAAGCCAAACGTTACACGGTCCGAAGCTTCATAGACATTATTGGCACGTGCCGAGAAGCGTTCCGAATAGGTATTGATAATAACACCATCCTGCTTATTGTAGTTCAGGTTCACGGCCGATTTCACTTTTGTAGTTCCTGACTGCAAACTCAGGTTATAATTCTGCGTCAATGCAGTCTGCAAAAGTACATCGTACCAGTCCGTACCATTCTGCAATGAAGAAGGATTCTGATAACATTCGGGAACTCCTCCGGTATAGCCTTCATACTTAGCCTGGTCTTCATAATACTCTTTTTTGAACTGGGCAAATTCCTGTGCATTCATTACATCGGGACGTCCTCTTTTTGATACTTGTGTTGCACCGAAATAAGCACTGAACTCGACATCAGTTTTTCCTTCTTTTGCTCTTTTAGTCGTTACCAAGATAACACCGTTGGCAGCCCTGGAACCATACAAAGAGGTAGAAGCAGCATCTTTAAGGATTGTAATATTTTCGATTTCTTCAGGACTTATCGACTCCAGTCCTGTACCTTCATTCGGAGTGATCGGGAATCCATCTATTACTACAAGAGGGCTGTTACCGCCATTCACTGAAGCAGCGCCACGGATACGGATAGCCATACCACCACCGGGTTCACCGTTTGCCTGTGTAATCTGTACTCCGGAGAATTTCCCCTGCATTTTCTGACTGATATTCGGAACTGGGATATCTTCCAGCTCCTCATTATTCAATTTGCTCATGGAACCAGTTACCGCACGGGCTTTCTGAGTACCATAGGCCACAACAACAACCTCATCCAGAGCTTCTGAATCTTCCGAGAGCTTTACTGCAAAAGTAGTTTGATTACCAACCACGATGTTTTGTGTATTATAACCAAGATAAGAAATTTGTAGTGTTGCATTACGAGAAATATCCAAAGAAAATCGTCCGTCTGCATCTGTAACAGTTCCGTTTGTTGTCCCCTTCTCCAAGACATTGGCACCGATAACCGGTACTCCCTCTTTGTCTGTTACAACACCCGTAATTTTCTTTTGTTGCTGACTAATTGTTATTGACACATCCTTCAAATTAGAGTCATTAGCCGCATATACATTTGCTCCTGAGAGCATGCTTAAAAGTAATAATGGAAGTGTGGACTTTAATATAGGAGTATATTTACCCCCCCCCCCGTTAAACATTTTTTCATACTTATTTCACATTTGTTATGTTATTAAGAATAGAGTATTTTATCAGTCTTACCTGATATGTTTAAGATTATCAAAATTGTACTTTGTATAAATTTGATACTAGTGCTTTCAATTACAATTAGGGCATAGGCATATTACATTTAAAGTTAAACATGATAGATTCTTTGTATTATATGGCCAGTATATTTACAACAACAAAAGTATTCACTCGAAAATAAATATTGTTTAGAAAAATGACTTTAAATGTTATAAAAATGACAGAATGGTTCTTTTTGTACAAAACGCCCTATACACTTAAGTTTTATAGACAATAAAAGACTTTTATAAAGGACAATAAATAACATATATTTACACACAAATAAAGATAGCCTGCCGGTATCGTTAGATGGGATACCTACCATATTGATACCCATACAATAGACATAGGTATGCTTACACAGACTATGTACCAACCCGGATTCAAACGGGCACAATGCAATTATCCCCATCGGTCAACAGGTCGGTCACGTCGTATGTATAATATCCCAACACCTCGCATTCCGGCATAGCTGTAGTTGCAAAGAAGGTGAATGGCTTTTATATTCATTAGTCTGCCGTAGAAAACAGGCGGACGATCAGATCGAAATTGGAATCACGGAAAGAAGTTTCCCACGGGGTCGTATCCGCTTGTTCATTGCGGGACTTGAGCATTCCGGAGGCTTTTTCCATCTCGCCGCGGTAAACGGCTGCACACCACTGGGTAATCCGGTTTTCAGGGAAATCCGTTTCCCAGGAGGCAACCATACGGTCCGCTTCCACTTCTTTTCCCAGCTCACGCAAGGCCAGTGCAGTCAGGAGATTGCCGGAACCAAACCGGGAACGTGACGTTTTATAACCGGCCACAGACGACAAGAGTGTCGCTGCTTTTTGGTTATCCCCCTGCCCCGTCAAGGCTTTTGCTTCCAGATAATCTTCCAGACGGCTATCGATCATATCGTCATAAGGTTTGCCTACTCCCAGGTTTTCGGGCCATTCCTTTGAGGCTTCCACATTTCGCATGACCTGCCTGTAGTTTTTCCGGCTCAGCTGTTCCATTGCCTGGTACAGGTTAG
>Ga0129316_1000575_pt1 | contig 19434 bp, 20 predicted proteins | sample Cm1ome_2_FD_94429 | JGI IMG/M metagenome (GOLD analysis project Ga0129316, IMG submission 94429) | Eastern black-and-white colobus group fecal microbial communities from Wisconsin, USA - Cm1022B metagenome | ecosystem: Host-associated > Mammals > Digestive system > Large intestine > Fecal...
CGGAATAGCCGGAAGCCTGCAATTTTCGCTCTCCGACGCAAGTGCCTCGCCCGGCCACGCCCATTACAGCGTGACGGAGGTGAGTGTAAGCGGCAACGGGGTACAGACGGTATCCATGCCCCTGAAACGTATCCTCGCCGAGCTGACCGTGACCATTACGAACGTTCCCTCCGGGACGGTACTCACCGGTACGGTGGAGAACGCCGCAAACGGGCTGTTCCCGACCGTCAAGGACACGGAAGGCTGTTACGGTACAGCTTCCGCCACCGCCGCAGAAGCCGCCCTGCCCGAAACGACCGCAGCGGGCGACCGGCTGCAAAGCACCGTGTTCCGCCTGATGCCCACCGTGAACGGAGATACCCGGTCACTTATCTACCTGCGCTTGCGCCTGCCCGACGGAAGCGTGAACGAGTATACCGTCGAAGCGCCCGTGATGAAGCCCGCCGGGAAATACCTGCTCGACATGGATTTCGAGGAGATGCGCCCCCACATCCGTCTGTCGGGGCACGACATCAACGGCTGGACCGAGGGCTGGACGATAGACGGGGAAATACCGGACCCCACGGACTGAAACCGATTGTCGAAACAGAATAATAGACGAATATAATAAATCATAAAACAAATAATTAACAAACTAAAAAGATGAACAAGAAATTTTGTTCCATTGCCCTGATGTCGGCGGTGCTGGCATTGGGGAGCTGTAACAGCGAAAACGACGGACCGGAGGCAACCCCGTCCAAGTACATCACCGTCTCCACCGAAATCGGTGCGCTGTCGCGCGTGGCGACCACCGACAACGGCAGCCAGACCTTTGAGGAGGGCGACGAAATCAGCGTCTATGCGTGGACGGGCGAAGCGGATGCGGCACCGGCGGCAGCCGACCGCGTGGTGAACAACTCCGTCAATACGCTCACCGGCGGCACGTGGGTGGCAAATCCGCAGATGCTGTGGAAGTCCACCACCGACGAGCACTACTTCATCGGCGTCTATCCCAAGACTGTGGAACCGGTGGACGACCTGACCGCCGGAGCGTACACCTTCGATGTCGCCGATCAGGTGGCGAGCGACCTTTTAGTTGCCGTGAACGCCGACGGGCTGACCTCCGAGGACAATCCCGTGAAGCTCACGTTCGACCACGTGATGGCGAAGCTCATCGTCAACCTCTCCTACCGCAACCAGTGGGGCGGCACGCCGACCGTAGAGAACGTCAAAGTATGTAATTCGGCAAGTTCCGCCACGGTGAACTACCTCACGAAAGCCGTCACCGCCTCCGACGACGGCAGAGCCGATGTCTCCCTACCCGCAGTCAAGGCCGACGGACAATACGCCTCGGTGCTTATCCCACAGGACGGTGTCAGCAAAATTGTCATCACCATCGGCGGCAAAGAGTATGTCTATCAGCACGGCAGCGACATCAAACTGGAGGGCGGCAAATACACCACCGTCAACCTCATTGTAGGACGTGACGAGATCACCCTCGACGGCATCAGCATCAACGGCTGGCAGACCGGGGAGGAAATCAACGGAGGCGAAGCCTTGGACTAAGCTCCGCCCCCATCGAAGACGATATATTATCAGTGATTACACTTCAATTTTCAAGAATATGACAACGAAGAACAGCTTTTACGCTTTCGCAGCCCTCGCCGCTCTGACGCTGGCAGGCTGCAACAATGACGAGGATTTTGCCTCCGGCAACTATCCCGAAGACAATGTGGTGCGCGTCACCGCCGGTGTGGACAACCTGATAAGCCGTGCGGCCTATACCACGGACAATCTCACGGAGTTCGGCTTCTGCATCCACTCAGACGACTGGAACTACAGTTATAACAACTATAAGGTAACGAAGTCGGACGACGGAACGTGGACTTCCGCCCAGCAGATGCTGTGGCAGAACGCCACGCAACCCGTAACCATCGTTGCGTATGCTCCCTATAACGGTACTGATTATGGTAGGGATACTTGGAATAATCCGGCATTCGGTGTGACGATCGGAACAAACCAGTCGCTCGATACCGACCACTCCGACTTCTTGTTTTACAAGAAAACGAACTTTGTGCCGGAAAACGATTTGAACGCACAAGGAGCTGTCAATATCATATTCAAGCACATGCTCAGTCAGGTGAACCTGACCGTCACGCTCGGCACGGAGTTCAACAAGCCGACAACGCTGACGACCAACCCGATTCAGAACCTCACAATCGGCGGTACGATACCTTCGGGCACATGTGATTTTGGTGTAGAAGAACCTTCGGTGGCAGTGCACGAGTTAGTAAAGACAGTGGAGGTTACCCCCACGAATGGTGACTTCAAAGCTCCGGCTGACGAGACCAAAAACGGCGTGGCGAGCTATTCCGCCATCCTCATCCCACAGACGGTTGAAGCCGGCAAATTCACCGTGTCGTTCGCCATCGGTGAAAAGACCTACAAATGGGTGGCAACGGAAGCCGTGACGTTGGAAAGCGGAAAGAGCCACAAGTTGGAGCTGACCGTCGGCAAGGATGTGGTGCTCACCGGCACCATCACCGCCACGGCGTGGGAAAATGAGGATGAAAGCACCTACTTGGAGACCGAATAAACGTGATTGAAAGAATCGTTAAAAAAAGAATCATAATGAAAGCAACGAAATATCTCGGCGCATTGGCCGTCATCGCCATGTTCGCCGCCTGTTCATCGGAAGATGAACTGACAGGAGTGTCCGACCGCACGGACGAAGTGAAAATCAACGCCACCGTAGGCAGCGGAAGTGTATTCACCCGCACCAATCCCGCGGGAACGCAGGAAGAACAGACGCAGTTCAACGAGGACGATAAAATCAGCGTCAGCGACGGGAAGACCGCCGTGGTCTATCAGAAGACCGCCGACGGCAACTGGGCATCCGCGGACGGCTCGTACCTCAAGTGGGAATCAGCGAACATGACCTTCCGTGCCTTCTATCCCGCCATCGGTTTGGAAGAATACGAGGCTGAAAAACCTACTGTCTCGGCAAATTCCTATGACCAAGGAATTGTCCATTCCTACCAAAGTACATCTACTGCCATTGCGCAGGCGGACTTTATGAGGGCGGAGGTTCCCTGTACGGAAATCCCGGCAGACCGTAAACTCACCATCGCGATGAAGCGCATGACGGCACGTGTCATCGTCAATATTACACAGTGGGGCGACGAATTTGCCGGCTTGGAGCCTACAATCACTGATGTCAGGATGCTTTCTCGCAAGACAGTCCCCTCCTCCGAGGAAGCAGATTTTGCATGGGTAAGTCCATATAAACAGGGTGTAGAAAAATCGGTATCCAAATCCGGGGAGTCCTACATCGCGTTGGTGTGTCCCGAACCGGCGGTGATTGAATGGAGATCTTTCTTGAAGATTGTAGTGACCACTAAAGACAGTGAAGAAGAAAGATTCCGTTACACCGCCGGCATCCCCGCCCTTGAAGCCGGCAAGAGCTACACCTACAACCTGAAAGTCGGCAAGGACAAAGTGACTGTCGAAAGCGTAAAAGTCAGCGAGCGGACCGAAGGTCCTGTCATCCCCGGCGGCGAGGCGGAAGAGGTTAAAGCGACTGATGCCAAGGCCCTGGAAACCTTAATCAGTAAAGCGCAGGATAATACCGAGACCGTCATTAAACTTGGCGAAAGTTTCAACGTGCCTATAACGGCGACTTACGGTCCTGCTTTCAGCATCCCTGCAGGCAAGAATATCACCATAGACGGTGGCGGCGAGACTATCACAAGTTCCAATCCGTATATGGATTATCTGTTCGATGTGTACGGCACTCTTACGCTGAAGAACGTGAAGTTGAAAAAAACAGAAACAACGTCGGCATATGTCATGGTCAACAATGAAGCCAAAATGACATTGGAGAATGCGACTGTAGAAGGGACGGTAAACGTCTTTGGCGGTACGCTCTCGCTGGAGAATGGTTCTACCGTCATGTTTAATTCACCACTGAATATTGAAAACGGCGGCATCGTCACGTTCAACGGAGGTGTCGTTTCCGGGACAGGAGACTATGACATCCATATTAGACGGCAAGATATGGGCATTGATTATGTCCCCCTGGTTTTCAATGCGAAACCTACCGCTGAAAATACGACTTTGCGGCTTAATGTCCATATTGACAATAGCAGCACGCCCGTTGCTACCGTGAACTATGCGGGGGCAAAAGCAGATGATTTCAGCTTGTACCGTTGGTGGGATTATTCCATTTCAGGGGAAATCACGGGTGGCACACTCACAATAGAAAACAATGCGCTGAAATTGGTTCCACCCGCCGATGAATAGCCGAACTGACAGTCCGCTTTAAAGAAGAACGCGGAATAATCACCCGGTAATCATCAGAAAACAACCGCAGCCCGTCATTTATGGCGGGCTGTCATTTTAAGGAATCATAACAACATACCGATATGAAGCGACCGACCCTTGAAACGCGCCATCTCCACACGAAGATAGCCGTTGGAAACATGCTGATACTCCTGCTGCTGGGTGGCAGCATTTACACGTGGTCAATGTAACATTCATTTATATTCTTGTTTTCCCTTTACCGCCGCATACATCTGATTCCGGCTTCTCGGATTTTCCGGCTCTGTCATTTTCAATGCTCCTGAACCAATCAACGGGTTGATATAGACATTCATAAAATTCTCTCTGTTTTTCAATCCCAAATGCTGCATAATGTCAAGCAAAGACTTCGGCTCAACACAAAACGCCAAAATTTGCTCTTTCCTCAAATTCAGTTTATTGGGTTTTCTTGTCGGGTTTTCTTGTCGGGTTTTCTTGTCGGGTTTTCTTGTCGGGTTTTCTTGTCGGGTTTTCTTGTCGGATTCTGTTCCCAACTGCATGGTCAGCACCACATAGTCCGGACGTGTTTCTTCCGCCACGGTAGGCTGCGGCCACCCCAAATACTTCCATCCGCTGACAATCTTGTCCACGCCGCTACCGGCTTTCTCGGCACGTCCGAGCATCATGAACATCTTTTGCAGGATCGGGTTACGGCAAATGCTGCGCCCTCCCTCGAAATACTGCTGCCGGGAAACCAGCATCATACCTTGGTTCATAAAGACAAGGCTCTCATCGGTACGTTTCACGATGATATGCCCTTGTGCATTGACGTCTTGATGGATAATACAGTTGATTAATGCCTCTCTTACGGCATCATGTGCTGGTGTCTCTTCCTGACGCACGCCGTCTTTCATCATGAACGGACGGGGCAGCGATTGTATCAGGCGGTTATATACCCTCACATAGAACTGGTAGAGGTTCGCCTCCCACATACCGTCCGGGTAAATGCGGTGCGTCCATCGCACATCGGGATTGTCGGTCGCGATACGTTCCTGATAGTCCACAAAGTACATCGGGTCGCCCGAAGGGTTGGTAATGCTCTCGTATTTGCCGAACATCAGGATACCTGCCAACGTGAATCCCTCTTTTCCCGTTTCGTATTCCGTCATGTATGCTCCTATCTTTTTCAGGAAATCCATATCGCCGATACCTATCCACGGATGCGTGGGTTGCAGGCTGGCGAGGGTCTGACGGTATTGGTGCAACGACTCCTTGTCTATATCCCTCTCGAACTCATATCCCGCAAGGATACGCCCGTCCTGCGAATGGCGGTCATGCTCGGCGTCCGCAAACATTCGTCTTACCTCCGCATCGGTGCAAAGGTAATCCCCTTCGTGGTTTCTTCGGTAAGTGTTCCCGAACGGATTACTGCCGATATAGACCGGGCGAAGCTCATAGTTCGCGCGTGGAATGTCGCATATCAGGATATACGACTCCTCGATTTGCTCGATTCTCACGTCTGTTTCTCTCGGTAGGCAGACGCTTGTTTTCCCTTTGTTATGGGCGCAGTCCCAAAAAATCTTTTTATAACGGACGATGGTTTCCTCCGTCAGTCCGTCAAGGGAGAAACGGTTATCCTTTTCCACCACGCCGAGCACGATTGTACCGCCGTTGGTGTTGGCGAATGCCGAATAGCTTTCCCAAAAGCTGCCGGGAAATCCCCCGCGTGCCGATTTAAACTCCACTTCCGAGTTTTCTCCCTGGCCTATCAATGCCTTGATTCGGCTCTTTATCTCTGCTGCTGTATGTTCTGCCATGATGATAATCCGGTTTAAGGGCGTAACAGTTCTCTGCGGCTCACATGGAGCAATTCGGCTATTCGGGAAATGGTGTACAAGTCCGGCTGGCAGGTATTCGTACACCACTTGGATACGGTTGTCGGATTCACGCCTAATTGTTCGGCCAGCCAGACATTGGTTCTTCCGGTTTCGGCCAATACCGCCTTTATGCGGTTTATCTCTTTTGTCATTTGCATATAAATTGTCTTTGAGTGCAAAGATAATGTTTTTGGTCGATACAGCTGTTTCTAACAGTGACCTTTCCTGATTTTGGTTGACACTTTTAGAGCGGATTAACTAATATGGTTTACACTATCACTGACTGGGTTTACAGTCGGTGTTTTTTATCTCTAAAAGTCTTTACACTATCTCTGATTTTGTTGACAGTGCCGTTTGACTTCGGTTGATTTCGGTTCCGTTGCTGCGGTATACCGCAGCAACGGAACCGGTCAAAGATAGCCCTTATTTTTCAATTTTACTCCATAGCATAGTTGTTTTTCCAACATCGCCGCTGAAACCCCTCCTGCTGATGGACGACTTCGGGAGTCTGCATGCCGATACTCATGTGTGGCCGCTCGGTATTGTAGAACCGGATAATCCGTTCCAATACGCTTCTGCATTCATCCCTTGTCGCTATCGCCATCTTGTAAAGCCATTCAACCTTCAGTATTCCGTTCGCTCTTTCTGCGACGGCGTTTTCCAGCGGGTCGCCGCTCTGGGTCATGCTGATGCTAACCCCTCGCCGCTTCAGCTCCGCCACATATTCATTGCTGCAATACTGACACCCACGATCCGAGTGATGGATGAGCATGGATGCCGTGACATCATCAATCGTCGCCAATGCCATTTTCAGGGCATTTAACGGATAGACGGTCTCTAATGTCGGCCCGACAGCCCAACCGACTATCTTGTGAGAATAGGTGTCCGTTATTAGTGACAGATAACACACTCCCTCTCCTGTCTCCACGTATGTTATGTCGCTCACCCATATCTCGTTAGGTCGAGATGGAACGACACCAGCTATGAGGTTCGGATACTTGCGGTAGTGATGACGGGAGTCTGTCGTTTTATAGTGCCTGCGCCGCTTCAGCCTTACCATCAAGCCGTTTTTTCGAAGCAACTCTATGAATGCGTCACGCCCGGGCATATTGTCATTCTCATCAAATAACCGCTTCACTATCAGGTATAACTTCGCACATCCCAAACCGGGATTGGCCTTGCGGTATTCGCTCACTTTCTCCACAATGAGCGGCGCTATGGCGTTGGCAGCGAACTCATGATTATCCCATTTGTAATAGGATTGCCTGCTGTAACCAAACAGCCCGCAGAGAGTGCCCAGTCCATATCCCGGACATTCCCCGCGTAGCAGACTTACCGTTTGGTGCCAGATTTTTTTCTTATAGGAATGTTGAACGTTTCCTCGGCCACATTGATCATTGTATCATAGGCCTTTGCCCGCAACTTCTCGAGCTCGGCCTCCTTACGGGCTTGCGTGAGTTGCGCCTGGAGTTCCCGAATCTGGTCATCTTTACTCTTCCTAGCCATATCTTCATCGGTTTGTTCCTCCAAAGATAATGCTTTCTCCTGAGTCACATATTTGCCGATCCAGGTATAAACGCTGTTGACAGTGGCGATATCGAACTTTTTCCTGACTTCCTCCGCCGTCTTCTCTCCTTTGAGAATATCCAAGACCGCATTGAGCCGGTCTTCTTCATCCGGTTTGTAAACTGTGACGACCTCGTTGGACCAATACTTCTCGTTGGTCACTGGGTCTGTTTTTAAGACAATGTCTCGCTTGTGTCGTTCTCTCATTGACTCGTTTGATTTATGCTCTCAAAACTGTCAACTTTTTTCAGTTCAAGTCACAGGCATGATTTCTATTGCCTGCTGTCATTTCGTTTCGTGAGTATCCCGGTTACCTTCCGAATCCTCTATGGCGTGAAGTATCGGACATGTTTTCTATCCGGTAGTCCGTCTCCTCTTTGATTTGCTGACGCCAGTATCCGCCGACCCCTGCCTGTTCTGCATAATGGTCGTAGCCGGAAACAACGCTGACTGCCTTCTCTATAATGGAGGCGGCTCCTTTTATGTTGTAGCATCCTGCCAGTTCAAGCAAGTCGCCGCGCCCGATGTCGGAGTTCTTGTTGCAGACGGTCATGCAATGGCGGTTCATGTACCCCGGTGCGGACGGATCGACGGAAAACGTGAAGTCGTATGCCGGGGCGATATGCCATACCCCGTCGTCGTTCATCAGGAAACTGAAATTCTTGTTATGGTCGTCCACATTTCCGCCCAGCACGTTCAGGGTGGTCAAGAGGAACAGCTGCTTGAGTTCCGACGGCGGGATACCTATGCGGCAGGCGGTGTCGAACAGGCATTCGTAACTGGCCGCTGACGGGTTCATGGCCGCCAAGGTCTGGATATGTATCTTTTTCCCATCCCGGCGGTCGAACCGTTCGGTCAGGAAATGGGCGTTTTTTTCTCCCTCCGCAAGGCGTGACGGCATCATCTTCAGCCCCGCATCTTTCGCCATGAGATAATAGCTGTATTCGATGCGGGTAGTGGGTATGTCCGAATGTTCGTCGAATTTGATAATCATGGGGATATATCCGGGCATAGGGGCTGCCACCTGTCCCGAATAACATTCGTTTGTTTCCGGATTGAAGTTGACGATGGCTTTGGGCCGTCGACCGCCGGCTGACGTCCCCACCTTGAACAGGCTCTCTATGATCAGGTCCGGTTGCATTTCAGCCCTGAAATTCCTTGCCTCGCTCAAAGCCGATTGTGCCAGCCTGTAAAGGTCGTCGATCTCGACCCTGAAGGGGCGTTCCATATCTTCGGCTGCCGGTGGCAAAAATTCCAGTGCTCCCATACCTCTTCTGCCGATGTAGGCCAGACGGTCGAGAGCCGACAGGTTCCTCGTACTGATGTTACGGCTCTTGGCCCATTCGTTGAACACCCTGTTTCCCCAATGATCCGGCAATGAATCCGCGATGAAGGAAGGCAGGCCGCCGAAGAGTTTCTCGTCATCGGCATACACGGGCAACCCGTTCTTCACGGGCGTGCTGTGGATGGAGGCCCGCAAGGGTGCGATGTCATATCCGCTATGGAGGAAATCACGGTCGAAATAGAAACATACCTTTTCCGTGTACCTTTCCTTGTATGCGACCAAAGAGCCGACTTTCCGGTTCCACAGGAAAACATCAAGATTCCGTATCATCGCTGTTCCTCCTTACTCTTTTAGGTATGAACCTGTTGATCTGTTTCAATGCCATCGGGGGCATGGGCAGTTCGGGCAGCAACTCGAGCAAACGCTGTTCCATCCCGACGACGCGCAGAAGCGAAATGAAATTGTTGAGTGTGATATTCCGGTTCACCCCTTGTTCGATATGACTGATGGTAGTCAGACCGACACCGGACTTGTCGGCCAGCTCCTTTTGACTCATCCGTGCGGCAAGGCGGTACTCCTTCAGCCGTTGGCAGAGGAGTGAGATGATGTCTTGATTCGTTATGTAAGCATCCTTGTTCATCTGTCCACATATTGCTATTACTTCGCAAATATACAAATAAATATCCATATATAGATATTTTCGTGAAACTTTGACGGGAATGGCGGATAATCTTTTATGCGAATCCTCTCACTCCGGACTTTACCTCGCCCCGCTTATCTGAAACCTTAGATAGCCCCGCGCCTGTTCAGCACTTCTTTTATCATTTCTTTCACATCCTGACCCACCTGTACGAAATTCTTGTACAGGATACGTTCGCGCTCCTCCCTCGACTTGAACGTGTAGAACTTCGGCAGCGGCACATACGCCGCTTCCTCCTTCTTGATTTCCGTCATGTCGAAATCCGTCTTGCAGAAGAATTTCGTGGTCTTGAACTCCTCCGCTTTCTGGATATCCATAGAGCCGCCCATGCCGGTTTTCGTCTTGATGAAGTCCCGTGCCGTCTGTCCGCAGAGCCAGCCCGTCGCCATATCCGAGATTTTCGAGGCGGGCACAAGGCTGTCCATGTTCTCGTTCAGGTTGATGGAGGTCTTGTCCCGGTCGATGGTTACGCCTTTCTTTACCTGCACCACCTTGCCGAAAATGTCGTTCGACAGCCATTCCAGCGTCTCTTTCGAACGCGCCGAGCCGCTGATTACGTTGCCCACCGTCGTGATGATTTTCTCCATACCCACCTTCCCGTAGTCGGCCTCCAACTGCGGAAGCTCCTGAAAACCGAGTGTTACCGACACCTTGTTGCTTCGCGCCGTACCGATCAGCCGGTCTATCTTGTGGAAGTACAAGGTCGGCAGCTCGTCCACGATGATACTCACGGGGACGTTCTTGCCCTGCCCGGTGTTCACGCGGGTTACGAGACGGTTCAGGATAAGGGCGTTCAGCGCACCGATGATACTCTCCATCTCCGGGTCGTTCGCTATCAGCAGGTAGCTCGGATTTTTCGGGTCGCTCACCTTCAGGTCGAAATCGTCCCCGTCCCGGTGGAATATCCAATAGCTCTCCTTCGTCGCCAGACGCGAGGTATAGACGCGCAGCGTACCGATCATACCTTCCAGCTGTTCCATCGCCTTGTTTTTGAAAGCCGTCTGGAACGGACCGAGCAACGGAGCCACCTCATTGTCCGTTTCCAGCACCTCGAAAATGGTCTGGTAGCTCTCGTTCAGGAACGACAGGATATGCGGCATATCCGAATATTTTCCCAACCAGTAGGCCGGTTCTACGATGTTGCCGCCCTCGCGGTCGCGCACCACGCCCGTCGGTTTCCAGAACTTCGTCTGCGGGTCCTGCCTCTTCTCCGCATACAGCGGTTTGCCCTCCTTGTCGTAAGGCTCTTTCTCGTAGTTCACGAAAAAGTAGATACAGGCGGCGAGGAAGTTCACCGCCGATGTCTGGAAGAATTGGTCGCTGCCACCGCCACCCTCTTTCTTGCCCTTTTGCAGGCTCTCCAGCAGTGTCTCCGCCGTCTCGCTCGCCGCCGCGAGGTTGTTGATGTACTTCGCCTGAATCGGGTTCACCCGCCGGCTGTACTCCACGTCCACGAAGTTAATCATGTTGAACTTGCACCCCTTGGGCACTTTGCCCAGTTTCTCGTTCTTCTTGTAGTGGTAATACAGTTTCGTGGCGAGTGTCGGGAATTTGTAATCATAAACCACCATCGCGAACCCCTTTGCCGAGTGTTGCCGGATGAAAGGCTCGATAATCGACATGGTCTTCCCGCTGCCCGGAGTTCCGACCACCCATGTGCCCCTGAAACAGTTGCTTATCGAAATCCACCCCTTGCGGAATTTACCCTTGTAATAGTACCGCATGGGGATATTCACGCTGTATTCGTTCTCGATTTTCTCCTCGCATTGTTCAAAACTTTCATTCTCGAAGTTGAACCGGTCTTTCATCAGTCCCTCCTTGATGAACTTCGAGATATTATCCAGGGCGATATGCACCAGCACCACACCCACGACGGAGGCTGTCATATAGAGAATGACATTCAGCGGCAGCGTGTAGAGCCGTGTCTCCATCGGACGGTTGAACAACCACACGGACAGCACGAGCAGCAGCAGTCCGCACATCAGCGGGTACACCACCTGCCTGCGTGCGTCAAACTCCAGATGCTTTTTATTCCGCGTACCTACACAGGTAATGCAGATGAGCAGCACCGTCGCGATTTTGCTGTACACGAGGTTGCCGTCGTTGTATATCATCCACCGCTTGATGCGCCCGTGAATATCAACCAGTATCCCGCCCCAATGGTCGAGTACCGCCGGATCTATGGCATATTCGAAGAACTCCAACAGCACGGAGACATACACCACCGCACGGAATATCTTGTAGAACCCTTGTAACTCCTTGCTTTCTTCCATGACCGTGATTATTTCTTTTTAATGCCCCAGAGGACATGGATGTGAGGCCGGTGCATACGGTCATCATCGGTTAGCTGGCAGACATGGGAAACCGCATACAGAGGTTCGATTCCCCGAGTGTTATATATGGCGGAAGCCCGTACTTCCGCCATAAACCTCTCAAGGAACACCCGTACAGCGTCGTCAGGACCGCCGGTCATGAAATCGATGAAGCCTTCGATCAATTCATCATCGACGTAGTAGAGCTGACCTTCGAAAAAATCGTGGTAACGGCTGACGCGGCCGTTCCATTCCGTCCGGATTTCCTCCCTGCGCTTCTTTACGGAGGGAAACCTCACGCAGCAGTCTATTCCATCGTCGAGGAATATGAAATTTCCGGTGACGTCCTCTTGCTTCGGGCATTTGCATCTCAACAGATACCCGAAAAATCCTTTCTCCGGATGTGCTATATCCATATACAGCGGCACCCTGAAATCTTTGATTCCGTTCATAGTCGTCATAAGTTCAGTTGTTGATGGTTATAATCGGGCGTACCTTGTGCGCCTGTATCTTCGGTGTTTCCTGCATCGCGCCGCTCCCCGTCGAGTAGAGCCACGCCTTTGCGGTCTGCTGCCCTTCGACCTCGGTCGATGTCCAGTACCAGCAATCGCTTTCATCCGGTGGCAGCGGATGCCCGCCGCACCGCTCAATCACGGGATTGACCACCTCCCGCATGGCATACAGCAGGCGCATCTGCGCCACCGAGGGAATATATGCGCTCTGCCCGTACCGCCACAAGTCGAAAACCGCTTCCGCCATCGGCGAGGCCGTTTCTTTGGTGTCGTACAGCGCGAAAGTGTTCGCGTTCCCGTCGTGTGCCGTGATGTCGGCCGATGTGCCCTGCGCGATACCGAGGCTGTCGGCGAACGCCGCCGGAGCGATGTCCCACAGGTAAACCGCATAGCCGTTACCTTCCGTACCGTCACGTCGTTCGGTATCAAAGACGACCGCTATCGCCTTTTTACCCGATTGTTCGTACTCTGCATAGGGCAAGGCCGTACCGTCCTCGCATAGGACATGGCCGGGGCGAACCGCCGTATCGGGCGCGTCGATATGCGCGTCGCAGGCGGCACACAGCACCGTCGTTGCCGCCGCTACTATCCATTGTATCTTTCGTATCTTCATGTTCTATTTGTTTTTTATTCCCTCATTTTAAGTTACCATTATTTAACAGGCAGTTTCACGCCTAACACGATACCCGTCCGCAGCAGGTCCGCACCCTTTATCATCAGGTCGCTCTTTACCTGCCAGTAGAGTGTCCAACCCGACCGCAGCACGTAGTTGTGCTCATAGCCGAAGTGCAGGCCGCCGAGGAATTTCTCCGTGTCGCTTCCGGCCGAAGCACCGATACGCAGGCTGCCGTAGTGGTTGCGCCCACGCGCCACACAAGGCTTGTAGGCCACGCCGAAGCCATAGCTGCGGTAGTTCCTCCAAAAGGATTTCGGGCAGACATGGCCGCACGAGCCGCACTCCGTCCATTGCAGGTAGCTGTTCGCGAAGAACTCCCACGCGTGGCGGTAGTCCATCTCGTGCTCATAGGAGAGTGTCATATCCATGCCGTTCTTGTAGAGCAGTCCCACGCCGAGCGAGAGGCGGTCACTGTTACGCTGTGCGTGTACATGGGAGGTAACGCCTGTGCAGGCAAGCACAAGCAGCAGGGTGATTCTTATCGTCTTTCCCATAATCATTCCTCCTCCAATAAATCCGCGTTGAACGAATCTGCCGCCAGCACATCCTCGTAGTCGATGTTCAGGCTGATATTCCGGCCGCTGATCTGCCTCTCCGTCATTTCGATGGTCAGCAGCTTGCCGTTGGGAAAGGTCAGCTTCTTCACGACAATCACGTTCCGGTAGCCGTGCCTGAATGTCTTGCCCGTTTCCAGCACCAGCGCGGGCGTCAGCTCGATGGTCTGCGCGTTGGTTGCCTTGGAGAGTTTCTTGTCGGCCAGCTTCACCCGTATCTCGTCAATGTCGAAACGGATGTTCGTCCTGTTCTCTATGGAGAAGTCGATGAAGAAGTAGTCGCCCGCCGAGTAGATATTGTTCAGACGCATCACCATACGGTGCGCTTTGGTGCCCACGTTGCGGATCTTCGCGGGCGAGTTCCAGATACGCCGTGCGAAGCGTGTCATGTCGGCGGTGGACATCGACACGGCCGGATTGTTGTACGCCTCCCGCTCCTGCAGCAGGATTTCCTTGTCCGTCACCGCCTCTTTCATCCTTGTGGTATAAACCAGCGCGTACTGCGTGCGGTAGCGTTCCGTCACGATGGTGACGACGGCGAGCACTTCGCCGTCCTCGTGTCCCGCCTCCTTGGGCTTCAGCCGGATGATGTTGTCGATGGGCTGGTCCCCGGCCACCTTGTCGGTGGAAATATCCACGAAACGCACCGGTTCCGATGCCGTGATGACGGTCGTTATCTGTTCGTTCACCGTCAGTTGTTCCATCTCCTCGTAGGTTGTCTGCGCCTGTGCATTCCACGCACCCGGCAATCCTGCCGCCAGAAGAAATGTCATTACGATTCCTTTCTTGTTCATATTCATATCGTGATACTATTGATTTTATATTTCTTTTCCCTCATTTCGCCTCATTCCCGCATTCCGGTTCCTCCCGTATGCGCCGTTCGGCAATCTCGCAGTATGCCGGCTCGATCTCGAAGCCGATGTAATGTCGTCCCGTGCGTATGGCGGCCACGGCGGTTGTGCCTGACCCGATACAGTTGTCCAGTACAGTATCGCCCTCATTGGTATAGGTACGTATCAGATATTCTATCAGTGCCACCGGCTTCTGTGTCGGATGGTAGAACATTCCCGTCCGGAACTCTTTGGGCATATAGATGACCGATGTAGGATATTTCCAGTCGGAGATACGCGAGGGTGTCGGTTTCATTGCGCCGTAACAGCGATTCGTCATTCGTTTGAACATCCCACGGGGATGGTTCTTTTGACCGGGTTTGTAACTCATCTGCGGATGATATACCGGCTGCTTCTTATAGAATATCAGGATGTCCTCGTGCTGTCGCAAGGGCATGCGGTTGGCATTCAGATGTCCCGTCACCCGGTCTTTCTGCCACACGAGGTTGTACCGCCACATTTTGGACTGGGATAGCATGAGCCGTGCGGAAAAGAGTCCCTGCCCGAACAGGATAATGGGGCTGTCCGGTTTGGTAACCCGCCGGTATTGTTCCCACAGAGGCTCCAGCGGAATGGTGTTGTCCCATTTCGCGTGTTTGTTCTGACGGTTCAACACCCCGTAGGGCAGGTCGGCTATCACCGCATCGACGCTGCCGTCCGCCATCAGGCGCATACCTTCAAGGCAATCCATGTTGTAAATACGATCCGTTTCCATCATGGCTTGTCATTTCTTTTCCCGTCCGTTCACCAGATACACGAACGTCCCGTATTTCAGGTTCACCTTGTTTTTCTTGATGGCCTTGCTGATGGCGTTGCTCGTTTTCTGGTAGGCATTGTTCACCGCCTGCATTCCCCATTGGGCAAGGCTGTTCCCGGCAGTGGCGGTACTCATGCTCATATTGCCTGACATCGCGCCGCTGGCCACATCCTTGCCCGTTTCCCGGAACTGGCTGTTGGGGACATACAGTCCCTCCATGCCGTCCGTGTCGTAGAGTGTGAGGTTGACCTTCACCAGCTCGTCGTCAACGAGGATGCTGCTGATGTCGCCCTTCACTCGCCCGGATGAAAAGCCGCTCACCGTGGCGTACAGGTACGAACCCCGCTTTACCACGCACTCGTTGACCTCTATGTCGTCAAGCAGGCGCAGCCGCACGCGCGAACCGTCCACCGCCTTGATGTCCTCGTCGATAATCGCCTGAATGAGCTTCGGCTCACGGGCGTCCTTCGCCAGTGTGTTGAAGTAGTCCGAAGTTGTCTTTACCTTGCGTACCACCTCGCCGGGTGGCTCGTCCGCGGACGGTGCTTTGACCGAACGGCTCTCTTCGGAAATCCTGCCCTCGGCCGCTCCGCTTTGCACCGGAACAGTTGTGGCAGTGTCTGCCTCCGTCGCAGGCATGGCGGCGTTCTGTCCTCTCAACCTCGCTTCGGCGAGGGCTTTTTCCAGTTCCGCGAGGGCTTCCTGCTCTCGCTTCTTGGCATCGGCAATTTCCGCTGCCGCAGTTTTCTCCTGTTGTTGTTCGTCGAGCAGGGCGATGTCGTCCTGCGTGTATTGCGATTCATACTGTTCTTTGTTATTGTCGGTTTCTTCCCGTTCTATGTTATCCACCGCGGAGTAATCCTGTATCTTACCCCATGCCTTCGCCATGTTCTCGTACTTGCTGCCTATGCCGTCGTCCTTGATCTGCGCCTCCGGCAGTTCGGGGTTCAGAAACTCCGTCGTCTGCAACGTCTTGTCCTGTATCTCCAACGTTTCCGCATGGAACAGGTCGAAGATGAAATAGGACGCGCCGAGCAGGGGGAAATAAAGGATGGCGGGAAGCATATACTTCGGCTGGCGGAAATTGATTTTCTCCGATATCTTCATTGCATTCCTGTTTTACTGCGGTTCGTTACCCCTGTTCCTATTCTCACTCATTTCGCCCTCCTGCAACAGCTTATGCCGCTGCCGTAGTACCGAATCCTGCATCTCCGTCGCCGTGCGGTGTGTCGGGCTGTGCCGGCACACCGCTATCAGGCGGTAGGCGTTCCACGCGAATGCCCCGATAACGAAGGTGAAGACGAGTACCAGAAACAGCGTCCGGTGCGCGTTGGCGAAGCCCTGCACCTTAGCCGCCGCTTTGTCGATGCGTGTCGTTTTGGCGAACCGGCGTCCGGCCGCCACATCACGCTCGTAGCGTTCCTTGTATTGCGGATCGTTCTTGTCCGGAATCTTCTCGCCGAACAGCATCCGCCTGAATCCTTTGATATTCATATCTTTCAATGATTTTAGTAGTTGCTCTTGTTTTTTTGCTCGATGTCCTTGTTCAGCAGCGTGCGCCAGTTCACGATAAGCAGCCCGTGCGGGTTGTTGTCCGTCCGCGGCACACGTTTGAGCTGTCCCGCCGTAACCAGTTCGCGGGTGAGGATATTGCTCCTGCGTTCGATACGCTGCCGCCCGTAGTAGGTAAACTCCATGCTCTTTTTGTCAAAGGAGATACTGTCGCAAAATATCGAGAACACCGCGCTTGTACCCAGGATATTGGAGTAGAAGCCCTTTTCCTTGAGCGTATTGTACTGCGCCAGTCCCGTCTCATCGACCAGGTACATCGCTTTCTCCATCGTGTAGCGGATGTATTTGTCGTCCGGAGCAAGGGTGAAGAAGTAGTGGTGGAACATCTCCACATGGCTTTTCGCTTCCACGTCCAGCGTTTCGTCCATTGTCGTGCGGTTCACGAGGATAGGCACGTTGCCGTCCAGCACATACACTTTCTTTTGCGCGTCCGTTACCATTGTCCGTGCCGTCCAGATGCTCGACACGCTGATAATGACGCATCCCGCGAGGAAAGCGGTGCAGATAATCCCCACCAGCCGGATTTTATTCTCTAAATGTTTGATGACCATCTTCCTTTACCGTTTTTCTTGTTCGACAATCGGATGTATTCATCATGCAGTATCGGCATGATTGCTTCGAGCAAGTCCATTCGGAGTCTCTCGAACTCCTTGATAGGGATTTCCGTATAAAGTCCCAGTATGATTACCTGCACGAACACCCACCAGATGTCACGTCTGCGTTTCGGACTGTTTTTCTGCAACTTGGCTACTTGCAGACGATAGGTCAGGTAAGTCGTCAGCGGGACGACATACCGGTCGTCCCGGTCAAAGGCTTCGTCCAGTTCCTCGTATTTCGGATCGGACCGTTGTTTCGATACACGACGGATTTCTTCACTTACGCGCTCATTCACATAGCACACGAACCGTTTGTCCCTGTACCATTTCTCAATTTTCTTTTGTACGTTCATCTTTTTGAATTATTTAGTATGTTATTGTTATCTCATCATCGACCCGATACCGCCCGTCGCCGTCATCTTGGCCTGCTGTGCCACACCCTCGCCGAAATTTCTCGTGCTGAAAGCCGTGTCGCCTTCAGGAATCATCCATGCTGCCAAATCCGGCACGAGGTTCAGGCATTTCAACGCCACGATACTTGCCGCCATCAGATAACCGGCGGAGAAGAACGAGTTTTGCAGGTAAGCCGCCATCGTCTGCTCCGAAGCGGTTATCGCTGTCAGGTTCTCCACCTGTATGCACAAGACAATATCAAAAAGCAACAGCACATAAAAGCCCACGAAGTAGAGCATTGCACCATAGAAATGTACTGTCAGATACCTTATAAGCCACTTCGCCCATGCACCTTCCCATTTGGGCAACAGCGAGAACGCCCACTGTATCGGCCCGAATATCGTCAGCATACCGAGTAAGATTTGCTGACAGTAGATGGTCGCCCACCAGCCTATACGGTACACAATAAGGGCGATAAGCATAATTACCTTGTCGATACCCACGACAACGCCAGCTGTCAGAGAGGTAAACCACAGCTCCGCCGCGTCCTTCTCCATATTCGTTACTTCATCTACGCCGGTCTGCTCCATCGTAGCCTCTATCAGGTTCGGGTCGGACGTACCCGTGTGGGCGACATCCGCCTGCGCTTGCAGGCTGTTGTACATCGTGTCGCGTACATGGATTAGCTGTTGCACCTCCTCGAATTTGTCCGCTATCTGCGAGGCTTCGGCCTCGTACAGGTCATGCGTGTACGAACCGATACAATTCGGGATATAGGAGAGGAAGTCGAGTACACACCAGTTGCTTCCACTGCCCGCCATGCCCGTATCGGCCGGCGGATACCACCAGCAAAGGATTAGCGAGACAGCGAGTGGGCGGAACAGTTTCATCACGTCCAGCGGCTCGTGCTTCACCATCATCTTGTACGCCATGCCCGCCGCCATGACGATGGCGAACAATGCCGCCAATGCCATACACATTTGTAAGATCCACCAGAACGGCCCCTGCGAACCGGTAAAAGTCGCGTCGGTCAGGAACTCGTTGGTCTGAAAAATCACATCGTCGATCTCCTCTTCGAGGATATTGATGCCGAAGTCCGAGAGTATATTTCCGTCTGCCATACACGATTGTTTTTAGTTTCCCCGATTCACTGTTTCATCTCCCTCTCCGTTGTCTTCGCTGCCGCCGGATTGAGATCCACGCACCGTCAGGCGTGATTCGTTCCACCGGTTCACCGCTTCGCGAACGATGCTTCCTTTGTTCAAGGTACGGTTGTCGGTGGCGTTCAGCAGCGCACTCGTTGCCGTGGCGTTCTGTCTCCGGGCGAGATAGCTGACCAGAATCTCATTCTGCCTTGTTACATCCTCGTAGATGCGCAGATACTCCTTCTTTCGCTGGGCGTTCGGCATATAAGCGTCCTTCGTCGCGTCGATGGCGCACTGGTACACATGATAGTATTCCGTCCA
>Ga0129316_1000582_pt1 | contig 19202 bp, 16 predicted proteins | sample Cm1ome_2_FD_94429 | JGI IMG/M metagenome (GOLD analysis project Ga0129316, IMG submission 94429) | Eastern black-and-white colobus group fecal microbial communities from Wisconsin, USA - Cm1022B metagenome | ecosystem: Host-associated > Mammals > Digestive system > Large intestine > Fecal...
ATGAAGAAAAAACGGTTTGCAATCAGTCTGCGCCCCACTATGCTCCTTGAAATAGTTCTCAATGCTTAAAAAATGAAGCATCAGGAGGACAGCACGAGTGTGGGCATTCATGCAATCGCCGTGAAAAAACCACAGGCTTCGGTTGACGTAACGCCTCCGGCTGTGTATAATAATTAAAAAGCGCGTCATGTATCTGCTGAGGAATCCCTTGAGTGGAAAAGCTGGGGCGCGGTGGGAGAGAGTATGAGAAAGAGAAGAGTGCTGGCGGGCTTTTTTGGCATTCTAGCGGCAGCCGGGGCGGCGATGACAATCGTTCTTGCGCTGTCTGCACCGGGAAAGCAGACGGCTATGCTGATGGAGGATCCGGGAATTGCTGCATGTGTCCGGAATTTTTTGGATGATTTGTGTCAGCGAAATTTGGAAGGGGCCTCTCATGAACTTTTGGGAGAGCCAACGATCTCTGTGGCTGAAGACCAGACCGGTGTGGAGAAGATCCTCTGGGACCGATATTGGGATGGCCTGGAGGGTACGCTGGTGGGCGATCCCTACGCACAGGGAAGCTGCTTGGCGGTGAAGGTTCGGGTCACTTACCCGGATATGGAGGCGGTCGTCCGGCGGATGGGTACGCTGACGAAGGAACTGCTGGAGCAGAATGTGAGTGAAGCTCAAAACATTTTGGATATATATGATGCGGAAGGGGGATACCGTCAGGAAATCTTGGATGAGGTGATGCTCCGCGCGGCGCAGATGGCCACGGAGCAGGTTACGGAGGTTCGAGAGAAAGACGTTATTTTGAAGCTTGTATATGACGGAAAAGTCTGGAAAATTGTACCCGGTAAGGAATTGCGGGGATTGCTGTCAGGCTCCATGAATGGAGGGCAGGGAGAATGAAGTTTCTGAAAATTTTGTTGGGAACTTTGACGTCCTTCGCTGCATTGGTGCTGACGTCACTGCTTTTGTGGACGATGCTGCTTGTCCCCGGAGAACGGGAGACAGAGGCGCCAGTCAAGGAGCTGAGGTTCGGTGATACTTACCGGATGGAGGTGAACAACGCACTCAGCGATTCTCTGGATGGTGTGACGCAGATGAAGAAGCACTACTGGATCGAGAAAGATGCCGCTGTTGCCCCGGAACCGGATCAGAATTGCTTCGGCGAGGTGCCTGACGCAGGGGAACTGCAGTGGTTATTGGATGAAGCCGCAGATGTTTTGGAGGGGCAGAGGCTCTTCTTTTCTACGGACCGGCAGCTTCTGGAAGGGAGTAGCATCCGCTATTACTTAGACGAAACCATTTTTGCCATCTGCTGGAAGGAGAATGTCAATAACACGGTGGTGACCTATTCTGAGATCAAAATCATGGATCCCTCTCAGTTCCGGCGGCATTTCTCTGGGGACAGCTACGGCTCCGGAAAACTTTCTCTCACCTCAGAAATGGCGGAGCAGGTCAATGCGGTTATGGCATTTTCCGGGGACTTCTACAATTACAGGGTAACGGGTAATGTGGTGATAAACGGAAACGTCTGCCGGATGAACAACGGAATCCCGGACATGTGCTATGTGGATGAAGAGGGAGATTTGATCCTGGAACATGGGCAGAAATTTATGAATGCCCAGGAGGCCCAACAGTATATGGATGAGAATCATATCTCCTTTTCACTGGCTTTCGGGCCAATTTTGGTAGAGAACTATGAGCCTCGAGATCCGTCGGCCTATGCGATTGGCGAGATGACGGGGAATTATGCCCGGGAGGCTCTATGCCAGATGGACCACCTGCATTATCTGTTGGTAGACTGCAACTATGAGGAGAACTATGGCCATTTGCCTACGGGCAAGGAGTTGATGGAGATTTGTCATGCGACAGGCTGCGTACGGGCCTATACACTGGACGGTGGCCAAACTGCTACGGTAGTTATGAATACTGATGTTGTGAACAACGTCAGTTACGGGAGCCAACGTCGTATCAGTGACATCATTTATTTCGGAACGGCCAAGCCGAAGGAGAAGTGACCATGGAGCAAATCGCGTTTATCTGGGGCCCTTATATGGTTTATTGGAGCACGGCAATTCTGACCATGGCCTGCGCCGTGGGGCTGCTGCTGTTTCTGTTCCTCTATCTCTGGGACGAGGCCGATACCGTGGGCGGCTTCTGTGCGGTGCCGCTGAGTCTGGGGTTCGGCATGGTGTTTTCCAGACTTGCCTACTGGCATTTCCGGCCCGGCAGCTTTGAAAGTCTTCGCCAGGCTCTGACGGACTACAGCCGGGGCGGTTTCCTGTTGGCCGGAGCCTTTGCGGGCATTTTTCTGGCGGCGCTGCTGCTGGCGGCGCTTCGCCGCGGGCGGCATCTGGGGGCCATGCTGGATGCCATGAGCCTGGCAGGTGCCGGAGCCATTGCCTTGGGACGACTGGCTTGCTTTACGAACAGCGCGGACCGGGGCGGCATTCTGCCGGAAGGCGCGCTGCTGGGCAGCGAGGTGATCAGCGCGGCCACCGGCGCGGCGGAATACCGACTGAACACCTTTGTGCTGCAGTCTGCCGCCGCCGGGGTAATCTTCCTGATTCTGCTCGTGGTTTATTTCGCACGGAAACGGGAGTATCACCGCCGTCCCGGGGATATCTTCTGGCTGTTCTGCCTGTACTATGGCGGGAGCCAGGCGGTGCTGGATTCTACCCGGACGGATTCGTACTTCTTCCAGGCCAACGGTTTTGTCAGCGTAGTGCAGGTGCTTGGCCTGTGCGCGGTGGTGCTGGCCCTTGTCTGCTTCACGGTGCGCTACCTGAAGGCCCGGGGCAGCAAGCTGGGAACTCTGGCACTGTGGGTCACCGGGCTGCTGTTTCTGGGGGGTGCGGGCTATATGGAGTATTATGTCCAGCGTCACGGAAGCGAGGCCATGTTTGCCTATACAGGCATGGGAATCTGTATGGCGCTGGTTCTGGTACTGGGCACCATCCTCTGGTCCGCTGCCCGCAGTCGTGAGATTCCCAGAAGCATGCCTACGGTCTATGAAACCATGGTTCAGGGAGATTTCCGGTAACGAAGCATTGAATTTCCCCCGGCAGCGTAATTCCCGCTGCCGGGGTTGCTTTTTTGCCGGAAAACTGCTATGATATCAATTTAGAAAGTGCAAAGGAGGCCCCTGTATGTCACAGATCGGGTCTGTTCACAAGCTCGCGGGGAGCAAATTTCTATCCCTTTATCAGCTGGATGCCGTTCGGCGGGACGGAGGACATTTTGACTACTATATGGCCTCCCGCACCGGAGAAAAGGAGAAGCTGAAGGCCGTCACCCATGAGAACCGGGCGGACGGTGTGGTGATTTTCGCGGTAGACCCTGAGGATCGGGTGCTGCTGATCCGGCAGTACCGGTATCCCATCGGAGATTACATCTATGAGCTGCCTGCCGGGCTGGTGGAGCCGGGGGAAGACATTCGGGAGGCTGCCGTCCGGGAGCTGTTTGAGGAAACCGGCATGACGCTTCATCCCGCAGAAGACCACGGATTCGGCCGGCCCTTTTACACCACCGCGGGAATGACCGACGAGAGCTGCGCCACAGTTTTCGGCCGCTGCGAGGGGAACCCTACCAGCTGCCATCAGGAGGCCAGCGAGGAAATTCAGGTAATTCTGGCGGACCGGGCCGAGGCAGCCCGGATCCTGCGGGAAGAAAACCTGGCCATTATGTGCGCCTACCAGCTCATGCGCTATGTGTCAGGGGATTCCCTGTCATTTTTGGAGGAATAAAGCATGTCACATACCATTGCTGCCGTCTCCACGGGAAATCAGGTGGCCGCCATCGGCATTCTGCGGCTGTCGGGAGACGACTGTATTGAAATTGCGGAAAAGGTCTTTTCCCGCCCTTTGCAAAGCGTCCCGGACCGGAAGCTGATTCTGGGGGAACTGTTTGATATCCAGAGCCGGGCCATTGACCAGTGTATGGCCGTGGTTTCCAGGGCGCCCCACAGCTATACCGGCGAGAACACCGTGGAGTTTCACTGCCACGGATCTCCTGCCGTGCTGGCGGCGGGACTGCATAGTCTCTATGCCGCCGGGGCCAGACCTGCCCGCCGGGGAGAATTTACGAAGCGGGCCTTTCTGAATGGTAAACTGGATCTGACCCAGGCGGAGGCAGTCATCGATCTGATCGAGGCGGAGACCGCCGACGCCGCCGCCAACGCCGCGGGGCAGGTAGGGGGCAGACTGCAAAAGGTGCTGCTGCCGGTATATGACCGCCTGACGGATTTGTGCAGCCATTTCCACGCCGTTCTGGATTACCCGGACGAGGACATTGAGGACTTCGGCCTTACCAACTACGCCGCGTCCCTGCGGAGTGACGCCAAGGCCCTTTACGCGCTTTTGCAGACCTACGGCCAGGGCCGCATTCTGCGGCAGGGCGTGAAGACCGCCATTGTTGGCAGGCCCAATGTGGGCAAATCCAGCTTGCTGAACGCTCTGGCAGGCTTTGACCGGGCCATTGTTACCGATATTCCCGGCACTACCCGGGATACGGTGGAGGAGACGGTAATGGCAGGTTCCACCCGGCTGCGGCTTATCGATACCGCGGGCATCCGACAGACCGCCGATACCGTGGAGGCTATGGGAGTGAACCGCTCCCGGAAGGCGCTGGAAGAGGCGGACCTCGCCCTTTTTGTCTGCGACGGCAGCCAACCACTGGACCGGGAAGACCGGGAGATCATTGACCTGTGTTTGGAAGCGCCTCAGGCCATTGCGCTCATCAACAAGACGGATCTTGGCAGCGTTGTCGAACCTGCCGAGCTGCCTTTCATGCAGGTGATCCCAATCAGTGCCGGCACCGGCGAGGGATTGGATCTGCTGCGAAACTGCATTGACGACCTCTTTGCCGGGGAAGTGCCCTGTGACGGCTCCATTCTTACCAATCCCCGGCAGTATGACGCCTGCCGGAGGGCCTACGAAAGTCTGCTCTCCGCCTTGCGGGGGCTGAAATTGGGCGTGACCCCTGACGCTTTGCTGCTGGATGTGGAGGCCGCCATGGAGTCAATCGGCGAGGTCACCGGCGCTACCGTCCGGGAGGACATCACCGCAAGAATTTTTGAACGCTTCTGCGTTGGAAAGTAAGGAAAACATGATCTATCTCGATAATTCCGCCACCACAAAACCCTGTGCCGAAGCTGTGGAGGCTGTTGCGGGGGCACTGACCCGGGATTGGGGCAACCCCTCCGCACTGTATGATTTCGGCATCAGCGCCGCCCGGCAGCTTCGCGCCGCCCGGCACGCCGTAGCTGCCGCTATGGGAGCGGAACCGGACCGGGTGTTCTTCACCTCCTGCGGCACCGAGGCAGACAACTGGGCGGTCTACGGTACGGCAAAGCGCTTCGGCAAGCGGGGGAAACATATCGTTACCACCGCCATGGAGCACCACGCCATCTTAAACTGCATGAAGGATCTGGAAGCCCAGGGCTTTGAGGTGACCTATTTGCAGCCGGACGCGCTTGGAAACATCTCTGCGGACGCCCTGAAAGCGGCGCTGCGGAAGGACACCATTCTGGTGTCCGTTATGATGGTCAATAACGAGGCCGGTTCCGTCATGCCCATTGCCCAGATGGCAAAGCTCACCCACAGGCTGTGCCCGGACGCCATCTTCCACACGGACGCCGTCCAGGGCTTTCTGAAGATTCCCTTTCAGGCGAAGACCCTGGGGGCGGACCTGATCTCCGTTTCCAGCCACAAGATCCACGGCCCCAAGGGGGCGGGGGCTTTATACATCTCCCCAAGGCTCAAGTCCTTCCCACCCCTTATTCAGGGCGGCGGCCAGGAGGGAGGCTACCGCAGCGGCACTGAGGGCACGCCGGCCCTCTTCGGCTTTGCGGCCGCGGCAGAAGCGGGCGGCAAGACCTTCCGGGAGGACATTGCCCGGGAGCGGGGGCTGCTGGAAAATCTCTGCGCCCGGCTGGAAGCCCTGCCCGGCGTGCAGCTGAACGGCGCCCATGACGCGCCCCATATCCTCAGCGTCTCCATTCCCGGGGTGCCCACCCAGAATTCCATCAACATTTTGCAGGATGCGGGCATCTGCGTCTCCGCCGGTTCCGCCTGCGCCAAGGGCCACAGAAGCCATGTGCTCACCGCCATGGGCATCAGCGAGAGAGCCATCGATTCCGCTTTCCGGGTCTCCCTGAGCCGGGAGACCACCCAGGAGGACATCGATGCCCTGGTATGGACTATCCGGGAGAACATTCTGCCGCGAATCTGACAAAGGGATGAATTGCTATGTGGTACGTGCCGAATGATGCTTCAAAAGCGATTATTACAGCTGGCGAACAAATAAACAGCGCACATCATGTGTGCCATCTGCACCTGCCAGACACGGCAATTGTATTCTTTATGAGCAAGGGAACGAATTATCTCATAGAACATTGCAACGCCAGAGAAATGGATGAGCCATTTCCTCGATTTCTAAATCGTTGTCCAATTTATGAAATAAAAGATTTGAATCTCTGCTTTCTGGATGGTGGGCGGGGCTCTCCTCAGGCCGTAGATACAATTGAAACCCTTGCAGCTCTCGGAGTAAAGAATGTCATTGCGATTGGAATGTGCGGGGCTTATGATAAAAAGGTTCATATAGGTGAAATCATTGCGCCTGAAAAGGCATTCGTTGAGGAAGGAACTTCACTTCACTATTATGAATCCATTGAAGCATCGTTCCCGGACAGTGCTCTGCTAAGTAAGGTAACTTCCTTGCTTAGTGTGCAAAATTATCCCATAGTATCAACAGATGCAGTGTATCGCCAGACCTTTATCAAAGAGCAACTGTGGCGTGAGAAGGGCGCTGTCGGCGTAGATATGGAAACGTCTGCCGTTTTCAGCGTAGCACGGTATCTTGGGCTGAGGGCCGTTGCATTGTTAATGGTTTCTGATATACACCCCATGCAGCCAGACGCTCCAAAATGGCAGTGGCATATGACAAGAGATATGAAGTATCACTTGGCATCGCAGGGAATTGAGTTGGCTAAACGGCTGTTAAGCGAAAACAATTACTCTTCTCGATAACGTGATTTAGATCCCCAAAATAAAAAGCCCGCCTCTTGACGATAGAGGCGAGCCGTGGTACAATTCAACTGTGAGGGGCGTTGCCGATAGACGGTTTTCCTCCCCTACTGGATTACGAAAAAGTAACTGCTCAGCGTGGAAGGCTGTGGGCGGTTACTTTTTCTTGTTTAGTGCGCCCGGCATGGGCAACAACTAGGTGGTGAAAGACCACTACGCGCTCGGCAGTAGGAAGCGTTAGCCGAAGGCAAGGGTGTCCATCGTGAGGTGGAATCCGGCAGCAGCGGGATACTTTAGTATCCTCAACTACTACGAGTCCTTGCACTTATGCGGTTGAACCGCTGTGTACTGGTCGGTACGCATGGTGGTGTGAGAGGGCGGCTCTCTATTTGGGAGAGCCTTCTACTCGATTCGATGAGAATATACTGAATATGCATACAACTTGATAATCTGCAGGAAGCCCGGTTCAGTACAAGACCGAACTGGGCTTCCTGCAGATATTCTCTTTTTAAGTGCCTACTATTGCTTGACAAGAGCATAGCAGAATGCCCGGAGCGTAACTGTCAGGTAAGCCTTCCGTTACAGGAAGATATGATCCATGATGGAGTAGAGCTGATTGGCGTTGAAGCGCCGGCTATCTGTACCGCGTTGGCAACGCTGCGTTTTTCTTCGCGGATTGCGCATACTGTTGGCTTTTTTCTTGGCTTTTTTCTTCTGCCGACTGCGATAAGCGTCATGCTGAACAATGTAATCCAGGTAGCCAACAATCGTTGTGCAGCGTATGGCCTGGGAATGAAATCCGGGAACGATGCTGGGAATCTTTTCATATTTTTCGTATGTATTTTTATGATATAGGAAGAGCTTGTTGGCTTTCCCATTGACGATGATACGCCACTCACTCTTCGGGGTAAGGACATGAAGCTGACCATCATACAGCCAGCAGGACACGCCATTTTCCTGGCAGAACTGGTTCACGGCTTCCTGCTCTTTACGGAGCCTCGTGCCGACAACGGAGCAGCAGTTACACATTCTATAACCGGCTGCCCGGGCATCTTCCGGAGTGGCGAATTGCTGTTTGTACGCTTTGCGAATACGGCGGGTGATCTTGCAGTGAGGAAGATGGAATACTTTCTCACTGCTTTTTGTGCTGTAGAATACCATGAGGATCAACTCCTTTTCTTTTTATAACTCAATTATACAAACATAAATGTCCAATAAAATGGACTGATAAGCGGACAGTAAAAAACGCAGTACAACAAAAATCAACATTTTATTCTGAAAACCGTAGTTTTTCTCACATGGATATGCTATGATATATACAGCTTGTAATGGGGCGAGAAGATGGATAACGTTCTTAACCTTAAGTTGGCCCATAAACCGGTTGTCAATGCAGCAAAAATGGTACTGAATGAAATTACTATGGCAGCTAACGGAAGCACTATCGTTACCAGCTATGTGATACCTTGCGCAATTTCTGTGGAGAAATTGTTTGAAATATACATAAGGTCCTATCTGAAGATGGCTGGTATAAGATCTTTCAATTCACATGATTCCGGCATTCAACTTTTACCATATGATGACAAAACTCCTGTGCTTACGGAAGGCAACAAAGCTTATGCCCACTATATTAGGGGCAATGTTAAGCCCGATATTATTCTTCACAACCCCCAAAATGGTAAATATGCGGTGTTTGATGTTAAGTACAAAGATTCATCGAATTCCAGATTCTCTCTTTCTGACAGAATGCAGGTGTTGGCGTATGGCTTGATGTTTGATGCAGAAAACATAGGTAATATTTTTCCACCCCAAGATGGTACAAGCAATATTTATTATATAAGCAACAAAATCAATAGTAACGAAAGCAAGATAAGGCAATACCATCAGCTGGAAATTGCCATTGACACGGATTGGGTGTTTGCAATGACTTCAAAGGACGGTAAAGACTCTATTGGCTTGCTTGAATATCTACAAAATCTATTGAAATAGCAATTTGTAAAGCGAGGATATAAAGATGAGCGAACCGAGACGAGTAGGACTTATGCAACTGCTAATGTCCAGTACCGGATGCCAATTTGTTATTCCGGTGTATCAAAGAAACTATACTTGGAGTGCCGAGCGTGAGGTAAAACAGTATCTCAACGATTTAAGCCGTGTGCTTAATGGCGACTTCAAGAACCATTTTATGGGCATCCTGATCTACCTTGAAAAATCTATCGATTTCAGCACAAGAGAACTTTCTGTCATCGATGGACAGCAGAGGCTGACCACTACATTTTTGACCATTTACGCTATCCGCGAAATGTTCAAAAACAATGGTGAACTTGACCGTGTACAGCAATTGGACGGACAGTACTTGACCAATCCGTACCATAAGGACAAAATCAAATACAAGCTGAAGCCTCTTGTGGCAGACGATGATGTGTATCGTTGTATTGTCGAAGACCGTCTGGCTGATAATGAGAACCAGCAGTCTTTAATCTACAAGAATTACATATACATTAGGAATTGCCTTGAAGCTCTTGTAGCCAATGGTTATACGGCTAATGATATTTTGCTTGCTTTGAACAAGCTGTATGTAGTCTGTGTTCCGATTTCCGAAGAGGACAATGCCCAGAAAATTTTCGAGAGCATTAATGCCACCGGCGTTAAGCTGACCGCTGCCGATTTGATTAGGAATTTCCTTCTCATGAATCTGGACAGCGACACGCAAGACAAATTCTATGCTCAGTATTGGAGAAAAATTGAGGAGAACATTTCTGCTGACTCCAAGGATCTTGAGATGTTTTTCCGTATGTACCTGGCAATCAAGACATATACACTGGTTCCGAAGAATGGTGTGTATCGCAATTTTGTTGACTGGGTCGAAAATAAGAAAATCGCCACAGAGATTCTGTTCAAGGAACTGCTTGATTATGCCAAAATCTATCATGCTATAAATAGCACTCCAATAGACTCGCTCGATAAGGCGTTGCGAGTGTCGATTACCGATTTCCGAAAAATCAAATCGGATTTGCCGGTTTCGATTATTATTGAGTTCTATCGGCTCTACAATATCGGCAGCATCAAAGCGGACACTTTGGGACAGCTTATTCAAGCAATCAATGCTTATCTGATTCGCAGAAATATTTGTGATATGGACTCGCAGAATATTTCGAAGCTGTTTCCTACAATTCTGCGCCGTGTTATGGAGAAATGCATTGAAGACTACTCAAATATTGTTGCTGTCTTAAACCAGGAAATGGTTGGAAATAACGCAGGTACAAGTGGAAGCTATATGCCTACGGATGCGCAAATGCGAGAGTTCCTCTTTAGTGCAAATGTGTATGGCCGTCCGACGCTGCGCATTATATTGGACAGGCTGGAACTAAACGATAATCCTGCACCAGTAGACCTTTCAAAATTGAGCATCGAACATCTTATGCCCCAAACTCCTACCGAGGAGTGGTTGGAAGAACTGGATGTTGACGAAGAAACCTACATGGCACATCTCCATCGTCTCGGCAATCTTACACTGGCTGCCAAGCCGGACAACAGCAAAATGAGCAATCAACTGTGGGATTACAAGAATGACATCTTGGAAAGCACTGGGCATTTGAAGATGAATATGGAGTTGCTGTCTATTCCCAAATGGACTATTAAGTGCATTGACGAAAGAACAGAAACACTTATTCAACGCATATGCGATGTTTTCCCATATCCCGATGTCGATGTTACTACCACTGCCTCTTCTGATGTAGTGGATGAAAGAACTGGGCTGCGTGTTGCCGTTGCTCATATGTTTGCCGATGCAAAGGAAATCCGTAAGAACGGTGCTTACTCTACTGACAATGGAACAAAGGGCTATATTCTGCTCAGTTCCAAAATGTATCCAGAGGGTGACAAAGAAAAATTCTGGTTCGGATATAGACTGAATCGGTTCGATGCGATTCAGCAATGTAATGAGCAATATTGCATTCTAATCTGTAGAAATAAAACCACATTGATTGTGAGTCTGCCGAGAACCTTCATTGACGAGATTAAGGATGGCTGCAACACATCTGTGGACGATGAAGGTAATGTTAAGCACTACCACTTGGTTATCCATAAGCATAAGGATGGCAAGGTAACGCTTTTGCTTTCAAAGCCTTATCTCAAGCGTGTCGATATCAGCAAATATGTAGTCGCAGAACTATGACTATTGCCGAGGAGGTGCGCCGCAGTGGCAGATATGAAGCAAATTTACGAATTTGCCGTCAAGTGGGATGACAAATTCAGAGATAAGAAAATCAACTACATAGAGCTGGTAGACCACTATATGGCCGATGACTGTGCGGCTCTTGGCTTTGTAATGGACTGCGGTCTCGCCTTTTCCGAGAAGTATGGCAACGCCCTAAATGACTTTGAGGCATTGGAACGCATCATCGGTCAGATAACTGATATTCCGTTGCTCGGCTCTGCAATCTATTCTCAGTGGCGTTATTTCAACCATTGGGCCCATTCCGGTGAGGAGATCTTGAAACCGCAGAACCGTGCGTGGTTTATGATAGCATTGTCCCGCCTGGGTGAACTGGCAGAATGTCAGTTGAAGCGATTCGAAGGCACTCCGCAGAAAGTACGCATCGTTTCCAATAACATCAGCTATGGTCCACCGCCTGAACCAGATGATGAGGTTGAACAGCGTATCACCATCAACGCCGATGGGCGCATATGGTTCTCAGCATACAACTTTGGCTCTGGCTTTGATGGACATGAAAAGTCCAGGAGCAAAATTTATAAAATTGAAAAGAAAAGCGCTACCAAAGTGCTGAACAGCATAGCACGATATTTCAGCACCGAGTACATCGAGGTTTTCACCACCGATGTGGGTGAGTGGAATATGGAAATCACCAACACCGATGGTGAGGTTTATAAATTCCGTGGTTCGTTGATTGCGGATTTTGAAGTGGATGGCGTTGACCTGTCGGATATGGTGCGTGAAGCACTCGAAATGGATGACCTTTATGTGTTTGACGGCAATAACAAGCCAGACAGAGTTGACCGCGTCACCATCGATTATCACCGCATTACCAAAATGAAGCCGAAGCAGCCGATCTCCGAAACCGTTGAATATGTGACCTGGGACTACACCGAGAGATTGGTGCTTGACCGTAAAAGCGAGACCTTGGAGCATATTCAGAACATCGGCAGCGGTTGTGTTGTGTCCAGAAATTACTATGTCCAGGGCGGCATTGAGGGCTTGCTCGATGATATTGATGCTGATGACCTGTTCGGTGAGATTGAGGGAAACCCGGATGACGTGGTAGATAATCCGCTCGAAATCAAGGATTACACCATCACTGTGGATTTCAAGAAGGGACCGCAGTGTGTCATCCAGGGAACATATGACAAGAAGGCACTACCAGAGTTCTGGGGCGATTTTGCCGACTCCGTATGGAAGTTTATGCGTTTCTACGGAATGGGTGAAATACTCGATCCTGCGGTCTATGAGAAGGTCAAGCGCCGCAAAAACGATTACATCTACTGTAGTGTGGAATTTGACGAGGGCTACAAAAGCTATTATTACATTGCCGACGAGGACGATATTTCCGTTGGCAACTATGTGATTGTACCCATCGGCAAGGATAACCACCACTCTGCTGCGGAAGTAGTGAAGGTAGAGTATTTCTCAGAGGAGGACGTGCCCCTGCCGCTTGACCGTACTAAGCACATCATCCGTAAATGCGCGGATGAGGATTTTGACCCATCAGTGGCTTCGAAAGTATGTGACTAACAGATAGGAGGATTATCTTGCCTTATATTCCTATAAGCCACGAGCAATATGACCTCCTGCCATTATGCAGAAAAGATGGTGGCGAAGTATTTGACTACCCATCAAAGCTAATATACAAGGCTGAACAGATGCTCGAATCTTCAGAGGGGCTGTTTCCATATAATTTTAGCAGATGTGAAGATTACTATGCTTTGGTTGATGCCCTCATTGCCAAGCACAGTGCAGATGGTGAAATTGTTCAAAAACTTCACGAAGTCCGCGAGATGGTCGTCAAAATGAATCGCAAAGAAGAATGGTCTGTTCTGAAGTACGTTGGACCCTCGGATGATTCGTGCTTCGGTTTAACACACGGTCGAAATTACTACTGGCCAACGCACAAGGAAAATCCAGTGTTTTGCGGTGTTATAGATGATGAAGAATTTACCGCCTATCTTTATCCGACAGAACCGCACTTGTGGGAAATTCTATTAGATCCCACAGGGATGGCATATCGAACCCTTTATGAAAACGGAAAAGGTTGCATGAGGCAAACAGAGTACGAAAGCGTTATGGCCCAAATTGGTAAGCAGTTATCCAACACCGACACCAAACTCGAATAACGGCGGCTTGGTATACTTTCAAGTACTCTCATATTTTTCCTCGTACAATCAGATTATTCCTCACAAGAGGTTTCATCTGAAAATCATAAGAATATATGAATTTCCCCGGAAAACAAAAAATTCTGGCAGCAAGGAGGTCAATTTACCCCCTGTTGCCAGAACCCTTTGTTTCCCAAGGCCTTTTCAATAGGGAAAAATAAAAGTCCGAAACCGATTGTATTAACGGTTTCGGACTTTTGTGGTCCGAGTGACAAGATTCGAACTTGCGGCATCCTGCTCCCAAAGCAGGCGCGCTACCAGCTGCGCTACACCCGGATTCAGCTTGTATTATACAGGATTCCGGCAAAAAAAGCAATAGCTAATTATTCGGGTTTACTTTCGGAACGGGGAGATGGTATAATGGCTCCAAAAGGAGGCGCTGCGTATGAAAAAACGGGGGTTATTGTGTCAGGAGTGGCTGAAGGGGATCGCCTGCCTGACCATGCTGATCGATCATACGGCGGTGGTGTTCGGGCTGCCTATGTGGCTGCGGGTAATCGGACGGCTGGCGTTCCCGATTTACTGCTTTCTGATTGCGGAGGGGATTGCACATACAAGAAACGCGGGGAAGTACTTCCTGCGGCTTGGGATCATGGCGGTGCTGTCGGAGCCGATTTACGACTTCGTGCTGTATGGGAACCGGAATATCTGGCTGCATCAGAATGTGCTGTGGCTGCTTCTTCTGGGCGCGGTGATGCTTTTCCTGTTGGAAAAGGGGAAGCAGCCGGTTGAGAAGCTCCTGGTTGTGGCATCCTGTTATTTTCTGGCGGACTGGTTGCACCTGAGTTATGGTGGGGATGGTATTCTGCTGATGGCTCTGTTTGGTCTCACCAGAGGCGTTCCCGGAGGCGGCTGGTTCCAGACAGCAGGAATGCTGCTGATCAACGGCATGATGTCCAGCGCCTGTATTGTGATTTTTGGCGTCAGCGTGTCCGTCCAGCTTTTCGGCGCGCTGGCCATGGCGCCCATAGCCCTGTATTCCGGGCAGAAGCGCACGAAAAGCCGGGCGATGTCCTGGGCGTTTTACATCTTCTACCCGCTGCATCTGCTCATCTTGTATGGGCTGTTCATGTGGCTGGGGTAAGCCTGTTCCCAAAATGAGGCCCTTGCAGCCTGGATTACTGACTGCAAGGGCCTTTCCTTGTTTGGCGTGACTGCAATGCGGAGTTGGCTATCCGCAGCGATGTGGAGTGATTCAATGAAGGCAGGGGGAAACAGTGCTTCGTTTACGCCTTAACCGTCCCGTCCGGGTTGAACAGGGGCAGGGGCTCCAGGTAGATGATGTCGTCCCGCTTCTGGGCGTCGCCCTCGGCCAGAATGGCCATGCGGCCGCAGATGATGCCGCCGGCCTTTTCAACCAGGGCCTCCAGAGCGCTCAGGCTCTCGCCGGTGGAGATCACGTCGTCCAGAATCAGGACGCGCTTGCCGTTGATGAGCTTGGCGTCAGCGCCGTCCAGATACAGGTGCTGCTCCCGGTCGGTGGTGATGGAACGGACGGCCACGCCGAAGGTATCCCGCATGTACAGCTTGGAACCCTTCCGGGCAACAAAATACTTAGCGTCGCCGGCCTGACGGGCCATTTCGTGGGCGAGAGGAATGCCTTTGGCTTCGGCGGTGATGATGTAGTCATATTCGGGGGCCTTTTTCAGCAGCTCCCGGGCACAGGCCACGGTCAGCTCCTGGTCGCCGAAAATGACAAAACCAGCAATGGACAGGTTCTCATTGACAGGACAAATGGGCAGGTCCCGCTTGAGGCCCGCAACGGTCATGGAATAGTACATGGATAAACGCTCCTTGTCTATATAGAAGATACTGCTATTATATCGTCTGCCGCGGAAAAGGTCAAGGATTTCGCTTTGATTTCAGAGGCTATTGCGTGGGATATCATTGCATTTTTTATCAAACACGCTATAATGAAGAAAAAACAGGAGGAGTAAATCATGACTGTGGAAGAAAAAATCAGACACTGGATGCATGGACGGGAGGATGAGCTGGTAGAGGCGCTTGCGCCGCTGATTGCGGCAGAGTCCACCCGCTCTGAGGCAAAGCCTGGGATGCCGTTTGGCGAAGGCCCCGCCATGGCGCTGGACAGGGCTCTGGAGCTGGCGCGGCGCTGGGGCTTCCGGACGGAAAACCACGAAGGGTATGTGGGCACCGCCGATTTGAACGAGCATGCGGACGGCCTGCACATTCTGGCGCACCTGGATGTAGTCGGCGCGGGGGATGGCTGGGATACGGATCCCTATTGCCTGGTGCGGGACGGCGACCTGATTTATGGCCGGGGTACGGATGACGACAAGGGACCCCTTGTGGCGGCGCTTCTTGCCATGCGCTGCGTCCGGGAGCTGGGCATCCCGCTGACGAAAAATGTCCGGCTCATTATGGGCACGGACGAGGAATCCGGCTCCGAGGATATCGAGCACTATTACGCGTCCCATCCGTTTGCGCCCTATTCCCTGTCTCCTGACGCGGATTTCCCTGTAACCAATATTGAGAAAGCCCACTATTGTCCCAGATTCTCCGCGTCCTGGAAGAGGACAGAGGCTCCTGGGGTCCGCGTTTTGGCACTGGATGGCGGCATCCGGGTGAATGTGGCTCCGGCCAACTGCACATGCCTGCTGGAAAACGCGGACAAGGCTCAGCTGGAGGCTGTGCTGAAGCAGGTATCCGGGGAGACCGGCGTCTCCCTGTCGGCGAAATTCCAGTGCAATACCGCAAAAATCACCGCCGTGGGTGTCCAGGCCCATGCGTCTACGCCGGACGAGGGCAAAAACGCCATTACGGCGACTTTGCAGGCACTGTGCGCCCTGCCTTTGGCGGAGGGAGCCGCGGAGGAGACTGTCCGGCAGCTCCACGAATGCTTCCCCTATGGGGATAACCGGGGCAAAGCAATGGGTATTGCCATGGAAGACAAGGTCTCCGGCTGTTTGACGTTGACCTTCTCTATGGTGCATCTGGATACAGAAGGCTTCTGGGGGATTTTCGATTCCCGGGATCCCCTGTGCGCAACGGAGGAGAATACCTGTCGGGTAACTGAAGCGCGCATGGCCGCCTTCGGCTGGAAATGTGAAGGCAAGCTGGGTCCTGCCCATGCGGTCGATGGAAATTCGGACTTTATCAAGACGCTACTGTCTGCCTATGAGACTTATACGGGCCGCAAGGGCTATTGCGAGGCGATTGGCGGAGGCACTTACGTCCACGAGATTCCCGGCGGCGTGGCTTTCGGCGCTGGGGAACATGACTTTGATTCCCACCTCCACGGGGCAAATGAACGGGCCAGAATCAGCCAGCTGCTGAAAACGGCAATGATTTATGCGCTGGTTATCGGAAACCTCTGTGCGTGATTTGCAAGACTGCTTTGCGAGACTTGCAAAATGATAGGAGAAAAAGGTAAATAATTCATGCATTTCGACAAAAATCAGAAAGCACTGTTGACATTTCCTGAATTGTGAGTATACTGACTCTATCAAGCAAAGGCGCTGATCCCGGCAAAGGGACCAGCGCCTTTTTGATTTGAGTGGCCATTCAAGTCTTTGCTATTGATGGAAATAGGCAAGGAGGAAAGAGTTATGGAATATTCATCCGTTAACACCATTTGGGTTCTGCTGGGTGCGGCCCTGGTGTTCTTTATGCAGGCCGGTTTTGCCATGTGTGAGGCGGGCTTTACAAGGGCAAAGAATACGGGCAATATCCTGATGAAAAACCTGATGGATTTCTGCATCGGTACGCCTTGTTTCTGGCTGGTGGGCTTCGGCGTTATGTTTGGCGCGGGTACGGCTGTTTTCGGAAAGCTGGATCCTTTGATCCTTGGGGATTACAGCCACATCCTTCCCGGCGGCGTGCCTCAGTGGGCCTTTGTAATCTTTCAGACCGTGTTTTGTGCAACCTCTGCCACCATTGTTTCCGGCTCTATGGCAGAACGGACCAAGTTCTCGGCCTACTGTATTTACTCCGCCTGTATATCTCTGTTTTTATATCCCATTTCCGGCCATTGGATCTGGGGCGGCGGTTGGCTGAGTGAGCTGGGCTTCCATGATTTTGCGGGGTCTACGGCAGTGCATATGGTTGGCGGTGTCTGCGCCTGCGTGGGCGCGGCGATGTTGGGGCCACGGTTGGGAAAGTACGATGCCGAGGGCAAGCCCCAGGCCATCCTCGGACACAACCTTTCCATTGCGGCCCTGGGGGTGTTCATTCTCTGGTTTTGTTGGTTTGGTTTCAATGGCTGCTCCACTGTGGCAATGGATTCTGATGCCGCGATGATCTCTGCGGGATTGGTATTTTTCAACACCAATATGGCGGCGGCGGTAGCCTGCGTCACAACTTTGATTTTTACCTGGCTGCGCTATGGAAAGCCGGATGTGTCCATGACGTTCAATGCCGCACTGGCAGGACTGGTGGGCATTACCGCCGGGTGCGATATGGTGTCTCCCGTGGGGGCGGCGGTCATAGGCATTGTCTGCGGTTTCCTGATCGTTCTGTCCGTGGAATTCTTCGATAAGGTTGTGAAAATCGACGATCCTGTGGGCGCGATTTCCGTTCACGGCGTATGCGGCGCTACCGGTACAATTCTGACAGGGCTGCTGGCAACCGATGGCGGTCTGCTCTACGGCGGCGGTTTTCACTTCCTGGGTGTTCAGCTCCTGGGTGTTGCCAGCGTGGCTGCTTATACGGCGGTAGTGATTTTTCTGGTATTTACGGTTATCAAAAAGACGATTGGCCTGCGCTGCACGCCGGAGGAAGAGATTGAGGGGCTGGATATTTCCGAGCACGGTCTGGCTTCCGCGTATGCGGACTGGGTCCCTGCTACATCCATGGTTTTGAATGGGATTGATGCGGACGCAGTCCCAGCTTCCACAGTGGCGGAGGAACCGGCGCCCGCAAGACCAAATGAGACAAAGATGACCAAGCTGACCATTGTGTGCAGCCAGAACCGCTTTGAAGCGTTGAAGGCGGCAATGTCGCAGATCGGTGTGACCGGCATGACTGTTACCCAGGTTATGGGCTGCGGTGTTCAGAAGGGAAAAACCGAATTCTATCGTGGAATTCCCGTAAACATGAATTTGCTGCCAAAGCTGAAGGTGGATATCGTTGTTTCTACCGTTTCGCCGCAGGCGGTGATTGCTGCGGCAAAGAGCGCCCTCTATACTGGCCGCCCAGGCGACGGGAAGATTTTCCAGTATGATGTCGAGCGGGTCGTTCGGATCCGAACCGGAGAGACGAATGTGGCCGCTCTGGCCGATGAGGCGTAATTCTGCTTCTTATACCAATTTGCGGAGGAGCCGGACTGTTCTATTGGATGGTCCGGCTCTTTAGCCTGTTTAGAAAAATGTTAAAAAGAGGGTTGACAAATGGGGCGCGGGGTGGTATCATATGCAAGCTGTCCGATGAACGGCTCCCAAAAAGCCCGGAGGACCGCAAAACACTTCTGAAAACTTCGAAAAACATGAAAAAGTGCTTGACAAGTTATGAAGAATGTGTTAAGATAAACAAGTTCAAGCGAAAGCGAGAACGGCTGTGCCTTGTAAATTGAATAACGTAAAGACAAACTAAAACACCTTGGACAATTAATGGAATTGTTTAAGCGTAAGCGAAAAACAGCCAACGAAAATTCTTGAGTAATGAATGCTAGAAGCAGATTATTCAAAAACTTGATTTGAAGCCTTCGGGCTTTAGATACAATTTTTGAGAGTTTGATCCTGGCTCAGGACGAACGCTGGCGGCGTGCCTAACACATGCAAGTCGAACGGAGTGAAGCCCTTCGGGACTTTACTTAGTGGCGAACGGGTGAGTAACGCGTGAGGA
>Ga0129316_1000585_pt1 | contig 19147 bp, 18 predicted proteins | sample Cm1ome_2_FD_94429 | JGI IMG/M metagenome (GOLD analysis project Ga0129316, IMG submission 94429) | Eastern black-and-white colobus group fecal microbial communities from Wisconsin, USA - Cm1022B metagenome | ecosystem: Host-associated > Mammals > Digestive system > Large intestine > Fecal...
CGTCGTCGGTTGCACATCAAAGCAGTCTGTCAGTCAGTGCGTGAAGCCACCACCGCCTCCGGCGTGGATAATGCAGCCTCCCCCCGACTGGCAGACACCGCTGAACGGGATTATTTCACCCTCCGGGAACGACTGGTAATGATGCAGGCCCAACTTGAAGGTGCTCAGCAATACATAACCGAGCAGTGTTTAAAGTAAAATCTTAACTACAATATGATTCATTTTGATGATTGTTTCATAAGGAACAGTGAAGTAAGATCTAAGAGGAGTTAAATTTTATACAGTATAATCATAATATTGCAGCAAGGTGGTTATAATTGAAAGAATATTTAGATATGAATACATCTCATGTAAGAGTTGTTACTCATATGTGTGGGTTCCTGGTTTGGCTCTATAGTCTTTCAATGTTGCCACCAATGGTTGTAGCATTGTTTTATAAAGAAAAAAGCCTGTTCGTTTTCTTTATAACTTTCGTTATATTTTTTTGCATTGGTGGCGGAGCGTGGTATACAACTAAGAAATCTGGCATTCAATTACGTACCCGTGATGGGTTTATTATAATTGTAATGTTTTGGATTTTGTTTTCTGTTATTAGTGCATTCCCTTTATGGATTGACTCAGAACTTAATTTAACGTTCATTGATGCTCTGTTTGAAGGGGTTTCTGGAATAACAACAACAGGAGCAACTGTAATTGATGATGTTAGTTCATTACCTCGGGCATATTTGTACTATCGGTCACAGTTAAATTTTATAGGTGGTTTAGGAGTTATTGTTCTGGCGGTTGCTGTATTGCCATTATTGGGTATTGGTGGTGCAAAGCTTTATCAGTCAGAAATGCCGGGGCCATTTAAGGATGACAAACTCACTCCCCGCCTGGCCGATACGTCACGGACACTGTGGATAACTTATTCTTTATTAGGTATTGCTTGTATTGTCTGTTATAGACTTGCAGGAATGCCTTTGTTTGATGCTATTTGTCACGGGATTTCCACAGTTTCGCTTGGTGGTTTCTCAACTCATAGCGAGAGTATCGGATATTTTAATAACTATTTGGTTGAGCTGGTGGCTGGTTCTTTTTCCCTGCTATCGGCTTTCAACTTCACTCTTTGGTATATTGTTATTAGCAGGAAAACGATAAAACCTTTAATCAGAGATATTGAACTTCGTTTCTTTCTGTTAATAGCCTTAGGGGTGATCATTGTTACCTCTTTCCAGGTCTGGCATATAGGTATGTATGACTTGCATGGAAGTTTTATTCATTCGTTTTTTCTTGCCAGCTCCATGCTCACTGATAATGGTTTAGCTACGCAGGATTATGCAAGTTGGCCCACGCACACGATAGTGTTTTTGCTGTTGTCAAGTTTCTTTGGGGGATGTATAGGTTCAACTTGTGGTGGAATTAAGTCACTTCGATTTCTTATACTTTTAAAACAAAGCAAACACGAGATAAATCAGCTTTCTCATCCCAGAGCGTTGTTGAGTGTAAATGTAGGAGGGAAGATAGTTACAGATCGTGTAATGAGGTCTGTATGGAGTTTCTTTTTTCTTTATACTCTCTTCACGGTGTTTTTTATACTGGTGTTAAATGGTATGGGATATGATTTTCTTACATCATTTGCAACAGTGGCTGCATGTATTAATAATATGGGATTAGGTTTTGGGGCTACTGCATCGTCATTCGGAGTGCTTAATGACATTGCAAAATGTTTAATGTGCATAGCTATGATTCTTGGTCGCCTTGAAATTTATCCTGTTATTATATTGTTTTCAGGTTTTTTTTGGCGCTCCTAATATATGGCTGATTTATAATTGTGAGTTTAATATTATGTTGACTCACTCATTGATCCAATACCTAACTTTACCAGCAACACCTCCGCCCCCAGTAGCACTGGCTGCTGGGGTGCGTTTTATTCATAAAGCAAGGCTGTATGAGCGAGAAATTAAAGATAGTCTATCGCCCATTACAAGAATTGTCACCGTATGCGCACAACGCCAGGACGCACAGCCCTGAGCAGGTGGCACAACTGGTAGAAAGTATTAAGCAATTCGGCTGGACTAATCCGGTGCTGATTGACGAAAAGGGCGAAATTATTGCGGGTCACGGTCGTGTTATGGCGGCTGAAATGCTCAAAATGGATTCTGTTCCGGTCATTGTTCTGTCTGGCCTGACGGATGAGCAGAAAAAGGCGTACCGCCTGGCAGATAATCGCCTGCCGATGAATGCTGGCTGGGATGAAGATCTGTTGCGGATGGAGCTGTCGGACCTAATCAATGCTGATTTTGATGTCTCCCTGACAGGCTTCATCCCGACAGAAATTGATGAACTGTTGACGGATGTTTTGCCCGGTACAGGAAATGAGGAGGAGCCGTATACGACGAAAATTGATACGCCTGTTTATGAGCCGTCGGGCGGTAAACCGGATATCAGTGAACTGTACGACGATACGAAAACTCAGGAGCTGATCAGCCGGATACGTTCGGCGTCCCTTGAGCCTGATATTGAGAAATTCCTCCTGTGTGCGGCAGAACGTCACACGGTGTTTAATTTCAGCAGAATTGCGGACTATTACGCTCACGCCCCCTCTGAAATTCAGTGTTTTTTCGAGGAGTCGGCGCTGGTGATCATTGATTATCAGCAGGCTATTGAAAATGGATTTGTCCGGATGACGCAGCGCATGGTGGAGATCATGCATGGTGGTGAGGAGGAGGAATATGCGTGATGATTTTTGCGCCTTTATTCTGACTCACGGGCGACCGGACAAAGTTCTGACTTACCGGACGTTGCGTCGTGCTGGCTATACCGGGAAAATTTTTATCGTTGTTGATGATGAAGATAAGACACGGCATCAGTACATGGCTGAATTTGGTGAACAGGTGCTGGTATTTTCCAAAGCCGATATTGCCAGTCGTTTTGACGAAGCCGATAATTTTGGTGATCGCCGCTCAATTTTTTACGCCCGTAATGCCTGTTTCGACCTGGCAAAACTGGTCGGGTGTAAATACTTCATTCAGCTCGATGATGATTATCACGAGTTCCAGTTTCGGGTGGATCGCAACTATGACCAGGCCTATTTTCCGATAAGGAAACTGGATGCGATCCTTTCTGAAATGCTGGCGTACTACGAATCAATACCTGCTCTTTCCATCGCTATGTCGCAGGGCGGGGATTTTCTTGGTGACAATGGCGGCCATGCTTCGTGGGTGAAACGCAAGGCAATGAACAGCTTTATCTGTTCGGTTGATCGACCGTTCTCATTCATGGGGCGCATTAACGAGGATGTGAATACGTACACGAATCTCGGTCGCTGTGGTGAATTGTTTATGACGATCGGTGCTGTCCAGTTAGGGCAGAAACAGACGCAGAAAAGCAGCGGCGGAATGACCGAGCTGTATCTGGATTCCGGAACCTACGTTAAAAGTTTTTACTCCGTCATGTATGCGCCGTCGTGCGTAAAAATCTCACTGATGGGTGCCAGCCATAAACGCATTCACCATCAGGTCACCTGGAACAACGCTGCAGTAAAAATCCTTCACGAAAAATACAGGAAGAAGACACCCTGCATATCAATGGGGGTGACAAATGATTCCGTATTCGAAAGTCGAGTCTCTGGCAGCGTGCCGGATGACTGCACAACAAATCGCTGACGTTCTGGATGTTGATCTGAACCGACTGAAAGAAAATCGGGAAGCAATGACAGATTTTTATGCGGCCATCCGTAAGGGCAGAGCGAAAGGTGAAGCCGAGTTACGAGCGGCATTGTTTAAGCTTGCCAGAAAAGGGGATGCCTTTGCTCTGCGCGAACTACTCAGGGTGGATAAAAATCAGGACTAACTGATGAGCAGACCGGACTGGGGGGCGTTGCAGCAGGAGTATATTGCTGAATACACCCGCTCCGGTATATCTCCGGTGGCATGGTGTGAAGCAAGGGGACTGAATTACGCAACAGCCCGTCGTTACATCAAAAAAACTCCGAAAAATGCGCAGACAGAAATGTGCAAAACTGCGCAAAAAAGTGCGCAGAAAAAATCTGCGCAGACTGCACAAAAGCGGAACGAAAAATCTCAGGAAAAAAAGCCAGTATTCGATGCGGGCCTGAATGAGGGCGACGCGGAGGAATTTTCGTTCTGTCCCGATGAATTCGGCATTTCTGACCAGCAGGCTAAGTTTGCGATGCTTGTTGCTCAGGGTAAAAAGCCGACAGAGGCGTACCGACTAGCCGGTTATGAGGGGCAAGGTGCGACAGCTAACAGCAACGCCAGTCGTATGCTTAGAAATGCCAGGGTTTTTCGCGCTATCAGCTACTTCCGCAATCAGTACCAGAAACGCTATACCGCAGACCTGGATTTACTAGTGAGTCAGTTGATGGCTATTGTCCTGGCCGACCCCAATCAGCTTGCACAATTTCGCCGTGTTAACTGCCGTTATTGCTGGGGCGAGAATCATCTCTACCAGTGGCGCGATATAGCAGAATTCGACAAGGCAGCGGCGCAGGCTTCCAGAGATGGCAAACCCGAACCGGAATATGGAGGCCTCGGCTTTGTTGATAACGCCATACCCAATCCGGACTGCCCGAAGTGCTGCGGTGAGGGAACGGGACAGCTTTATATGGCTGATACCACTCTGCTTGATGGGGATGCGCGGCAATTATATGCAGGGGCAAAATTCGGCGTTGAGATCCTGCTGGAGGATAAGGCTGCCGCCCGGCGTGAATTGTTGCGTTTGTTTTCTGCTGGCGGGGCTTTATGTGCAGATAAACGGCTACAGGAACTGGAAATTGAACGGCGCAGAATGGAAAACCAGAAGCTGCGCAAAGAGATCGAAACGGTGGAAGATAATGAACATCCCCAGCCTGTGGCGATCAATATTAATGTGGTTGATGCCAGAGTAAGGAGTGATGAAGATGATCTCTCCGACGCTTAATGTGCCTCAGGCGCGATTTCTTTCAATGCCCCATAAATTTAAAGCCTATATTGCTGGTTTTGGCTCGGGCAAAACATGGGTTGGGTGTGGCGGCATATGCAAGGGGATTTGGGAGCATCTAGGTATAAATCAGGGATATTTTGCGCCAACGTATCCCCAAATTCGCGATATTTTTTACCCTACAGTGGAAGAAGTTGCTGCTGACTGGGGATTGAACGTAAAAATTAATGAGGGAAATAAAGAGGTTCACTTTTATTACGGACGCCAGTATCGGGGAACCACTATCTGCAGATCGATGGAGAAGCCACAAACGATCGTCGGTTTCAAAATTGGTAATGCGTTGGTGGATGAACTGGACATTTTGCCGAAGGAAAAAGCCAGAACGGCGTGGCGCAAGATAATTGCACGTATGCGTTATAAGATTGATGGACTTCGCAACGGTATTGACGTTACAACCACGCCGGAAGGATTCAAATTTGTCTACGAGCAGTTTGTTAAAGCCGTGCGTGAAAAAACAGAGCTGGCCTCACTGTATGGTCTGGTGCAGGCATCTACTTTCGATAATGAAAAGAACCTGCCAGCAGATTACATTCCTTCGCTTCTTGAATCATACCCTCCAGAGCTGATTAAAGCCTATCTTCGAGGACAGTTTACTAACCTGACAAGTGGTACTGTTTACCATCAGTTTGACCGGAAACTGAATAATTGCGAAGAAGTGGAGCAGCCAGGGGAGCCGATTTATATTGGGATGGATTTTAACGTTGGAAAGATGGCGGGAATCGTCCATGTGCTGCGTTTGGGGCTTCCATGTGCGGTAACTGAAATCATCAATGCCTACGATACGCCGGATATGATCCGCATCATTAAAGAACGCTTCTGGCTGTATGATGGGAATGATTACCGGAAAGTGAGGGAAATTTATATTTATCCAGATGCTTCCGGGGATTCCAGAAAATCAAGTAACGCAAGTACGACGGATATAGCCCAGCTTAAGCAGGCTGGATTTAACGTTGTGGTGAACAGCTCGAACCCGCCAGTAAAAGATCGCGTTAACTCAATGAATGCAATGTTCTGCAATGCCAATGGTGAGCGTCGCTATAAAGTTAATGTGAAGCGTTGCCCGTTATATGCCGAATCTCTGGAGCAACAGGTCTGGGATGAGAAGGGGGAGCCTGATAAAAAATCTGGCAATGATCACCCGAATGATGCCGGAGGTTATTTCATCGTTAAGCAATTCCCTATTGTCAAACCGACCGGAAGAGTCACATCACTTCGGATTTAATTATGGCTGATATATCAACACCCAACCTCGACTATAACGATATGCTGGAGGCGTGGGATATTAACGACGCACTGATGGGCGGTACGCTTGAAATGCGCAGGCAGGGGGAAAATTATCTCCCAAAATGGCCTAACGAAGATGAAGACGCTTATAAAAAACGCCTGTCTGTGGCTACGCTACTTCCTGTGTATGAAGAAAGCATCAAGCAAAATATTGGGCGCATATTTGCAGAGCCGACAGTATTGAGTGAGGAAACGCCGGCAAAAATCAGGGAATATGCAGAAAATATCGACATGGAGGGGAGCCGACTGGATGTGTGGGCGCAGCAATTTTTCAGCCTCGCATTTCAGTATGGTGTGGCACATGCGCTGGTGGACTATCCACGAACGGATATGAAAGAGATTCGGACAAAAGCCGATGAAAACGCGACCGGTGGTCGTCCGTACGTTACGATGCTGAATCCACGCCAGGTTATTGGATGGAAATCGAAAGTTGAAAAAGGGAAAGTTGTTCTCACTGATTTGCGTATAAAAGAGGTCATCATTATTGATGGTGATGATTTCGGGCAGAAGAAGGTGGAGCAGATCCGCCATATTATGCCCCGTCGAGTTGAAATTTATCGACGTAGCGAAGGCACTAATGGCGAATCTGTCTGGACGCTTCATGAGTCATGGAATACCAGCCGTGATGATATTCCTCTGGTAACACTGTACACGAAGAAAACAGGATTTATGCGTGGTACACCGCCATTGCTTAATCTTGGCTTGCTGAATATCAAGCACTGGCAAAGCCAGAGCGAGCAGGACAATATTCTTCATGTTGCCCGCGTTCCATTGCTGGTGGCCTACGGGCTGGACAGGAATGAAGAACTGACGGTTGGTGCATCCACCGCTACGATTTTTGAGGACAGAACAAAAAATGGCCTCGAATATGTTGAACATAGTGGCGCAGCGATAGAATCTGGCGAAACATCACTTGAGAAGCTGGAAAATCAGATGCGTCATGCCGGCGCTAAACTTCTGCGTGCTGAAAATACATCCACCAAATCTGTTGATCAGACTAATGAAGAGCGAATGCAGGAAAACTCGCCGCTTTATACAATGGCGAACTCCCTCGAAGATGCCCTCGATAATATTCTCCAGATAATGGCGGAATGGATCGGAGAGAGTTGCGGTGGCAATGTGGATGTGCGCACTGAACTGGATGTATCTGCCCAGGTGTTTGACTCATCCTCCGCGCTGGCTGTTCAGTCATTGCGTCAGGGCGGTGATATACGTCAGATTGATGCGGTTCGGGTGTTGCAGGCGTTGAAATTTATCGATCAGGATTCCCGTCCAGAGGAAGTGATCGATGAATTAAAAAATCAGAGTGTAATGCTGATGGAAATCAATGATGCAAACCGTGAATGAACGGCTGCGTGATGAATCAATTGCTCATGCAGTCTGGATATCCCGCTATAGCACTGGCGTGGCTGCCAGAATGGTGAAAATACTGAATGACAGCGATGCGGAACTTACTGCTCGCCTGCTGATAGCACTGGACAGCCTCGATCCAGGTAGTTTTACCGTTAAGCGCCTGGAGTCACTTCTGGCGAGCGTCAGAGAGGTTAACCGCACTGCTATTAACAGCATGTTTACCAGTCTCTCCAGAGAGCTGAACGAGCTGGCAATTTATGAGGCTGGTTATCAGTTAAGTCTGTTTGATTCTATGCTACCTGATTTTGTTGCTGATGTTCACCCTCTGGTTGGTATCTCTCCTGATGCACTTTATGCCGCTGCAATGGCGCGACCATTCCAGGGACGACTGCTCAGTGAGTGGGCCTCAGATCTTGAGGCGGATCGGCTCAGACGCATAACAAATACAGTGCGTCAGGGTTTTTTGCTGGGGGATACCAATGAGCAGATCGCAAGAAAAATTCGGGGACATGTCAGTAAGGGATTTCAGGATGGTGCATTGCAGATGAGCCGGGCTAATGCGGCCAGCATTGCAAAAACAGCGGTTGGACATCTTGCTGCTACTGCCCGTGAGAGTTTTGCCAGCGCGAATAATGATTTGATTAAGGGTAAGCAATGGTTATCAACGCTTGATAATCGTACTACGCCACAATGTCGAATCAGGGATCGCCTCAAATATACGCTGAATAATAAACCTGTAGGTCACAGCGTGCCTTATTTGCAGGGGCCGGGAAAAATTCATTTCTGCTGCCGCTCAACGGAAACGTTCATTCTGAAATCAGCGAAGGAACTGGGTATTGATGTTCGCGATATTTCCCCGGCTGAGCGGGCCAGCATGGATGGAGTGGTGGCCGGAGATACAACCTACAGGGAATGGTTTTTGCGTCAGCCTTACACCAGACAAAAACAGATTGTGGGGGAAACCCGAGCAAAGCTGATTCGGGATGGTGGTATGTCGCCAGATGAATTTTACACCGATAAAGGCGAATGGCTGACGCTGAAGCAGCTCCGTGAGCGTGATGCACAGGTATTCAGAAAAGCAGGGATTTAAATAAATCATTTATTACAACAGGCTACCTTCGGGTGGCCTTTTTTATTGCTGCGATCCGGATGGTGAGCAGCGTAACTGTCGGAAGAATTAAACCAGGTACTAATATGAAACTGAAAACGGTCGAGATTAACGGAAAACAATACGCAGAAATTGATACTGCTGGCCTGCCAGTTTATGTGCACGACGATGGTAAAGAAATTGGCTTCGATGCACCGCTGGCGACAAAAAAAATTACAGAGCTTAATGGCGAGGCAAAAAATCATCGCCTGGCTAAAGAAGCTGCAGAGGAAAAACTGGCTAAGTTTGCCGCTATCGAAGACCCGAAGAAGGCGATCGAGGCACTGGAAATGCTGTCAAAAATCGACCAGAAAAAGCTGCTCGATGCGGGACAGGTTGACCAGGTTAAGGCAGAAATTACGAAAAATTTTCAGCAGCAATTAGATGAAGAAAAGCAACGCTCTCAGATGCTGGAGAAGCAGCTTTACGATTCTATGATTGGCGGTAGTTTTGCGGGTTCAAAATATATTGCCGATAAAATTGCGATCCCGGCAGATTTATTACAAGCCCGCTTCGGGCAGGCATTCAAAGTGGAAGAAGGGAGGATCGTTGCTTATGACGCTTCCGGCAACAAAATTTATTCCCGCGCGAAGCCTGGCGAACTGGCGCAGTTTGATGAGGCGCTGGAGTTCCTTGTCGAAAATTACCCTCAGAAAGACTACATCCTGAAAGCCAGTGGCAACAATGGCGGCGGCTCCCGTCCGACACAGCATGATATTGGTCAGAAAACGATGAAACGCTCTGCTTTTGATGCACTGGATGTTGCAGGTAAGCAAAACGCATTGAAAGACGGTATCACAATCGTTGATTAACACATTTGTCAGCTTCCGGATGGGAGCTGGTGTCAGGGCTGGATAGCTCATTACTCCATCTATTCACAATTACGCAAATTTTTAAGGAATATTTAATTATGGCTGGAAATACCCTGACCGGGTTGATCCCGACTATTTATACCGCCCTGGATGTTGTATCCCGTGAGCAGGTAGGTTTTATCCCTGCGGTAGCAAAAAACGCAAAAGCTGACGCCGCAGCAAAAGATCAGACGGTAACCGCGCCAGTTGCGCCTGAGGCGAAAACCGAAGATATCGTACCGGGGCCGTCAGCTCCGAATACCGGTGATCAAAATATTGGCACTGTTGATGTAAAAATTACTAAATCCAAAATGGCACCGGTTAAATGGAATGGTGAAGAACAACTGGCTCTTGGCCCTTCAGGGACTTACAACACCATTCTGGCTGATCAGTTCAAGCAGGCTTTTCGCGCCCTTGCAAACGAGGTTGAGGCTGATCTTGGTGCGTTGTATTTCGGTGCTTCCCGCGCCGTGGGAACCGCAGGGACAACGCCGTTTGGTGTTAAAGATGATCTTTCTGATGCTGCTCTGGCTTGTCAGGTTCTGGAGGATAACGGCGCACCGACAACCGATCTGCAGATGGTGCTTGGCTCCACTGCCATTGCTAATTTGCGCGGAAAACAGTCTGTATTGTTTAAAGTGAATGAATCCGGCACTGAACAGCTACTGCGTGAGGGCGTGTTGGGGCGTCTGGAGGGATTCAATATTCACAGTTCGGCAGGTGTGAAACGAGCGCCAAAGGTTGCTGCAACTGGTTATCTCGTGAATGGAGAGAAAAAAGAAGGCGATGTTCTTATTTCCATTGATACTGGTTCGGGGAGTATTTCTGCAGGTCAGATTGTTACGTTCGCTGGTGATCCGAATCAGTATGTTGTGGCAGCAGCGACCAGCAATCTGATTACTCTTGCAGCGCCCGGACTGCGTCAGGATCTGGCCGATGATACTGCCATCACAGTTGTTGGGGCCTTTACTGCAAATATGGCGTTTGATCGCAACGCGTTTCTGCTGGCATCCCGTACTCCGGCAATGCCGGAAGGTGGCGATAATGCTGATGATGTAATGAATGTTACGGACCCGATTTCAGGGATTACGTTCCAGATTGCACTGTATCGTCAGTATCGCCAGGTGCGCTATGAAGTTGGACTGGCATGGGGTGTTTCATCAGTGAAGCCGGCACATGGTTGTCTGATTCTTGGTTAAACATTCAAACGGGGCTTCGGCCCCATTTTTAATGGGGGGCATATGGCCGGATTAACTAAAGAGCAAAGAGCACAGCGTGAAGCCGCACAAAAAACGCAAATTGAGTTAGTGGTTATGGTGACCGATTATCAGATGTTTCCCGGCGCACCAACTATCGCTAATGTTCATCCTGATGAAGTTGACAACTGGAAGGCTATGGGCTGGAAAACTCAGGAGTAACACATGATCACTTACGTGACCTGTGATGACGTTGATAATGCGTTTGGGAACGCCTGGACGAGTGAGAACGCTAAAAATAAAGCTGTTTTAATGGCTAATGCCTGGCTTAATGGCTTCAACCTGAAAATTAACCCATCCCGTATTCCGGAAGAGGTAAAACTTGCGGGAGCATATGCAGCCAGAATTGCCTCATTCGGTAAGTTGTTTCAGCAGAAAAATGATTCTGGCGTTGTTATCAGTAAAGCCGTGTCGGCTGACGGGGTCAGTGTATCGAAATCATTTTCTGAGTTGCCAGCAAACAGTACTGCATTGCTTGAACCCGATTTACAGCTTGCGATAGCACTGCTGAAACCGTACGGACTTAGTCGCTCACAAGTCAGGGTTGTGAGGGGGGGATAATGGGGCTTCGTGAAGAGATTCAGTCAGAGGTTGCCGCTGCTTTTGATGAGGATTTAGCAGACGCCGTGAGTGATTTTTCTGGTTCTTACGTTACGCACCGGCACTGGGATCCTGTGACGGAAACTGGCGGCGAATCCACCGCAATCTATACCGGGCGAGGCGTGTTGACACGTTATAAGCTGGGCAGAATTGATGGGATTAATATTTTGCATGGTGACCTTAAATTAACCGCTCTGGTATGCGAGGTTACGGATAAACCAGCTGTCGACCATATTATTGAGATTTATGATCCTGTATCAAGGCAGTTACAACGATACGAGGTAATTACAGCAAGTGTAGATCCTTCCGCATCAGTTTACTCTATCCAGTTAAGGAGAGCGTAAATGGCAAAGGCATGGGATATAGAACCGTCAATATTTGCCGGGATGATTGAGGAAGATGTGGGGCTGAAAATTCGCTACATCGCTATGCAGATTCTTACTGCTATTGATATTGCTGCTCCGGTTGATACCGGACGTTTCAGAAATAACAACCTGGTGTCGTTACAGCATCCCGATTTTGGTATATCTGATAACGTGGATCCGAACGGTACGATTGCGGTTCAGCGTGGGATCGGGGTTATTTCGAAAGCTGCAAATTACGGAGTTATTTATATCCAGAATAACCTTCCTTATGCAGAGGCTCTTGAAAACGGTCATTCACAACAAGCGCCAACTGGCGTGTATGCCAACGCTTTTCATGGTGTTTTACAGGCTTACAAATGACGTTTACTGAAATCAGAAATACGGTTATTTCCAGAATGACGGCACAGACGATTATTGATGGAAAAGACGTATTGTATCCGAACGCGCCAACGTTCGATCCTTCCGGTAAGTTAATCTGGGCGCGGTTAAGTAATATTCCCGGGCAGGCTGGAGTTAATGAAATTGGCGCGGGGCCGATTGTTTATCGCACGGGGATAATCATTATTCAGTTATTTGTCCCCGCAGGTTCTGGTTCAAAACTCATTACTGAGACAGCCGATAAATTGCGGGAACTGTTTGAGTTTCAGGATGACGATCGTCTCAGTTACCAGGCTGTTTCCTCAATAGCCGTTGGCGAAAAGAATGGCTGGTTCCAGCTTAATCTTCAAATTCCATATCGCGCGCTCTAGCGCAATTAATGACATAGGAGGCTCCTGTGAGTTCAGGTGCAAAGGTTATCTCGGCATTTATCCGGGAGACGGTTGCAGGCACTACGCCAGCAAGTGGTGACTGGAGTTTATTAAAACGCACAAGCTGGGGAGTAAAACCCACCCAGAATAAAGGCGAAAATAATGAGATTGGTGGCTCCCGGATGGCTCAGGGGGCGACGCCTGGCACTGTGGATGTCGGCGGTGATGTTGGTACCAAATTTCGCTGGGGTCAACATGATGATTTTCTTGCATCCTGTTTCGGCGCGGAATGGTCAGGCGATTCTCTGACAATGGGGAATGAGCGAATAACATTTTCTCTAGCGACCTATGCGTCCGATGTCGGAATTGCCTCTGTCGTCAGAGGAGCGCAGGTTGGCTCATGGAAAATGCAGATCCCTAACGACGGCGATATTACAGCGACCGTAACCTTTGCCGGACTGGACTGGGAATCAAAGGCCGATGATACGAATTTTATCAAAGGCGAACCTGTGGATAGTGCAGGAAAGCTACGTTATTCGTTTAAGGAGGTTTCAGCAGTAAGCCTGAATGGTGTTGCCGGAGGTAACGGTTTTTGTATCGACAGTTTTGATATTCAGTTCGATAACAAACTCCAGACACAGCGTTGTATCGGGACTGGCTCGCCTTATGCAGGAGCAAATATTCCGACTACTTTTACACCGTCCGGTACGGTGACGCTTTCATGGTCTAAAGCCGCGTGGGAAATCTGGAGTAAAACACTGACTGGAGAAACAGTTCCGTTCAGCTTTACGCTTTCGAATGGAGAGGGGGCATACACTTTCAGTTTCCCGAAGGTTCAGGTGTCAGGTGAATGGCCTGATGGGGGTAATAGCGACATTATCCAGGTTCAATTGAGCATTACCGCAGCAGATGAAGCACCTACGATAACCAGAAAAAAAAATTCCCCGGCTGCCGTGATCGCAAAAGCCAGTGCTGAGGCGATTAGTTGATTTTCCGTTATTCCTCCTGTGGTACTGCCCTACAGGGGGACGCATTGAATGAGGTTATGGATGTTTATTCTTAATCAGAAAATTATCATTGGTGGAGAACGCTGGTTTACGCCAATGAAGGACTTAAAACCTGTAGACGGGTTAAAACTGTTGGTGGCAAGCAGCGATAACGATCAGTATCGCTCCCGTAATGCATTAATCCGTCGCCACATTGAGAAAATGGATGCCAGTTTGCACGTCGGAACGAAGGAGTTTGATATTTCAAAGGTTTCCGAGGTGGATTCTGTTGATGATTTACTCATTGATAATGCCGCTCGTTATCTGCTGAAAGACTGGAAAGGGGTTGGTGAACTGGTTAATGGTGTTGAGGTTGCACTGGAATATACGACAGAACGAGGGATCGCGCTGCTTAAGCAGAATCCAGAGTTGTACTGGCAGATCCTTGCAGAAGCAGCCAGCATCGCCCAGGGTAAAGAGCAGCAGAAGCAGGATACGATAAAAAAGCCATAGCTGCCCAGCGGTGGTTATCGGAGTTCGGGGGAGAAAGGGGGGAAAAGGCAAGATGGAAGCGAGAAAAACTCAGGTTGCCACCGATACCGGAACCAGAAATAGACCCGGTGCTTAAGGAGTTGTTGTACGCCTATTCGGTAATATCCCGTGCCCGACGTTATGCTGGAATGGCTGGGGTGCCTTTGCCTTTATCTCTGACAGAGATAAATGAATATTTAGCCACTCATCCGGTATTGATTGAGCGCGATGAATTTGAAGCAGTGATCTTTGCACTGGATGACCAGTATTTTCAGGAGCAGTGTGTGTAGTTGTTAATTACGTACACTCTGTTACAGAGATGTGATGGTGTCTTTAATTAAATCGATGATGCTCCTGGAGAAAAGCATTGCGTGGCCTCGTAATCGCTATATCTACTATTATGTCGCCTGAAACCCACTTCGCGGTGGGTTTTTTGTTGTCAGGAGTTTTAATAAATGGCAGAGCAAACCTCGCGTCTCGCAATAATTATTGATAGCACTGGAGCGAAAAATAATGCTGACAATCTGACCTCCTCATTAGTCAAAATGACGCAGGCTGGGGAAACTGCTGCAAATAGCGCAGGGAAAGTGACTAAGGCAACAGAAGATGAGAAGAACGCGCTCGCAAAATTAAAAGCAGCTATTGATCCAGTTGGTGCCGCAATTGATACTGTCGGTCGACGCTATTCTGAATTAAAGAAATTTTTCGATAAAGGGCTTATTGATAAAGAAGAATATGAATTTCTTGTCCGTAAACTTAATGAAACCACAGAGGAATTGAGCGGGGTTGCGCAAGCGCAGAGAGAAGCCGAGAAGGCCGGAAAACTTGCTGCCGCCCAGCAGGAAGCGCAGGCTCAGGCCTTTCAAAGAATGCTGGACAAGATCGACCCTCTGGCTGCGGCGCTAAGAAATCTTGAACAACAGCATGATGAACTTAATGCTGCGTTTGCATCCGGGAAAATAAATGGTTCTCAGTTTGAGAATTATAGCCGAAAAATACAGGAAACACGGCGAGAGCTTATCGGAGAGGCTCAGGCAGAGCGAGAAGCAGCAAAAGCGCATGATGAACAGGTTGTTGCTTTGCAACGTCTGATTGCTCAACTTGATCCTGTCGGAACTGCTTTTAATCGTCTGGTAGAACAACAGAAACAGCTCAATGAAGCAAAAGCTAAGGGGATGCTTTCTCCTGAAATGTATGAGGAGCTTTCTGGAAAACTTCGTGCTATGCGGAGTGAGCTTGAGGTTACTCAATCACAATTAAGCAAAACCGGAATGTCGGCAAAACAAACGGCTTTTGCTATGCGCATGTTGCCTGCACAAATGACGGATATTGTTGTTGGGTTGTCCACTGGTCAGTCGCCATTTATGGTGTTAATGCAGCAGGGCGGCCAGCTAAAAGATATGTTCGGTGGGATTGGCCCGGCGATCAAAGGTGTAGGTTCTTATGTGCTGGGATTAGTTAATCCTTTTACCCTGGCCGCAGCAGCCGTTGGGGTCTTAGGACTGGCTTACTATAAAGGCTCTCAGGAGCAGGACGAATTTAATAAATCTCTTATTCTTACCGGAAATCAGTTGGGGACAACCAGCGGGCAATTGGGCGATATAGCTCAACGTGCCGGGAATGCGGCTGATTCGACAACTGGTGCTGCGGCGGCAGTATTAAATCAGCTTGTGCGTTCGGGAAAGGTAGCGAGCAGTTCGCTGGAGCAAGTGACGACAGCGATAGTAAAAACGAGCGAAGTAACAGGAATATCAACCGAACAACTGGTTAATGACTTCAATGAAATTGCAAAGGATCCTGTCAGTGCCATATCAAAACTTAATGATCAGTACCATTTTCTGACACTTGCGACTTATAACCAGATTAAGGCGCTACAGGATGAAGGGAACCAGCAGGAGGCCGCCCGCATTGCGACAGAAGAATACTCATCCTCAATGATCCAGCGCACCAACCAGATTAAAGAAAATCTTGGTTATCTTGAGACTGCATGGAAAGCTGTCGCAGACTCCGCAAAATGGGCATGGGATTCCATGCTGGATATTGGCCGTGAGACCTCCCTTGATCAAAAAATCTCAGATGTTCTCCGTCAAATTGATGAAATAGAAAAAAATACCCGACCCGGAGTTTTCGGGTTAGGTGGCATTGGAGATGGCGGAGCTCAAAATAAAAGGCTGGCACGATTAAAGCAGCAATTGGGCGTACTTCAAGCAGAAAAAATTGCTCAGGACGTACTAAATTCATCAATAAACGATTACAACAAGCGACAACAGGAAGGAATTGAACTCAGACAGAGAGCAGATGCCTTTTCAAAACAATATCAGACCCGGGAGCAGCAGAGAGCTAGTGAACTTGCAAAACTGGAAAAGCTAAAGAATCAGTATTCAAAGGAAGAATATAATAATCTTATCGCTCAAATAAATGAGCGTTATAAAGATCCAAAGCAACCAAAGGCGAAAGGTTATTCTGATGATGCAGCCCAACGAATGATTGATCATCTGAATCAACAGAATGCGTTACTAAGTTCACAAGCTGAGTTGACCGTTAAATTAAGTTCCTCTGAACAGGAACTGGTTAAGTGGCGTCAGCGGATTGCCGACCTAGAGTCACGACCATCAACGAAATTAACCCAGGATCAGAAATCGCTTCTCTTACACCGGGAAGAAATAACCGCGTTGATGGAGAAAAATGTTGCGATTGAAAAAAATAACAGGCTAATCAAGGAATCCGCCGAAATAACAGCATGGCGTGATTCATTGCAGGCTTCGATTGATAATCGTCAGCAGGGGTATGATATTCAGATTGCTGGTTATGGGGTTGGCGATAAAAATCAGCAACGCCAGCAGGAATTACTGCGGATTGAACATGGATATAACAATCAGCGTCTGCAACTTGAACGTGACTATGCAGATAAATCCCGTGGAATGTCAGATCATGTTTTTCAAGAGAAAATGCAGGCTCTGAATGATGCTCTGGAACGGGAAAAAGAAATTGTCAGACAGAAAAACGAGCAGCTCGATATTCAGGCAGGAGACTGGGTTAGTGGTGCCTCCCAGGGATTCAATAACTGGCTGGATGACACTAAGGATATCAGTGAGCAGATAAAATCAACCACGACTCAGATGTTTGATGGGATGACCGATGCGCTGGGTGATTTTGTCACGACAGGCAAGGCAAATTTTCGTTCTTTCGCTACTTCCGTGATTTCGGATCTTAGTCGAATAGCATTAAAGGCTTCAATTACTGGGATTTTCGACAGCATTAGTAACAGTTCTTCTGGGGGGATTTTAGGAACTATCGGGAGTGCTATTAGTAAATTTATTCCGAATGCAAAGGGCGGTGTTTATGAGTCTCCGTCATTGAGCACGTATTCGAACGGTATTTATGATTCCCCGCAATTTTTTGCTTTTGCAAAAGGGGCTGGTGTTTTTGGTGAGGCTGGACCGGAAGCTATTATGCCATTAACACGAACTTCCGATGGTTCTCTTGGTGTCAGAGCTATTAATAGTAAAAGTGGTAATGGAGGCGGAGATATTACCTATGCCCCTGTATACCAAATCACTATTCAAAATGACGGCCAGAATGGAGAGATTGGCCCTCAGGCAATAAAAGCACTTATGGGGATGGTTGATCAGCGGGTGCAGGGCAATCTGTTAAATATGCGACGTGATGGGGGAATGTTAAGTGGCTAATACGGAAGAATTTCACTGGTTACCAGAGGATGGAATGAAAACAGAAAATAAACCATCGATAAAAACTGTAAGATTTGGTGATGGTTATGAGCAACGAAGTCCAAATGGACTTAATCATTCTCTGCGCGTTTTCACCTGTGATTTCAAAGTTGAGGCGAATGAACGTGATTCATTTGAAAAATTTTTAGCCCGGCATGAAGGCTATAAATCTTTTTTTGGCGCCCGCCGGGTATTAACAGAAAAATCAGAGTGGTGTGTCGAACGTGGTCAGCGACAGAACATATCACCTATACCGATTTTTCGTGTCAGTTTGACGAAGTGGTGATCTGATGCAGGACATACGACAGGAAACACTGAATGAATGCATCTGTGTGGAGCAGACGGCCAGCGTGGTGCTCTGGGAAATTGATCTGACAGAGGTCGGTGGGGAGCGTTACTTTTTCTGCAATGAGCAGAATGAAAAAGGTGAACCGGTTACCTGGCAGGGGCGAAAGTATCAGGCGTACCCCATTCAGGGAAGCGGCTTTGAGATGAACGGTAAGGGCAGCAGCGCACGTCCCACACTTAAGGTATCTAACCTGTATGGCATGGTCACCGGGATGGCCGAAGACCTGCAGAGTCTGGTCGGCGGAACGGTGGTCAGGCGTAAGGTTTATGCCCGTTTTCTGGATGCGGTGAACTTCATCAACGGAAACAGCGACGCCGATCCGGAGCAGGAGGTGATTAGCCGCTGGCGCATCGAGCAGTGCAGCGAACTGAGCGCGGTCAGTGCCTCCTTTGTACTGTCCACGCCGACTGAAACGGATGGTGCCGTTTTTCCGGGGCGCATCATGCTGGCTAATACCTGCACCTGGACCTATCGCGGTGATGAGTGCGGTTATCACGGTCCGGCGGTCGCGGATGAATATGACCAGCCGACGTCCGATATCACGAAGGATAAATGCAGCAAATGCCTGAGTGGCTGTAAGTTTCGCAATAATGTCGGCAACTTTGGCGGCTTCCTTTCCATTAACAAACTTTCGCAGTAAATCCCATGACAGAGACAGAATCAGCGATTCTGGCGCACGCCCGACGATGTGCGCCAGCGGAGTCGTGCGGCTTCGTAGTGAGAACGCCGGAGGGGGAAAGATATTTTCCCTGCGTGAATATCTCCGGTGAGCCGGAGGAGTATTTCCGGATGTCGCCGGAGGACTGGTTGCGTGCACAAATGCAGGGTGAGATTGTGGCGCTGGTCCACAGTCATCCCGGTGGTCTGCCCTGGCTGAGTGAGACTGACCGGCGGCTGCAGGTGCAGAGTGATTTGCCGTGGTGGCTGGTCTGCCGGGGGGCGATTCACAAGTTCCGCTGTGTGCC
>Ga0129316_1000586_pt1 | contig 19138 bp, 17 predicted proteins | sample Cm1ome_2_FD_94429 | JGI IMG/M metagenome (GOLD analysis project Ga0129316, IMG submission 94429) | Eastern black-and-white colobus group fecal microbial communities from Wisconsin, USA - Cm1022B metagenome | ecosystem: Host-associated > Mammals > Digestive system > Large intestine > Fecal...
CCGGCACCCAGGTAGCGGGACACCAGAGCCGTGCCGCCGGTGCCGATCATGAAGCCCATACCGCCCAGAATCATCAGAAAGGGCCAGATAAGGTTCAGAGCCGCAAAGGCGGTCTTTCCGGCGGAATTGGAAATGAAAAAGCCGTCTACCACGCTGTAGATGGAAGTAAAGACCATCATGGCGATGGAGGGCAAAGTGAATCGGAACAGCTTTCCGTAGGTGAAGTGGTCCGACAATTGGATTTTCTGTTTCATTTGAGTTCCTTCCTCCCCGCCCGCAGCAGCTTTACGCCATGACGGTGCAGACATGGGGAAACGTCTGCCGGGGAATAGTATTAGAGCGGAGAGTGCCCTATCAGCCCGACCACATCCGTCAGGGAATCGCACAGGGCGTGGATGCGGTGCAGGTCTTCCTCGTCCGGCTGGTCCTGATCCGGGACCATGATGGTCATGCAGCCGGCGCTGCTGGCGGAGAGAAGGCCGGCCTTGGAATCCTCCATGGCGATGCAGCGGCAGGGGTGAACGCCCAGAACCTCGGCGCCCTTCAGATAGATATCCGGGGCGGGCTTGCCGTTTTGGACGTCGTAGGTGGTGACGATGGCGTCGAAACGGTCGAAGAGCCCTATGGGATCCAGATACTTTTTTACCCGCTCCCGGGGAGAGGCGGTGCAGATGGCCGTTGGGATGCCCGCACTTTTCAGAGCATCCAGCAGCGTATGGATGCCCGGCTTTGGCGGGATGCTGTCGCTGCCCACAAAGGCGTCCATCAGCTCTGTGCGCTTATTGCGTATCTGAATATAGTCAACACCCGGGCCGAAGTAGCCCTCCAGCTGCCTGGCGGCGGCTTCCCGGTTCAAACCCCGCAGGCCGATGGCCTGGGTATAGCTCATGTCATAGCCAAAAGCCGCGGCAGCCTCTCGCCAGAAGCGGGTGTAGAGCCCTTCGGAGTCCAGAATGACGCCGTCCATGTCGAACAGCGCGCCCTGCACGGACGCAATGGGTTTGAAGATTTGGTATGCCATGGCAATGCTCCCTTTCATTTTTTCTTCCCTTCCTATTATGCACGAAAATGGACAGAATTTCCAGTGGGTGATCCTGCTTTTTCTGTTCGGATTCAAATTAAACACTTCTTAATGTTTCTCCCCCTTTCTTATTAAGGAAGGGGATGTTATAATACTCTCGGATGGAAAATAAATGGAGGAATGGTATATGTATCGTATTTTGATTTGCGACGATCAGAAGGATATTGTGAATGCGCTGAGAATCTACCTGACCCCGGAGGGGTACGACCTGTACGAGGCATACAACGGCCAGCAGGCGGTGGAGCTGTGCAAAGAAAAGCAGATGGATCTGATCCTGCTGGACGTGATGATGCCTGTTATGGACGGTGTCACCGCCACGGCGAAGATCCGGGAATTCTCCAATGCGCCCATTATCCTGCTGACGGCAAAGTCCGAAACGGAGGACAAGGTGCTGGGTTTGAACGTGGGTGCCGATGACTATATTACGAAGCCCTTTGTGCCGGTGGAGGTGCTGGCCCGGATCCGCTCCCAGCTGCGGCGATATTCCCGGATGGACAACCGCACGGAGGACAAGGAAGTGCTGACCCTCGGCGGCATCTCTCTGGACGACCGGACCAAGTCTGTCACCGTGGAGGGAGAGCCCGTCAATCTGACGCCGACGGAGTACTCCATTCTGCACCTGCTCATGACGAACCCCGGCAAGGTCTACTCCACCAAGGCCCTCTATGAGGCCGTCTGGCAGGAGGCTGCCCTGGGCAGCGAGGGCAGCGTTGCCGTGCATATCCGCCATTTGCGGGAAAAAATCGAGATCAACCCTTCCGAGCCCCGGTACTTAAAAGTCATGTGGGGCCAGGGCTATAAACTGGAAGGGGAGAAAAAATGAAAAACCATGTGATTTTCAAGTTTCTGGCCGTTGCTCTGTGCGCTCTGTGCCTTATGGGCGCCATTGTCTCCGGCGGGAGCCTGATTATGCTGGCGTCTCTGGAACTGGAGGACGGCCAGTCCCCCCGGGACAAGCAGCGGGAATCTCTGGAGCAGGACCTGCAATGGGACGCCCGGAGTTATGTGGCCCGCTACGTCACCCGGGAAAAAGGCGCGGCGGACGAGACCTTTCTGGCGAAGCGCTATTCCAGCCTGAATTACGATTACCAGATCCGGAACAGCAGGGGAAAGGTCGTAGACGAAAACTTCACCCTGACCGGCGGATTTACGGAATTCACCTGTACGGTCCATGCCGGGACGGTTTCCTATGACGCCGCGGTGAGCGGCCCCGTTTACGCAAAGTGGCCGGATTGGGAGCAGACCCGGGAGGCTATGGCGGAGGAATACCGCACAGAGCATCCGGACGCGGAGTTCGCCACCATCGGTTTCAGCGTGCCCAATACCAATGGGGTAAACTACTATATTGTGGAAGAGCGCCCCATAACTGAGGACTATACGGTGGTGTCCCATATCGATACCACCGGCCTTGGCAGCACCCAGGAGCTGCGGCTCTGGGCCTTGTCGGATATGATCTGGCAGCATGAGCCCGTGTTCATCGGGGCACTGGGTGTCAGCCTGGTGCTGTTTGCGGCGCTGGCCGTGTATCTGTGCATGGCAGCAGGCCGGAAGCCCGGCTCGGAGGAGGTTCGCCCCGGCGGACTGAACTGCATCCCCCTGGACCTGTACTGCGGCATTGTGATCGCCGCAGCCTATGGCTATCTGTACTGTGCCGTAAGCGGACTGGGCTACTTTATCACCCAGAGTCTGCTGACGTTTTTCAGCATTTACGGCTACGGCCTCTATGCCTGGTGTCTGCTGTTTGTGGGCTTCTGCTTTGCCTGCGCGGCTCAACTCAAAACCTCTGGATTCTACTGGTGGCGTCACAGCGTTGCGGGTCTGTGCTGGCATTTCGGCTGGAAGTGCCTGGGCTGGGCCTACCGTATCCTGTGGCAGGCGGCCCTGCCGGTTCTGGGCTGGGTATGGAAGATTGCAAAGAGCGTCTGGGGGCTGGCGCACAGGGCCTGCCGATGGTTCGCGAACGGGCTGAAGCGGATGTATGGGATGCTGCCCCTGACCTGGCAGTGGCTGCTGGGAGGCCTCATCGTTGGCGGCTGCACATTCCCCGGACTGGTGACGGACAGCAGTTTTCTCCTGCTGATGAGTTTTGCCGCGGCAATCGTTGTTGTAATCTATGGAGCCAATGTATTTGGAACGCTGCTGGAAGCCGCCAAGCGGATGCGGAGCGGCGATCTGGATGTCAAGGTGGACGATAAGCTCATGGTGGGCAGCTTTAAGGATATGGCAGGGGAACTGAACGGGCTGTCCGATGTGGTTATTGTGGCCGCCCAGAAGCAGATGCGCTCCGAGCGGATGCGGACCGAGTTGATCACCAACGTCAGCCATGACATCAAGACCCCCTTGACCTCCATTATCAACTATGTGGACCTTCTGCAAAAGCCACACTCCGAGGAAGACGCCAAAACCTATCTGGAGGTGCTCTCCCGGCAGTCGAACCGCATGAAGCGGCTCATTGACGATCTCATTGAGTTGAGTAAGGCATCCACCGGCAATATCACGGTGGACCTCACGACCATGGACGCGGTGGAGACCGTGAATCAGGCTCTGGGTGAATTCACGGACAAGCTGGAAGCTGCCCACCTGATGCCCGTATTCCGGGCGCCCAAGGAGCCGCTGTACATCCACGCCGACGGCAGGTTGGCCTGGCGTGCCATGAGCAATCTGCTGAGCAACGCCGCCAAGTACGCCATGCCGGACACAAGGCTCTATGTGGATATGGTAGCGGTGGACGGAAAGGTTTGTATCTCCTTTAAGAACATCTCCCGGGAGCCTCTGAACGTCAGCGCAGACGAGCTGATGGAGCGTTTCGTCCGGGGCGAGGCCTCCCGAAACCAGGAGGGCAGCGGACTGGGCCTGAACATCGCCCAGAGTATGATGGAGCTGCAGCACGGTGCCCTGGAACTGCTGGTGGACGGGGACCTCTTCAAAGCAACCCTGATTTTCCCACAGGAGGAAGGACAGACGGAATAAAATACCGGCGGGGCAGCAAATACGCCGCCGGGAATCTGTTCCCCGGAATGCGGAGCAAAGATAAGTCGGGGCCGCGGATTCGGAAACCTGTTCTGAGCGGGCTTGATTTGCCGGAATTCTCTCTTGCTTTTTTCGGCATAATTGGCTATACTATAGGCATCAAAGTGCGGCCGGGACCGCTCCTCCTGGGGCGTGGTCGGCGGCGTTATCCATGAAACGGAGGAATATTTTCATGAAAACCCTGAATGCAATTGCGAAGGTTCTGGCTGTGCTGGCGGCTGTGGCCGGTGCGGTTTATCTCATTGCGGCCTATGGTGATAAGATTGTTGCCTGGGCAAAGCGTGTTATTGGCTGCTGCCCCTGGGACGAGGGCATGGAGGAAGAGTCCGCCGAAGAGCCTGCCGCTCCCGAGACCCCCGCTGAGGAGCCTGTTGCCGCCGAAGAGCCTGCTGAGGAGCCTGCCGCTCCTGAGACTCCCGTGGAGTCCGATGAGCCCGTCGCCGATGAGGGCGATTTCGAGGGCTGAGAGACCATTGGTAAATCAAGGGCCTCTCGCAAAATAAACTTCTGTGTCGGGGCGGCTGTCAGCCGCCCCGACAGGCTTTTCATTTTGTGGCGGTCCCAGCTTTATGACAGACGGAAACGCACCTGATCCGGGAAAAGGATCAGGTGCGTTTCGCAAATTTTGGGGGCGTGTACATCTTTCCCCCACGGTTGATGGGCTGTGGAATTGCGAATTATTTACAGTTCCCAGGCCATTTGGGCCGCGCCCCAGAGGGCATCGTGGGCGGGATAGATCACGGGACCGAGAGGGGAGAGCCTTGCTTCCACACGGCGGCGGTAGGCGTTGTCTTCACTGAGTAGTCCGCCAAGCAGGGCAATGGGGCAGCCTTGCAAATTCAGCCGCCGCTGTACCGCGGCAGCCAGTGCGTGCAGTTCCTCGGCACCCAGCTCCAGAATTTTGCAAGCCCTTTGGTTTCCGCTTTCTGCCAGCTCCAGTGCGATGGCGGAAAACCGGGCAATGGCTGCCTTATCCGTGGCGCACTTATAGACGAAGGACACAATGGCCCCCGCTTCGGCGGAACCCAACTTTTCCAGAACGGCATCCAGAATGGCGTGGTCCTCGCTGCGGCCGTCCAGGGCCTGAACTGCCGCGGAGAAAACATCCCGGCCGAGCGCGTAGCCGCTGCCGCCGTCGTCAATCAAATGCCCGTAGCCTCCGCTGCGGGCGGTTTCCCCCGCGGCGTTTTTACCGAAACAAATGGAACCTGTACCGGCAATTACCGCCATGCCGGGGCCGTCCATGGCCCCCCGCAGGGCGATCTCCTGGTCACCGCAGAGCTTCCATCTGCCGGCGAAGCCTGCCGCATTCAATTCCGCTTCCAGAATTCTTCCAACCTCCGGGTTGGAGATGCCCGCGCCGCCTACGCAGAGACTGGCACAGTCCGCCATTTTTCCACAGGCTGTGAACACCTCCCGCAGCCGTACACGAAAGGCGTCCTCTCCGATGGCATTCAGGTTAAAGGGGCCGAATTCCTGCCGACGCAGAAGGGTATTGTCCGCGGTGCGGAGTTCCAGACGGGTGTGTGTTCCGCCGCCGTCGATTCCAGCAATGAACATTTCCGGCACCTCACAGCTTCACGGGGCAGGTTCCCTGCGCCTTGCCACCCAGGAGAATCTCCGCCAGGGCGGCAATCGAGGGCTCCGCGTAATCGTAGACTGCCAGCTTCCAAAGACCTTCCGGCAGGGCGGAAAGATCATAAGGGTTGCGCAGGGCGGCAGCGGCCATGGGCTTGCCAAGAGCGGACAGCGCGCGGGCCAAAGCCAACTGCCCCCGGAACAGATGGGCATTGCAGGTGGTGAATACAATGCTTTCACAGCCCTGGGCCGCCGTAAGCGCGGCCTGAATGTCCGCTTCCGTGGGATCCTTTGGGGTGACCAGGCATTTTGCGCCGAAGCGCTGGCCCAGATAACCCGGGGCGGTGGATGCGGCGCCGGTTTCGTTGCCAACACCGGAGGCCCGGTAGTCGGCACAGCCGCAGAAAAATGTTCTTTCGTTTACAGGGAAAGGCGTGCCGGAGAGCGCTGTAACGGCTTTTCGGCTCAGGGCCTCCGATGCCGCACGGTCCTCCGGGCGGTTGCACAGCGCGGGTGTGATTTCCCGGAAAAGCTGCTGCTTATAGCGCAGAATCCGCTCCACGGACAGCCGGATCTCCGTCAGGTCCAGTTTCCCCTGCTCGCCAGCCTCCAAAAGCGCATTGGCTGCGGCCTCTTCCAACGCAAAGGTGCTGGAAATTTCCGCCAGATCCACACCCGCCTGAATAGAGGCCACAACGCCGTTGGCGGTGCCGAAATGACTCTGAATGGCCAGCATTTCCATGCAGTCTGTCAGGATAAGCCCCTGAAAGCCCAGCTTTTCCCGCAGAAGTCCTGTGACCATCCGCCGGGACATGGTGCAGGGCAGACCCTTCGGCTCCAGCTTCGGGAAAAGCACATGACTCATCATGACGGCGGGAACCCCGGCCTCAATGGCCCGCCGGAAGGGAACCAGCTCCAGAGCCTCCAATTCTTCTTCGGTTTTGTCCACCCGGGGCAGTCCTAAATGACTGTCTACCGCCGTATCGCCGTGACCGGGAAAGTGCTTGGCGCAGCACAGCACACCGCTGTGGGCATAGGGGGCCAGAGAAGCGCAGCCGAAGGCGGCAACGGCATCAGGATCATCCCCGAAGCTGCGCACACCGATAACCGGATTGCTTGCGTTGGAATTCACGTCCAATACCGGGGCCATGTTGAAATTTGCCCCCAGTCCCTTCAGCTGCCGGATGGTGATCTGGGATGCCAGACGGGCGTTTTCGGGGTCCCCCGTGGCGGCCAGTGCCATGGCGCCGGGGACGTTGACGGCATCCTGCGGCAGACGGCTGACCATGCCGCCCTCCTGGTCAATGATGATAAAGGGGGGATAGCCGGTTTCTTCCAGAATGAACTCCCGGATTCCTGTGCAAAGCTGCCGCAGCTGTGCGGCGGATTCCACGTTGCGCAGGAAGAGAATCACATTGCCGATTTTGTATTCCCGAATCAGGGCTTTGAATTCAGGGGACAGGGTGGTTCCGTGGAAACCGAAAACCAGCTTTTGTCCCAGCATTTCTTTCAGAGTCATTTTTCTTACTCCTTTGGGTAACGTTCGTAGGGTGCTTTTCGCAGACGGAATGCCGCGCTTTCCCGGGCGTACCGGTGGATCAGAGCATCGGCATCCCAGTCCTTCTTTTCAAAATCCCGGTGGCCTGCCAGCAGGGACAGGAAAATCTTTCCGTCCTCCCGTACCGGGGGCAGGAACGCAAAGTCGTTGGGGTACATTTTTCGCAGCAGATCCAGAAGCCGCACGCCCATGGCGACAGGCTCCAGAGCCGTTTCATCCATAATGTGCAGCTGAATGCCGCCGCAGAGAACACCTGCGTGCTTGGATGCGGCAGGGGTGAAGTAAACCGGTGTGGTTTCCACGCCGGGGCAGTCCAGAGCGTTGAAGGCTTTGCAGAATTCCTCCGCCCGGATGAAAGGGGCGCCAATGATGCCGAAGGGGTCCCCGGTGCCGCGGCCTTCGGAACAATTTGTGCCCTCAATCAGGCAGGTGCCGGGGTACAGCAGGGCGGTTTCGTATCGGGGAATGCCCATGCTCGGCATGACCCAGCAATGGCCCCAGTCCCGGAAGGTCATATTCCGGGTAAGACCGGCGCAGGGGACGATGTGCAGGTCGCAGCCGCAGCGCAGCTCCTCGTTCATCATGACCGCCAGCTCGCCGCAGGTCAGGCCGTAGCACACAGGCATTTCGTAGCCGCCTACAAAGCTGATGGTCTCCTGCCGCATCAGGCCGCCCTCTACCCGGTCTCCCAAGGGGTTTGGCCGATCCAGAACCACCAGACGCTTTCCGGCGGCCGCGCAGTCCTCAACGCAGTAGCGCAGGGTGGTCAGGAAGGTGTAGTACCGGCATCCTACGTCCGCCATGTCATAGACCAGAGTGTCGAAAAGCGCAAGGGTCTCCTGAGACAGCCGCTTGGAATCTCTGGTGTACAGACTGCGGACAGGCAGACGGCTTTCCTCGTCAATTTCGTCCGCAAACAGAGCACCGGCGGCTTTATCGCCCCGGACGCCGTGCTCCGGGGCCAGCAGCAGCCTCAGATCGCAGCATTGCTTCAAAACATCAAAGGTGGGTTCGTTCCCGCTGGTGCGCCCGGAAGGGCCGGTCAGCAGAGCCACGCGCCCCGCAAAAAGCTCCTGAAATTCCGCGACGCGGTCGGCGCCGAATAAAACCATGGTTTTTACCTCCTTGACAATCGGCGTTTTGCCGGATAAACTGAAATACAAACACACCATTTCCTTTTGAAGGAGGAAACGATATGGATCATCCATTTTCTACCCTGTGGGCAAAGCCCTCCCGCCTTGTAGTGGGCCTTATGAGCGGCACCTCTGCCGATGGGGTGGACGCCGCTCTGACCCGGATCACGGGCTGCGGTCTGGAAACCAGGGTGGAGCAGCTGGGCTTTTACTTCCAGCCCTTTGACGAGGCCACCCGGCAGAGAATTCTGGCCGTCTGCGGCGGCGATTTCGGCGGCAGCCGGGAGATTTGCCTGTTAGGGACCCATCTGGGAAAGCTCTATGCCCAGGCGGTCCGGGAGCTTCTGCGGGAAACCGGAATCGGGAAAATTGATCTGATCGGCTGCCACGGACAGACGGTTTACCATATTCCCGAGGATACGCCCTACTTAGGCCGTACTGTCCGGGGTACGCTGCAGATCGGCGACCCTTCCTATTTGGCCGAGGAATTTGGCTGCCCGGTGGTCAGCGATTTTCGCATCCGGGATATGGCCGCCGGGGGTCTGGGCGCACCGCTGGTACCCTACACGGAGTTCCTGCTGTACCGCAGTGAAACCGAGGACGTGGCGCTGCAGAATATCGGCGGAATCGGCAATGTAACGCTGCTGAGCGCCGGGTGTACTCTGGAGGACGTCACCGCCTTTGACACCGGCCCGGGCAACATGGTCATGGATGCCCTGGTGTCCAGAATTACCGATGGAAGGCTTGGCTATGACGACGGCGGCAGACTGGCGGCCTCCGGGAAAGTGATCCCGGAGCTGCTTGCCTATATGCTGGAGGATCCATATCTTGCAAAAAGACCTCCCAAGACCACGGGGCGGGAGTACTACGGCAAGGCGTATGTGGATGCGCTTCTGGCCTTTGGAGAGTATCCTCTTACGGATATTCTGGCAACGGCTACCCGTTTTACGGCGGAATCCATCGCCGTAGGGCTGCGGCGGTTCGCGCCCCGGATGCCTGCCCGGCTGGTGGTGGGCGGCGGCGGAAGCCGGAATCCCACTCTGCTGCGTTTTCTGCGGGAGGCTTTGCCGGAGTGTCGGGTGCAGACTCAGGAGGACCTGGGCTATGACAGCGATGCCAAGGAAGCCGTGGCCTTTGCGCTGCTGGCCAACGAGACCCTCTTCGGCGTCTGCAACAACGCCCCTTCCGCCACCGGCGCAAAGCACGGGGTGGTCATGGGGAGAATAAACTTGTAGAGCTCCAAGGCTTCCCCTGGGGGAAGCTGGCTCGGCGGAACGCCGAGACTGATGAGGGGCGGTACGTACCAGGACGCAGAGAAAGCTCTTGTCTCTCTCCCTGCCTCCCTCGGGGGGAGAATGCGCGCAGGGCGGGGAGAGCCCTCTCAGTCAGCCTGCGGCTGACAGCTCCCCCAAAGGGGGAGCCGGGGTTGCATATCTCGTGCGATTGCGCTGCGTTCCGTTTGCTTTGCTGTGCGACGCACTGCACCGTGGGGAAGACCCTTTTACTTTTCCAGCACCTTCGCGATCCGGCCGCCTGCTTCTTCCAGTAGGCGGTTTGCTGTTTCCGCATCCACATCCCGCAAAATCATGACAATGGCGACTTTTGGGTGATAGCCGCACTGCTTCAGGGCAGCTGCGGCCTCTTCCTCCGTGCATTCCGCGGCGCTGCACACGATGGTTACGCAGCGGCGGATCAGCTTTTCGTTGGAGGGCTTTACGTCTACCATCAGATTGCCGTAGACCTTGCCCAGCTTGATCATCGCGCCGGTGGATAGCATATTCAGCACCATTTTCTGAGCGGTGCCGGATTTCATGCGGGTAGAGCCGGTGACAACTTCGGGGCCGGGGGCGGGGGCAATGCCGATGTCAGCATAGCGGTCCAGTTCGCTGCCGGGGCAGCAGGTCACGGCAATGGTGGGGGCACCAAGCTGCCTGGCGTATTCCATGCAGCCCATGACATAGGGCGTCCGGCCGCTGGCGGCGATGCCTACCAGCACATCCTTTTCGGAAAAATGAATGCCCCGCATATCGGTTACGCCCAGTTCCCTGCTGTCCTCGGCCCCTTCTACGGCCTTAAAAATGGCTCCATAGCCCCCTGCCATAAGGGCCTGGACGGTTTCCGGGTCCGTTGAATAGGTGGGGGGACACTCTACGGCGTCCAGAATGCCCAGCCGTCCCGAGGTGCCCGCGCCGCAGTAGATCAGGCGGCCGCCCGCACTCAGATGCACGGCGATCACGTCCACCGCCTGGGCGATTTTGTCCGTTACCATGGCTACGGCGTCGGCCACCCGGTGGTCCTCCCGGTTGATGAGCTTCACCATGTCCAGGGTGGACAGGGTATCAATGTTCATGGTGTTGGGGTTCCTCTGCTCTGTGGCGATTTTTTGCAATTCTACCATATCAGATATCCTCCATTGTCTGCACCAGCCGGTACTGTTCTTCAGGGATCATGAAGCATTCGCAGTAGCCCTTGCGGCCCTGGATGCCCCGCAGTCGCTTCAGGTGGGCATAGTATTCCTTATAGGGAAAACTGGTGGAATGTACCGCGAACCAGTGGTGATCGATGGCTTTCTCCCAGAGAGGGTAGCCATCGCTGACGTCCAGATAGACATAGGGCTCAAATCCGGGGGCGTCCTCCCAGTTTTCGGCGAAATAGAGCTTTTTGGCAAAATGTTTTGGCAGCTCCCGCTGGAAGCCCTCAATGGCGGCATAGAACCAGGCGTCTGCCACAATGCGGTGGCATGCGGCGTGATCCTTGTGCATGCTGTTGGCATGGTGGGTGACGATGATGTCCGGCTTCACCTGCCGGATGACATCGCAGACGGCGAAGCGGATTTCGTCGTTGTCCGGGACCAGACCATCCTCATAGGGCAGGACAATGGCCTCTCCGCCCAGGTCCTTTGCGAATGCCTCCGCCTGGGCGATTTTGTCCCGGCGGTAAGCGGCGATGTCCGCCCCGGCAGGCGCACCTTTTTCACCAGCGGTCAGGGCCAGAGTTACGGCTTTGCCGCCGTGGACGGCGCAAGTGGCAAGCAGGGCACCGGCGGTGAGCTCGGCGTCGCCTACATGGGCGCCAATGGCAAGGACAGTGTGTGTTTTCATTTCTTTACAGCTCCTTCAGCATGACGCCAAAGGTCCGAACAATCCGGAACCCCGCACCGAGATAGATGAACCGGGCGTGATTGTCCTTCCCGGTGAACAGTGACATATATTGGGAGCCAACCTCTTTTTCCCGCTGCAATAGCCTGTAAAAGAGCAGCGTTCCCAGACCGTGGCCCTCATAGGCCGGCGCAACACCCAGTCCGGCAAAATAGCCCCGGCCCGTTGCCTCGGGATAGACCGGGCCTGTAAATCCGGCGCAGGTATTGTCCTTCAGGCCTACCAGCAAATCCATGCCGTTTTCCCCCGCGGCGGGGATTTCCGCGGACCACATGGCGTTTCCCAGAGCGCCGACCATTTCCTTCAGGCCAATGTGTTTCATGGGGTCATAGCGGGCGACAGTATACCCTTGCCGGGCCATTTTCCGGGCCTTCTCCATGACCCAGGCAGGTGTTTCGTAGTCCTTCAAGTCCAGATACATGGCACATTCCCGGGTGTTCTCCTGATAGCCAAGGGCCAGCATTCGTTCGTGCAGAGGAATATCCAGGGCAATGCCCGGGGCGTTGTTGTGCTGATGCCCCGGGGTGCCGGGGAGAATCCAGGGCAGACGGATGGGATTGAAGAAGGTCACGGCGCTGTAATGCCGTCCGGCCTTCCGGAAGGCATCTTCCAAAGCGGCAAGCAGCAGGGCGGTGTTTTCCGCGGTATCGGCTTCAGAGGACAGAATCACGCAGCTGACATAGCCCCGCACATCCCCTTTGGGAATATGGTCTCCCGTGCAGCCGTTGGCAAAGCCCAGAACCTTCCCCTGTACCTCCAGAACAAAGGTGTATTCCATGGAAAAATCGGGATGCCGGGTAAGCAGCCCACGGAAATGTTCCAGATCCAGTGGGGCGAAACCCAGAGCGGTTCCGAAAGTATTCCAGAGATCCAGCAGCGCGGCTTCGTCTGCGGGTGTATAGTTTCGGATCATTGTTTTTCTCCTTATGGATATGGCCCCCACAATGTGGGGGCCGTTTTGGGAAAATCAGCCCTTGACGGCGCCGATGGTGACGCCTTCCATGAAGTATTTCTGCAGCGCAAAGAACATAACGAACATAGGCAGGGCAGAAATGGTCGCACCGGCCATCATGGGGGCAAACAGGGTCTCATTGGCGAACTTGAACTGCTTCAGGCCAACCTGAATGGTGTACATGGCGGGGTCGTTGGTCACCAGGAAGGGCCAGAAGAAGTCATTCCAACTGGACATAAAGGTGTTGATGGCCATTACAGCCAGAACGGTTTTGGAAAGGGGCAGGATGATCTTGATAAAGATCTGGAATTGGTTGCAGCCCTCAATTTTGGCACTCTCGATCAGCGGCGTGGGCAGGCCGGAGAAAAACTGCTTGCACAGGAAGATGTTGTAGGCTGTGCACAGGCTGGGCAGGATCATGGCGGCGTAGGTGTTGGTCATGGAGAACTTCTGCACCATCAGGATGTACAGAGGAACCTGGGTCACCTGATAGGGAATCATCATGGCAACCAGAATCAGGCCGAACAGGAAGGAACTGCCCTTGAAGCGGATCTTGGCAAAGGCGTAGCCCGCCATGGAGGCGAAAATCACGTTGCCGATGACCGCGCCGGAGGCCACGATGAAGCTGTTCAGGATCCAGCGCAGGGAATAGTCGCTGAAATGGAAGAAGGCATCAAAGGATTCCAGAGTCAGACGGGAGGGGAGAATGGTGCGCATATTGCCCGCGGTGGATACATTGGGGCCGAAAGCGGACAGGATCATATAGCAGATGGGGAACAGGGTCGCGGCAGCCAGAATAATCAGAATGATGGCAATAATCGTATTGCGCAGATAGAGCACCTTGCGGTTGTGCAGATGCTGGGAGTATAAGCCGGTAGTAGCCATGGCGTTCCCTCCTTAGTATTCCACGTCCACGCCCATGAGCCGGAACTGGAACAGGGACATGATGGCGATGGCAATGGCCAGCAGAATGGCCTGGGCGCAGGCGAGGCCGTACTTGCCGTAGACAAAGGCGTTGTTATAGATCAGCAGTCCGATCATGGTGGTGGAGTTGTCCGGGCCGCCGCCGGTCATCATGTAGGCGTTCATAAACACCTGGAAGGAGCCGATGACGCCGGTGACCAGCAGAAACAGGGTGGTCGGCTTTACCAGAGGCCAGACAATGTAGCGTACCTTCTGGAAGAAGGTGGCGCCGTCCAGCTCGGCGGCCTCAAAATAGCTGTTGTCAATGCCGAGAAGCGCGGCAATATAAGTGATGATCCGAACACCGTGGCTGGAAAGCAGGGCCATGATAATCAGGGAGAGCATGGAGGTTTTTGTGGAGGACAGCCAGTTCTGGGCAGGAATGCCGAAAAAGCCCAGAAGCCGGTTGAAGATGCCGTCCGGAGAGGAATCGTACAGCCACAGCCAGACCACGGACAGGGCCACGCCGGAGGCAATGCCGGGCAGATAGTACATGGCCTTAAAAACGGACTGGGTCTTCTTCTTAAAGGGCATGATCATCACCGCAATGGAGAAAGAAAGCAGCAGCGACAGCGGCACGACGATCACGGTATAGATAAGAGTATTCAGCGCAGCCTTGTAGAACAGGTTGAACTTGGAATACTTCAGAGTGTCTGCGTAATTTTTCAGTCCCACAAATTCGGAACCGAAGGGTTTGTAGTTGAAAAAGCTGGTGTAAATGGCGCTGAATACAGGATAGAGCGTAAAAACGCAGAAAATGATCATGGCGGCGGCGATAAAAATATAGCCCCACAGATCGTCATTGGTGAATTTCAGCCTGCGGCCGGTCTGCTGCCGCTTCAGTTTTGTGCTGTTCATAGACCTACCTCCCAGGTTTAAAATGGGGCTGCCGCGTTTTGCAGCAGCCCCGATGAGATCCAGCTCCACGGCTGGGCAAGATCTGTCTATCGACAGTTCGTCCGATTGGTCAGGACAAAAGAAGGGTGCGTTGTATTCTCTTTTTGCAACGCACCCTCCTGATGAATCAATTAGCCGAGCTTGCCGGAGACGCAGTTGTCAGCGCCGAAAGCAGCGTAAGCAGCCTCGCAGATGTGGTCATAGACTTCCTGAGCGGTGGTTTCACCGGCCAGCAGCAGCTGGAACTTGGGAACGATCTGCTCGTCCATCAGCTTCTTGGCGGTGGCGGTCATCTCGGTGGTGACGCCCTCGGGAGGCGCCTGAACCATGGCGATGCAGCGGGCGGCGGTGGCCAGGTTGTCAGCGTCGCGGCCCTCTTCCAGAACCAGAGCGTCGCGGCCGGACTGGCAGACGGGATCCAGGTACAGCTCGTTCATGCAGGTGGCGATCCGCTCGCCGGAGCAGATGTAGTCCATGAACAGCAGAACATTCTTCAGATGCTCGTCAGTGGTGTTCTTATTCCGCATGGCAATCAGGCCGTCCACGGTGCCGTAGCAGGACTCGGCGCAGCCGTCCATGGTGGGCACGGGCAGGAAGGCGTAATCCATGGGAAGGGAGTTTTCAACGGCGGTGCCGTCGTTGGCTTCCAGAGCGGCATTGTTCTTCTTGAAGTTGTTCTCAAACAGAGGCATGGCCTTGCCGAAAATCATGGCGTTGCCGGTCTGGCACATAACCATACGCTGGCCTGCTTCCACGCCGTAGTTGGGCATATAACCGGATTTGGTCATTTCCTCAACGGCGCTGAGCATGGTGAGCATATTCTCGGAGGTCATGGTGTACTTCAGGTCAGGGGTAAAGGTGTTGCTCAGACCGGCGCCGGCGCCGAAGATGTAGAGCATGTCAGAAGCGGTAACGCCGGAGTTGGCGAACACGAAGCCGTAGCAGCCGTCCTTGGTGCCCTGCTTGATGACGTCCAGGAACTCCTCGTAGGTCCAGCCTTCCTTCTGAATCCTGGCAACGTCGATGCCCAGATCTTCCATCATGGTCTTGTTGGCGCCGATGGACTGAATGGTCAGGTACAGGGGCAGACCATAGGTGGTGCCCTCCAGAGACAGGTACTTCAGAGCGTTTTCGTCGTAGTCGGCCAGACGGTCGGCGGACATGTACTGCGCGATGTCAATGGCGACGCCCATTTCCACGAAGGTGCCCAGGGCGTTGGAGGAGATCTCCGCAATGTCCGGAGCCTCGCCGGCCTGCGCCATGGTGGAGAGCTTGTCGTTGTGATCGCCCCAGGAGGTCTCGATGACCTGCACGGTGAGATTGGGGTACAGCTCATGGAAATCGTTGGCCCAGGTCTTCAGGTTTTCCAGATAGTTGCCGGTGACGGGGGGCGCCATGATTACAATGGTATCAGGGGCGGCCTCGGTCTCCTGCGCGGGGGCTTCCGTTGCGTCGGCAGCGGGGGCGGCGGTGGTGGCCGCGGTGGTCTGCTGGGTGCTTCCGTTGCCGCAGCCGGCGAACAGGCCCAGAACCATTACGCAGACCAACAGCATGGTAATGAACTTTTTCATTTCTGTTTCCTCCTGGTATTCAAATTGCGTCTTCAGCCTTCCGAGAAACGAAACAGCTTTTCGACTCTGCAACCATTATAGCGGAGACAGTACTTTATGTCAATAAATTTGAGATGGAATGAAATTCTGTTTCATATGCTGAACTGAAAATGGATTTTTTGATTGATTTGGTGAAACGACGACAAAAAATGCAAAAAAGAAATGTACAAAATACATAAATTATGGATGAAATTTTTGGCAACAAAATGCATGGCCTTTCGGGTGAAAAGACGGTACAATGGTACAGCTATCCCGGAAAAATGCAAATTCCGGTAAAAAATTTCACGAAAGGCGGAAAAAGTATGAGCAGCGCACTGATCCGGCTGCGGGAGCGCTCGGCACAGTTTTCCAGCACAGAGCGGGGCGTGGCGGAACGGATACTGGCGGAGCCCCAGCTGGTGGTGGATCTCAGTGTCCATGAGCTGGCCCAGAAAACCTTTTCCTCTCCGTCCACCATCGTCCGGATGTGCATGCATACAGGCTATTCCGGATATAAGGAATTCCGCCGGGAGGTGACCTCCGAACTGGCCCGCCGGGAGCAGACACTGCGCACCAGCAAAAAGGAGATCCAGCATTCAGACTCTCTGGAACAGATCATTGATAAGATCACCTTTGCCAATATCTGTTCCCTGGAGGAGACCCGGGACCTTCTGGATGTGGATGTGCTGCGCAGCAGCGTGGAGGTCATCCGCCGGGCACGGGTCATCTATCTCTTTGGCATGGGCGCGTCGCTGTGCGCGGCCAAGGATGCTTACCTGAAATTTCTCCGGCTGAATAAGCTCTGTATCATCAATGAGGACTGGCATTCCCAGCTGGTGCAGTCCTTCAATGCCACGGCCCAGGATGCCGCACTGGTATTCTCCTATTCCGGCGCCACGGCGGAGGTCATCGAGTGCATGAAAAATCTCAAGCACAGATGCACGCCAATGATCGCGATCACCCGCTGCATTCAATCTCCGGTGTCTGATCTGGCGGATTATAGGCTCTATACCGCTGCCAACGAATCGTTGTTCCGCAGCGGTGCCATGTCCTCCCGGATGGCCCAGCTGAACGTTGTGGATATCCTGTTCACGGCTCTGGCCAACGCGGACTACGATCAGTCGGTGACCCAGCTGTCACGGACCCATATTGTCAAAGACGAAAAGAGATAAAGGCGGTATTCCATGAAGCTCACTCCCGATTCCAAATTCATGCAGCTGTGCGTCAGATTTGTGGCGTTGTTCAAGATCAATTTCCTGTGGCTGCTGTGTTCACTGCCCCTTTTCACCATGGGAGCATCCACCTGCGCCATGCTTGTCTGCCTGAGGGCTTTGCGGGAAGAAGAGGATTGCGGCGCGAAGTTCTTTTTTGGGGCCTTTCGCCAGTACTTTGGCAAGGCGACTGTTTTGTGGCTGCTGATGGTCTTTGCCGAAGCGGTTCTGGCTCTGGACTACAGGATCGTGGCCTATCTGGATTTCCCCGGCCGTATGGCGGTGATCGTTCTGATCTGCTTCTGCCTGTTTGCGCTGATTCTGGTCGCCGGCCTGATTTTTCCGCTGCTGGTCCGCTATCCCGGCACCATTCGGGACACGGTGGTGAACGCCGTGCTGCTGACCATTGCCCATCTGCCGAAAATGCTGCTGGTGACGGCGATGAATCTGCTGCCGCTGCTGCTTCTGGTGGTCCTGCCCCAGGCGTTTATTCTGCTGAGCTTTCTCTGGCCGGTCTGCGGCTTCGCTCTGATTGCCCTGTACGATCTGCATGTTACAGATAAAATTTTCGCCGCGCTGGAAGCGCGGCAGGAGGAAAACTGACTATGGTCCATCTTCTGCTGGTCATCATCTATCTGGCCTTTATCAGCCTGGGGCTGCCGGATTCTCTGCTGGGGTCCGCCTGGCCCACCATGCATACGGAATTGGGCGTGCCCCTTTCCTATGCCGGGGCGATCTCTATGCTTATCGCCTGCGGCACCATCGTTTCCAGCCTGCAGAGCGATCGGTTGACCCGGCGCTTCGGCACCGGAAAGGTCACGGCCTTCAGCGTTGCCACCACGGCGGTGGCCCTGTTCGGCTTTTCTGTGACCCGGTCCTTTTGGCTGCTGTGTCTGTGGGCCATTCCCTATGGCCTGGGGGCGGGCAGCGTGGATGCGTCGCTCAATAATTACGTTGCGCTGCACTACAAAAGCCGCCATATGAGCTGGCTCCACTGCATGTGGGGCCTGGGGGCCATGACGGGTCCCTATCTCATGGGCTATGCCCTGACCAGCGGTCAGAGCTGGAACGCGGGCTATCAGTACATTGGAATCATCCAGGTGGTCCTGACGACTGTCCTATTCCTCAGCCTGCCTCTGTGGAAGGGCAGAAGCGGCGGGACAGAGGAAGAGCGGGACGGCGGACCCATGAGGCTGCGGCAGATTTTCGCCATCCCCGGGGCCAAAGCGGTGATGCTCTGCTTCTTCTGCTACTGCGCCATTGAGCAGACCGCCAGTCTCTGGGCCAGCACCTATCTTTCGGAAGTCAGGGGCATGCCTCCGGAGCGGGCGGCGGGCTTTGCCAGCCTGTTCTTCATCGGTATTACCCTTGGCAGAGGACTGAGTGGTTTTCTCACCATGCGTTTTACGGATTCCCGGATGATCCGCATGGGCTGCTGCGGCATCGCTCTGGGCATTGCCGCCATGCTTCTTCCGGGGCCGGATATTCTGGCCATGGGCGGCCTGATTTTCATCGGCCTGGGCTGTGCGCCCATCTACCCCTGCATCATCCACTCTACCCCCGCCCATTTCGGCGCGGATAAGTCCCAGGCAGTCATCGGCGTCCAGATGGCCAGCGCCTATGTGGGCACTCTGGCCATGCCGCCGCTCTTCGGCCTGCTGGCGGGCCGCTTCACCGTGGGCCTGATGCCCATTTATCTTGCGGCGCTGCTGGTGGTTATGATTGTTATGCACACAGTTCTGGAGAAGAAAGCGCCGGTCTGATCCATAAAAAATCCAGCGCGGTTCTCAAGGCATGAAGGGAACCGCGCTGCTTTTTGCTTCTGCTATGGTATGCATCCGAAAACTGTGCGAAAGTAATCTTGTAATGCGAATCAAGAGTTGAACGTATACCCTGAAAGCGGAAATCCCAAGCCTTCCCCTGGGAGGGGAAGGTGGCCCGCAGGCCGGATGAGGTTGAGGCCGGAGGGATAAAACGGGGTAGGTGTA
>Ga0129316_1000589_pt1 | contig 19014 bp, 13 predicted proteins | sample Cm1ome_2_FD_94429 | JGI IMG/M metagenome (GOLD analysis project Ga0129316, IMG submission 94429) | Eastern black-and-white colobus group fecal microbial communities from Wisconsin, USA - Cm1022B metagenome | ecosystem: Host-associated > Mammals > Digestive system > Large intestine > Fecal...
GAATTCAACCACTTACGGTGGTACAAACTGATCATTATCTCTTTCAGATGCTTCATCGGGAGGCAAAGTTACGAAAAAAAAGTTTTAACTGATTACAGATTTTAGAAGATTAACGTATTTCCATCTGAAATCTACTACAAAACTATTCCGCTGCGCTGCTCGATACAAGTGTAGGCTTCCTTGCAGCATCATGATGCTAAGTGGGTAGTAGACTATCGCTGTTGTGACAGTTATTGTGGCATCTGTAGCATGTATGTTTTTGAGTTGATAGATTAAGGAATACCGGCATGACAAACACTATGGCGATGACAGAAACCAACAGTCCCCCTATAGTACCCATAGCAAGAGAATACCAGAAAGGCTGCTCATCGGGTCCGTCAAGAAGGAATGGTATCAAGCCTAATGCCGTTGACAGGATGGTCAGTAGGATAGGAATAATTTTATGGTTAAATGCCGTAACATAGCGCTTGATACCGCGTTGGCTATTATTTTGGCAAATTATATAGATTCCCGCGTTAACCGTCAGTCCTGCCAGTAATACCATTGCCGCAAAACCACCCGTTCCGAATGGCACACCAGTGATATAGTATGTAAGAAACAGTCCGATAAATGATACCGGTATCAGCAGTACGACTGCCAAGGCCTGCATAAGACTCTCAAACAAGATGGCGATGATAAAGAAGATGATGACAGCAACCAGTCCGATTAGCCAGTATTGCGTTCCCTCATCTTCGTATGCGCCATAGGTTCTATTCTTGCAACGGAAACCTACAGGGAGATAGTGATTATACTTTTCTATCGTTCTACTCAACAACCTGTATGTATAGGTATATGAGCCAAGAACATTGAATGTCACGTCAAGTATATATTCCTGATTCTCCCGTGGGATGATATTCTTGGCCTCCCGTTGGTTGATATCCATAACTCTCGACGGGCGTACATCTCTTCCTCCAACATTAACGTATGAATTTCTTAGTTGCCACTCATCAAACGAATCTTTAGTAGAAGGACGCACCACAACAGGCATCTTTCCATCTTTGGATATCTCTATGTCGGCAGCATTGCCTTCTTCTAAAAGATTTCTCAAAGAGTAATATACGTTTTGCGGACTCAATCCTGACAAGGCAAAAGCGCGGCGATCGTACTCCATATACAGTTCGTTCTCCTGATTCTCATGCCCTGGAGTTTGGATAATCAAGTCTGTCACACGATTATTCTTTCGCAGCTCACGATATATTTCCTCTGCATAGGCATATAGTCGGTCATAGTCATAGCCCACAAGCCGAATACTGTTATTGCGATATTGCAATTGCAGAGAGTTGCTGAATCCACGATCACTGACTCCATAGGTAGCCCAGTCTGCACCACCAATGGATACCAGTTTACCAATAACACGATTCTCCAACACGTATGGAAAGCTGGTATGAAGTGCTTCATCTGTGAAATCCACGTCAATAACACCTCCTTGCCCCCAGATAGAAGTCTCAAAGCGCTTAATCTTCTTACTATATTGCGAAATGAAGGCCTCCACCTCTTTCATTTTTTCATTCAGCTCCTGCACACTACCTCCAACAGGCATCAGTCCACGGATATGCAGTATCATTCGTGGTTCCTCTGGGCGATAGGTATTGGAATCGAGACACTCCACAAAACAATGCAACGAGCCAGCAAAGAGCAATGCAAAGACGAGCAGGAAAGCCCAGCGTCCGAAGCGATGTTGACACCACCCTACATACCTTTGGTATATATGTGAGAATGCAACAACCAAACGTACACGAGGCGTTCTCCTAACCATGTTCTTCCTGCAGAAGAATCCTGTTTTTTCTATTAAGGCAGGAACAAAGACAGATGCCACTATGATGGCAATGGCGAGATTGATGATTACCACAATAGAGAAGTCCTTCAGATCATGCCTTAGCAAGTCTGGTAGCCAGAATACGATAACCAGTGAACCTATCGTGGTAAGCATGGCAGCAAGTACACCAATGAAAGCCTTCAGATTGCGGTAATAGCTATAGTGATCAACCATCACGATGGTCGAGTCGATGATGATGCCCAGTGATACCGTTATACCAGCCATTGACATCGGATGCAGACGGATATCAAAAAGCCAATAGAGCAATACCGCTATAAGGATATTGGCAAGCAGAGCAATAGCGATGATACCCGTATATATCCATTTCCTTCCACTGGCAAGCCATACAAACACCAAAAGGATGACGAGCGTAAGCGACGAACGGAGCAACAAGGTGTAGAACTCCTTCATCTGTGTCTCAGCACGATCGTATGTAAGTGTTGCGTGTTGGGCAATAAACAAATTCTCAGCTTTTTCCACAAGCTCTTTCACCTTTCCCGACACACTGACCACACTAGCATCTTTATCTGCATACACATTGATATATACAGAGTTCATTCCATTCACTCGATAGTAGTTGTCTGGCTGTTTCTCACGGATGTTGCAGGTAGTAAGATTATTCAGGTATATGATTTTTCCGCCAATATTGCTTAAAGGCATCTGCTCAAAAGTTCTGTTCTCACCTTTCGAAGTGAGAATAAGCGGTAATGTCACACGCCCTTGATGGGTGGTCACCTCGCCAACGACATCCTCGCGCCCCGTGAAGTTTCTGACAGCTTCCACGATATCGCTATTGGTCAGTCCATACATCCCTATCTCATTAGCATCATACGAAATCTCCATATAATGCGATTTCGTTCCTGATACTTGGACATTGTTCACACCCTCTATCTTCTCGATATCTCGTTTAGTTTCTTTCTCTGCCAGTTGCCTTATCTGTTCTTCTGGCATATCGGCATTCAGCTGATAGGTCAGTATAAGTTTTACTTCATCTTCACCTGTCCTTGATGCATCTACCTCGCCACCGTTTACTACGGGGAAAGACATACCCTGGGGCAGTTTGGGGCGCAGCTGGCGAAGGATAGAAGCTATCTCGAATTTTGCCATAGAGACATTGACCTTAGGCTTCATCTCTATCGTAATTTTACCAGAACCGAATTGGCTTATCGACGAGACCTTCTCTACCCCTTTTAACACACTCACCGCAGCCTCAATGCGTGAGGTAATGTTCTGCTCCACAACTTTAGCCGAAGCATTCTGCCACCAGTAGCTGATGGTAAGTGTCTTTCCCTGTTCTGCACGTGGTTCGTTGCTGATGTCCAAACGTGGGATAAGAGCCACGCCAATGACCATCAGGATACACATGACAAGAATTATGCTAAAGTTATGTTTCATCGTTTACGATACAGCATGTAATATACTAAAGGAACAAAGAATAGGCTCACCATCGTACCCACCATCATGCCCACGATAATGGCAAACGAGAGTGGGAATTGCAAGGCAGAGCCCATATCACCACGATGCAGGAAAGGCGCGATAGCAAGGATAGTAGTCAGCGAAGTCATAACGATAGGCATCAATCTTCTGTGACCTGCCACCATAATGGCTTTCAACAACGTATGCTTCTGAGGTTGAGATACACTGCGATATATTCGGTTGATGGTGTCCACCTTTAGGATAGAGTCGTTGATAATGATACCGCACATCACCACCATACCAATCATCGACATGATATTGAGCGACTCTCCTGCCATCCACACGGCAAGCAGTACCAAAGCTATATCCACCACAACCTCCATCAAGATAATCATTGGCTGGATTATACTCTCAAACTGTGCTGCAAGGATAAAATATAGCAGTAGGAGGGCAACGACAAGTACCATCACTAGTTCGCCAATCATGGTGCGTGAAGAGAAATAGCTACCCACAAACGAGGCCTGAAGCATTCCTTTCTTGTTGTTGTCAGTGAGCGACGTGACGTATGCCATTACCTCTTTCACTTCACTATCTTTTGCTTTGTCTATATTGATGACCGAGAACTCTCCCTCATCACTTGCATAAAGATGTTTGTAGTCGTCTGCATGCTGTTCCCTTACTAAATAGGATATTGGAATATCTATGCCGTCAGCATTACGGATAGTATTGCTCAACAGCACCTTTGCATCTTTGCTGTCACTGCCAACAATCACAGGGATGTTCTCTCCACCACTATTGATGTTATAGATACTATTTGTGCCAAGAAGTTCTTTCAGTCGGGAATATAGTTGCTGATATGACACCTTGTAATATGCCATCTGCTCTGCATCAGATGTAAGTTTCATATATACCTCCGTAGATACAGGCTGTATTCCCAGTTGAGGGAAATGGGTACGCAATGAGTCTGTAACCATCTGGGTAAGTTCTACGGCAGGTCTTCCCCCATCACGTCTATGCAGACGTACCTGCAAGTCGGGTTCTTCTGTAGAAAATATCATATCAAAAATATTAGCAGCCAATCCCGTTTCCATCTTCGCATTGGGATAGTATATACCGATGTACTTCTGCATCTTCCGTGTGGCCTCACCTAGTTTGTCTGCCGACTTACACTTCATATAGCACACAGCCTCGCTGCTTGTGATATTCTTCGTATGCGACAGGATGAAGTCCTGCCCTCCCACCATAGTCGTAGATGTCTCCAAGAATGGCTTCACCTCCTTCAAGAGTTCTGCCATCCTACGGTTATTCTCCTCTGGTGTGATACCAGCATTCCAGTCTATGGTGATGAGTGCATCGTCATGGGCAATCTCTGGCATACGCTCCTTACGGAGATAGGGGAACAACACGACAATCGCAACGATACAGACAGAAAAGAATACAAGCATCTGTTTGCTATGACGAAGCGTATATCTCATTCCACTTTCATAATAGCGACTAAGTCTTATATTGAGTTTGTCAGCGATTGTGCTTTTCTTCTTAGATAACATTTTATGCTTCTTGCATAAAAGAAAATAATACACAGGTACTACCAATGCTGCAACAGCCAGTGAACAGAAGAGTGCGATAGATATACCCATAGCCTGATCATAGAAGAGAGCGCCAGCCGTTCCGCTTAGGAATATCAGCGGAATGAATACCGAACATGTAGTAAGTACCGAAGAAAACATCGGCATAATCACCTCTTTGACGGCATCAACAATATTATTATCAGTAGCCTTGCCTTTCTGTCTGATGTTGTCGATAACGATGATGGCGTTATCCACTATCATACCAACGCCAAGGATAAGTCCCGACAAGGATATGATGTTGAGCGAGATGTCCATCAGATAGAAGCAAATCAGTGTAAGTATCAGTGAGAGGGGTATTGAGATAACCACCAGTAATGGCAACCTCCATCCGCCAATAAAGAGGAACAACACGACGCTTGCCGTGATGATTCCCAGTATAAGATTCCATTCCAGATTGCTCATGCTGTAGGATAGAAGCTGAGTCTGGTCACGAGTGATATTGAACTTGAGTTCTGGGTAGTCTTTGCCTAAGTCTGACATCAGCGTGTCAACCCTGCTCTGCAAACTGCTCATCTGTGCATCACTCTGTTTGATTACAGCCATGGTGATGGCATTATGGCCGTCTGATGTCACGCTGCCTTTTCTCTCGGCAGCAGATTCTTCAACTTTGCAGATGTCCTTCAACTGCAACAGGCGACCTTCTATCTGAAGATAGATATCTTCAATGTCATGAACAGAGATAATCTGAGAGTCGAAATGTATGCTATAGCGGTATATTCCATTACGTACGCTCAATGCTGCCAATACAATATTATTGTCACTGATAGCCTTCTCTATATCAGAGTTGGATATACCGAGAGCCCGCATTTTCATTTCATCGGGCAATATGGTAATCTGCGTACCTACCATTCCGTTATAGTCAACCATTGCCACCTCTGGCAGTTGCTCTAAACGTTTACTGATGACATTCCGTATCAGTCGGCTTGTCTGCTCTGGCTTTCCTCCTGTGATGTCCACATAGAAGGCAGGAATATCCATCGCACCTATCTTCATCACCTTCGGTCGCTCCATGTCCTTCGGCATATAGCTCATGGCATGGTCTATCTTCTCATTCACTTCGATGAAAAGCAGACTCATATCACTACCTGGGGCAAAGGTCAGAGTAACGATACCTGCATCAGTACACGATGTCGATTCAATGCTTTTCAGTCCACTAACCTGCGACAGCTGTTGGCGCATCGGACTGACGATTTGCTGTTCTATCTCTCGTGCCGAACTTCCTTGTGCCGACATCTGTACCATGATGCGAGGCACATCAATATCAGGCATCAAGGAGAGTGGTATTCGCTGAAAGGCAAGCACTCCCAGCGTTACGATGACAATCAGTGTCATCGTAACGGCTATGGGGCGGCGTAGAAGTGTTCTAAGCATAATAGTCGATTATTATTTTTCCTCTGACGCTATTCTTACCTCCGTATCATCCGCAAGATTCAGGTTGCCCGACGTGATGACAACATCGTAGTTATTAACAGAGGTATTCTTCTTCTCACAACCCGTAATGGCAAAGCTTGACAGGTTGCTGTATAGCACATCTACATACGTCCAAATGGCATGATGCGTATCCTTGTCATATACAAACACCACATGATATCCGTCGCGCTCTACCACAGCCTCCTTGGGCACCACAAACATATCGGGAACAGAGTTTTCAACGACGACCTTCACGTTCATTCCGTCAAGAAGCTTACTAGAGGTATTCTTCACTCTTGCCTTGATGCTTACAAGTCCTTTCTCATCAATGGTCGGATTGCTTTCTGTTACTGTTCCATTCAGCACAATACTCTCGTCAATAAATGGAGAAACCTTCACCGTAGTACCGATTACCACAGAGGCAAGTTCAGACTCTAGAACCTTAAACTCCACATCAAAGAAAGAGTCATCAATCAGCGTACAGAACTTGTCTCCACGCTGATGCGGACGAGCCACAAGGTCGGCAATCTTTCCACAGAAGGGAGCCAACAGCTTGCAATTAGCCAGTGCTGTCTCTGCAGCTTTCAGGGTGTACTTGGCTGTATAGTAGCCAGAAGTCATCTCAGCCTTTTTCAGCACATCGGCAGGCACATTCTTTGCATCTGCATCATACCCCAGACCTATCAACTTATCTTGAAGGTCAACCATAGCCCTTTCCAAGTCATGTCTGGCTTTCTCCAAGTCTGTATTTCTGTCTCGCGTATCAGCCACTGCAAGTACCATTCCAGCAGACACGCGCTGTCCATTCTTCACATTGACGCTTTTCAGCAACTCACCAGTATTGGGGCACATCAGTTCAGCCCGATGAATAGCCACCAGCTTACCATTACAGAGCATCTGTTTTTGGAAGGTCTGCTTACGTAGAACAATTGTGTCAACCTCCACAATAGTCTGTTCCATCGTTGCTACCGGCTCTGTCTGCTCTTTATTCTTTTGTTTGTGTGTCAATTCATAGACAGCGTAAGCGATACCACCCAACAGCAGTACACCCGCAATGGCGGAAATCGCAATCTTCACATACTTTCTATTCATATCTTCTATTTTATTAAGCATTCAAAATCAACCTTCAAGTCACTCTTATTCTGCCAGTCATATAGCGTAGCTTGTTGCAAAACATAGTAATCATTCCAGAAAGAAGACAACTGGGCAATATACTGTGCCTTGGCAGACTCCATTTCTTGTTGAGCCGTATTCAGTTCTGTTACAGAGATGGCACCAGTCTCATAGCGTTTGCGAGTTATCTCATATCGCTCAACAGCTATCTCTTGTGCACGGTATGCATCCCTGCACTGGGTGGGTTGAACATTGAATTGCATAACCTTCTTGCGAAGATTCTGCATATAGTCAAGATGGTTCTGCTCCATCTGCGTCTTTACCACATCCAACTGAGCCTGTGCCATCTTTACCCTACCCTTACTGACGCCCCAGTCGAATATGGGTAATGACAAAGACACACCAATAATCTCATTGTCTTTCAAACGACTATATGCCGTGCGCATTGTCTTTCCTGTCTGAGAGAATCCGATTTCACTGCTCAGCGTCACCTGTACTCCCTTATTAGACCTTGCCTGTGCAAGATTCTTCTGTGCTTCCAGCAATTGCAGTCTTTGGTCAAGACTATGCGATGAATTGTTGATAGCCTTTTGGAGCACATCATCTGCATTGATGAGGATATTTGGAATGGTATATGGAGGTATCACCTCAGCATGTTCATAGTCAGTCAGATGAAGATAGGAGAACAAATCATACATTGCCTCATCAAGAGATATCTTATTCTTCTTCACTGCCATTCGCGCATTAAGCAGCGACAGTTCCATCTGCAGCACCTCGCTCTTTGTCGTTGTTGTCAGGTTCAGCCTGCTTTTCGACAGTTCATATAGACGCTCTCTGTCTTCCACTGTGGCTAAACTTTGTTTATAGTCAGACTGGACAGCAAGGACATGAAAGAATAATGATGTCACTCTGATGGTAACATCTTGCAGCGCACTGATGTAGTTGCGCTCTGCTATCTGATATTCTACTGGTGCCGTTTTCTTATCCCATTTCAGAGCATTAAAAGAGCGCAAGCTCTGGGTATAGCTAATACGTAGAGGCTGAGAATTATAGGTTTTTTCCTTATAGTCAAACTGGTCCAATCGATACAGATACGATTGTAGTGACACCATACCACCAGTAGCCGCAATACTCTGATCAATAGAGAGTGTCAGAGAGTTGGTCATGGTATTATTATTTACCTGATTCACTCGTCCTGTCTCAGGGTCACGTGCCTCAACAACAGAATGGTTGAAGTTACCCAATGTTCCTCCAAGATTAACTGAAGGTTTCAGTTGGGCTTTAAACGAGCGATATTGCCAATATTTACTCATAAAAGAAAAACGAGCTATCTGTGCATCAAGAGAGTTCTCCTGTGCAATTTTTATCGCATTCGTTAACGTTAGTGTCTGGGCGTTTATAGAGCAGCAACCCATCCATAGAGTGGCGATGCCAATACCTATTTTTTTCATTTTGTATGGTTAGAGTAAATTCGTATGCAAACGATAATAAATAATTATGAATCCCTACTATAATTCTTCAGCTTTTTTCTTCATTTCTTTAGGCCTTACGAAAGCTACCATCTTACTAGATACTCCTAAGTTATCATCAAGCAAAATCTCATATTCTGTATGGCCAAAACGGGAACAGAATGCAGCATCATACGCCCCATCATCACAATAGAGATGAGGCGCATGAAAACCACAACAGGATAGTATAAAAATTGAAACATACAATTTTACCAGAAAGATGTCCAATACTTTTTTCTTCATAACTAAAAATATTAATATATTGGGCCAAGCCCATTTTTATTCGTTGCTATTCAATTTTACTTTGGGTCCATTGGCAAGATTAAAAGCGTTAATTGCTGTGAACAACAAGACACACCATATCAGAACTGGTATGAAATGTACTTACCTAAACATAATTCAAGAATAACGCAGTTTGCTATATAACAATTCTTCTACTTTTTTGTTACTAAGGGGATTCCCAACAAGTATAACCCTTCCATCTTTATCCAAAAGGAGTACATGCATTATCCCGGATTCCGGGAAAAAAGGATTCTTTTTCCTAAACACCCCGTTTTTATCTATAAGAATAGTTCTATCAAAAGTTTGTGTCAAGAACTTTTCTTTCACATCCTCAGAAAGATTTTTGGTTTCTATAATAATTGCCAAAGATATGGATGGTTCATATTTTCGACATTCTTTTAGGATATATTCCCATTCATGATAGTGTGACACATAACATGATGTACATTCAGTACTATCCAGATACACCAATACCCGATAGTTTGGTTTCTTGTGCAGATACATTGAATCGTACACTATTGCTTCCATTTTAGAAAATGGAAGGTCTATTTTGTTGGAATATAATATGTTTATTTGCTTTTCTATTCTTTCTTTACGACTATTACAAGCTGTAAAGATAATAATCGACATGCAAATTAGTAACAAGCTATTTTTTAATAAGACTACTATATGTTTCATTTCTTATTTGGAATTTATTTTATATTGATTAACAATTATATTTGTTTTCTTCTTCATCTCTCTTGTCGCAGGGGATGCTATCTTTTCTTTGAAGGCTATCACCTGCTGAGCCATTTCAGTCATTTTCCCTATGTCCCCTTCTTTCTCGTAAAGCAACATCAACTGATAAAGTGGATAAAGTCGGTTGGGCATGATACTAAAGGCTTTTTTGTAAGCATTCTCCGCATCTTTTGGAAGTCCCATTTCGCTATAGTTATTGCCTTGAATAACATAGAACATTGGATCATTACTAACAAGCGTTCCTATGTGTAACACAGCATTGCTATCATTATAGCGACCATCAAAAGACAACATCTTTGCAAAGTCATAGAGAAAATGCTTATTGGAAGTCATTAGGGGAAAAAGTTCATAATAATCATCAATAAATGCTGAATGAGTCATTCCTGCCATCATCTTGTAATCGGATTCTGCCTTTTCTCTTACTTTGATATCCTTAAGAACAAAATTTGAGAAGACCAATATACATCCTAAGGCAGCAACAGGAAGAAGAACCTTCTGGTGCCATGTTTTCCACCACTTAGAAAAAATGATTTCCCTTCTTTCCGTTGCAGCGTAAGCTGTAATTAGAATAAAGATAATTTGATACGGTAACTGATCAAATGGGTAAGAAAACATAGAGAATATCAAAAGACTGAGTAAACCCATTTTCAGAGTTTCCCCTTTCTTACTGAGCCTTATGAATAATAGAATGACAAGTATAATTGCAAATCCTATCCCTATCAAACCTTGTTCTACGCCAATCTGTAATAAACAGTTATAGGCACTCTCAATGACATCTGCACTTTGGTAATTAAAAGATGGATGCTGATGATAGAAACTGGCCATTCCCTCTGCGTACTGATGACAGAAGCTTCCAATACCAGATCCAAACATGGGGGCATTACCGATACAACGCAAAGAGATGAGATAAATGATAGAACGTCCATCTGCAGAACCCTGTTTCAAGAAATAAAGTCCTGTTATAGCAATGAACCCTCCTATTGCTAATGTCCACTTCCATTGTTTTATCTGCTTCCAGTAGATAATGCCTAGGCAAACGACAGTAGACACCAATGCAGCTCTGCTCCAAGTTGCAGGCAAAAGAATCGCAAAAATGACAGGTAACCAATAACCTTTCTTAATTTGGCTTGACATCACCAACCCCAGACTCAGGAATGCAGAATAGGGTCCCGGATTAAGAAAAGTACCCGTTATAGCATACAGATTGTGACGACTGCTATCATTAATAATCTGTTTAGCACCAATGATGACCTCATAAAAAGCACATATAATAATGCCTGCCACAATTAGCCGTTCCGGGATTTCTGTAGAAGAGAATAACAGACGTAAGCCTATATAAAGAGTAAACATCTGTATCACTCGTATACAGAATGGTGCACAAGGATATGTGGGGTCAAAATAGGCTCGTAAAAATACATATAAGAACCAAAGACAAACAATCGTATCGATAACAGAGAATGAAATGTAACGTTTTTGTAAAAACAACATTACAATTGCTACAACCGACAGTCCATATATAGCATAAGTAAAACTTATATCTGTTTCACTCCAGCTACTTTCAACTGGTTGTATCGCAAACCAGAGGATAGAGCCAATGCAAAGTATTGCCAATATCATATATCTCATTCTGCTTAAACCTTTTTAAATTTCCTGTCTTTTCGTCTTTCTCCTGTTTGCGGATCTATAGAATATGTGATGCGTTTTACCACTCCCACGATGTATTCTTCAGGAACCAGTCCCCAATAGCGGGAATCATTAGAATCAATAACATTGTCACCAGCCATGAAGTAATAATTATGCTGCCAACGATGCTGTTTCAACGGCATCTCCCCTGCCCAAACTTCTCCTGTATTCCAGTTACATCTTATAGGTCTTCCTGTCTCCCATGCCAAGAATATATTATACAGTGTAGCCTCGTAGGGGGTTACTTTCACTATATCCCCTTTTCTTGGAATATACATCGGACCAAACTTCCGTATAGTCCATCCGAAACGCTCATGATGGGGAATTGCTGGTAAAGACCAAGACCAGAGCAAGGAGTCTGGCGTATGTTCTAATCTCTCTTGCATGGCATCCAATCCTAATACTCTTTCATAATTATTGTTTCGATAGTGCCCATTTACGATACTTAGACTGTCACCAGGTAGGGCCATAATGCGCTTACAATACACATTATTAATAACAAAGCTGACACGCCAGTTGTGATGAGGGAAATTGAACACTACGATATCATTATGCTTAAGACTGCGCAACCCACGGGTGTGCCAGCTATGCAATTCTCCCCCCTCTGGATTGAATTCAAAATTAGAATAGATGCGAGCGCCCATAATAGTCTTATCTACAATAACTCTATCACCAGGCAGCAATGTTGGATTCATGGAATTTGTAGGGATAACAAACTGGTCAAACAGAAATGCCCTGTTCAACAGCCAAAACATATATGCAAGCAGGAAGGTTACTGCTGCATACACGCTCCCTTTTACTATTTTGCCTATCACTGCCATATTATCTTACCACCATATCTGCCTGTTATTCTCATAGGTAAATATGCGTTGCTCATTCCCCTTTGTGAGGTCTTTGAGGACATAAAGACCATTTCTTGGTACATTCTTCAGACACAGGATATCAGCCTTGGCTTTTACTGTTGCGATAACTTTCCACTTCGTGTTTGTCCACAGCCTGAGCTCGTACTTATCGCCTATCTCAATACAATTGCCGTCATTGCGTGGGATGAACCGTAGTTTTGCGACACGTTTTGGAACTTTGAGTCTTAATCCTATCCAGTTCCCGTCTGGAAATTTACCATTGTATCCAGTGAGTATATTTTTGTCAAAAACCCTATCCCGACTATCAGCGTCAGTACCTTCTGTCCCGATTATATCCCCCTTTATCGTGTCACCTTTCTCATCAAAGAACCATAGTTCATTAATGTTACCGTATGAAGCATCAGGACTACTATATCTGAGATAGCGGTATCTGCCTGTGTCTGCTACAGGGACTTCGTACCATTCTCCGTTGGTGATTCCAGTAAAGCGATACAGGTCTGTTGGCAGTGAGAAATCCGCAGTATTCGCTCCCTGAAACCGCCCCTGATTCATTCTTGTGTTTATTTGCTCTTCTGCGCTGAAATAAGGATATTTACGCGTAAGGTTAAATGTACACTTTCTCTTTGTATCCACCAGCACGTCTTTAACTTTACCTTCGCTACCAACACTGAATGGTGTACCGAATGGGACGATTTGTCCGTTCTCATAGAAAGCGCTTATATACATCACTCTACGCCCCATATTGGAAAATGTTACCTTGCCACCGCGTACTACACCGTAATAAACAGGCAACCAATCATTGTTGTCAAATATGCAGATATAGGCAATCTTCTTATCCTTATACTTTTCTGGAACATTACGAGTAACATCAGTGGTTGGACAGTATTCATCAGTCACGTCTATCCAATCTGGTGCTTGAAAGAGATGGGGAATACTTTTCTCCTCCATTAAGTCCTTCGCTATTTGCCTATTCAATTGAAACCGATGGCGGAATACTTTTGTCTTGACGTAAGGATGAAAGAACTGTGTGGTGTCACCAGGCATGCTTCCCATATAGAATGGAATTGCTTGTCCATTGGGCTGTATGATTACGCTCCAGTGATGCCCCCAGCTTCTATTACCCCAATGAGGCGTAAAGTCTATCGTGGCAGGTATTCCGAGATTACGACAGAGAAACGCTGTATAGCTTGCTTCATCCCGGCAATTTCCTGTGCGAGCTTCCATCATAGAGGATACCTTAGGGGCAAAACCCGTGCTAAAGTAAATCCACTCAAACTGTTCCATCAGTTCATGAACACGAAGCGCTTCTGAAAATAGTGAACCTATCGTACATTTTGAATCAGCATTAGAATTACATCCTTTTTTTTCTATCTTCCATTGCTGTGTCTTTCCGCCAGTATATGGATTTTGTACAAGCACCGTCTTGCCTGTTTTTTCATCCTTCTTGATATCAAGGAAAAGACCAGTGTCTTTACTCATGATGCGCGACAGGCCGTTACCAACGGGCAATACAGCCCATTTCTGATTATTACCGCCAATATACTTATACTGACTAATCGCAGCTCCTGTATCAGTGCTTGCATACTGCACCTCCATACACAGGTCGATGCTGTCTGTTCTGAATGCGGATATCTGCCAGCAGGCACGACCGTGGTAATCCATTCTAACCATCTGTGTGCTATCATCCTTCTGTTGTGGCCTTACTTCAATCTGATTTAGGATTGATGCACTTAATGTGTCAAATGTTATATAGCCTCCATTCATAACGTTCTTAATCATGCAGTATGACTGGGAATAGTCTTCAAGCTTTCTTTCTTCACAATCCTCAATGGCACCAAACTGAACATAGTCAAGCCCAATGGTGTCGCCAACACAAACAAAACTTACCCTATTTATACCTCTATTCAACTGAAGTATGTAACCGTTTTTACTCATACGAAAGCTGTTAGTGTCGTTCGTGGGAGCAAGACGAAGAGCATCAATATGTTTACCATTGGCAATAACATCAAGACAAGAATATCTCTTAGTTGCAGAATATCTAAAAATTAGGTTCTTGTAGCAGGTTGAAGTCGCATATACATCAAAAGAAACGGTTGCCCCCTTTCGCTCAAGCAACACATACTTATCTTGAGACGCTCCCACTTTATCAGACGCGGAGCAATTATTCAGTACAAGAGTTTCTGCCTCCAATCTCCAACCTCTTGTGCTAAGTATCTTGTTTTGGTTAAAAAAAGGAAACACCTGCTTTATGGTCTTTTTCCAATCGCTTTGTGGTTCGTCAAGCAGACGATATGGTAGCACATAGTCAAAAAAAAGTGAAGTATCATATTCTTTACTCCATGCTACCTCGTGCCACAAATCACAGGCTTCATTGATTACCTTGATGAGATAGTCGGCCTTAATTGATCTTATGTCTATTTCAGGTCTTCCATTAGGATGGTCTTTCGCTTTTAGCAATTCCTTAAACACTTTTTCCCTCTGCTCTTTCGGATATTCAGACATGGCAAGATATACTGAGTCAACATAATCCACATTTTTTCCTTTCGGAGTGTAATGATAGGGCATATTCTCTATCAGGAATTTCGCTGCACTATATTTCAATGTATCTGGATCATCCTTAAAGTGGTTCAAAACTATCTCAAGTTCTTTACGACTGTCACCTGCCAGTTCCAATGCATTGTCAAGTCGGTTATGACATGAACTCAGAAGCAATACCAACAACAAACATTGACCGTATTTTATTTTTTGCCAAGTATAAGTATGTATGAGATGAATACCAAGTAGGAATAACGACAGAACAAACAGGGCAATATTCTTATAGAAAGAACTTGCTGGAGTAAAATGAATCAATTCGCCGAAACAACCACATGACTCAATGCCACCATATAAGTCAGTATAATTAACGTAGGTGATATAAGTAAAAAATCCCAAAACAACGGGGTATATCCATATAACATTTTTTTGGAAACGTCTTATAAAAGCACACACGCCTATTAATAGTTCGAAAGCAATGATGGCAATTGTCAAAGGTAATCCATATCCAGATAGGAAATACATTCCCAAAAGATCGCAAAATGAATTGACAATCTGTGAGAATGAATAGATACTGATTAATTTCAGAATCGAAGATAGAATGAATAATACTCCTAAACCAAGAAGGAGAAATTTTCTAAAGATATTTATAGTCATAACTTGCTTCCTGCAAAAAATGCATTAATTTCCTATTTGGATAATTTCGGTTACAAATATACTATATATATATTATTTTTTTTAAACACTTATTTTTTTTAAGATAACTTAACTTTCTTATCGCAGGGTTCACTAGTGTCCAGCTAAAAAAGATTGTTAATCGTTTTTAGTGGACACTAGTGGTTGCAGAAGATATACAAAATTATTGATTTTTCATTCAAGTACAAAATCCCCCCTTTTTTATGCACTATTTTGAGGTATTCATATCACCTAAGAAAACGTACTTAGGTATTTATAGAAAATCTATCCTAAAAATAAAAATCACACCCGAATACATATTTTATTGTTTTTTTTTGTTATTACAAACTTTATTACTTATATTTGCACAGCGAAAGACAAAAAACAATGAATTTACATAACCATCATAATAAAGATGAGAATCATTCAAACAAAGTCAAACCGCAAAATATAAATATGTTGCTTTTGCTGATATTCACCGTAAAATACCTAATTGGTATAGAAGCGTAACTACTATAAAATAACAATACGTATTATTGTTGATTGCCAGCAAGGGTTTGGGTACAAAGGATATTATCCTGTTCTAGATAAACGCAAGATAAGCGGTGGCCGACACGCTATATACAAAAGGCAAAATAAACTTCATTCAATTAAAAACAACCAAAATGAAAGACAAAGTCAAGTTTACTGTTGGAGCGATAGTAGTCGCATTTATTACATTGGGAGGAGTTTTTTATAACAAGCTCCAATCAGAGGTAGGATTACAGAGTGTTTTGTTTTCTGAAAACATTGAAGCGTTAACACAAGGAGAAGAGTTTGAATTCCCGACTGGTTGTCCATTTACCACAACATGTGGTGTGAGAGAATCTGCAGGTCGAACGTGTAAAGTAAAGGTAATCACATGCCAAGGCGGAGGAAGTGGCTGTAATTCCAAAAAGTGTCCTCGACATCCAGCTTAATGCATTAGGTAAAACTAGACAAAGTATTTAAGTACGCAGTCCCAAGACGAAGAGACTAAATCTATCGTTATGGGCTGCGTATTAACCACATCAAATATTAAATAGAAATGCGATTGTATTTTTATCTGCTTGCTTTTATAGCATGCACAATAACCATCGGTTGTACTCACCATAACGGAGAAAATGCATGTGTCATTGCCTCTGATACACTTTTCTGTGAATTAAATACGGATAATTGTATTCGTTCTAATATAGATTCTGTATACTATTTGCCATTGATGAATAGCGACAAACACATGCTCACAGACATAACAAAACTTCGTATCATCGATGACAAAATTCTAATTTCAAATAAAGAACAGAGTAAAATATGCGCATACAAAACAGATGGCACTTTCCTCTATGAAATAGCAAATCGGGGCAAAGGACATGGAGAGTATTTGGAGATTGCCAATTTTACGGCAACATCTCACTACATTTATATTTTGGACAATTATTCTCACAAAATTCACGTTTATAATACCGAAAACGGGAAGCATGTTAAATCATCTGAGATTTCTTTCGTTGCATGGGATTTAGAAGCCTTTGATGATAACAATTTCCTTTTCACCATGCTTAAAAACAATCCTGCAAGCAAGCTTGATTTTGAAAATACTAGCCATTCCGTATGGCGGACAGATAGTTTATGGAGTGTGACAGACCGATACCTTCCATATGATAGTAACTACTATGAAATGGTGGGGAAAAACACTTATTTTACCATTGGAGTTGACAACAGAATCGTATTCCATACTTTTAAAGACGATGGATTCTACGAATTCCATTATGACGGAAGCATAAAATTTACAAAAACATCATTCAGGAACCCCATACCACAAGAATATAAGGGCGATTACGAGACCGCTGTAGAAAAAGGATTCCTTTTCTTGTCCGCAACACCTTTTGTAACAGAAAAATATATCGTTACAGAGATACAGAAGGGCGAGTATTGTGATACCTATCTATACGATTACCAAAAGGACGTTTTTGCAAAGAATCATGAACCAGGCTTCAAGAATTACATGCTTGACGTATGCGGAGTTTGGAACGGACATTTTCTGTCTTATATCCAAGACTTCGAATTATATAACGAACTCACAGCTGGTGGCTTTACCAAAGCAGGAAAAGATATTGAAGATTTAATCCAAAGAGGCGGTATTTGCCTGTTGGTATATACAATGCAACAATAATTTATGATTAAATGTTCATTATATATGCAAGAGGAGATCAGCAAATGATTTAACCTGTATAATTCATGGGGGCACTTTAACGGGCACTCCTTCTTCAGCATGCGACTCCGTTTGAAGAAAAATAAGCATTTTGAGGTCAGTAGATGGTTTCTGCGCAAAGGTCTTAATCTAGCAAAGTCTATTTCTCAGATTACATTCTTGTCACTTATGACATAACTACATAAAAAAATGCTACGCTATTTCTTCTGAAGAGTACTTGATTTTGAATACTATAAAGGTACTAATAATTGTCGAGATGACAAAATCAAACGCTACTTTTTTGTCTCTATGAATTATATAGGTTAGAGTGATTTCTGTGCGACATTAAAAATGCTCTGTGATTTACCTTTGGTTAATTCTGTGATTTCGACAGTCATCCAAACATGATGTGATGCCTTCATCAATGAGAAGTTGGGCACAAATCTCTGATATGGTAGAACCATCGGTGGCTGTAAAATGAGGGCTTCAATGAAATAATGGATTGTATTGACATTAAATTTTATTATACCGTAAATATATCAGACATGTCTTTTGTTATCATTGTAAAGCTACTATACTTACATCACACAAAATAATGATATGGAGGGTTCTTGTGTGGCTTTGCCTGATATTTATGGTTTTACCTATGATTAAGCCTATGAAGGTGGGGTTGTTGGGCTTGCAGCAGGGTGTTTAGGTATACAGGGGGATTATCTCTGTCGGTTATTAGGAGGATAACAAGGCATTAAAAGCCCGTGGATGACTTTCTAAAGGATTGGGACATAGTGATACACGGGACGGACGAAACGGTTTTATTCGCCGTGGAAATGCTCAGTGTGGACTGGAAGTGCAGGGTTCTGCCTCGGCAGATTTGGAGCAAAAGGCATTTTGCTGGTTTGTGGTTGCAGAAGGGTATTCTGCCAGCCATGAAGGTGGCTACTCGTCGAGTTGCCGATAGTTTCTCGTCGGCATCTCGATCGATATTCGTTGCTCTTTCGTTCGTTTTTTGCTTGTTCCTCGTTCGGTCCTCGTTCGGTCTTCGATAGACTAACGACTAAGCAACGAGAGACGAACGAGAGACGAACGAGGACCTAACGAGAAGTCA
>Ga0129316_1000591_pt1 | contig 18968 bp, 13 predicted proteins | sample Cm1ome_2_FD_94429 | JGI IMG/M metagenome (GOLD analysis project Ga0129316, IMG submission 94429) | Eastern black-and-white colobus group fecal microbial communities from Wisconsin, USA - Cm1022B metagenome | ecosystem: Host-associated > Mammals > Digestive system > Large intestine > Fecal...
ATGAGGTCGAGACTTCAAGTTATACACCTACCCCGTTTTATCCCTCCGGCCTCAACCTCATCCGGCCTGCGGGCCACCTTCCCCTCCCAGGGGAAGGCTTGGGATTTCCGCTTTCAGGGTATATGTTCAACTCTTGATTCGCATTGATAATATCTCCGCGCGTAATTCCCTGGGGGCCGTAGTCTCAGGCTCGGCGGCGGCAGGAGCGGACACAGCCCCAAACAGGCAGACAGCGCGCGGCAGCGGAAGCGTGTCGCCGCCCGTCATAATTCAGCGTGAAAAAGCCTCCCGGCATATGACCGGAAGGCTTTTCGGTTCTATGGTTTTATTTTGGCTATCAGCCAACCTCCTCCACCTTGATGGTGTTGGTGTTGCCGGTCTTGCCATTGATAGGGCCGCCGGTGAGGACAACGCAGTCGCCCTTCTGAAGATTCAGGTACTTCCTGGCATTCTCCAGCCCATAGTAGAACATGACATCCATAGAGCTGAATTCATTGGCCAAAACCGGGGTGACGCCCCAGCTCAGGTTCAGCTTCCGCCAGGCTTTTTCGTTGACGGTCATGCCGATGATATCGGTGGGGCAACGGAAGCGGCTGACCATCCGCGCAGTCTTACCGGAGACGGAGCAGACCACAATGGCCTTGGCATTCACGTCGATGGCCATGGCGCAGGTGGCGTGGGAAATGGCATCCAGGTTGTTGTTGATCCGGAAATCGTACTTATAGAAGCGGTCCTTGTAGCCGGTGTGCTCCTCGGTAAACTCCGCAATCTGAGCCATGGTGCTGACGGCTTCCACGGGGTACTTGCCCGCGGCGGACTCGCCGGAGAGCATAATGGCGGAAGTTCCGTCATAGACAGCGTTGGCCACATCGGAGATCTCCGCTCTGGTGGGCCGGGGGTTCTGAATCATGGATTCCAGCATCTCGGTTGCGGTAATGACACGCTTGCCCAGCAGACGGCACTTGTGGATCAGGCGCTTCTGAATGGCGGGAACTTCCACAAAGGGAATCTCCACACCCAGATCGCCTCTGGCGACCATGATACCCTCACAGGCCTCGCAGATTTCCTCCACGTTGTCCACGCCGGCGCGGTTCTCAATTTTAGCGATAATCTCGATCTGGCTGCCGCCGTTCTCATCCAGGAAGGACCGCATATCCAGCACATTCTGCTTATTGGAAACAAAGGATGCCGCCACAAAATCCACATCGTTCCGGATGCCGAAGAGCAGGTCTGCCTTGTCCGCTTCGCTGAGGAAGGGACCGGTCATGACCTTATTGGGGAAGGACATACTCTTGCGGTTGGACAGCTCGCCGCCCACAACGCACTTACAGACAGCATCGCTGCCCTGGAGTTTTTTGACCTCAAAAATTACCAAACCGTTATTGACCAGAATTCTGTCCCCCACAGACAGATCCTTTACCAGGCCTTTATAATTGACAGAGACACGGGTCTCATCGCCCTCGACCTCGTCCACCGTAAACGTGAAGGTGTCGCCGGCGGCAACCGTGACCTTGCCGTCCTTGAAAGTGCGGATACGGTACTCCGGACCCTTGGTATCCAGCATGATTGCCAGGGGAAGGCCCAGCTCCTGCCGCACCTGCTTGATCAGATCAATTTTCTTCTGCTGCTCCTCATGGGTACCATGGGAGAAGTTCAGCCGGGCCACGTTCATACCGGCCTGGCACATTTTTTTCAGAGTCTCGGCATTTTCAGAAGCCGGACCGATGGTGCAGATGATTTTCGTTTTCCGCATAAAGCATCGCTCGCTTTCTTTTGTTTTATTTTAGATATCTCGGTTCGGAGGTATTATAGCACATCTCATTTCCCGTTTCAATCGTTCGAAAAGAAAATATTTTCATATCAAATCCCCATGTTTTTGAAACTTTTTTCAAGAAATTTGTATCGATTCATTTTTATCCACTGGAGTCGGCGGGCCGACCTTCTGTTGTACTGGATTTTTGAGCGCAGCTATGATATATTATACAAAACAGACACGCACCCAGGAGGAACCCCATGCCCATTCAAATTCCCAACGATTTGCCTGCCGCCGGTGTTCTGCAGCAGGAGAACATTTTTGTCATGCGCCAGACCAGGGCCGTTAGTCAGGATATCCGTCCGCTGGAGATCCTGCTGCTGAACCTGATGCCGACCAAGATTGTCACAGAGACCCAACTCAGCCGTCTGCTTGGCAATACGCCGCTGCAGGTGCATCTGGAGCTGATGCACACCACTTCTCACACATCCAAAAACACATCCGCTGACCATCTGCTGTCCTTCTATAAAACCTTTGACGAAGTAAAGGACCGGAAATTCGACGGAATGGTCATCACCGGTGCCCCTGTGGAACAGCTGCCCTTTGAAGAGGTGGACTATTGGCCGGAGCTGTGCCAGATCATGGAGTGGAGCAAGACCCATGTCCACTCCACCTTCCACATTTGCTGGGGCGCTCAGGCGGGTCTTTACTACCACTATGGCATTCAGAAGCATGACCTGCCCCGGAAGCTCTTCGGGGTCTTTGCCCATACGGCAGACTACAAAAAGGCCATTTTGCTTCGGGGCTTTGACGATATTTTCTATGCGCCCCACTCCCGGCACACCACCGTCTACCGGCAGGACATTGAAAAGCACCCCGAGCTGCGGATTCTGGCCTCCTCTGAGGAGGCAGGCGTCTACGCCCTTATGACCAAGCACGGGCGGCAGATTTTCGTGACCGGCCACGCGGAATACGACCCGGACACTCTGGAAAAAGAGTACCTGCGGGACAAAAATCAAGGGTTCCCCATCCAGATACCCGCCCACTACTATCCGAACGACGACGATACTCAGCCTCCCATGGTCCGCTGGCGGAGCCACGCAAACCTTCTGTTCTCCAACTGGCTGAACTACTTCGTCTACCAGACCACACCATACGACATCATGACCATCGGTAAAACAGGAGGAACGGAAGATGCATGAAATACTCGTAACCATTCCGACCCAGCCCCGTCACCGGGAAATGCTGGAAAAGATCGCACCGGAAGCCCATTTCGCCTATGACATGAAGCCTGCGGAGGCATCTGTAGAGAATGCGGACATCATTCTGGGAAATGTACCCCCCGCCATGCTGAAAAACGCCCCAAAGCTGCGGTGGATCCAACTGAACACCGCCGGGACAGACGGCTATCCGGAGGTCCTGCGGGAAGGGTGCCTGCTGACCAACGCCACAGGCGCCTACGGACTCGCCATCTCGGAGCATATGCTGGCCATGCTGCTGGAGCTGATGAAAAAGCTGAATCTCTACGGGCGCAACCAGCAGGCGCATTTGTGGCGGGATGAAGGCACCGTCACCTCCATCCATGGCTCCAGGACACTGGTCGTAGGTCTGGGCGATCTGGGCGGCGAATTTGCCAAGCGGATGCATCTGCTGGGAAGCACCGTCACCGGCATTCGCCGCAGCAAAGGGCAGAAGCCGGAATACCTGGACGCTCTCTATCAGATGGACAGCCTGGACAGCTGCCTGAAGGATGCGGACATCGTCGCCTCCTGTCTGCCCGGAGGGGCAGACACCACCCATGTTTTCAACGCCGAAACCTTTGCCAAAATGAAGCCCGGCGCCTATTTCCTGAACGTAGGCCGGGGATCCGCGGTGGATTCCTACGCGCTGGCTGACGCCCTGAACAGCGGCCATCTGGCAGGCGCCGGACTGGATGTAACAGAGCCGGAGCCCCTGCCGAAGGACCATCCCCTGTGGGACGCCAAAAATCTGGTGCTGACGCCCCATGTCTCCGGCTGGTACCATCTGCCGGAGACCCACGAGCGAATTCTGGGCATTGCCGCGGAAAACCTGAATGCCTTTCTGGCAGGAACGCCTCTGCGGAATCAGATTGATCTGAAAACCGGGCGAAAAATCTGAAAATGCGTTAAAAAATGCCCCTTGCCGGAACCGGCAAGGGGCAAAATTCATGTTTTTAGAAAGCAATTACAGCTGATCCTTCACCAGAGACAGGGCAGCCTCATCGGCAACCAGGATGAAATCGGGGTGCAGCTGCAGAATGGAGCCGGGAGCCTGAGGCTTGATGGGGCCGAAGAAGCAATCCTTCACAGCCTGGGCCTTGTTCGCGCCGTTGACCACCAGCAGAACCCGCTTCGCCTTCATGATGCCGCCGATGCCCATGGTATAGGCATGGGTGGGAACATCCTCACGCTTCTCAAAGAAACGCTGGTTGGCATCGATGGTGGAATCGGTGAGCTTGACCTTGTTGGTGTTCTTCACAAAGGAATCAGAGGGCTCATTGAAGCCGATATGGCCGTTGGGTCCCAGACCCAGCAGCTGCAGGTCGGCACCGCCGAAGCTGTCGATAACGGCATCATACCGGGCACACTCAGCCTCAGCATCGGGATTCATGCCGTTGGGGATGTTGCAGTTGGCCTGGTCAATGTTCACATGGTCAAAGAGGTTGGTACGCATAAAGTAAGCGTAGCTCTGGTCATGGTCCTTGGTCAGACCCACATATTCGTCCAGGTTGACGGTATGGACCTGAGAGAAATCCAAATCGCCGGACTCATACTTGGCGATCAACTGCTTGTAAGTGCCCACAGGGCTGCTGCCGGTTGCCAGGCCCAGAACGCAGTCAGGCTTCAGCTGGATCTGCGCGGCAATAATATTGGCAGCCTTGCGGCTGACATCTTCATAATCCTTGGCGCGAATCAGTCTCATAATAAATATCCCTTTCTTCATTTAGTATTTTGAGAATGGAATCAGGGTTTTCCCTACAGGGCCATTATAACACCTTTTGCGGGATCTGTATACCCCATTCCCATTTTTATCTTTACCAATTTCAATTCATCTGGCCTTGTTTTTCAATACCGTTCTGGTGCTTTTTTTGTGGCCAGATATTGCTATAATAGCACCATTCAATTCCGGGAGGAACATACAATGGAAAAGAAATCCACATTAACCACCAGAAAAATCGTCTTTACCGCACTGATGGCCGCCCTGGTCGTGGCCGGTTCGGCGCTGCGGGTCCGGCTGCCCCTCGCCATCGGCAGTACCACTTCGTTCCATCTGGGCAACATCTTCTGCGCCCTGTCCGGTCTGCTGCTGGGGCCCTGGCTGGGCGGTCTCGCTGCCGGTCTCGGTTCCGCCATCTTCGATATGTTTGACCCCATCTATATTTCCGAGGCCTGGATCACCTTCCTGATGAAAGGTATTTACGGCCTGCTGCCGGGTCTCATCATCCGGTTCGGCAAAAAGGACGCGGGCTATGTGAAAGCCCTGTTGGGTTCCGCCGCCGGCGCCGTTGCCTATGCTCTGCTGTACCTGCTGAAAAGCTACATCAAGGGTACCTATGTCAAGGGCTGGGAGCCATCCGCCGCCATGCTGGATGTGGTCGGCAAGCTCCCCGCAACGGTGTTCAACGCCGTTGTCGCCATCGTCTTCGCTCCCATCCTGTTTCTGGCCATCCGCAAGGCTTTGGCAAAGAATCATCTGCGGATCGATGACGGCCAGTAAACGCCTGTCAACTGCATTACAAGGGACGGCATCTCGCCGTCCCTTGTTTGTTCGTCAACGGAATTCAGCAACGCTGCCGCCAATCGGTAAAAAGCCGGGTCTGCGTATCAGGCTCAGGAGAAGGCATCACCCGGCCAATAAAAATGTGCCTGCCTTCCAATCTTGCTTCTTATCGAATCCGAATAGAATAACGCTTTCCGTCCAGTCTGAAGCCAATGGACAGGCCGTTGTCTGCCTCCGTCTTTATCTCCTCCGCCCGGTCAAAAAGCTGCTGTACCCAGGCGTAGCGCTCCCGGTTTTCCGCAGAATACCGCTCCACCGGGTCGGAGCACAGCAGGATCTGGCTGAAGCAGCCGTTGGCCGCAGCCAGCTTCTGTTTTTCCGCCGGAGTAAGGGTGCAGTTTTCATCCCGCAGCAGAAACACATCCGGGTCATTGCCAAAGGCCCGGCCATTCAGCTGGCGGCGGAAAATGGTGTTGTCAATAGATTGCCGGGTGGACACACGCTCCCGGTGGATCAGGCGCATGAACCACTTGTCGTCCCAATCAAGGCTCACATCGCAGCCGATGCGGCAGTAATCCACCACCCCGAAGCAGGGCATCAGCGGCACACCGCAGCCCAGTATCAGCTTGTCCCCGCACCACTGCCGCAGAAGGGCCATAGCACGGGCCATGCGAGCCGCCCGGGATTCCCGTTCATTCCCAAAAGGCGCTGCGGCATACAGAAAGTCCAGCTTCACAAGGTCAAAGCCCCAATCCTCCAGGACACGATGGAACACATTCTTCAAATAGGCCTGTACTTCCAGGTTGTCGATATCCAGGGCGTAAAACCCGCTCCAGTTGCAGCCGCAGTACCAGGGTTCCCCGTTGACCCGCAGAAGCCAATCCGGGTGTTCCCGATAGATGGCAGATCTGGTCTCGCAGACGAATGGCGCAAGCCAAAGGCCCGTCCGAAGCCCATCCCCATGGCATTCCTCCGCAAAGCCCCTCAGGCCCTCCGGAAACTTGGCGGTATCCGTTTCCAGCCAGTCCCCCACCGCCGGTTCCCAGCCATCATCGATCTGGAAGAGGCCGCCCTTGGGCAACACCTTCCGGTACCCCTCCAGATCCTCACGGACAGAAGCATCGCTGATGTTCTGGTAACGGTTATACCAGCTGGAATAGCCGGTCAGCCTGGGGGCTTGCCGGGCCCGGCAGCCCATGGCGGCGAACCAGGCGTCAAACACCTCCCGTTCCCCGCCCTGGGCAAAGAACAAATCAAAGGCGTGAAACCTGCCGCCGTTGTGCCGGACCCCGGCACAGTCCCGGCGGATGGTCAGCTTTTCCGCGGCACTGTCATAGGCAAAAATGGTGTAGCCCGGCGTCTCATCCAGAGAACCGATAAGACGGTAGGTATCGCCCTTGCGGAAATAGCAATAGGAAAAGCCATGGCTTTGGCCCTTTTTCCCGCTGTAAGGCACGAAATGATAGTCCCCATACCGGTCCAGGCCGAAGTGCTTCCGAATGGGGCCGGGCACCTGATCCACGCCCCGCATACGATCCCGCTTTCCCATTTCCGGGCTATGGGTCCAGGTCTGATAGCCATTCATGAATAGCTTTTCGTCCTCAGCCATAGTCCAGGTCAGCTCTGCCACCGCATCCTCCAGAATGCCTGCGGAAAGCTCCGGGCAGAGGTTTACCACGCCGCAGTCCGGGGAAATCTCCGTCTGAAGCGAAACCTTTCCGGAATCCGTTCCGGCCAAATAGCGCATATTCATTTACACCATCTCCTTTTTCACATCAAATTCCAAACGGACGCTTTCGCAGCCCGGGGTGCTGACTGTCAGCTTCGCCCTTCCCCCTTCGCCTACGGTACGCAGGTAGGTTCCGCCCATGCCGCCCTCAGCGGTCTGCACGGCGGGTCCGACCAGGCTCAGAGGGCCTTCCAATGTGTATTGCAGGGGCAGCTGGGCATAGGGCGCCGGATTCCCGTTTTCGTCCAGAATGCGGACCCGGATTGCCGCCATATCGTAGGTATCCCCTTCCGCCAGAGTTTCCGCAGAGGCGCAAACCTCCAAATGGAGCTTCTCACTGGGGCAAAGGGTCACAGACCCCACCAGCGCGTCTCCGTTTTTGGCGTCAAACCGCCAGCGGGTGGCTTCGCCGCCCCAGTTGCCCACATATTTTCCGTAGAGGGCAACCCCATCCTCAAACTTCATTTTGTAACGCACCATGCACCAGGCCATTTTCAGCTTTTTCCTCAGGGGCATCCCGGCAAGACCATATTTCCCGGCAGCCAGCAGGCAGTCCCGAAGGGCGTCGGCCTTGGGCTTTTCGAAATGCTCCTGGGTCTCCAGCAGCGCTCCGATGGTATCCTCCACGCACAGGGGCGGATGGGGCAGCAGCCTCCAGGGGCTTTTTTGCAAAGTGGTCACATAGGCATCGTTCTTGTACAGCTCCACCCGCTCCGCATTGGTGAACACATAGACCTTGCCGATCTGCCCCGCCGGATAGTCGCCGATATCCATGGACGAACTGACCGTTAAAGTGGGCGTCTTCCCCTGAGCGGCATAGACGCCGGCCGCCAGCTTGGGGTTTCGGAAGCTGTCCAGCACACCATGATAGCAGATTCGATCCCCGGAACCGAAGTCCTTGTGGGTAGCGTAATCAAACATGCACCAGCCAAAACAGCCCGCGTGATCTCCATCCCCATAAGCGGCGTTCAGAACTCTCGCATGCCGCAAGGCGTGCTCCTGTCGGTGGGACGCATCGTCGAAGGACTTGGTGGGGTACATATGGCCGCTGTGCTCGGAGATCAGCAGCGCCCTGTTCTTCTCCCGCATAACCTGCTTTTTCCGTTTTGCTCCGGGATTATTGCCCGTATGGGAGAAGTCGTTAAAGGCGTAGACATCCTCCAGAAGATGGCTCTTTTCCAGATACCGGACGCCGGAGGTAGCACGGCTGGGATCCAGCGCGTGGGCTATGGCATTTGTTCTTGTATAGAACGCGTCATCGTCCACACTTTCATTTATGCGGACGCCCCACAGGATGATGCTGGGGTGATTCCGGTACTGCAGGACCATTTCCTCCATCATTTTACAGGCCAGGTCCTTCCAGGCATCGTCTCCGATGTGCTGCCAGCCCGGCAGTTCGGTAAATACCAGCAGGCCCGTTTCATCACAGGCATCCAGAAAGTGCCGGCTCTGCGGATAGTGGCTGGTACGCACCGCGTTGCAGCCCAGCTCCTGCTTCAGAATACGGGCATCCTCCCGCTGCAGGCTTTTCGTCGCCGCATAGCCGATATAGGGATAGCTCTGGTGCCGGTTCAGGCCCCGCAGGAATGTCTTTTCCCCGTTCAGATAGAAGCCATCCGGCTGAAAAACCGCCGTGCGGAAGCCGAAACGGGTCTCCCGGATGTCCAGAACTTTCCCCTTTTCATCCAGCAGCGCTGCCTCGCAGCGGTACAGCATCGGATTATCCGGCGTCCAGGCCACCGTCTGAGGATACTTCAAAACGGAGTGAACTTCCGGCTCCGCCGAAACCGTTTTGTCAGCCAGCGTCTCCCCTGCCGGGTCTTTCAGGGAAAACCGCACCTGAGCGGCAGCCTTCGGCCGATCCAGCTTCAGGCTGACATCTGCCGTCTGCAGAGTCGGCGTATGGACAAACAAATCTTCCATCCGGCATTGGGCCGACGTTTCCAGCCAGACCTCCCGGTACAGTCCGCCATAGGTCAGGTAGTCGATCACAAAGCCGAAGGGCGGCACCTGGGGATCCTCCCGGGTGTCCAGACAAACAGAGAGCAAGTTCTCCTGATTCCGGTCCACCAGATCGGTAATCTCCAAGGTAAACGCCGTATAACCGCCCCGGTGCTCCCCCGCCCGCTTTCCGTTGACAAACACCACCGCCTGATGGGCCGCGCCGTCAAATCGAAGGAAAAGCCTGGGAGCGTCCCCGGGGACCGTGAAGCGTCTGCGGTAGCCGCAGACCATTTCATAGTCTCCGGGGGAAGCATAGTGCAGCGGCACCTCCCGGCAGGTATGGGGCAGACGCACAGACTCCGTTTCCACGGGTTCTCCCCGCAGAAAGGCTTCGGTGCAGGTTTCCGTGAATTCCCAGGCATTGCACAGACTGTATTGCATCGTTTTTCCTCCTCATGGAACCTCTGATAAACCGGCAGGAGCTGAGAGCGAGAATTTTTAGACCGCTCTTCAGCCGCAGACGGATTATTCAGAGGTTCTCAGGCTCTGCTGCTGTTGCAGACCAAGTAGAGGATCTGGTGATCCTCCGCAACCCCGCGCAGCATTTCCAGAGCACGTTTGGTATGTTCATCGTCCAGATTCACAAAGGGATCGTCAAGAATCAGGAAGGGTGTTTCCTCCCCGAAAAGAGCGTCTACCAGAGAAAGACGCATGCACAGCGAAATGCAGTCGGACAGACCCGCGCTGAAGCTTTCCGTCTCTCTGGCCGCCCCCTGGGCATCGATGCGCAGCTTCAAATCTTTATCCACCAGCACATTGCTCAGGTCGCCGGGCAGCAGCGCTTCCGCATACCGCTGGAAGCCCTCTTCGATCTTCGCAACATAGCTGTTGGCCAGAGAATCCTTGGCCTGCTCCAAAAGGGCTATGGTGCGGTCCGCCAAAACGCACTTCCGCTCCGCCTCCCGCAGCTCGTCTTCCAGACCGGAAAGTTTATCCTCCCATGCCGGGATGCGCTCGACACTTTCCTGAAAATATCGCCGCTGCTGGCGGGCATCCCGCAGGGAATTCTCCAGTTCATCCAGCCGGATTTGGATCTGCTTCTCCCGGATCTCCAGCGTTTCCGGCTCCGGAATGGGCTGCAATGGGCCCACATCCCCGTTTTTCTCCAAAAACGCGCTCAGGGCCTTCTTTGCGTTTTCCAGTTCGGCGCAGAACATTTTCCGGTTTTGTATATCATCCGCAGCTTTCTGGATGCAGGCGGCAGCCGTGGGTTCCGAAAGCGCATAGTGGTTCAAAAATTCCCGGGCTGTCTGGACAGCCTCCTCCGCCTCCTGACGATCCCGCTCATTTGCCTCTTCCAGCAGAGATTTTTTCTCCCGAAGCTGCCGGGTCAGAGAATCCTGACTTCTCGCCGCGTCCCGCAGTCTTTGAACAAAGCCGTCGTCGTAGACCTCTCCGGGGTAATAGTACGCAAACGCCTGCCCCAATTCCGCCTGTATCTGCCGCAACTGGGCATCCGCCTCCCGGCGCTGCTGTTCCCAGGCGGCGCTTCTCCGGGACAGATCCAGATAGCGCTGCCGGTCAGCCCGCAGGTTCGCCAGTTTTTCCTCCGGCTCCGTCACATCCTCGTAAAAGCGCCGCAGGAAATCGTCCCGCTGCCGCTGCAAATCGGCAAGCTCCTGCTCTTCCGCCGTGGGAATGGGATCTTCCGTCCTGCCGTCCGGCTTTTTTATCAGCACTGCCGCAAGTGCGGCCGCAGCACCCAGAGCCAGAACGCATATGCCGGGCACAGTCAGCTTCATCGTCGCCAGCACAGCCCCCAGAATCAGCAGCGCCAGTCCGAAAACCAGCAGCGGCAGGCTGGGCTTTTTTTCCGCCCGTTCCGGCTTCGTCCGCTGCATGCCCTGCAGTTCCGCAATGCGTCTGCATTGCCGCTGGGTCTCCCGGATCTGGGCTTCCTCCGGAACGCCCCCGGCGAAGGCGCGCTTCAACGTCTGAAAGTCCGCCTGCTCCCGTTCCGAGAGCCCGCCGGGTTCTCTGCTCCGCAGCAGGACATCCCGATCCTGCCGCAGCTTTTCCCAGGCGGCGAACTCCGTTTCCCCGGGCACCCCCTGCGCGAACAGCCGGTTCAGGGATTCCAGGAGCTGCGTTTCTTCCGCCGAAAGGGAAGCCTTCTCGCCGCGGCCGCTCACACGTCTCTGGGCCTCCAGCGCCCGGGTCAGGTTCTTTCTCTGTTCATCCAATTCTTCACGGGTAGGATAGCCGTTGGGATACTGTGCGTCCAGCTTCGCAAGCGCCGCTTCTCTTTCCAGAAGGTGCCCGCGCAGCTGTCCCAGATTCTCCTGCCGCGCACGCAGGGCTTTTTGCTCGTTGGCCTGCCGCAGCTGCTCCCGCAGGGCCTCCTTTTGGGCGTCTATGCCGTCTTTTTCCTCATTCAGGACGTCTATACGACGGCAAACCGTCTCCAGAGGGGCTATATCCTTCTCCGCCTCCGCAATGTCGCTTTCCAGACTGCGGCACTCCTGTCGCAGCTGGGCGATCTGTCCACCCTCACCCTTGAAGAGCTTCAGCTTTTTGCGGTAGTCCTGGAGCCGCTTCATGGCCGTATCGTAATTGTTCAGATCATTGGTGTCCTCCACCAGATTCGTGAGCTTCGTGCGAATGGAGGTTGTGGCCGTCACATCCCGGCCGGACATCTGGGGCACAAAGGTGCTTCTGGCAAAGGCGTCTGCATCCAGTTGAAACAGGTCTTCCCCCAGGTTCTCCGTAAAACGGGTGCTTTCCGTTCGGTTCGTCAGATCATAGAGGGCAAAACTGTCCTCCTTTTTGCCGAAATACCGGGTCACCCGATATTGGACGCCCTGATACTCAAATTCCAGAAAGCCGCCGTACTTGCCCCCCTGCCAGGGGTCATAGCGCTTGCGCTCGTTTTCCGTCAGGCTTCTTGTCCGGGACTTGGGCAGGCCGTAAAACATAACCTTGATAAATGCCGCAAGGGTGCTTTTGCCGAAGCCATTCTCCCGGCAGAGCACATTCAGGCCCTCCGCAAATTCCTGATCAAAGCCGGACAGCACGCCGAAGTTTTCAATATGGCATCTCAAAAGCTTCATAGTCCGATCTCCTCCCCTGCCAGTGCCTGGAGTCCCGCGCGGATCATAGCCGCCTTGTCATTGTCGTCTTCCGGCCCCGCCAGAACCAGACGGATAAAGGCGCCCTTCAGGGACACGTCGTTTTTGTATTGGTCTGGGTCCAGAGAGCAAGTTGTCTCGTCCTTGACTTTAACAAAATAAAAGCTGCTCTTCATCAGCTCCCGCAGATATATCAGAGAAAGATCCGCCTCCGGCTCGCAGCTGCCTGTCAGCAGAAATTCCACCATATCCTCATTGCTGATGCCCTCAGCCGCCTGCTTCATGGCCTGGGCGATCTGGGCACTTTTTGTCAGACCCGTGATGTCCACAGGAACACGGTGCAGCCGACGGCTGGCAAAGGGCACGAACGCAGGCGTCACCTTTCCATCTTCTACATCCAGCAGCACGAAGCCCTTGTCGCCGCACTCGTCAAAGCCCCGGCCCTCCAGGCAGCCGCAGTAGCAATAGATTCCCCGATCATCCAGCCGTTCCAGAGTATAGGAATGGATATGGCCCAGAGCCAGATAGTCAATGCCCTTGTATTTCAACAGATTCAGATTCACAGCGTCCTCGCCGCTGACCGTGCCGATCTGCCCATGGAGCACCGCGATGTTCACGCGCCCAGCCGCATGAGGCACCGCCTCATAGATGGCTTCCCCATTCTCCCGGCAGAGCTGCACGCCGGAAACAGCCACATTTTCATATTGAAAGGTGGTCCATTCCCGGCCGAACTGCCGTAGGTTCTCCGGGAGTGTTCTGTCCGAAAAGGCTCTTGCCGCACCGTCGTGGTTCCCCGGCAGATAGAGATAGTCCACCTCCGGCGTCCGCTCCATGGCGGCCAGAATTTCGTCCACCGTCCGCCCCCGAACCCGCTCTCCATCGAACAGATCTCCGGCGATAATGACCGCCCGGACGCCGTTGGCCGCGGCATAATCCGTCAGGCGCAGAAAGGAATCGATGATCTGGGCGTTCCGCATGGACGCCTGGGCAGCGGACATATGGGTCAGCATCGGGGAATCCAGGTGGATATCCGCGCAATGGATCAGTTTCATGCTTGCCTCCTGTTTTGCCGGAAAAACTCCGGCGTTTTCGCTTTTTCCTCCATTATACCGGATTTCCACGGAAAATCAATGGTCTGCAACAGCCCCACGGACCAAATAATCCGTGGGGCTGTTGCCTTATGTGTAATATTGCGCCTGGGCGTTCCAGAGTTCGTAATACTTGCCATATCTATTCTTCAGCAATTCCTCATGGGTGCCCTGCTGTATTACGGTGCCGTTGTGAAACACGGCAATCTCATCGCAGAAAACGCAGGAGGACAGCCGATGACTGATATAAATGGCGGTCTTGTCTCCGACGATCTCATTGAGCTTGCTGTAGATCTCCGCCTCCGCCAGGGGATCCAGGGCCGCCGTTGGTTCGTCCAGAATGAGAAATGGCGCGTTCTTGTACAGCGCCCGGGCGATGGCCACTTTCTGGGCTTCGCCGCCGGAGAGTATAACGCCGGCCTCGTCCAGCTCTTTATAAAGGTAGGTATCCAGGCCACTTCCCATAGACGCCAGCCGCTGGCCGAAGCCCGCCTTTTTCAGGCAGTCCTCCGCCCGGTCCCGGTCATATTCCCTGCTGGCCCCAATATTTTGGCCCAGAGGCAGGGCCAGGAGCCGAAAATCCTGAAATACCACGGCAAACACGTCCAGATAATCGTCATACCTGTATTTGCGGATGTCAATGCCATTGAGCAGGATCTGCCCCTCCGTAGGGTCATACAATCGGCACAGGAGTTTGATAAAGGTAGTCTTTCCGGAACCGTTCATGCCAACAACCGCCAGCCGGGAGCCGATTTTGAATTTCATATTCACATGGCGCAGCGCCCAGCTTTCGCTTCCGGGGTACAGGAAAGACACGTCCCGGAATTCCACCTCATACTCCCGGTCGTCCCGCTTTTCTGTAGGGAGGCTGCCCTGATACATATGGTTCGGTAACTCCAGAAAGGCCTGGATGTCCCGCAGATAAGCGGCGTTGAAGGGCAGGCGGCCGATGGTGCCCAGCATTTCCGAAAGCCCGCCGCAGAGCTGGGTTATGGCCCCCACATACTGGGTCACGGAGCCTACGCCAAAGGCCCCGCCCCAGGCTTTCAGGCAGACGAACACATAGACGATGCCGGTCAGCACCGTACTGACCACCCGCCCGGCGGCGGTATAGGGGGCGATCCTGCCGCAGAGAATGGCAATCGCCGGAGACCCCTTCCTGTACATGGCCGCCCGCTCCATGGCCGGCAGCGCGACCTTTTGCTGGTCGTACATCCGCACATCCATGGCCCGACGGCCCTCGCCGCAGAAGTTGGGATAATAGCTCAGCACTCGGTTATAGATATTGCTGCAGGGCCAGAGCTGCGCACTGTTCTCCGAAGCTTTGGCAGACAGGACAGGTGACAGCACCGTCATTCCCAACAGCAGAACGACAACCCCGGCGGCAGCCAGCGGATGGTTCAGCCACTGAAGCGATTCCGCCGTCACAGGCCGCGCAAACATGCTGACGGTCAGCGCCGCCGCGCCCAGAATGGAGGCAATACCGCCGATGATGGATTCCGTAAAGGCCCCGTGGATATCCACAAAACCATAGAGGTTGCCCATCATGTGCTTGCGCATGGCATGCAGCAAATTCTCCGTTTCCGGGGATTCCACGGCGGAAAAGTCCATATCCAGCATTTTCCCGGTCTGCATCCGGTTTTCCAGCTCCCACTCCGTGCCGTGAACTGCCTGCCGCCAATGATACAGGATCGCGGTCAGCAGCTGCAGGGCCGCCGTCAAGGAAATCGTCAGCAGCACCCAGAATTTCAGCCTTTCGGGATCTCTGGTCCCCGCCAGTTCGTTGATCAGCTGGGCGGAAAGCCAGATGGTCACGTAGGGGGACAGATGCTTGGCCAGAGTATAGGCGCAGGTGGAGAGGAACAGCTTGGGCTCCACGGCCCACCACTGTCTGACCGCCCACCAGTGCAGAGAAATGGCTTCCCGCATGGATATCTCATGCTTCATGGTCCGCCCCTCCTTCCCGGTAATAACGGCTCTGGACCTCAAAAAGCGCGGCGTACTCCCCGCCCAGGGTCAGCAGCTCTTCATGGGTGCCCGCTTCCACGATCTTCCCGTCCTTCAGAAACAGCACCCGGTCGCAGAATCTGGTAGATGCCAGCCGGTGGGAGATGTAGACGGCGGTGCGGCCATGGGTAATGGCATCGTAGCGCAGGTACATATCGTTTTCGGCAATGGGGTCCAAAGCCGCTGTCGGCTCGTCCAGCAGCAGAATGGGGGCATCCTTGTAAAGCGCCCGGGCCAGCAGCAGCCGCTGCTCCTGACCGCCGGACAGTTCGATCCCGTCGTCGTGGAGGGCTTTTCCCAGGTTCGTGCTGAGGCCATCCGGGAATTGGGAAATCGTCTCTTCCAGTCCGGCGTTTTTGACGCATTCTTTTACCCTTTCCATGTCGATATCCGTCTCCGACTGGGCAATATTTGCCGCCAGACTGGCCGAAAACAGGGAATGTTCCTGGAAGACGGTGGTGAACAGCCGATAATAGTCCCGGCGGTCAAACCGGCGGATATCCTCGCCGTTCAGCAGCACCCGGCCCTCAGTGGGGTCCAGCAGACCGCTGAGGAGCTTCACCAACGTGGTCTTGCCCGCGCCGTTGAGGCCCACAATGGCCAGTTTTTCTCCCGGACGGATGGTCAGATCCATACCGCAAATGGTGTCCTTTTCCGCCTTGGGATAGCGAAAGGACACATTTTCCAGCCGCAGCGCATAGCCCTTGAGACTGCGGGGAACTGCCTCGCCCTCTTCCATTCGAAAGGGCTCCGGCCATTCCAGAAATTCCCGAACGCCGCAAATCTTCCTGCTCTCCCGGTGCAGCGCGATCAGGCTGTCCAAAATGGTGGTGATCCAGGCGGTAAAGCCTGTCACCGCCGAGAATTGCAGCAGGAACAGCGACGCGCTCTGTCCCCGGGTCAAGGCTGCATGGATGAGATAGGCATAGGCAATGCCGTTTCTCGCCAACGTCAGCAGCACGTCCGCTGCCTTTGCCCCCAGGAAACGTCGCTCCCGGCGGCCGCAATAGCCCCGGTATAATCCCAGAGCCTTGTCGTAGATCTCCATAAGCCAGGGCTGCATGTGGAACAGACGGATGTCCTTGGGCATCTCGTTGGACATGGCGGTATTGGTCACAAAGAGCATTTCATAGCGGTATTTCGCCGCCTCCTCCCGGGTCTGAAACTCCCAGCGGCCCGCGTACTTGCCCGCAAAAAAGCCACTGGCCGTTGTCCCCACCACCAGAGCCAGCAATATCGGCGGCAGGCCCTTGAGCAGCAGCAGATACAGCCCAAAGCCCAGCACCGCCGTGCAAAGCTCCCCCGTCAGGGTCACCATGGCCACTGGGGGCGTCTGCACATTGGTTCCGCCCATGACCCGGTAGGCCAGCTCCTGCATCCGGTGAAAGGCCGGATCCAGAGTATTGGGGTAGGATGTTTCCGCGGCTTTTCTCGCCTGTGCCCGGTCAAAAGCATCGTACAAGCGGCTGCGGAAAACATGGATTCCGTCTCGCAGATAGGAAAGCCCCGCAGCAAAAACGGCCAGTGCCAGGGTGTAAAGAAGGATCGTCAGCAGCATCTGCGCCAAAGGCGCCTTTTGCTCCACCTTCTGCAATATGGCAGGACCGATGGTGATCCCCGCCAAACTGTTCAGAAGCTCCAGCGCCACCAGGCCCGCCGTACAGACCGGCAGTGCCTTTGTTTCCCTTCGGCAGACCCGAGACAGATAGATCAGGTTCTGTCCCAGACTGTATTTTGGTTTTTCTTTCATTGCTCCACCTCCTGGCACCATCTTACACCATTCGCAAAAAAGAAGCGCAATTCCCGCACGAACGGCACTGTTTCGAACGCGAATTGCACTTCTTAAACTTCCAGCGGCAGCATGACCTCTGTGGCGAAGGCTCCCTCCTCGCTCTGCCGGTTCACATAGCCGCCGTACTTCTCCGCCAGGCGATCAATGCGCAGCAGGCCCAGACCGTGGTTTTCTCCGGCCTTAGAAGAGAGATAGATCTTCCCGCTTTTTCGGGGCTTTCCATCCGCGGAATTGGTCACGCAGATATAGAGCTGCTGTTTCAGCACGCCGATATAGACCCGGATGAACCGCGCCTCCCCCTCCGTCTGCCGAAGGCAGGCCTCCATGGCGTTGTCCAAGAGATTCCCCAGAATGGCGCACAGGTCGATCTCTGAAACGGACAGCTGGGCCGGAACGGTCGCCTTGGCGTTGACGGCAATATCCCTGCTCTTGATCAGGGACAGCTTGGAATTCAGAATGGCATCCACCATAACGTTGCCCGTCTTCAGCACCGTGTCCACAGTCGTCAGGTCATCGTTCAGCTCCCAAAGGTATTTCCGCAGGGCCTCCGGGTCTTCCGTCAGGGCAAGAAGCGTCTGGATATGGTTGTGGTAATCGTGCCGCCAGCCCCGCATTTTCCGGTAGATGTTGTCCACCTCGTCGCAGTGCCGGGTGATCAGATCATTCTGAAAGGCCGCTACCCGGCGGTCAATGGCCCCGGCGAAGAGGAAATCAAAAAGCTTCATGGCTGTCTCCCATATAGTACTGTATAAAAGCCCGGTGAACCTGCTGGGCCGCTCCTCTGGACAGCGGCAGGCGCTTTCCGCCATCCAGGATGACCTCCGTTTTCGAAAGCCGGGAAATGTGGGCCAGATTTACCAGATAGGACCGGTGGCAACGGACAAAGCCCTCACCCAGCTGCCTTTCCAGCTCACCCATGGACAGCTTCACCGAATACGTCCCCTTTTCCGTGGCCAGCTCCACCGTATGGGAAAAACTCTCCGCATACCGGACCGCTCTGGCTGCCAGCCGCACCGTCTCCCCCTCCACCGGCAAAAGAAGGAACCGCTCCCGCTTTTGCAGCGCCCCGGCGGCACGGTCCAGGACCGCGAAAAGCTGTTCCTCCCGGACAGGCTTCATGAGATAGTGCAATGCCGCTACATCATACCCCTGGGCCATATGGTCCGGGTAGCCGGTGACAAAAACGATCTGAACGGTATCATTGTCCTTCCGGATCTGTTTTGCCAGGGAAACGCCGTCCATGGCCCCCATTTCAATATCCAGCAGCAGAATATCCCATGCCTTGTCCTCGGCATAGCGGAACAGGAAGCTTTCCGCGGAGGGGAATCGCTCCACGGAAACGGCGCAGTCCCGGGCATCTGCCCAGCGGCGCAGAATATTCTCCACATATTCCGCATCCGCGGCGCTGTCCTCCACAATTGCGGCACGAAACGGCATGGCGTCCCTCTTTTCTCTCGTTTTGCTCCATTATAGCCGATTGCGCGCCCGGGCGCAAGGTATGTTTTCTATAATGCGTAGGGGACGATGCCCACATCGTCCCGAGACCCGGACGGCAGAGCTGCACGTTTGAATGTACCGCTCTGTTGTCGAACCTTCGGGACGATGTAGGCATCGTCCCCTACTTCCTTTTTTATATCCGCAGTCACAGTTCAGGCCGCCGCCGGCGAGGGTGTATTCCCGCACGAAGTCCGCCGTGCCGCCGGAAACCATCTACTCCGCAAACACGACCTCGAACTCCTCCAGCACGCAGAGGCCGTGTTCGTCGAAGGGCTGGCCTGCCTGTTCG
>Ga0129316_1000593_pt1 | contig 18935 bp, 26 predicted proteins | sample Cm1ome_2_FD_94429 | JGI IMG/M metagenome (GOLD analysis project Ga0129316, IMG submission 94429) | Eastern black-and-white colobus group fecal microbial communities from Wisconsin, USA - Cm1022B metagenome | ecosystem: Host-associated > Mammals > Digestive system > Large intestine > Fecal...
GACAAGGGTACCCTTGTCATTCCCTGCTTTCACAGGGAATGATAAACCATTGATTGCCGGGTTCCCTTGCGGGAAAGGAGCCGCATTCATGGATAAAGCAAGCATCGCTCCCGGTGCTGTCATAGGCCGCTGGACTGTTTTGGACGCTTATGAGAAAACTGCAAAGGGCGAAAAGAAGTGGCTCTGCCGCTGTGAGTGCGGTATGGAACGCTATGTGCTGGAGCGCAGTCTGAAATATGGTGGGTCGCAAAGCTGCGGCTGCCTGACAAGAGAAAGGGCTTATCAGGCTACTGCCTACGATATGTTGGGGAAAACCTTCGGAGACTTGACCGTGGTAGGTAAGAGCAAAAAGCGAACCAAACGGGGCGGCTACTGGACGTGCCTGTGTTCCTGCGGCTATACCTGCGAAGCAACGGCTTCCGATCTGGTCAACGGTTACAAAACCCATTGCGGCTGTAAAACCGTGAAGAATTATGCGACCGCGGATATAACCGGACAGCGTTTCGGACGGCTGGTAGCTCTGTATCAGACGAAGAAACGGGATAAGAAAGGCTCTGTGATCTGGCATTGCCGGTGCGACTGCGGCAATGAGGTGGACGTGTCCTATAATTCCATGATGTATGCCAACCAGATTAGCTGTGGCTGCAAGCAGAAAGAACACATGACTACTCTTGGTCGGTATCTGACTCATGTGAATGGAACCAGCATTGATGCCATCAAGAGCAAAAAAGTCCCCACGGACAATACTACCGGCTATAAGGGCGTGTACCTGATCCATGGAAAATACATAGCAAAGATCGTGTTTCGGAAGAAGCAATATTTCCTTGGCACTTACGACAACATAGAAGATGCCGCAGAAGCCCGTAAAGAGGCTGAGGAGGTGCTGTTCGATGGAGTTGCGGAGCATTACAGACTCTGGAAAGAAAAAGCCGATGCAGACCCTCTGTGGGGCGAACAGAATCCGATTCAGATTATGGTAAACCAAGTGAACGGAAAACTGAGTGTTACGTTCATACCTGATCTTTCGGTCTAAATCACATAAACTCCTTGCTTCCAGAATGGATGGCAGGGAGTTTGTGTGTTTGCACTTCTCTTGCATGAAAAGCGTTTTCTGGGAGCATCTTAATCTCACCGCCAATGTGTGAAACGAATATCGTTGCACTGTACACCATATACTACGATTAAAAGTGGTAATTGTATGTGACTTACTCGTTCTAACGATAAAGCACAGGTTTGATGTACAATTATAGTGTAGCGAGGTGGTGATTGATATGGATTTGATAGCCCGTATAGATGAGCTTCTCGCCCAGCGCGGGTGGTCAAGATACCGTCTTGCGCATGAGGCGAATTTATCCGAATCAACAATTTTCAGTCAGAAGAAACGAGGTTACAATCCACAGTTTTCAACGATAGAAAGTTGTTGCAATGCGTTTGGTATTACCTTGGCTGAATTCTTTGATCCGGATTTGCAGGATAGGGAATTTACTTTGGAGGAACGACGCCTTATATATGACTGGAGAGGACTATCTCTGGAAATGAAGGATGCAGTGCAGCAGGTAATTTCTGCGGCGGCATCTGAGACGAAAACAGAATAGGAATGGCCGTACAGATTCCTCTGTATGGTGAACGTATAGACATGGAATGTTCGACCTTCCAACCGGGTTCGGGCATTCCATGTGCTTTTTTAGAGGGAGGTAAAAGCAGTGAATAAGGAAATAATGAAAATGATAAAGGAAACCGATGATTCGGAACTGCGTAAGCTCCTTCTGTCGTTGGTTGAAGCATTGACTGGAGAGAATGATATTTCCAAGCGCATTGAGATGCTGTTGGACAGTGCGATTGCATTCTATGATTCTGACCGGGCATATATCATTGAAGGCGATCCTGAACTTATCACCGGTGTTAATACCCATGAGCGATGTGCTCCGGGCGTTGAGAATCAGCAGGATACACTGAAAGATATGCCAACGGAGGTATACCTCCATTGGTTGGGAGTTTTCCGCCGATTTGAAGAGATTGCTATTCCGGATATGGAGACAATTAAGGAGTGCCGCCCCAAAGAGTACAGGTATTTCAATGATTCAGATGTTCATTCGATTATTGTTGTGCCTTTCAGCAAACGCATTAGTCAGGGTTTTGTCGGCGTAGATAATCCAAAGAAGCATATGATGGATACGATTCCGCTTCGAGTGCTGTCATATGCGGTAGTTTTGGAGTTGAATGAACTCAAACTGACAAAGGAGAAGAATGCCCTGATGCAGGTTTCACAATATCCGGATATGTTTGTTCGGGTACATCTGCTGGGCAGACTTCAGGTGACAGCTCGCGGCGGTACGATCTATCAGGAACAGTTCACGGTACAGGGGCAGGCATTGCTTACCATTATGCTGTTGAACCCACGCAAAACATTTTCACCCGGAGACTTATCTGATGTCATCAGTCAGGATAAGGATGCTGATAATCTGTCCAGCGTTGTCTCGAATGCCATATATCGGCTTCGGAGTTTGCTGGATATTATCGGGCTGAAAGAACTGATCGTCTTTGATCGCGGCTCCTATTCTCTGAATCAATGCTTTCAGATTGAAACAGATGTAGAGCGGTTCTTAAAATTCTACTTTGCCATGAAGAAAGCTGATGATCCAGACGATAAACTTGAAAAGTGTCATGACGCTCTGAGACTGTATGAAAGCCCATTGCCGGAGACGCTGTGCAGCGGTCTCCGTTGGGTAATCGAGTGCGCGGACATGAACGCAAAATTCCTGGCGGTTGTGCAGGAAGCGGTCAATCTGCATTTGGAACGCAACGATTTCGGCAATGCTCATGAAATTGCGAAACATGCGATGAAGATCGACCCGCAAGAACCGGAATGATGCTGCTTATGGCAAAGGTAATGAAGCAGTCGGAAGAACCGGGACTTCGATTGTACGTCAGAAAGATTATGCCTTATCTGGATGCAGATGAGAAAGAACAGCTCCAACATATTTTACAGATGGAATAATAAGCAAGGCGGCTTGGATGAAAATTCTGAGCCGCCTTTTTTCCGTAGGAAGCATACATGGTTTGCTGCGATTGCACTGAGATTCCTGTGAGATTCGTATGCGATTACAATGAGATTGCTCTGCGATTAGCCTGCGAGTGAAATGTGAGTCGAATTAAATTTGACAGAGATTCGGCTGAGAACGATTAGAGATTGCCCCTTGGTAACATTGGATTGTCAGTTATAAGCTGATAATTCGAGTGCCAAGGGGTTTCTTTTATGTGGTCAGGCTGGGGTTGTTTTCTGAATCAGTGTCAAAGCAGCACTGAAAATCAGAAAACAGCAACCGGTTCTGTTTCCGCGCCTATATTGAAACTTCTGACCCAGAGCGTTTATGCCCTGGGCTTTTTTGCCCCCTTTTTTAGGGTACGGGTACATTGCCGTAGTCCTCCTTCCCCGTGATTTGAAACTTATCAAATTTCAACATCACGGAGGAAAACATGAGGACACCGAAAGATTTCGATTATGACATCTGGAAAGATGATAACGGTTATTACTATGTTCGCGTGAAGCAAACCGGCGAGACAACAAGGGTTTCTGAAGAAGTGGTACGGGAGCTTTGGCGAGAACTGTATCGAATGGAAAAACACCGCAGAGATACCACAATTACAGAAAAAGACGGTTCACAGCACAGTCGGTTATATTCATTGGACGGCAGTCTGGATGCGTCTGAAAGTTTGCGTACCATCCAAAATGAACCTTGGCTGGTCAGCAGAAATGATCCGTTTGCGGATGTGGAGACAGAACTGATTGAAGGGGATTTCCTGAAATTGCTGACAGAGAAACAGCGGACAGTTTATCATCTTCACTTCAAATGCGGAATGACCGCGGCTGAGTGTGCGGTGCAAAACCACACATCTGTCAGAAATGTTGAAAAACTGATTTCTGCGATTCGGAAAAAAGCGAAAGATTTTTTCTAAAGCAGGTTCGGGTTTTGGCTGAAAATACTCCTTTGATAAGTGAAGGGGAAATCAGTAAAAACCCTTACAGCCGCTGATGCGGCAAAACAGAACTGATCCTTGAAAACAGAATATACATTCATCAGGTACGTTCCTGTGCGGGGAGATTTTTCCCAGCTGCATGATGGTGCGCCATGACACATCTGCCTCAAAGGGGGGATCAACAAAAGGCAGGCGGTGAGCGATTTTGAACCATTCTGAAATATCCGATTGCAACGGATATGGCGATGAAACGCACAAGGGATAATGATACTTCCGTAACTCGCGGCTCGGCCATAATGAAGGCGGAGAGGTTCGATTCCTATGAGACAGCATCGCAAGCTGTCGCCTGATGATTTCCCTGCTTCCGGGGGTTGAGGACGAATGGGAAGCAATACATAGACGCTGGAAAAACACTGAAAGGGGTGATGACATATCCGCGATAATTGGGAGTATCGGAGGGGCGATATTTATCTTGCTGATCTCGACCCGGTAGTGGGTTCTGAACTTGGCGGAGTTCGGCCTGTACTGGTTCTTCAGAATAATATTGGGAACCATTATAGTCCTACGCTGATTGTTGCCCCGATGACATCTAACATTGGAAAGAAGCCGGCACAGCCGACACATTATCTTCTGAAAAATGTGCATGGGCTGAACAGACCGTCCATGGTCATATTAGAACAGCTGAAAACGCTGGATAAGAGCCGGATTATCAAATACATGGGAAAAGCAAGCAACCGGAAGCTGGAGGATATTGCTCCGTATATCGGAGTCAGCCTTGATGTTGCGGTTGATAAGAGATAATACGAGATGATGATATAACTGTAACAAGACGAGAATGCGGAGGCCTGCATACCAGGTCATCTCCGACAAACCAATATAACAATCACAGGAGGTTCACTATGAATTATAACGATGTACCCATTTGGGAAAAGTACACACTGACTATTGAGGAAGCCGCAAAGTATTTCCGTATCGGCGAAAAGAAGCTGCGTAAGCTGGCTGAGGAAAATCAGGATGCAAACTGGCTGATTATGAACGGAAACCGCGCCCAGATCAAACGCAAGCAGTTTGAAAAGGTCATTGATACTCTGGACGTAATCTGACTCCTGTCCGGGAAATGTGGTTTGCGAAAAACCACTATCCGATTTTGCATAGTTGCAATGAGCCGGAAACGCTGTATAATATGGTTATATGTCGTATCAAGGCTCATTCCGGAACGGAAAGGAGCTTCACTCATGTCAGAGAAAAGACGCGATAACCGAGGAAGAATTTTAAGAACTGGAGAGAGCCAGAGAAAAGACGGAAGATACGCATATAAGTATACCGACGCATACGGCAAAGCCAAATTTGTCTACGCATGGAAGCTGGTAGCAACGGACAAGACCCCAGCCGGGAAACGGGATGACCAGTCCCTGCGGGAAAAGGAAAAAGAGATTCACAGGGATTTGGATGACGGCATTGACACCATTGGCAAAAAGATGACGGTCTGCCAGCTCTACGCCAAGCAGAACAGCCACAAAAAGAATGTGAAGATCGGCGGTCAGAAAAGCCGGGATTACCTGATGGGGATTCTGCAAAACGACCCTATCGGTGCAAGAAGCATTGATATGGTAAAGCCGTCTGACGCAAAGGAATGGGCGATACGGATGAGCGAAAAGGGATTTGCCTTTCAGACCATCTATAACTTTAAGCGTTCTCTGCGGGCGGCATTCTTTACCGCCATTGAGGACGATTACCTCCGTAAGAATCCATTCAACTTTGCACTGGATGCCGTCATTGAAGATGATCGGGAACCCAAGCAGGCGCTGACGCCCCAGCAGACGGAAAGCCTGCTGGAATTTGCGGTGAACGATCCTACATACGAAAAATATGTGGATGAGATCATCATCCTTCTGGAAACGGGGCTTCGTATTTCGGAATTTTGTGGCCTGACCGCCAAGCTGGATTTTGCTGGTCGGATGATTCTGGTTGACCATCAGCTTTTGCGTGATGCGGAGAATGGCTACTATATCGAAACGCCGAAAACCAAGTCCGGCAGCCGGGAAGTCCCTATGACGGAAAAGGCATATCAGGCATTTCAGCGAATCCTCAAGAACCGTGGCAAGGCTGCTCCGTTCAGTGTTGACGGCTATTCCGATTTCCTGTTTCTCAAGCAGGACGGGATGCCGAAGGTTGCCGCCAATGTGGAGAGTGCCATCAAAGGCCTTGTAAAGAAGTACAACAAGGTGCATGAGGACGCACAGTTGCCGAAGGTAACGCCGCACATTTTCCGCCATACCTTCTGCACCAACATGGCCAACCAGGGCATGAACCCCAAGACCTTGCAATACATCATGGGTCATGCCAATATCACCATGACGCTGAACTATTACGCCCACGCAGACGGTAACTCAGCCAAGGCAGAAATGGACCGCATCGAAAAGCTCCGTGCAGAGGTACAGCAGGTAGAACAGACAGCTTCCGAAAGCAAGGCCGCTTAGTAGTAAGGGCACGATTTACTACCTTCGTACTACTTTTGAACGAAAAAACCTGCCGCGTTGTGCTATGATATGCCAAGTATCTTCCGAATGGCAAATGGCGGAAAAGCCTGTATTTCCAAGCTAAACCGCCATTCGCCAAAATATGAAAAGTAAATTTGAAACTTGATTGATTTTTGGCGTAAAAATGCAGCTGACCGCCCAGGTTGCCGTTGACATAATAGCTGACGGCTTTGCGCATGAAGGGCTCTGTGACGCCGAAGAAATCGGCCAGCTCCCAAAGCTCCGTATAGCCCTGGGCCACGGCGTCGTCCAGCTGGTCAACGGGGATCAGCGTCCGGATGGCCCACTTGTCCGCCCGGTTTTCATGGCGCTGGCGGGAGTCCACCGCGGCATAGATGTTGTAAAAGCTGCCGGTTATGCAGTGGCCCAGCTCGTGGCTCAGGTGCATCCGCTCCTGAATGCCGCCGTCCATGACCCCCGCGTCCATGCCGATGTAGCAGGTGCCGTCGGGCTCCATCAGGGACATGGAGCCGTTTTCCTTCATGGGGTACCGGAGAACGGCAATATCCTGCCTGGAGGCCAGGTCGTACAGTTCCGGTACCTGTACCATGGCTACTCCTTCTGTCCCCGCTCTTTTTTATGCTTTTTCGCTTCCCGCTGGCGGACGAAGGCGGCGAAGCTCAGAACTTCATCGTACATGGCATCGGTGATTTCACCGCTGCCGCCGAAAAGCGCGAATTTGATCTCCTGCTGGGTTACCGAGTGCCGCTCCTCCGGCAGCACTTCATCGGTATCCCCAAGGAGCTCGGAGACGGAAACGCCAAAGTAGCGGCAGAGCTTATCGATGACATTTCCAGAGGGCTTGGTGCTGGGATCCTTTTTCCATTTGGTTACGGTGGATTTGCTGAGACCCGCATCGATGGCAGCTTTTGAGGTGCTGACACCACGCTGTTTGCATAGCTGAACAAAGCGCTCGTAGAACATACTGGGACACCCTTTCCTCAAGGCCTCGGCAGACAATTCAGAAAAATCAACCATCGGACTTGACAAGTTCGAAAAAATGTTCTATAATGCGGATAGTTGAAAATTAAGAACCGCTCCGGACGATGATATAACGATGAAGCTAGCGAGTTGTTGCCCATCAGATCTATATCCGGACATATAATAACACATATGTTTTCGATTTTCAACTACCGGACACATCTTTTTCTTGAAAACAGTATAAAAAAGAATGCGTCCAATAAAACGGACATATTGAGGAGCTGGGAGAAAAAATGAAAAATAGTGTTGGGATATGCCGCAAAGGTACCCAAAGGCGCGGCGGAAAGAACATTCGGCTATGGTAGAGCCATGGATGCTGGAGCGGCAGCGGCAAAACGCCTGGGATCAGTATCTGCGCAGGCGGCCCAAATGCGCTCTCTGCGGAGAACCGATTGTAGAAGACCGGGCGTTAGCGCTCAATGGGCAGTACTATTGCGAGGAATGTGTCTTCTGGCACACGGAGGAGGTGGAAGTGCTTGACGCCGGACTGGAAGAAGATCCGACGGGATTATAGCCGGGGCGCCACCCAGGCGGCGCTGCAAAAGCGCTACGGCGTGGCTTCCTCTACACTGCGCGGCCGCATCCGCCGGGAGGGCTGGACCCGGAACGCGGATGCGGAAGTTTCAAAAGTTGAACAATTGCGGGATCCGACGCCGCAAAACGCCGCGTCGGATCCCAGAATGGAGCGGGTGGACGCTTTGGCGGACGCCATGCTGGGCTGCCTGGAGCGGGCGGTAAAGGAGCTGGACACGGTAACGCAAAGTGTACGGGAGAAGGCAAAGCTGGAGGATGGGGCCGAGGTGGTCACGGACTTTGAGCGGCTGCTTCCCACGGAGAAGGGCATTATCGACCGGGGCGGCCTGAAGCAGCTTACCGGGGTTCTGAAGGACATCAAGGATGTGCTGACCCTGCGGCCTGAGGCAGATATCCGGGAGCAGGAGGCGCGGATCGCCAAGCTCCGGCGGGAGCTGGACCAGGAACAGGATCAGCAGAGCATCCGCGTAACGCTGGAAGGGGAGAGTCTGGAATATGCCGAATAAAGTGCTGGTCATGCCCCGGCCCAATGAAAAACAGCTGCTTGCCCTGCGGGAAAGGCACCGCTATGTGGGCTACGGCGGGGCCCGGGGCGGCGGGAAAAGCTGGTTCGTCCGGTGGAAGGCGATTTTGCTGTGCCTGCACTATCCGGGCATCAAGGTGCTCATTACCAGAAGGACCTACAAAGAACTGTTTAACAATCACATCACACCTTTGCGGCAGCTCCTCGGAGGGATCGCCGAGTACAGGAGCACGGACAAGCTCTTCTGGTTTCCAAACGGCAGTACCATTTCCTTCGGCTACTGCGCGGCGGACGCGGATCTGGGGCAGTACCAGGGCGCGGAATATGACGTGTGGTTCGCGGACGAGGCGGGGCAGTTCCAGGAAGGCTGGCTGACCCAGATCGATGCCTGCGTCCGGGGCGTGAACGGGTTTCCCAAGCGTACCTATTACACCCTGAACCCCGGCGGCCCGGCCCACGGGTACTTCAAGCGGCTGTTCATCGACAGAAATTATACGGACGAGGAATACCCGGAGGACTACGCCTTCATCCAGGCCCTCTGCACGGACAACAGGGCCCTGCTGGAAAAGCAGCCGGAATATCTGCGCGCTTTGGAAAAGCTGCCGCCCAAGCTGCGGGAAGCCTGGCTTTACGGCCGCTGGGATGTATACGAGGGGCAGTTCTTTGAGGAATTCCGGGACGACCCCGGCCATTACGGCGACCGGCACTTTACCCATGTCATCGATCCCTTCGAGATCCCGAAGCACTGGACGATCTACCGCAGCTTTGACTGGGGATATCACCGGCCCTTCTCCTGCGGCTGGTGGGCGGTGGATGGGGATGGGGTAGCCTACCGCATTCTGGAATTCTACGGCTGCGCGGGAGAACCCAACGAGGGCCTGAAATGGCCGCCCCAGCAGGTATTCGCAAAGATCCGGCAGATTGAGCGGGAACATCGGTTTCTGGCGGGAAAAAAGATCATCGGCATTGCGGACCCGGCTATCTGGGACGGCTCTACGGGAGAGTCCATCGCCGATACGGCGGCAAAAAAACAGGTGTTTTTCTCCCCGGGGGACAACAAGCGCATCCCCGGCTGGATGCAGCTGCATTACAGGCTGCGGTTTGACGAGCTGGGCTTCCCAAGACTTTATGTATTCCGCAATTGCAGGCACTTTATCAGAACCCTGCCCCTGCTGCAATATGACAAATCCAGCCCCGAGGACCTGGACACACAGGGCGAGGATCACGCGGCGGACGAGGCGCGGTATTTCTGCATGGCCCGGCCCATTGCGCCCCGGGAAAATCTTTCGGAGAAGCCCAAAAGCGCCGCGGCGCTGTTTCTGGATATTGAAGAGGAAAAAACGGTCCCAAGAAGACCGGGAATGGAGATCTTGGATGGAACAACTGGAGTTGATCGGCCCGGAGCAGGCGCGCGCCGCCCGGGTGAAGCTGAACCGCTGCCGGGAGGGCAAGGCCAATCTGGAACGGCGGGTCATTGAGGACGAGCAGTGGTACCGCATGCGCCACTGGGAGTGTATGCGCCGGGGGGCGGGCAGCACCGTAGAGCCGGTTTCCGGCTGGCTCTTCAACGCCATCGCCAACAAGCACGCCGAGGCTATGGACAATTTTCCCAGACCCAACGTGCTGCCCCGGGAAGAGGGAGACAAGGCCCTGGCAAAGGCGCTGGGCAGCATCCTGCCGGTGATTTTACAGCAGGAGGATTTTGAGGAGGTCTATGACCGGGTCATGGACGACAAGCTGAAAACCGGCACGGGCATCTACGGCGTGTTCTGGGATCCTGACAAGCTGGACGGGCTGGGGGATATTGCCATCCGGCGGGTCGATGTACTGAATCTGTACTGGGACAGCGGCGTTACGGATATCCAGCAGGCGAGAAACGTCTTCTACCTGCGGCTGTGGGACAACGATCTGCTTCTGGAACAGTACCCCCAGCTGGAGGGAAAGCTGGGGCTTCAGGAGGCGGGAAACCGCTATGTGTTCGAGGACCGGGTGGACACCTCGGAGAAGACCGCCGTCATCGACTGGTACTACAAAAAGCGGCAAGGTGCCAAGACGGTGCTGCACTACTGTAAATTCGTGGGGGATACGGTGCTGTTCGCCACGGAGAACGAGGAACGCTATCGGGAACGGGGCTGGTATGACCACGGGCTGTACCCCTTTGTTTTTGATCCCCTGTTCCGCACGGCGGGCAGCCCCTGCGGGTTCGGCTATATCGATGTGGGCAAGTCCGCCCAGGAATATGTGGACCGGGGCAATCAGGCCATTTTGCAGAATATGCTGGCCAACGCCCGGCCCAGGCACTTCATCCGGGCGGACGGCGCGGTGAACGAGGAGGAATACGCGGACCTGAGCCGGGACTTTGTCCATGTGGACGGGGCTTTGGGAGACGACAGCATCAAGCCCATCGCGGGCAAGCCTCTGAGCGACATTTACGTTTCCGTCATCGGCGGCAAGATCGATGAATTGAAGGAGGTTACGGGCAACCGGGACGTGTCCACCGGCGGCACGGTCTCCGGCGTGGTGGCGGCCAGCGCCATTGCCGCCATGCAGGAGGCGGGCACCAAGCTGAGCCGGGACAGCAATCACGCTTCCTACCGGGCATTCCGGAAGGTATGCCTGATGGCGGTGGAGCTGATCCGGCAGTTTTACGAGCTGCCCCGGTGCTTCCGCATTCTGGGGGAGCAGGGCAGTCAGGAGTTCATCAGCTTCACCAACGCGGGCATGGGTCCCAGAAAACAGGGGGTGGAGCTGGGGGTGGACATGGGCAGCCGGATCCCGCTTTTCGACATTGAGATCGGCGCGGAGAAGCAGAGCCCCTATTCCCGGCTGAGCCAGAACGAAATGGCCATGCAGTTTTTCAGCGCGGGACTGTTTGATCCCGCCCGGTGGGAGCAGGCCCTGGGGGCCCTGGAGATCATGGATTTTGACGGCAAGGGCAGCGTGGAACGCGCCATTCGGGAGAACGGACAGCGGTACGCGGCACAGGAAAGGAGACAAGTATGATCCATACGGAATTTTTTCAGAAGGACGGCGCGGTTTGCATGGAGATGCAGGGCCACGCTATGACGGCACCCAAGGGGGAGGATCTGATCTGCGCGGCGGCAACCATGGTGGCCTACACCCTGGCCCAGGCGGTGCAGTTCCTGTATGAGCAGGACCGGCTGCTGGAAAAGCCGGAGGTAAAGATCGTGGACGGCTACGCGAGGATCCGGGTCTATCCCAGAAAATGCGCCATGGCGGAGACATTGATGACCTTCTGGGTGGCCCAGGCCGGGGCCTATGTTCTGGAGCGCAACTATCCCAAGGCGGTCAGCCTGATGCCCATGGAGGTATCCGCGTGACCCATGATAATCTTCAAAACTCCCTGAACTGGCAGCTTTTCGCGGAAGATGCCGCTTCGGAGTCGGGCGTAACGGAGGCCAACGCCCAGCCTCAGGCCGAAGCACCTCAGGAGGGTCCGGAGGACTTCGAGAAACTGATCAAAGGGCCCTATAAGCAGGCCTACGATGCCAGAGTGAAAAGCATCCTTCAGCAGCGGCTGAAAAACAGCCGGGAAACCGTGGAAAAATACGCCGCGGCCCAACCGGTTCTGGAACTGATGCGGCAAAGGCTGGGCATTGAAGGCGAGGACTACGGCGCTATGGAGCGGGCCATCCGGGAGTGCCTGCCGGAAAACGACCCTGCCGGGCAGCAGCGGCAGCAGGCGGAAATTCAGGCAGGGGCGGCCCGGATGGTGGAGCAGTGGCAGCGGCAGGAGGGGGATATCCGGGAAATCTATCCGGAATTCGACCTGGAGCGGGAAATGGCAAACGCCGGTTTCCGGCAGCTGCTTCGGGCCCGGGTGGACATGCGGACGGCCTATGAGATCCTCCACAAGGACGAGATCATCCCCGCCGCCATGGCCTACGCGGCCCAGACCGTGGAACGGAAACTGGCGGAAAAGCTCCGCTGGGAGGGCATTCGCCCCGCCGAGAACGGGGTCAGCCAGTCCGGCGCCGTCAGCATGGGATCCCGGGTGTCCCAGATGTCCCGGAAGGAGATCGCCGACCTCTGCCGCAGGGTGGAGCGGGGCGAGAAGGTAAGCCTGGGGTGAATTGACAGTTGACAGTTGACAATTGACAATTGACAATTGGGTGCTGAGTTTGGGCGATCTGCGTTAATTCTTACATTTGCATCGTCGGACGGGGCATTCCGGGCGCTGACTGGAAATAAGTAGAGAAGGAGAAAATATGGAGATTCGAGATTTACAGATTTTTGCGGGTGATCCCAATGTAAACGTGACCACGGATGGTGGGCTGTCCGCGGAGAACAAGACTTTTTATGACCGGGCGCTGGTGGAGGAAGCGGGGCCTAATCTGATCCATGGGCAGTTCGGCCAGAAGCGGCCCATTCCCAAAAACGGCGGCAAGCGTATCCAGTTCCGGCGCTATGCTTCCCTTCCCAAGGCACTGAAGCCCCTGACCGAGGGCGTGACCCCTGAGGGCCGGAAGCTCAGCGCCACGGCGGTGGAGGCGGAGGTGAACCAGTACGGCGACTTTGTGTGCCTGTCCGATGTGCTGGACCTGACCGCCATTGACAACAACGTTCTGGAAGCCACCAAAGCCGTGGGCCGTCAGGCGGGCCTGACTCTGGACACCATTACGAGAAACGTTTTGCAGTCCGGCACCAATGTGTTTTACTGCCCCAAAATCGGCGCCAATGGCGCCCAGACCCCCGTAACGGACCGGTCCGGTCTGGACAAGACCTGTGTGCTGACCGTGGACGTGGTGAAAAAGGTGGCGGCCATGCTGAAGGCGGCCAACGCTCCCAAAATTGACGGCGACTATGTGTGCATTCTGCATCCCTATGTGGCCTACGACATCATGTCCGACCCCCGGTGGGAGGAGATGCACAAGTACGCCACCCCGGAGAATATGTATGAGGGCGAGATCGGCCGCATCGCCGGCGTCCGCTTCGTGGAAACCTCCGAGGCGGCGGTGTACAAGGGCACGGAGAACGACTGCCCCGCAAATCTGGCGGTTTTCGGCTGCCTGTTCCTGGCCCAGGGCGCTTACGGCGTTACCGAGGTCACCGGCGGGGGCTTGCAGACCATTATCAAGCAGCTGGGTTCCGCCGGTACTGCCGATCCCCTGGATCAGCGCAGCACCGTGGGCTGGAAGGCATTGCAGACGGCGGAGATCCTGATGGAGCCCTACATGGTCCGGGTGGAGTGCTGCTCCGCCTTCAGCCCAACGGCGGAAGCCAATTGACAGTTGACAATTGACAATTGACAATTGTCGGTTGTCGGAGACTGGCGGAAGAAGGAAAACATGATGAAAATTGGCAATGGGCGAAACAATTGGAGAAAACCAAATTATCGGGAAATAATTGTCAATTGTCCATTGTCAATTTTCAATTGAATCGAGGGGAGCGTTTATGGAAGAGAAGACAACTGTGACGATCCGCCTGCCCCTGACCAGGGAGCTGCGGGAGGATGTGTTTGTGGGAATCAACGGGAAGAGCTGGCTCATCAAGCGGGGCGAGACCGTGGAGGTGCCCTGGAATGTGGCGAAGGTGCTCTCCCGGCGGGAGAAGTGTCTGGCGGAGGCTATGGAGTTTGAGGCTCTGGCGGCGCAGCCTCTGGAAAGCCTGGAGGCGCGGTAATGACGGTGCGGGAAGTCATTGAGGCCACGGACCGGCGCAAGCCAAACCTCTACAGCCGGGAGGAAAAGCTCCGCTGGCTGGAGGAGGCGGAGGGCATGGCCTGGGGCGCGCTGGAGGCATTTCACGCCGTATCCGGCAACTTTGGGGGCATCTCCATGGAGGATTGGCCTGATAAGACGCTGATTTTGCCGAGAGCCTTTACGGGGCTGTATTACCTCTGGCTGGAGGGGTCCATCTGCTACGCGGATCAGGATTTTACCCTGTACAACAACGCCATGAGCCGGTTCAACACCCTGTGGCGGGAGTTCTTCGCCTGGTGCTGCCGGACCATCCCCCAGCCGGGGAAGAGTCTGCGGTATCTGTAAAAGGAGGCGTGTACATGGAAATGCCCATGCTGAAGCGGCTCTGGACCAGCAGGCAGACGGTGGACGCCTTCAGCGGCCTGAACCGCGGCCCCAGAATCCGGGAGGGGGAATTCGCGGAGATGGAGAACCTCAGCTCTGATTTTTATCCCGTTCTGGCACCAAGTCCCCCCAAACAGCTTCTGAATCCAGAAAATGTTTCGGCCATTGGGGCGGGGGACACCCTGTACTATACCCAGGGCCGGGAACTGGTGCTGGGACAGCGCCGGATTGATCTGGGACTTGACCCGGAAGGGCCCAAGCAGCTTGTAAACATGGGGGCGTATGTCATTGTCTTTCCGGATAAGAAATATGCCAGCACCGTGGACGAAAGGGATTACGGCAGTCTGGAAGCCCGCTTTCGGGGGGAAAGGGCGGTGCTGACACCCTGCGATCTGGAAGGAGCGGATCGAATTCCCGGGTATGTGCAGGTTACGGAGCCTGCCGGGCCGGAAAACGGCAGCCTGTGGCTGGATACCTCCGCCAGCCCCGCTGTACTGAAGGAGTGGTCCGCCGCCTCCAATCTCTGGACGGCGGTGGAGACGGCCTATGTGCGGATCAGCGCCCCGGGGATCGGAAGGGATTTCCGACAGTATGACGGCGTCACGCTGACCGGGGCGGGAAGTCTGGACGGGGCCAACGTGGTCTGGCTGGCAGAGGCGGATTTCGTGGTGGTTTCCGGCATTCTGGAGGAGGCGCGGACCCTTTCCGGACTGGAAATTGCCCGGGAGGTTCCGGAGCTGGATCATGTCGTCGAATGCGGGAACCGCCTCTGGGGCTGCCGCGCGGGGCTGAATGGCCGGGGGACGGCAGTCAACGAGATATACGCCTCCAAGCTGGGGGATTTCCGGAACTGGAACTGCTTTATGGGCCTGACTACGGACAGCTATGCCGTCACCGTAGGTTCTCAGGGACCCTTTACCGGGGCGGCGGTCTATCTGGGCAATCCCCTGTTTTTCAAGGAGGACTGCCTGTATAAAATCTACGGCAGCTATCCCGCCGCCTTTCATGTCCAGTCCACGGTCTGCCGGGGCGTGGGCAGGGGCTGCGGACGGAGTCTGGCCATTGTGGGGGAGACGCTGTTTTACAAGTCCGCCATGGGGGTCTGCGTCTACGATGGCTCTCTGCCCGCGGATATCGGCAAAAATCTGGGCACAGATCCCTTGGAAGCGGGCGTCGGCGCGGGCTGGGGCGGGAAGTATTTCCTGAGCCTGCGGGAGAGCGGCGGGAAAGACGCCCTGTATGTCTATGACAAGGCGCTGGGCCAGTGGCATCGGGAAACCGGCTTTGACGCGCGGCAGATGGTCTGCGTGGGCGGCAGGCTCTATGGGCTGGACGGCAGCGGCAGACTCCGGCTGCTGCGGGGCGGCGAAAAGGGAGACGCCGTCTCCTGGATGGCCCGCACCGGCCGTATTTCCGGCTGGGACGGGAAGCGGATGGTCCTGAAAAGTCTGGAATTGCAGCTGCTTCTGTCCCGGAATGCCCGGATGGAGATCTCCATCCGCTACGACGACCGGGGGCCATGGGAAAAGGTGGGGACGCTGACCGGCTCGGACCGGCGGTTCCTGCTGCCCATCCGGCCCAAGCCCTGCAGCCATCTGGAGCTGCTGCTGGAGGGAAAGGGCGATATGCGGCTGCTGTCCCTGACCCGGGTGCTGCGGCAGGGAGGGAGCATATGAGGACGTTGGATCTTCGGCTGCCCAATCTGACGGAGGGGGACACGGATGCGCAGCTGCGGCAGCTGCGAAGTTTCCTGTTTCAGCTGACAGAGCAGCTGCAGCTGGCGTTTGCGGGGGAGGAGCAGACGAGGGACTTGCCCGACCGGCAGGCTCTGCTGCGGGAAGCGCTGGCTCTGACGGGAAAGCAGTTTGCCGCCCGGTGCACGGAATTTCTGGAGGCGCCCTGGCAGCGGCAGAATGGGGCGCTGGAACAGCTGCGGCAGGCTGTGGCGGCGCTGGAGGACGGTTCCGCCAAAACACCGGAAGCACCAACCGCCGCGGTGGGGCTGGCAGACATGCCGGGTGTTCAGATCCAGAGGGGGGAAACGGTCCGCTTTACGCCCTTGCTTCCCTTTACCTCAACGGCGGATGGACACTGGCTTTTGGAATAGCGCGGAAAGGAGAAAAATGGAGGAAGAAAAGAAAAAATACACCGCCTCGGCCCGGGTGGAGCAGGCGCGGCAGGAGGCCCAGGCCAGCGACGGAAAAAGGCCCGGGGAATACACCTCCCAATGGCAGCGGCAACTGGACGCGGCCATGGAGAAAATCCTGAACCGGGAGAAATTTTCCTATGATCTGAACGGAGATGCCCTGTACCGGCAGTACAAGGACCAGGCCATCCGGAACGGACGGCTGGCCATGCAGGACACCATGGGGCAGACCGCCGCCATGACCGGGGGCTACGGCAGCTCCTACGGCCAGACCGCCGCCCAGCAGGCATACCGGCGGCAGATGTCGGACCTGGGGGAGAAAGCGTCCGCCCTGTACGACAAGGCCCGGGCGGAATACGACCGGCAGGGGAATGCGGACAAGGAGCATTACGATTTGCTTCTGCAGCGGGAAAACAGCAGCCAGAACCAGTACAAGCAGAATCTTGCCGCCTGGCAGGCGGAGAACCAGCGGCTCTGGGGCAGGTACGATCAGGAGCAGAAGACGGATTATGGGGCCTACCGGGACGAGATCGGAGACAGCCAGTGGCTGCGGGAATTTGAGGAAGCCCAGCGGCAGTTTGAGGAAAAACTGCGCCGCCGGTATGGGCGCTGAGGTGGGGCATGATTCTATCCACCCTCAAGAATCCCCTGACCATTCAGGGGGACACGCTGGGCAGTCCGGTCCGGATCGGGCTGCCGGAAACGGGCAGGGCTTTGGGCCTGCGTTTCCGCTGCGGGGGCAGGGAGGAGATTCTCTGCGGCCCCAGCCGGGAGAGAATTATCTGCTGGGTGCCGCCCCTTGCCCTGGCGGAGGAATATCCGGACAGAACGCAAATCCCGGTGAAGTTGGTTCTGGAGGCCTATCGGGGAGAGAATCTGGCGGAGACCCGGGAAACGGGGCTGCTGCTGGGGCTTCCGGCACAGGTCCGGCCAACGGTTTCTCTGACGGTTACGGAGGGGGACGGCGGCTTTGTCCGGGGCGGCAGCGCTCTGGCGGAAGTCACGGCGGCGGGCAGTCTGGGGGCGGGGATCGTCTGCTGCGCCGTGACCTGCGGACCGCTGTCCGGCCGGGGCCAACGGCTTCTCTTTGACCTGCCCCAGGCGGGAGATATTCCGGTGACGGCCCGGGTCACGGACAGCCGGGGGCGGCAGGCGGAGGCATCTGTTATGATCCATGCGGCGGAGAGGGAGACCGCCAATGCCGCGCCCCTTCTGGATATTTGCCCGGGAGAGCGCGCCATAGGCATCGGCTGCCGGACGGGGCAGGGGAATGCCCTTTCCATGGGGCTGGAGGTCCGGATGAACGGCAGCCGCCTGTCCGGACTTCCGGAACCCGCCCATGCGGCCGACGCGCTGAGCCTGGGCGGGGCGGAAAAGCGGTTTCTGGGGTTTACGAGGCTATGGGAAAATCCCGCACCGGATCAGGCGTTTCCCGCCCAGGTGCTGCCCGTCTCCGGGGCGCTGCTGCTGATCGAGGCGGCGGAGACCGCCGGGGGCGCCGGCCGGGTCTGGGAAATTGTGGGCAGCGGCGGCAGCATCCGGGTCCTTTCCGGCGGCAGTCTGAGCTCCCGCGGCGTAACGCAGACGGAGGCGGGGCTTCGCGTTGGGGATGCCTCCGGGGGCAACGACCGGGCGGTACCCCTGTCCATTTACGCGCTGAAAGGAGATGGGGTGACATGAACGCGACGGTGGCGGCCTCCCTCATTACGGGCCTGCTGTCTCTGGCGGGGGTCATGCTCAGCAACCTCCTGTCGGAACGGCGGCGGGAAAACGCCCTGCGCACAGCTCAGGCAGTTACGGACGAGCAGCTGCGGGAGCTGACAAGAGAGGTACGGGAACACAACAATTTTGCCCGGCGAATGCCGGTAGTGGAGGAGCAGATCAAGAGCATCCACCATCGGCTGGAAAGCCTGGAAAAGAAGGGAGCAAATACATGATCAACTGGAAGGTACGTCTGAAAAATCTGAATTTCTGGCTGGCCGCCGTGCCCGCCGTACTGCTGGTGCTGCAGAGCGCCGCGGCCCTTGCCGGCGTTACGCTGCCGGTGCAGGGGGTGCAGGATAAGGGAACCTCTGAATAAATAAGCTTCATTCTGTTCCAAATGGTAAAAATGACCGATTTTTGGTTTAGTTAAGGAAATTTAAGTGAAAAACAGCCAATATACCTCAGGTTTTTCGCTTCTTTCC
>Ga0129316_1000603_pt1 | contig 18662 bp, 26 predicted proteins | sample Cm1ome_2_FD_94429 | JGI IMG/M metagenome (GOLD analysis project Ga0129316, IMG submission 94429) | Eastern black-and-white colobus group fecal microbial communities from Wisconsin, USA - Cm1022B metagenome | ecosystem: Host-associated > Mammals > Digestive system > Large intestine > Fecal...
AGCACGATGCCGTTACGTGAAAGGCATCGTGCTATGAAGGGAGATTCTATCGATGTGGTCAATGGAAGACGGTGACCAGGGATAGGGCTTATGCATAAAAAATAAGCCCGTGTAAGGGAGATTTAGGGTGTCACCAGTAGGGGCTTTCAACGGTACAATGCGGGTTTGAGCGGCATAAATTACCACTGAAAGCCCTTAAACGTTACTCTACTGTGGACACTGTGTGGACACTCTCGGCCTCAGTACCACCTCTTAGCGGATTAAGAGAAATGGCGTCCTGAAGGTACTCTGGCGCAAAATGAGCGTAAACCATAGTTTGCTCAATCCGCGTGTGGCCTAGTATCCGTTGTAGCGTGATAATACTTCCTCCATTAATCATGAAATGAGTGGCAAAGCTGTGCCTTAGTGCATGTGTGGCTTGCCCCGTTGGCAAATCCGGTTTTATTGCTTTCATTGTTCGTCTGAAGCGAGGGTAATCAGCATCAGGGAATAAAAAACCTCGTTTGTTATCCGCGATCATTTTGGCAACAGCCTCTGAGATCGGGACGGTGCGTGGTTTGTTTGTTTTCGTTTTAACAAACGTGACGCGGTTATGGATGATATTTTCTGCTTTCAAACGAGCTGCTTCTCCCCAACGTGCTCCAGTACTCAGGCAAAGAATCGCAATCTTTTTATTGTCGCCGTCAAGAGCAGCAAGCAGTAAGGCAATTTCTTCCTGCGTGAGATAGCCTGTGTCTGGTTTTTCCTCCTTAAGCCTTTTTGTCCCTCTGATAGGGTGCTCACCAAAGAATAACTCCGCTTCAATCAGGGCTGTAAACATGCCGCTAATACATGTTAAATCACGATTGATACTCGAAGGTTTAATACCCTGACTTCTTCGGGTGGCGCAGTACTGGCTGATAAGCGATTTCGTAATTTGAAATGCGCATGGGTCATTCGTTATTTTTGTGAAGATTTCAATTTTTCCAAGATTAGATTTCCCATGCTCTTCGTGTTTACCCTTTAAATCCCACCAGATCTGTGTCAGCTCCGACAGACGTCGCTTGTCTGTTGGTTTTGATAGCCATTCTTTATTGTGGTGGTTGTACAACGTGTATTTCTCGAAAGCGACAGCTTCGCTTTTCTTATCAAACTTCCTACGTATGCGTTTTCCATTACGTCCAGTAGGGCGGATGTCCACTTCATATCGACCATCATCGAGTTTTTTGATTGCCATCAGAAAACCCTCCGAGTGGTGTGTTTTTTGGCGACTACTAATCGCTTTTTTCGTGGTGGCTGAAATTTAGCCACCAATAGTAGGCACTTGTGATGAATATATTCACGATGAATTGTTAACCAGTCTTTTGACCGGAGTGGGGCGACGTTGTTTCGTTTTGCCCAAAGTGTGCGAGAGCGGGCGCAATTTGCCCGGACTCAGGAGCGATCTGATTGGTCATGAACCATAAAGTGTATTTGGTGAATTGTGGGGTCTGCAGGATGTTCATCATGACATCTGTTGGAGGTGTTGAACGACCACTTTCATAGTAACTCAGCGTGCCATACGGAACCCCTGTTAAATCAGCAAGTTGTTGTCTGCTCAAATACTCTGATTTTCGCATTAAGACTATCTTCTCGCTTATCGTGTTTGACATGGTGTTTAGATCTCAATAGTATTTAGTTTAGATGTAGATTGTTTAGTGCTTGGATGTGGGCACTAAAAGGCATTATAAGGCATTAAACGCAATTCATGAGGGCTGGAGGACGACATGAGCAAGCAAGTAACACTCATGACTGATGCGATTCCTTATCAGGAGTTCGCAAAACTAATAGGAAAATCGACAGGAGCGGTTCGTCGGATGATCGATAAAGGAAAGCTGCCTGTAATTGATATGACCGATCCACAATCAGCTTCAGGTCGTGCAGGTGAATATTGGGTATACCTTCCGGCATGGAATAACGGACTAAAACTGGCTTATGAAAGCCGCCCTAAAGAGATTCGTGACGGCTGGTTGATGTGGTTAGGTCTCGGTGAACCACGTTAAGGAGAACCGTATGAATGAGCCTCGTTGTATTGCTCAGTTACTGCGTAACGAAAGCTCCAGGGCGATTGACTTCACCATCACCCACGGTAAGGGGCGTAAGGGAATCATTATCCGCACCAAAAAACAGAGTCCGTTAAAGAAGGCTCTGACCTTTCTGAAAAGCCGGAGGGTATGGAAATGACAGTGATGACGCTCAATCTCGTTGAAAAACAGCCAGCAACTATGCGCCGGATAATTGGTAAGCATCTGGCTGTCCCTCGCTGGCAGGAGACATGCGATTATTATAATCAGATGATGGAACGCGAACGGCTAACGGTTTGCTTTCATGCGCAGTTAAAACAGCGTCACGCAACGATGCGTTTTGAAGAAATGAACGACGTCGAACGTGAACGACTGGTATGTGCAATTGATGAATTGCGCGGGGCATTCTCAAAACGCCGTCAGGTTGGCGCAAGTGAGTATGCATATATTAGTTTTTTAACAGTCAGTCAGCGTCGCACTTTATTTATGCACGCACGACTGACAGAAAAAGAATTTAACCAGCCATACTGGCGAATTAATGAAGAGTCATGTTACTGGCGTGATGCTTTATTCCGTGCATTACGTGAATTATTCAGCCTGTTTGAGTATGCACCGACAATTCTGACGTCGGTAAAACCAGAGCAATATCTGCATTAAGTAATTAACCAGAGTTTTTAACGCACTTAATTGTGCGGGGCTTTTTTTTGCCTGGAGAAAGTCATGCATACAGTTTCTGAAAATCAGTGCGGTAAATACGCATTACTGCTGCAACAGGCCAGAACCGAAGCACAGGCCGACGCGGCGACGCGCTTTTCTTCTCATCTTGACGCCATGATTCGCCACATCACAAAGGCGGAGTTATCCCGCGTGGAGATAGTCGAGCTGCTCAGTCAGGAGTCGGAAAAATTTCACAATATCGGATTGTCTCGCGGGGAGGTACTTTGATGTCCTGTTCTCATTCAGTTGTATTACTGAATAACGCCTTAAAAATCGCCGTTATGAAAAATGGCGATTTGTCTCTTATTCAACTTTGTCTTGATAAAGAAAAACGCGACATAACTGAATCTGTTATCGCGATTTATCAGAATGAATTAAACCTCCTGTCTGATGTGGTCAATTTACTTGTTAAACGCGCTGTATTCCACAAGCAAATTTCCTCAGTGGATGAACTGACACAATTAACGACAGAAATCGCCAGCTATTGCGCTGATGAATTTAAGAAACTGAACGACAAAAGGAGCTGGTAATGCCGGACAACGTGGATTTTATTCAGGAACAACAGGCTGAATTACTGGAGCGCCAGATTAACGCGGCAAGGGTAAAACATTATGGTGCTTCTGCGCTGGTTTGCGAAGAGTGTGATGCGCCAATACCTGCTGCCCGTCGTGCGGCTTATCCGTCAGCCACGAGTTGTGTTTCCTGTCAGTCAGTCTTTGAAGCAAAAAACAAACATTACCGGAGAACGGCATGAGTATTCGTATTGAAATTGGCGAACGTTATGTCGTTACCAGTGACAGCTTTCAGTTTATTCTCCACGAGAAAAAGAGAGCGGAAAGCGGTAAAAACGCCGGTCAGGAATGGCTGGCGGTGGTTGGTTATTACCCGAAATTAAGTCAGCTCGTTTCCGGCCTGATGCATCACGATATTCTGACCGGAAGCGCAAAATCTTTTGCCGATTTAAACGCGCAGGTTGAGCAACTCAGCAGGCGTTGTTCAGAGGCTTTTGGCTCATATGGCCGTTAAAGCCTCCGGGCGTTTTGTCCCTCCGTCAGCATTTGCTGCAGGCACCGGTAAGGCGTTTACCGGTGCTTATGCATGGAACGCGCCACGCGAGGCTGTCGGGCGCGAAAGACCCCTTACACGTGACGAGATGCGTCAGGTGCAAGGTGTTTTATCCACGATTAACCGCCTGCCTTACTTTTTGCGCTCGCTGTTTACGTCACGCTATGACTACATCCGGCGCAATAAAAGCCCGGTGCACGGGTTTTATTTCCTCACATCCACTTTTCAGCGTCGTTTATGGCCGCGCATTGAGCGTGTGAATCAGCGCCATGAAATGAACACCGACGCGTCGATGCTGTTTCTGGCTGAGCGTGACCACTATGCGCGCCTGCCGGGGATGAATGACAAGGAGCTGAAAAAGTTTGCCGCCCGTATCTCATCGCAGCTTTTCATGATGTATGAGGAACTCTGCGATGCATGGGTTGATGCACATGGCGAGAAAGAATCGCTGTTTACGGATGAGGCGCAGGCGCATCTGTATGGTCATGTTGCTGGCGCTGCACGTGCTTTCAATATTTCCCCGCTCTACTGGAAAAAATACCGTAAAGGACAGATGACCACGAGGCAGGCATATTCTGCCATTGCCCGTCTGTTTAACGATGAGTGGTGGACTCATCAGCTTAAAGGCCAGCGTATGCGCTGGCATGAGGCGTTACTGATTGCTGTCGGGGAGGTCAATAAAGACCGTTCTCCTTATGCCAGTAAACATGCCATTCGTGATGTGCGTGCACGCCGCCAGGCAAATCTGGAATTTCTTAAATCGTGTGACCTCGAAAACAGGGAAACCGGCGAGCGCATCGACCTTATCAGTAAGGTGATGGGCAGTATTTCTAATCCTGAAATTCGCCGGATGGAGCTGATGAACACCATCGCCGGTATTGAGCGTTACGCCGCCGCAGAGGGTGATGTGGGGATGTTTATCACGCTGACCGCGCCGTCAAAGTATCACCCGACACGTCAGGTCGGAAAAGGCGAAAGTAAAACCGTCCAGCTAAATCACGGCTGGAATGATGAGGCATTTAATCCAAAGGATGCGCAGCGTTATCTCTGCCGTATCTGGAGCCTGATGCGCACGGCATTCAAGGATAATGATTTACAGGTCTACGGTTTGCGAGTCGTCGAGCCACACCACGACGGAACGCCGCACTGGCATATGATGCTTTTTTGTAATCCACGCCAGCGTAACCAGATTATCGAAATCATGCGTCGCTATGCGCTCAAAGAGGATGGTGACGAAAGAGGAGCCGCGCGAAACCGTTTTCAGGCAAAACACCTTAACCGGGGCGGTGCTGCGGGATATATCGCGAAATACATCTCAAAAAACATCGATGGCTATGCACTGGATGGTCAGCTCGATAACGATACCGGCAGGCCGCTGAAAGACACCGCAGCGGCTGTTACCGCATGGGCGTCAACGTGGCGCATCCCGCAATTTAAAACGGTTGGCCTGCCGACAATGGGGGCTTACCGTGAACTACGCAAATTGCCTCGCGGCGTCAGCATTGCTGATGAGTTTGACGAGCGCGTCGAGGCTGCACGCGCCGCCGCAGACAGTGGTGATTTTGCGTTGTATATCAGCGCGCAGGGCGGGGCAAATGTCCCGCGCGATTGTCAGACTGTCAGGGTCGCCCGTAGCCCGTCGGATGAAGTTAACGAGTACGAGGAAGAAGTCGAGAGAGTGGTCGGCATTTACGCGCCGCATCTCGGCGCGCGTCATATTCATATCACCAGAACGACGGACTGGCGCATTGTGCCGAAAGTTCCGGTCGTTGAGCCTTTGACTTTAAAAAGCGGCATCGCCGCGCCTCGGAGTCCTGTCAATAACTGTGGAAAACTCACCGGTGGTGATACTTCGTTACCGGCTCCCACACCTTCAGAGCACGCCGCAGCAGTGCTTAATCTGGTTGATGACGGTGTTATCGAATGGAATGACCAGGAGGTCGTGAAGGCGCTAAGGGGCGCATTAAAACACGGACTGAGAACACCAAATCGTCAGCAAAGAGCCGGAAGCCCGTTAAAACCGCATGAAATAGCGCCATCGGCCAGAATGACCCGGTCGGAACGAATGCAAATTACCCGTATCCGCGTTGACCTTGCTCAGAACGGTATCAGGCCGCAGCGATGGGTGCTTGAGGCGCTGGCGCGTGGCGCGACCGTAAATTATGACGGGAAAAAATTCACGTATCCGGTCGCTGATGAGTGGCCGGGATTCTCAACAGTAATGGAGTGGAAATGATGGCAAAAATTCACGAGGTAAAGCTGCACGCAAAATATTTTGACCTTGTGCTGGAAGGAAAGAAACGCGCAGAGTTTCGGAAAAATGACCGTAATTATGAGCGCGGGGACACGTTGATTTTGCATGAATGGGTGCAGGGTGTGTTTACGGGGCGAAAGGTTGAAGCCCGGATAACAGATGTTACTGACCTGTCAGACTGGCTGGAAGATTATGTCTTGCTAAGTATTGAGCTGCTTAATACGGGCGCATATAAGATTGTGAACTGGAAAGAACTTAGTGAGCGTGGCCTGGTATTCAGAATTAATCATGAAATTATGCATCAGCTCGGCCTTGCTGTTATGTATGAACCAGAGACGGGGATGTCTGGCGGGGCAATGGTTGCCACGGATGGAGTATGGATCTATTCAGATGAACAGATGGAGCGTGCACAGCAAAACGGGTGGCTCGGATAATGCACAGAATACCAGGCGAGATACCGCACCATAAAAACTAAAAATATCAAGCTGATGGCCATTGTTCACCGTCTACAGCAGATTATGGTCAACGAAAATCTGACGCCCGATGAACTAGTCGGGTGTGCCGAAATAGTCCGGGATAATTACGGGCGACTTAACTATATCGGTATCGGTCAGTCCAGAGTTGCGCCACCACCACGCAGACGATAGAGAACGCCGCCAGTCGTGAAACTTGTTTTCAGGGCTGGCGGCGTTGAACAACGAGCGAAGCGAGGCGTTAGTTGACAGTCATATTTTTACTGCGTTGGTGCTGGTTTTTGACGGTTGAAAGGAGTTAGCCCGGAGAGCAAAAGCCAACAACTTACAAATATTCAAAAGTAAGCTTCCTGTTGCTAACATAAGGTCGATTTTTTATGTGGATGATGCAAAAAGGATAGCTATGGATATTGTAATCGCTTTTCTATCACTCGCTTTTTTCGTTGCTTTTTTCATCGGGTTAATCAAGCCATCACTGGTGCGGATGCCAAACCGTAAACGTGCAAGTGCGGTTTATCTCGGAGGTAGTTTTGCATTGAGCATAATTGGTTCAATACTCTACCCAACAGAAAAAAGCCAGCCAGTTGCTAAAACTGAAACAGCAACCGTAGCAGAACACCAGGCTCAAAAAACATTCGAATATACTGAAAAAACACTCAAGGAATATCGGAACGAGCCAAAGAAGACTCGACACGATATTGTGAATAGTTACATTAACTTTAAGAAAGTGCCAGTCACCGCATCAGATGCATTTTATGCCTGCATGAGTGAGTATACATTTACCAAAGATGATGAGTTGAAACTCGGTGATGTTCTTGGGTGGTGCTTTAATGATTATGAAAATGACCCGAATTCATTAAACAATAAAATCAATCTTGATACATTTCAGAGTAATTTTAGTGGTTGGGATGGTTCTTATCGGCCATTGGAAAAATTAATTAAAGATAATATGAACGATGATTCATCTTATAAACATGTGTCAACGGTATATCATTTGGTTTTGAATAAAGACCCGCACGCCATTGTGAAAACCACGTTTCGCGGCACTAATGCTTATGGTGGAGTGGTAAAGCAGACCGTAGCGGCGCGCGTCAACGTGCGAACGGGGGAGGTCGATTCGATACTCGACAATTAAACAATATAGTGACATACCCCGCCAGTACTGAAACTTGTTTTCAGTGCTGGCGGGGTTAAACAAAGAGCATCGTGAGGCGTTAGATTAAAATCATTTGAGGCAGATAAAATGCTTTGGAAAATAATTTCTTTTTTATTAGTTGGTATTTGTATGTTTGCTTTCGGTTTATGGTTAGGCTCTATTCAGGCTGAATGGGCGAAACCAGAGCATAAAGATGCTGTTGCTTATTTAGCAATGATCGGAGGATGGGTCTCAGGAATTGCAACGTCAGTCGCAGTAATTATTTCATTGTATGCGACATACCAAGCATCACAGAATAATGTTGAAAAATTAAGTTTAACCTATAAGCCTTACTCTAGCGTAGACAAAGAAAATTATTGTGCCAATATTGAGGTTGTAAATTTGCGGAGCGTTCCGGTACATATACAAGAGTTTTGCTTAGAATTTAGTGGGATAAATAATCATTTCAACATAAACGAACTAAAAGCAAATGGGAAGGAGATCCCGTATTCTTTATACCAAGTAGGAGAGAAATGGGAGTTTGCCTTCTATCCTTTTGCAAAGCCGGGAAATATGAGGTTCTATAAAAGCTTAAGTGAGAATGGTAATCCAAGTTTTCGTAGTGGTTTCTTTGTGGTTAAAACATCAATGAAACAATACAAATTAAGGATGCCTAATGAGCTTTTGGAAATTATGAAAATTAGCTATGAAAAGCAAATGGAAATACGGAAGAATTATAAGGAAATGCATGGTAAAGAGATGGGCTTTTAAAACGCATTAACAAGCATCAAATTGCATGCGCATCCCTCCCCTGTTGTGTTTGAGCGCTGCCAGTGATGGTGTGCCTCTGGCGTGTTCGTGCAACTGCATTAAAACCGCCCCATGAAGCGGGCGGGCGAGGCGGGGAAAGCATTGCGCTGGACCTAGAGGCTTTGCTATCTTATTTGATGTTATTGGTATTTATTCAATTGAATGACCGTAGAGGATGAAATGTGTCACATTGAAATTTTTCGGGAAGCACTAACAGTAAAGGATCCTATATATATATACAGGAAGTATCTTTTAGGGCATGACGTGTGGTATTTTAGAAATAAATTGGGAAAATTAAATTATGCAGAGGTTTATGATGATCTTAAGATACTTATGTCAGAAAGATTAGGTGTTCACATTAATAATGTTGCTATTGTTGGAAGTGCGAAGTTAGGATTTAGCATAACACCCACAGAAGATAAAGCCTTTAGAGAGTTTAACGAAGATAGTGATATTGATATTGTTGTCGTATCCCCTGAGCTTTTTAGAAAGTCTTGGGATGCATATCTTGATGTGGCAAAAAGACAAAGAATACCTTATTACTATAAAATCACAAGCAATATATTTAGAAAGTTTGTATCCTTAAAGAATATTGATTATAATAATGAATTCTTTCGAGATTGGAAAAACAAAATAGAACCTTGTCAAAAAGATTTGCAGGTTATATATGAAGTACCGAACGAGATTAACTATAGAATATATGAGTCTTGGGAGGATGTGGAACGCTATCATGTTCAAGGCTTAGAAAAACTTAAAAACTTAATGGGGCAAATTTAAAATGAGTATTGTGAGAAACGTTAAAGTTGAAAGCAGAGATATAAAGTGGGTATCTGATAATTTTAAGTCAGGCGAGTTGGTTATTGATAATTCATTTCAAAGGCGATATGTTTGGGTTAAAAAAGATAAAGTATCGTTAATTGAATCAATACTCCTCGGTTATCCTATTCCTGAAGTTTATCTGTGGCAAAATAAGACCGATCCTGAAACAGGGCAGAGAATTCATTCTATTGTTGATGGGCAGCAACGATTAGGTGCGGTTTTTGATTTTGTAACAGATAAGTTTGCATTAGAAAAACGTTATCTAGAATATAAGGATTCTGATTTTTCTGGAAAAAAATTTTCTGAATTAGATACAGAACAAAAAGCTGTTATCTGGGGATATGATTTTTCAATTCGATTTATTAATAATGATATAACTATTGATGACATTAAAAATTTATTTCTTCGTCTTAATAGAACTAATATAACTCTTAACCCTCAAGAGTTAAGGAATGCGGAATTTAATGGTGAGTTTATTAAATTGGCGAGCTCTTTGTCGGAACATCAATTTTGGACAGAGTTCAAGGTGTTCAACTCATCTGACTTGAGACGAATGCTTGATATCCAGTTTATTAGTACTATGTTAATATTTATTAGAATGGGTATTGCTGAAGAAACATCCCAGGCGGCTATTAACAAAGTTTATGATCAATATAATGAAACGTATCCAGAGGCTGAACAAGATAAAGAGTTGTTCATGGATTTGCTAAATCTGCTTGCTAATATGATAAGGGGTAAGCAATCTCTTGAATATATTGCAAAAAGAAAAACACACCTCTATACATTATTTACATTGTCTTTTTACTTATTTAAAACTGGTATTGATTCTGATAGTGGGTACCAAAATGTAGCTGTAAAATTGGATGAGTGGTTTAATAATTATATAAATGAGGTGGATTTTGATGATGAGATGGTTAACGTTTTATTAAATGAATATCGTACGCTTTCCCAAGAAGGCGTGCAGAAAAAGCAAAATAGGCAACGGAGACTGGATATTTTGAAGGGTTATATAACCATGTAATTATCCCCCCCCCCTAGTATTTAGGAGGGGGCATGGCTTATTGGCTAAAGTTTTTCAGGTTTATTTATTGAACTTGAGAATATACTTATAATTAAACAAGAGGATTATGAATAAAAAGCCGCCCGCAGGCGGCGATGTTCAGCCGTTGTCAGTGTCCAGTGAGTAGTTTTTAAATCGGATGACCTCCTGACCGAGCCAGCCGTTTATCTCGCGGATCCTGTCCTGTAACGGGATAAGCTCATTGCGGACAAAGACCTTTGCCACTTTCTCAATATCACCCAGCGACCCGACGTTCTCCGGCTTGCCACCCATCAACTGAAAGGGGATGCGGTGTGCGTCCAGCAGGTCAGCGGCGCTGGCTTTTTTGATATTAAAAAAATCGTCCTTCGTTGCCACTTCACTGAGGGGGATAATTTTAATGCCGTCGGCTTTCCCCTGCGGGGCATAGAGAAACAGATTTTTAAAGTTATTGCGGCCTTTCGACTTAACCATGTTTTCGCGGAGCATTTCGATATCGTTGCGATCCTGCACGGCATCAGTGACGTACATGATATATCCGGCATGCGCGCCGTTTTCGTAATACTTGCGGCGGAACAGCGTGGCTGATTCATTCAGCCAGGCAGAGTTAAGGGCGCTGAGATATTCCGGCAGACCGTACAGCTCCTGATTAATATCCGGCTCCAGCAGGTGAAACACGGAGCCGGGCGCGAAAGGTGTCGGCTCGTTGAAGGACGGCACCCACCAGTAAACATCCTCCTCCACGCCACGGCGGGTATATTTTGCCGGTGAGGTTTCCAGTCTGATGACCTTACCGGTGGTGCTGTAACGCTTTTCCAGAAACGCATTACCGAATACCAGAAAATCCAGCACAAAGCGGCTGAAATCCTGCTGAGAAAGCCACGGGTGTGGGATAAACGTTGAGGCCAGAATATTACGTTTGACGTAAATCGGTGAGCTGTGATGCACGGCAGCACGCAGGCTTTTTGCCAGACCGGTAAAGCTGACCGGTGGCTCATACCATCTGCCGTTACTGATGCACTCGACGTAATCCAGAATGTCACGGCGGTCGAGTACCGGCACCGGCTCACCAAAGGTGAATGCCTCCATTTTCGGGGCGCTGGCGGTCATTTTTTTTGCCGCAGGTTGCGGTGTTTTCCCTTTTTTCTTGCTCATCAGTAAAACTCCAGAATGGTGGATGTCAGCGGGGTGCTGATACCGGCGGTGAGTGGCTCATTTAACAGGGCGTGCATGGTCGCCCAGGCGAGGTCGGCGTGGCTGGCTTCCTCGCTACGGCTGGCCTCATAGGTGGCGCTGCGTCCGCTGCTGGTCATGGTCTTGCGGATAGCCATAAACGAGCTGGTGATGTCGGTGGCGCTGACGTCATATTCCAGACAGCCACGGCGGATGACGTCTTTTGCCTTGAGCACCATTGCGGTTTTCATTTCCGGCGTGTAGCGGATATCGCGCGCGGCGGGATAGAACGAGCGCACGAGCTGGAACACGCCGACACCGAGGCCGGTGGCATCAATTCCGATGTATTCGACGTTGTATTTTTCGGTGAGTTTGCGGATGGATTCCGCCTGAGTGGCAAAGTCCATGCCTTTCCACTGGTGACGCTCAAGTATTCTGAATTTACCTCCGGCCACCACCGGCGGTGCCAGCACCACGCATCCGGCGCTGTCGCCACGGTGTGACGGGTCGTAACCAATCCATACCGGGCGGGAGCCGAACGGATTGGCGGCAAACGGCGCATAGTCTTCCCATTCTTCCAGCGTGTCGACCATGCAGCGTTGCAGCTCCTCGAACGGGAACACCGACGCCTTGTCGTCAACAAATTCACACATGAACAGGTTTTTAAAATCGTCGGCGCTGTTTTCACGTTTGAGCTGCTCAATGTCGAACAGCGTGCAGCCACCTTTCAGGGCGTCCTCAATGGTGACAATCTGCCGCCACTGGCCGTCCGCACAGAGAAGCCCCCCGGCAAGGGCGTTATGACTGACGTCGATTTCCACGCGTTCGGCGGCGCTGGCGCGTCCCCGGTTGAACAGTTCACCCGACCAGAATGGGTAGGCGTCGTGCGCCAGCGTGGACGGGGTGGAGAAATAGGTCGAGCGCAGGTGGCTCTGTGAGGCCATACCTGATGCCACCTTACGCAGTACCTGAAAATTCGGGATCCAGAAAATCTCGTCGACGTACAGGTCGCCGTTATGGCTCTGTGCGGTGTTGGAGTTGGTGCCGAGAAAAATCAGTTTTGCGCCGTTATTGCCCAGGACAATCGGGTCACCGGTCAGGTCAACGTCAACCAGCCGGGCAAAGGCGATGATGTATTCGCGGAACACATACGCCTGCGTTTTACTGGCCGACAGAAAAATCTGGTTATGACCGGTTTTCAGGGCGCGCAGCAGCGCCTCGCGGGAAAAATAAAACGTCGCGCCAATCTGGCGGGATTTCAGGATATCGCGGATGCGGTGCTCAAGCCCGGCGCGATACCAGTGCAACTGATAGTCGAAAGACTGCTCAAAGAAAATCTGCTCCAGCTTTTCGATGGCCTCGTCACTGAAAAAATTCTTTTTCGGTTTGCGCCGCCCGCCTTTGTTGCGGTTAGCGACGTTCGGATTAAGGTCTGCCTCGTTGCCGGTCTGGCTGTAGCGGTTGACCCGTGCCAGTCGTTCAATCTGGCGTCCCAGCAGGTCAATTTCCTTGAAGTCACTGCCGGTTTTCTGCGGTTTGATGATGAGCTGGGTCAGCCGCGCTTCCAGGCTCATTTCCACACGGCTGATGGGGGCAACACTGTCCCAGCCGTCGCGCTGTTTCCAGCTCTGCACCGTCGGGCGTTTCATCTGCAACATGGCGGCAATCTGCGGCACGGAAAACCCCTGCCAGTACAGCAGCGCCGCCTGACGACGCGGGTCGTGTAAAAGAGTGGTGTCTGTGGTGATGGTCATGAATACCTCGCCGTGATGAATACACGGCAAGGCTACTGAGTCGCGCCCCGCGATTCGCTAAGGTGCTGTTGTGTCAGTGATAAGCCATCCGGGACTGATGGCGGAGGATGCGCATCGTCGGGAAACTGATGCCGACATGTGACTCCTCTAATCACTATTCAGGACTCCTGACAATGGCAAAAAAAGTCTCAAAATTCTTTCGTATCGGCGTTGAGGGTGACACCTGTGACGGGCGTGTCATCAGTGCGCAGGATATTCAGGAAATGGCCGAAACCTTTGACCCGCGAGTCTATGGTTGCCGCATTAACCTGGAACATCTACGCGGCATTTTGCCTGACGGTATTTTTAAGCGTTATGGCGATGTGGCCGAACTGAAGGCCGAAAAGATTGACGATGATTCGGCGCTGAAAGGCAAATGGGCGCTGTTTGCGAAAATCACCCCGACCGATGACCTTATCGCGATGAACAAGGCCGCGCAGAAGGTCTACACCTCAATGGAAATTCAGCCGAACTTTGCCAATACCGGCAAATGTTATCTGGTGGGGCTGGCCGTCACCGATGACCCGGCAAGCCTCGGCACGGAATACCTGGAATTCTGCCGCACGGCAAAACACAACCCCCTGAACCGCTTCAAATTAAGCCCTGAAAACCTGATTTCAGTGGCAACGCCTGTTGAGCTGGAATTTGAAGACCTGCCTGAAACCGTGTTCACCGCCCTGACCGAAAAGGTGAAATCCATTTTTGGCCGCAAACAGGCCAGCGATGACGCCCGTCTGAATGATGTGCATGAAGCGGTGACCGCTGTTGCTGAACATGTGCAGGAAAAACTGAGCGCCACTGAGCAGCGCCTCGCTGAGATGGAAACCGCCTTTTCCGCACTTAAGCAGGATGTGACTGACAGGGCGGATGAAACCAGCCAGGCATTCACCCGCCTGAAAAACAGTCTTGACCACACCGAAAGTCTGACCCAGCAGCGCCGCAGCAAGGCCACCGGTGGTGGCGGTGACGCCCTGATGACGAACTGCTGACCGGCGTCAGTCAGTCCGGGAAAACCTTCACGATTAACCCTTAATTTCAGGAAAAACTATGCGCCAGGAAACCCGCTTTAAATTTAATGCCTACCTGTCCCGTGTTGCCGAACTGAACGGCATCGACGCCGGTGATGTGTCGAAAAAATTCACCGTTGAACCGTCGGTCACCCAGACCCTGATGAACACCATGCAGGAGTCCTCTGACTTTCTGACCCGCATCAACATTGTGCCGGTCAGCGAAATGAAAGGGGAAAAAATTGGCATCGGTGTCACCGGCTCCATTGCCAGCACCACCGACACCGCCGGTGGCACCGAGCGTCAGCCGAAGGACTTCTCGAAGCTGGCGTCAAACAAGTACGAATGCGACCAGATTAACTTCGATTTTTATATCCGCTACAAAACGCTTGACCTGTGGGCGCGTTATCAGGATTTCCAGCTCCGTGTCCGTAACGCCATTATCAAACGCCAGTCCCTTGATTTCATCATGGCCGGTTTTAACGGCGTGAAGCGTGCCGAAACCTCTGACCGCAGCAGCAATCCGATGCTGCAGGATGTGGCGGTCGGCTGGCTGCAGAAATACCGCAATGAAGCCCCGGCGCGCGTGATGAGTAAGGTCACTGACGAGGAAGGCCGCACCACCTCTGAGGTTATCCGCGTGGGTAAGGGCGGTGATTATGCCAGCCTTGATGCACTGGTGATGGATGCGACCAACAACCTGATTGAGCCGTGGTATCAGGAAGACCCTGACCTTGTGGTGATTGTGGGGCGTCAGTTACTGGCGGACAAGTATTTCCCCATCGTTAACAAGGAGCAGGACAACAGCGAAATGCTGGCCGCTGACGTCATCATCAGCCAGAAACGCATCGGTAACCTGCCGGCGGTACGCGTCCCGTACTTCCCGGCGGATGCGATGCTCATCACGAAGCTGGAAAACCTGTCCATCTACTACATGGATGACAGCCATCGCCGAGTGATTGTGGAAAACCCGAAACTCGACCGCGTGGAGAACTACGAGTCAATGAACATTGATTACGTGGTGGAAGACTACGCCGCCGGTTGTCTGGTGGAAAAAATTAAGGTCGGTGATTTCTCCACACCGGCTAAAGCGACCGCAGAGCCGGGAGCGTAACCGATGACGAGTCCCGCACAGCGCCACATGATGCGGGTCTCGGCAGCGATAACCGCGCAGCGGGAAGCCGCCCCGCTGCGACATGCAACTGTCTATGAGCAGATGCTGGTTAAGCTCGCCGCAGACCAGCGCACACTGAAAGCGATTTATTCAAAAGAGCTGAAGGCCGCGAAAAAACGCGAACTGCTGCCGTTCTGGTTGCCGTGGGTGAACGGCGTGCTGGAGCAGGGCAAAGGTGCACAGGATGACATTCTGATGACGGTCATGCTGTGGCGTCTGGATACCGGCGATATTGCCGGTGCGCTGGAGATTGCCCGTTATGCCCTGAAGTACGGTCTGACCATGCCGGGTAAACACTGCCGCACCCCGCCGTACATGTTCACCGAGGAAGTGGCGCTTGCGGCCATGCGCGCTCACGCTGCCGGTGAGTCTGTGGATCCCCGCCTGCTGATGGACACCCTCGAACTGACCGCCACGGCTGACATGCCTGATGAAGTGCGCGCAAAGCTGCACAAAATCACCGGTCTGTTTCTGCGTGACGCTGGTAATGCCGCAGGGGCGCTGGCACACCTGCAACGTGCGACACAGCTCGACTGTCAGGCAGGCGTCAAAAAAGAGATTGAACGACTGGAGCGGGAGCTGAAACCGAAGCCGGAGCCGCAGCCCAAAGCGGCCACCCGCGCCCCGCGTAAGACCCGGAGCGTGACACCGGCAAAACGTGGACGCCCGAAAAAGAAAGCCAGTTAACAACCGAATGCGCCCCGCGCCAGGGCGGCACGCCGGTCAGTGAGGGTGAATCACCTGACACTGCACCGGCGTCCACCGCCCGACTTTTCAGAGGTAGTCATGATGACGCTGATTATTCCGCGAAAGGAGGCTCCCGTGTCCGGTGAGGGTACGGTGGTCATCCCGCAACCGGCAGGCGACGAGCCGGTGATTAAAAACACGTTCTTTTTTCCCGATATCGACCCGAAGCGCGTCCGGGAACGTATGCGCCTTGAGCAGACCGTCGCCCCCGCCCGTCTGCGTGAGGCCATCAAGTCAGGCATGGCAGAGACGAATGCGGAGCTGTACGAGTACCGCGAACAGAAAATTGCCGCCGGTTTTACGCGTCTGGCGGACGTCCCGGCGGACGACATCGACGGTGAAAGCATCAAGGTTTTTTACTACGAGCGCGCCGTGTGTGCGATGGCGACCGCGTCGCTTTATGAGCGTTACCGCGGCGTGGATGCCAGTGCGAAAGGCGACAAGAAGGCCGACAGCATTGACAGCACCATTGATGAGCTGTGGCGGGATATGCGCTGGGCGGTGGCGCGTATCCAGGACAAGCCGCGCTGCATCGTGAGTCAAATCTGATGAAGACCTTTGCGCTACAGGGCGACACGCTCGACGCCATCTGTGTCCGGTATTACGGGCGCACTGAGGGCGTGGTCGAAGCCGTGCTCGCCGCAAATCCGGGACTGGCTGAACTGGGTGCGGTGCTGCCACACGGCACCGCCGTCGAACTGCCCGACGTTCAGACCGCGCCCGTGGCTGAAACTGTCAATCTGTGGGAGTAACGCATGACAGCAGAAGAAAAAAGCGTCCTGTCGCTTTTCATGATTGGGGTGCTGATTGTTGTCGGCAAGGTGCTTGCCGGTGGTGAACCCATCACCCCGCGTCTGTTTATCGGGCGCATGTTGCTCGGTGGTTTTGTCTCGATGGTTGCCGGTGTTGTTCTGGTGCAGTTCCCTGACCTGTCACTGCCTGCGGTGTGCGGCATCGGCTCCATGCTGGGTATCGCCGGTTATCAGGTGATTGAGATTGCCATTCAGCGCCGTTTTAAGGGCAGGGGGAAACCGTAATGCCGGTAATTAACACGCATCAGAATATCGCCGCCTTTCTCGACATGCTGGCCGTGTCCGAAGGGACGGCGAATCATCCGCTGACGAAAAACCGGGGCTATGACGTGATAGTCACCGGACTGGACGGGAAGCCGGAAATTTTCACCGACTACAGTGACCACCCGTTCGCGCATGGCCGACCGGCGAAGGTGTTTAACCGTCGCGGTGAAAAATCCACGGCCTCCGGTCGCTATCAGCAGCTTTACCTGTTCTGGCCGCACTACCGCAAACAGCTTGCCCTGCCTGATTTCAGTCCGTTGTCACAGGACAGACTCGCCATTCAGTTGATCCGCGAACGCGGTGCACTGGATGACATCCGGGCGGGACGCATTGAGCGCGCCATTTCACGCTGTCGCAATATCTGGGCGTCCCTGCCGGGTGCCGGTTACGGTCAGCGTGAGCATTCACTGGAAAAACTGGTCACCGTCTGGCGTACCGCTGGCGGCGTACCGGCTTAAACGGAGTAAACACCATGAAGAAATTATCCCTTTCACTGATGCTGAACGTGTCGCTGGCGCTGATGCTGGCACTGTCACTGATTTACCCGCAGAGCGTGGCCGTCAATTTTGTCGCTGCCTGGGCGATTCTGGCGACGGTTATCTGTGTGGTTTCCGGTGGTGTCGGCGTGTATGCCACTGAGTATGTACTGGAACGCTACGGGCGGGAGCTGCCGCCGGAATCGCTGGCCGTGAAGATTGTCACGTCGCTGTTTTTGCAGCCGGTGCCGTGGCGCAGACGGGCGGCGGTTCTGGTAGTGGTGGTGGCGACGTTTAGCTCGCTGGTCGCTACCGGGTGGATTTTTACCGCGCTGATTTATCTCGTGGCATCGGTGTTCTTCCGGCTGATACGTACGGCCTGCCGTCAGCGTTTTGAGGGGCGGGAACCATGTCAAAGCTGATGATTGTGCTGGTTGTGTTGTTATCACTGGCGGTGGCGGGTCTGTTTCTGGTGAAACACAAAAATGCCAGCCTGCGCGCTTCGCTGGACAGGGCAAACAACGTCGCCAGTGAACAGCAGGCGACCATCACCATGCTGAAAAATCAGCTTCATGTTGCACTCACCAGGGCAGACAAAAACGAGCTGGCGCAGGTGGCACTGCGTCAGGAACTGGAAAACGCCGCGAAGCGTGAAGCACAGCGCGAGAAAACCATCACGAGGTTACTGAATGAAAACGAAGATTTTCGCCGCTGGTACGGTGCTGACCTGCCTGATGCTGTGCGCCGGTTGCACCAGCGCCCCGCCTGCACCGACGCCAGTGATTGTCCACAACGCCTGCCCGAAAGTGAGCCTTTGCCCGATGCCGGGCAGTGACCCGCAGACGAACGGCGATTTAAGTGC
>Ga0129316_1000614_pt1 | contig 18402 bp, 11 predicted proteins | sample Cm1ome_2_FD_94429 | JGI IMG/M metagenome (GOLD analysis project Ga0129316, IMG submission 94429) | Eastern black-and-white colobus group fecal microbial communities from Wisconsin, USA - Cm1022B metagenome | ecosystem: Host-associated > Mammals > Digestive system > Large intestine > Fecal...
AAATTCGTGATCGTTGATGTAAAGATTGATGCCGTCGAGAATGCGCTCCCCGTCGAACTCCATGGTAAGATCCCGGAGCCTGATGAGTTCCTTGGACATTATCCTCCCCCGTTTCATTGTTTTTTCGGTACCGAAAAAACAATGCCATTCCCCCTGCTGACCATGTTCCCGGTGCGGCAACCTTGAAAGTCAGAGAAAATACCCGGAACCCTTCGGAAATGTTCGAAGATCCGGGAAAATCTCCCACACCAGCCTGGGTGCTGGTTCGGAATGACATGTGATTTTTGCGGTCCATTGATGTTCATTATTTGTCGAAAAAGACAACTATAACTATATCGCATTTTCCCCCATTGTCAATAAAATTTTCATAATTAATTGTATACAAAAGATTTTCCTTGTTTTGCCCTTTTCTTTGGGTTAAATGCGAACAAAGCTGGCTATACTCAGCCTCGGAGGTGCTGAAAAATGCGCGATAACAAAACCTTCGGAATCGGAGGAAAGGGCTACTACATAGCCCTGGTCCTGTGTGCGGCAGCTATCGGGATCGCGGGCTATGTGTACCAGAACAACCAGAAAAAAGTGGAGCAGGTTTCCCTCATTGAGCAGGAGACCGTGGAAATGCAGGCGCGGGAAACCGTTCCGGCAGCGGCGACGGAGCCTGCGACGACCGGAACGCCCAGAGAGACGGCTCCGGAAACCACCGCTCCCCAGGCAAAGCAGGAGCCCCTGAAGACCGGCCTTCCGGTGCGGGGGGAGACCGCGGCGGTCTACTCCATGGATGCCCTGCGCTACAATGAGACCACCCGGGACTGGCGGGTCCACAACGGCGTGGACTACGGCGCGGAGGCAGGTACTCCGGTGCTGGCCGCCGCGGAGGGTACCGTGACGGAGGTGAAGGAGGACGACCTTCTGGGCGTCACGGTGGTCCTGCGCCACGCCGGCGGCTATGAGACCACCTACGCAGGCCTCGCCCAAATGCCGGAGCTGGCCGTGGGCCAGAGGGTGACCCTGGGCCAAAAGATCGGCGAAGTCGGGACAACCGCCCTGGCAGAAACCGCCCTCGGCCCCCATATCCACTTCTCCGTCACCTATCAGGATATGCCCATGGACCCGGAGGATTTCCTGAGCCTGGGATAAACAGAATGAATCTCCGCGGAAGCAGAACCAAGATGCTTTCCGCGGAGATGTTTTATGTGGCGGGCTTTGCGGTGTGTTTGAGGTCATTCCGGTTCGCCCCAGGTAAAAACAAGGGACTTTTCCGGTTTCCCGGCAATCAGATTGAATAGTTTCCTTGCTGCCTCTTCACCCATTTTTTCCTTGGGGTGGGAATAGGAGCTGACAATGATACTGTCGCTTACAAGCTGCAGACACTGGTCAAAACTGGACACCATTGTGACCGGATAGGCTTTTGCGGACTCCAGAAAACGTATCACTGGGGCGGCAATCTGATCGTTGTAGCAGACAACGCCGGTACAGTCTTTGTCGATATCCGCGAGAAAAGTCTCGATTTTTTGCAGGAGAAGAGACTTGGTTTCTGTGGAGAACCAGATAACGTTATTGTCCCGTACCTCCCCACCCAGTTGAACCAGCGCGTCCATGTATCCGGAATACCGCAGAAGGCCCTGCATATCATCGCTCTTGAAGATGCCGCAGATATGCCGGTGTCCGGCACGGATCATTTCCGCGGCGGCCTGATAACCACCAGCATAGTCATCTGTTACAATGTGGATCACATTATCTCCTGTGACATCAGGATAAAAGCTGTTGATGAAAACAATGGGAATACCCCGCCCTGCCAGACGGTGATAAAACTCCCGGTTCGGGTTTGGCAGGGCAGTTTTTGTCCCTTCCACGATGATTCCATCGACAGGGTTTTCCAGCAGACCGGAGAGAATCAGACGCTCAGAGGCAACACTGTTGTTGGTTGAGTTGATAAGGAGCCGATATCCCTGCCCGGTTGTAACGCCTTCGATTCCACGGAGAATGGACGGGAAAATATATTCGCTTATATATGTACAGATGACGGCAATTTGACCGGTTTTGGGCTGCGTCCGGATTCTTTGGTTTACATAGGTGCCGCTGCCCTGTCGGCGGACAATAATCTCCTGCAATTCCAGCTGGGCCAAGGCCTTCCGGACTGTTTGGCGGCTTGCCTGGAACTGCTGACAAAGCTCTGCTTCTGTAGGCAATTTTCCATCCGGATATTTCATCCCATCAATTTCCGCCAGTACCTGTTTGACAATTGCGTTTTGCTTTGCAGGCTGTTTCATTATGCTCGTCTCCTGTTTCTTGTTTTGATGATATCATACTATAGGAATATAGAAAAATCAATGGGAATTGTATGCGTAAAACAGACAAATTTTCTTTGCACATTGAACAAATAACGAACAATTTATATATATAAATCAACAAATCGTATGGGCTACTATTGACTTTTCCAAGAATACCTGTATATTGAAAAGTGTTAAAGGCAAGCGGAAGATCAGATAAGAATACAAATATTCTGAAATTGTATTCTTATCTGCACACGTGTGCGAGAGACAAACTGCGCAAGAGAGATTCATTCAGAAGGGAGGGGAGTTCTGAATGGGGAGGAGAGTATTCTGCCTGATTCTGGTTTTGATGATATTGCTTTCCTTAGCGGCGTGCGGAAAGATCAGTAAGGACAAAGCCGCGGATATTGCTTTGGAGAAACTGGGACTGAGCAGAATAACGACAACACGGATCGACACTGAACGCACGGCTGTCGCGGGAAAAGACGCATACAAAGTTACGATTTACCAGCCGTATGAGAACCAGATCGTAATTGTGGATGCACAGACTGGCGAGGTGCTGTCCGAAAGCGTCGAGGACGCAAACAGAGGATAAAAAGGAGAGAGTTTTTATGAAGAAAGCTGCACAGTCTTTGTGAACCAGCCCGGACACAACCTGTGTCGTTAATAAAACGCATTGGGAGCATTTCTGACGCAACCAAACCATAAGAGAGCCAACCGCTGTGTTGAACCAAAGGAGGAAAAATTATGAAAGAAAGATTTAATCTGCAAACCTTTGAGGGAAGCCGCAGTATTTTCCGGATTTCCGTCATCGCTGTTATCCTTTTCAGTTTCCTGGCTTATATGCTTGCGAGTGGATGGGGCAGCGTCAAAATCAGCGAACTGAACATCGATTCCCGGGGTTCTGTCATGCAGGCCACCATGTACACCCCCAGAAACACCAATTCCGAGTCCAATCTTCCCTGTGTCATTTTTACCCACGGGCTGAGTTGCAACCACAGCACCGTAAATCCCTTCGCGGAAGAACTGGCCAAGCGTGGCTTTGCCGTGCTCAGTGTTTCCACCTACGGCTCCGGTGAATCCGAAACCTCCGATCTGAGCGACCCATCCTATGGCATGTATGATGCATTGCAATACGTGCGAACCCTGAACTATGTGGATCAGACCCGTATTGGTATGATCGGGCATTCCCAGGGTTCCAAGAACACCTCCGCAGCGGTGGATATGGATTCCAGCCTGCTAACTTTGAATGATCTGAAAGTCAACATCCTTTACGACACCTTTGGCCAAACCTTTACCGAAGAGGAAATCCAGCAGGATGCCGATGCTCTGGCTGAAAACCGTCTGACCGCCAATGAGCTGAGCGCCTATAAAGTGCTCGCCGAGCAGGCTGAAACCTACTTCAACACTCGGCTGAAGGCCGCCGTGATTCTGGGCGGCAACTGGGGCAGTGAAGCCCAGGATGTCAGCGTTGCCGGTTACACCGTAGTCCGGGAGCCTAACACCAACATGTGCTACATGATCTCAACCTTTAACGAGGGCCGTGCCGGTACCGGTCAGCAGAACCTGTCCAAGGAAGAGATGATGGCCAAGTTCCAGAGCACCACGACCCTGCAGCCCGCCCAGTGGTACGCCCTGGATCAGGCTTCCAATGCTGCCGCCCCCGCCAGCACCGTTTTGGGAAACCTGTTTGATATCTCCTATACCGGCAGTGCCGCTTTGCGGGATGCCATTGACAGCCGTACCACCCGTATGATTGTCAATCAAATTGGCGGCCATGCCAAAGATTATTTTAGCACCGACTCTGCCCACTATATGCTCAAATACTTCGAGCAAACCCTGCAATATAACTGTGGCAATATCACCGACCCCGCCACTGTTCCCATGTCCGAAAACAGACTGACCTTCTTGTACCGGGAAACCTGTGACCTCCTGGCCATGTTTGCCATGTTCGTCAGCATCATTGCCCTGGCCGGTATGCTGCTGCAGACCAAGAAGTTCAGTGACCTGCGCATGGAATGCACCGAGCCTCTATCCACCAAGAAAAGTGTACCTTTCTGGATCGCTGCCATGCTGCTGGTACTGGCCACCATGTTTGCCGAGTACTATGTAGCCACCAAGGGACCCATGCTGGGCTTCAAGAGTGAGGGCCTGAAGCACTTCCTGTCCCTGGATTTTACCGCCAACATCCATCTGTGGTTCATGTGGATACTGTCCATTGCCTCCTTTGTGGTTCTGGTGATCTTCGGAATTATGACCAAGAAGAGTACCGGAAGAAACATTGTCAAGGAGCTGAACCTGACCATGTCCGTCAAGAAGGTTCTGCGGACCTTCCTGCTATCCTGCGTGCTGATTGTTTACGCGTACCTGTTACTGGCTGCCATGAAGTACTTCTTCCACCAGGACTTCCGGTTCTGGGATAACGGTATGAAGGATATGCTGCCCCAGTACTGGACCCTGTGTCTGCGCTATATGATCTTCATCCTGCCCAGTTTCCTGGTCAGCGCTATGATGGTCAACGGTGGTCGGATGAAGGACATGAATGATGGGCTCAACACCCTGCTGCAGATGGTTATTGCCGGCATCGGCGTTTACATTCTGGTAGCTTACAGCTACGGCACCGTATATGCCCAGTACGCCTCCACCGGCGTCGGCAGTGCCCCGGCTATTGCTTTTATCTCCACTTGGCCTATGCTTATCAACCTGCCGGTATTCGCCTTTATCAACCGCAAGCTCTACAAGGTTTCCGGCAATGTGTGGCTGCCTGCATTCGTCAACACTTGGCTGGTGGCTTGGTCCATGGTTTCCTGCCAGAGTCAGACCGGCTACTATCTGCTGACCAATTTTGCCACCAAGTGGCTGGGGATCTTCTGATACCGTTCCTGTTTATCATGATGCAGGTCGGTACTGGCCAGTATATGGTTGAGAGCATCGAGCTCACCATGTTCGGCCTGTAAAAATCCTCGCATAACCAAATCTGATCCCCCTGCTTTGCATAAGCGGGGGGATCAGGAAAAGCGAAAGCCTGGAAAAGTATGCGAAGATGCATACACTAAAAAAGCAGCGCAAGGAAAGGATACAATGCCTTATGTTAAAAAAAGGGAGAACAAAAATTACTGCGGCTGTGTCGTTGATCCTGATATTTGTGTTCATGTTTGTTGCCGCGGGCTTTAATAACGATTGGGGCCGTGTCCATATTTCGGATGTCTATTATCCCAATTCCGAGGGCGGGATGATCCATGCACAGCTGTTCGTTCCTGAAAATGCATCGTCCGCAAATCCTCTCCCGGCTATCCTGAATATGCATGGCGGAAGCGATTATCTGCAAACGGTAAGCAACTACAGTCTGGAATTGGCGCGCCGCGGCTATGTGGTGCTGTCCGTGGATGCCTACGGCAGCGGTGCGTCTGACTATATTGACGGGAAAGCGGCCGTAAACGCCGGCGTTGGACAGGAAAGTAACTCAGCACTGAAAATGGACGGCGGTGCATCCCTTGGCATAGAGCAGCTGCTGTCATATAAGTTCGTTGATAAGGAAAACATCGGCCTTACGGGACATTCCATGGGCGGAACCTACATTGCAAATGCGGCTCTGGAATATGCGGACTGTGTGAAGGCTATCATGCCATGGGGTTCCGGGTCCTTTGTGGACAAGATGAAATCAACGGATTCTTCCGAATTCCGGTTCAACGTGGGCTATATTAACGCGCAGTGTGATGAAATGGTGTATTTTGCCACAGGCGAGGAAACCAGCAAGTTGTTGGACGACGCCTCTCTGAAGAACTTTTTCGGAACCGACGCGCGAATTGTGCCGGAGCAGGTGTACGGTAGCTTTGACGCAGGTACGGCCAGAGTGATTTATACTCCCAAGGCGACTCACATCGGCAATATCATCTGCAAAGGGTCCGTGGGTGCTATGGCAAGCTTTTTTGAAATGGCCATGCCCACAGATTCCGGAATTTCTGCTGATAATCAGGTGTGGATGTACAAGGAGGCGTTCAGCGTTCTGGCGATTGCGGCACTTGTTGCTTTTATGATCAGCTTTGCGTTTGTTCTGCTGGACATCCCGGCATTTGCGGCACTGAAGCATTCCGGCGGGAAGGCAATTGCTGGTGGAAGCAGTGTTCCGCGCTTGATTGGTATGTTGATCTGTATTGCTGTACCTGCGCTGACCCTGCATAAGGTGGGTCTGTGGCTGGCAACAAAGAAGGCTACAAAGCTTCTTCCGATGAACTGGGCAAACAATCTGATGTGGCTGGCGGTTATCAATGCGTTGATCATGCTGGTTGTGTTTCTGGTATGGCATTTTGTTTGGGGCAAAAAGGAAGGCAGCTGCCTTGCGGCCTATGGCTTTGCCGAAGATGACGGAAAGGTTCACGCTTCCGGGATCCTCAAGGCGATTCTGCTTGCCGTGACGGTGATTGCTGCTGTCTACTTTATTGTGAACCTCTGCTACGGCCTGTTTAAGATTGACTTCCGTTTCTGGCAGTTTGGTATTATGCCTGTTACGCTGAAACGGTTTGCGTACTTCATTCCCTATGGCTTCTTCTTCCTGGTGGCTTTTGGAATTATGAACACCGTGAGCACAGCCTTTGCTTCTATTGGAGAAAAAGGAAATGCTGCCAAGCAGTACCTGTTGGGCTGGCTGATTGGCGCAGGCGGCTATACAGTGATCATGCTGATTTATTACATCGGCCTTCGCACGACGTTCCGGCCTCCGTTCTTCTTTGCCTATGCGCCCTTCTCCAATGGACACCCCAATTCTCTGGTATACAGCATGAAGACAACGGTTCTGGTTCCAACATTCACGATTGTGTCCCTTGTCAATACGGCGCTGTACAGAAAGACAAAGAATGTCTATGTCGGCTGGTTCGTGGCGGCATTTATGGCTACGATGATCCTGATTTGCACGAATGCTTTTGCGGTCTGATCGGGTAACCAACTAAGGAGCAAAGAGACTGGGAGGCTTCTTTGCTCTGTCCAATGCAAAGGAGAAAGCAAAAATGAAAAACTACGAATTCTGGTTTATCGTCGGCAGCCAGACCCTTTATGGGCCGGAAGTGCTGGAAACGGTGGACGCCCGGGCAAGGGAGATGGCGGCTTATCTGACGGAAAGACTGCCATATCCTCTGGTATACAAGGGAACCGCCAAATCCGCTGAAGAGATTTCCGCGGTTGTGCGGGAGGCCAATTATCAGGAGAAATGCTGCGGACTGGTTACCTGGTGCCACACTTTTTCACCCAGCAAGATGTGGCTCAGCGGTCTGGAGGTTTTGCGGAAGCCCTACTGCCATTTTGTGACGCAGTATAACCGGGATATCCCCAATGACGAGATCGATATGGATTTCATGAACCTGAACCAGGCGGCGCATGGAGACCGGGAGCATGGTTTCGCGGGGGCAAGGCTGCGCCTGCCGCGGAAAATCATCGCGGGCTATTGGCAAAACCCTGTCGCAGCGGAGCGGTTGGGCCGCTGGATGCGAACGGCGATTGGCGTTGCCGTGTCCAGGAACATGAAGGTCATGCGTTTTGGAGACAATATGCGGGACGTTGCCGTGACCGAGGGCGATAAAATCGAGGCCCAGCTGAAATTCGGCTGGCAGGTCAATACCTGGGCGGTAGGTGATCTGGCGGCGGAAATGGCCACGGTTACGGAAGATGAGGTCAATGCCCAAATGGCGGCGTATCTGGAAAAATACGATCTTGCCACGGAAAACAGGGAGGCCGTTGCCTATCAGGCCCGGGAGGAAATCGCCATCAAGCGGATGCTGGACCGTGAGGGCTGCCGGGCCTTTGCGGATACCTTCCAGGATCTGTACGGCCTGGAGCAGCTGCCTGGTCTGGCGGCTCAGGATCTGATGGCGCAGGGCTACGGTTTCGGCGGCGAGGGCGATTGGAAAGTGGCGGCGCTGCTGGCGGTCATGAAAGCCATGGGCAAAGACGAAAACGGCGCTTCCGCTTTTATGGAGGACTACACCTATCATCTGGAGCCGGGCAGAGAGTATTCGCTGGGCGCGCATATGCTGGAGGTCTGCCCCAGCGTGGCCCTGGGAAGGCCCCGGATCGAAACACATCCTCTGGGCATTGGCATGAACCGAAAGGATCCTGCCCGGCTGGTATTCAACGGCAAGGCGGGGAAGGGCATTGTGGCGAGTCTGATCGATATGGGTGGCCGGTTCCGGCTGATCGTTCAGGATATTGAGGCGGTGGAGCCGATTATGGACATGCCGAATCTGCCCGTGGCCCGGGTCATGTGGCGGGCCATGCCGGATCTGCTTACGGGTGTGGAATGCTGGATCACCGCAGGCGGTGCCCACCATACGGTTCTGAGCTATGACGTGACTGCTGAGCAGATGCGGGATTGGGCCGCGATTATGGGTATCGAGTATGTCCATATCGACAAGGACACCACCCAGGAGAAGCTGGAACAGCAGCTGATGCTGCAGGACATCGCCTGGAAGCTGCGCTGAAAAGGGGGAACATATGGAGCTGAAGGATACGGTCCTCGGTATTGAACTGGGTTCGACCAGAATCAAGGCAGTGCTGGTGGACAGGAATTTCCGGCCGCTGGCTTCCGGCAGCTTTGCCTGGGAAAACCAGCTGGTCGATGGGGTCTGGACCTATGCCATGGACCAGGTCTATCAGGGACTCCGGGCCTGTTACGCGGACTTGAAGCGGCAGGTTCAGCAGCGCTTCGGCCAGACCATCCGGCAGGTGGGGGCCATTGGCGTTTCCGGCATGATGCACGGCTATCTGCCCTTTGACGCACAGGGAAACCAGCTGGCGCAGTTCCGGACCTGGCGAAATACCATGACGGAACAGGCTGCGGAAGAGCTGACTGCCCTGTTTGGCTTCAATATTCCCCAGCGCTGGAGTATTGCCCACCTGTATCAGGCCATGCTGAACGGGGAACCCCATGTAAAGGAGATTTCGTTTCTTACGACGCTGGCGGGTTTCCTGCACTGGAAGCTGACGGGAGAGAAGTGCATGGGCGTGGGCGAGGCCTCCGGCATGTTCCCCATTGGCCGGGGCAGCTGCGCCTACGACAAAGAGATGGTCCGTAAATTTGATTCGCTGGCGGCGGAAATGGGCTATTCCTGGACATTGGAGCAAATACTTCCCCAACCGGTTCCCGCGGGAACCCCGGCGGGAGTTTTGACTCCGGAGGGGGCCGCACTGCTGGATCCTTCCGGAGATTTGCAGCCGGGAATTCCGCTGGCGCCCTGTGAGGGAGACGCGGGAACCGGTATGACGGCTACCAATGCTGTCCGGCTGGGAACCGGCAACGTATCTGCCGGAACTTCCGATTTTGCAATGCTGGTTACGGATTGTGAAATGGCGGTACACCGGGAAATTGACATGGTGACAACGCCCGCGGGGATCCCCGTCGCCATGGTACACTGCAACAACTGCACTTCGGACATCAACGCCTGGGTTTCTCTGTTTGAGGAATTTGCGGAGGCGATCGGTGCGCCTCAGGAGCCGGGAAAGCTGTATACCCTGCTGTTCCGAAAGGCGCTGGAGGGCAGCCCGGATGGCGGCGGGCTGGTCAGCTGCAATTTCTATTCCGGAGAGCCTGTTTTGGGCCTGAATCAGGGACGCCCGCTGATGGTCCGCAGTCCGGACAGCCAATTGAACTTGGGAAACTTTATGCGGACGCACCTCCTGTCTGCCCTTGCGGCCCTGAAAATCGGGCTGGATATTCTGACGCGGCAGGAAAAAGTGGAGCTGACCAAACTCTATGCCCACGGCGGATTCTTCAAGACGCCGGAGGTGGGACAGCGGATCCTGTCCGCGGCCACCGGGACGCCTGTGGCCGTTATGGAAACGGCGGGAGAGGGAGGCCCCTATGGCATGGCGCTGCTGTGCGGGTATCTGCTGTGGCGCCGGGCTGGGGAGACGCTGGAGGATTTTCTGGAAAACAAGGTGTTTTCGGAAGCGGAAGCCCATACGGTTATGGCGGAGCAGCGGGAAATTGAGGGCTTTGCGGCATTTCTGGTGCGCTATCGTCAGACACTGGAAGTCGAAAGAACGGCTGTGGCTGTTTTGCCGGACTGAAAGGGGACACGAATATGCTGGAAGAACTGAAAGAGCAGGTCCTGCAAGCGAATCTCTGCCTGCCGAAGCTGGATCTTGTGACGTTTACCTGGGGCAACGTCTCAGGGATAGACCGGGAGCGCGGGCTGATTGTCATCAAGCCATCCGGCGTACCCTATGAGACCATGACCCTTGCGGATATGGTTGTGGTGGACATGGCGGGCAATACTGTAGAGGGGAAATGGAGACCATCCAGTGATACACCGACCCATCTGGTGCTTTATGCCGCGTTTCCGGACTGCGGAGGCATTGTGCATACGCACAGCCGTTGGGCAACGGCCTTTGCGCAGGCAGGCGTGGAGGTCGTGCCCTACGGAACGACGCAGGCGGATGATTTTTATGGGGCGGTGCCATGTACCCGGGCGATGACTCCGGAGGAGATTGCCGGGGACTATGAGCGGGAGACGGGAAACGTCATTGCTGAGACTTTTGCGGGCAGAGATCCCGCAGAGATCCCGGCTGTGCTGGTTCGCAGCCATGGCCCTTTTGCATGGGGCAGAGATCCGGCAGAGGCGGTTCACAATGCGGCGGTGCTGGAACAGACGGCGTTCATGAATTATCACAGCTTGCGGCTAAACCCGTCTTTGCAGCAGATCCAACAGCCATTGCTGGACAAGCACTATCTGCGTAAGCATGGGAAAAACGCTTATTACGGTCAAAAATAAGACAAAACGGCATCTTTCAGAATAGAAGGATGCCGTTTTGATTTGCATTCGTTTACTTCAGAAACGCCACCGCGTCCTTGCTGCCTACGGCGCAGAACTTGGCCCTGGTCTGGAAGGCGCGCAGGGGTTCCAACAGACCGCGCAGGTCTTCTCTGGTGGTGCGCAGCAGCTCCCGGCGGGTGCGCAGGATATCCTCGTGGGTCACGCCCCGGAGATAGCGGCTGCAGGCGGTGGAGAAGGCGGCGGAGGGGCCCAGCAGGGGATCCGTGGTGTTGACGGTGCCGATGATGGTGCTCTCCAGATCCTGGTCCTCCCTCAGCCAGTCCTCCAGGAAATCCGCCATGGCGGCGAAAGCGGCCCGGGTGGAGGCCAGATTGGGATCCCGGTAGGAGTAGCAGCAGACATTGCCGTCGGAGCCCGCCCGCATGCCGGTGCCATAGGCGCCGCCCCGGACCCGGACGGCGTTCCACAGGTAGCCGTAGGTCATCAGGGAGGCCAGCACGGAGACGCTGCCGGTGTAGCCGCTGCCCAGAGCATAGAGGTTGGCGCCCAGAGCGCTGTAGCTCACATCGGCGGCAATCTCAATGGCGGCGGGGGCAGTGTCAAAGGCGGGCAGCCGGGCAGGGGCGCCCATGGGGCTTTCCGGCAGCGCGGCGGAAAGGGTGTCCAGAAGGGCGGTATCCAGCTTGCCGGTATAGGCGGCGAAGAGACGGTTTCCAGCAAAGCAGCGCTTTGCCAGAGCGGAGATCTTTTCGCACATCGCCGGAGCGTTCTCCCGGAAACTCCGGGCCAGATCGGACAGCCATGTCACATAGCTCTCGCCCCGCAGGCACTCCTGCAGCGCGGCCTCCCGGGAGAAGGGAGCCATGGCCTTGAGCATGGCAAACATATGGCCGTTGCTGACCATGGCCTGCCTGTAATAGTAGCTGTTCTGATCGATGATCTCGGCAATGCGGTCCGACTCATCATAAAGCGTCTGGGTCAGGATCTCTGCCAGCAGGGGCAGAGCATTGGATGCGTTTTCCTCCAGCATGGCGGCGGAGACCTTCAGATAGGGGGCGCACTTCTCCAACTGCTTCGGCGGGGCCATCTGGTCGATGCCGGCGGAAAGATGGCCAAAATTGGCCTTGATTCTGGTCTGCAGGGCCTGGGCGGAGGTATTGCCGGTGTGCAGCTTGCTGAAGCAGCCGGAGAGCACATTCAGCAGCCGAAGCTCCTCCAGGTCAAAATCGGAAACGTCAAAGAAGAGGTTTACATAAGTGATGCCGTTGGACTCGGTCTCCACCCGCAGCAGCTTCTCTTTTTCCGGCTTCACGGAGATCGGAGCCACATCCTCGGAGACGTCCCCAAGGGTCAGCGTGGGCAGAGTGGCCAGGGCCTCGGGGGAATCCGGGGTTTCCTGCCACTGGTGCATGACCTGGAAGTCGGCGTAGGCCTTTTCCCGGGCCGCATGGTCCCAGCGGGCGATATCCGCCTCCAGCCGGGCCTTCTCCGCCTGCTGGTCCTCCTGAGCCTTGGTTTCGGAGGGCAGCAGACAGACCTTGCAGAGAGTCCGGGTGTCGCCCAGCATTTCCCTCAGCAGGTCCGCAAAGTAACCGGTGTCCGCTTTCTGCCGCAGGGCATCGTAGATCCCGGCGGTCTCGATATAGGTCAGGGGGTCGTCGCCATAGAGCCAGCCGTCCAGGGCGGTCAGACCCAGAATCAGACCGTAGGGCTCCTCAATCTCCCGGCTGGTAAAGGCCATCCGTTCCAGCTCGGCCAGAAGGGCTTCCCTGTCCAGCCCCCCGGAAAGAATGTCCTGAACGGACGAGCGCAGGCAGTCCTCCACCTGAGCGAATTTCTCCTGCTCGGTGTTGCGGATGGTCAGGGTGATATAGGGCTGGAAAATGCCGTCGTTTACCTGCAGGGAAATGTCCTGGCACAGCGCCTGTTCCAGGAAGGTCCGCTTCAGAGGGGCTTCGTTGGAGCCGGTCAGATACTTTGCCAGCACCTTGGCGGCCAGCACCTTTTCCGGCTCGTCATGGGCGCACAGCAGCTTGGAGAAGACCATGTGGGCCTTGGCATCCTCGCCGGGCTTGACGGAATAGGAAACGGTCTTTTCTCCGACCACCTGCTTTTGAACCGTGAAATCAAAGTCTGGGGCACGGTAGTCGTATTTGCTCAGGTATTCCCCGTCTATGTAGCGCAGAATTTCGTCAATGTCCATTTTGCCGTCCAGGAAGATTCGGGCATTGGAGGGGTGGTAATACCGCCTGTGGTTGGCGATGAACTGCTCGTAGGTCAGCTTGGGGATACTCTCCGGATGGCCGCCGCTGACGAAGCCGTAGCTGCTGTCCGGGAACAGCAGACGCATGGACTCCGTCTCCATCAGCTCGCTGACGTCGGAGAAAGCACCCTTCATCTCGCTGTATACAACGCCGTTGTAATAGGGCTCGGCGTCCTCGCTGTCGAACTCATAGTGCCAGCCCTCCTGCATGAAGATCTGGGGCTTTTCGTAGATGGCGGGGCAGAACACCGCGTCCAGATAGACCTCCATCAGGTTGTGGAAATCTTTGTCGTTGCGGCTGCATACGGGGTAGACCGTCTTGTCCGGGTAGGTCATGGCGTTCAGAAAGGTCTGCATGGAGCTCTGCAGCAGATTCACGAAGGGCTCCCGGACGGGGAAACGCCTGGAGCCGTTGAGCACGCTGTGCTCCAGAATGTGGAATACGCCGGTGTCGTCCTCCGGCAGGGTCTTGAAAGCGATGGCGAAGGTCTTGTTCTCGTCTGCCCGGGCGAAGTACAAAAGCTCTGCCTTTGTCTTTTCGTGCCGCATGGTGTAGAGGTCGGCGTGCTTGGAGGGAACGTATTCCTTCTTCACCAGCCGAAATCCGGAGCACAGGTCGCCCTCGTTTGCGGCGCTCAGCCGCAGCAATTCTTTCTGCATGGGGTCCTCCTTTTTCTCTGTACAGTATGTCTTATAAATAAAACATCTGTCCGTATTATAGCATATCTCTGAGGAAGAAACAACGTTTCTTTTCCGCACCGACAACAGCGGACAGGAATAGAATGGCGGGAAGAACGCTCTTTGAAATCAGAATGAGGTGTTGCCATATGCTGCGATTGAGTGAAATCGCCCCGGGCGGCGTTTGCCGGGTGGCGGGGCTGGAGACCCGGGGGGCCATGCGGCGCAGGCTGCTGGAGCTGGGGCTGGTGGCGGGGACAAAAGTGGAATGTCTGGGCAGAAGCCCTCTGGGGGATCCTTCCGCCTACGAAATTCGGGGCACCGTCATTGCCCTGCGCCGCCGGGACAGCGCGGGGGTGTTGGTCCGGCCGGAGGAATTGCCATGGGATTGACCGGAAGCTCCCCGGGCTTTGGGGCCATGGAACGGAAAACACACGCTTTTTCCGGGGTGACCGCCCTGGCCGGGAATCCCAATGTGGGGAAGAGCACCCTGTTCAACGCCCTGACGGGCATGCGGCAGCACACGGGCAACTGGCCCGGGAAGACTGTGGCCGTGGCCCAGGGCAGCTGCGGCGGCAGAATTCTGGCGGACCTGCCGGGTACATATTCTCTGCTGTCCCATTCCCCGGAGGAACAGGCGGCGCGGCATTTCCTCTGTGCCGAGGGGCCGGAAAAGGTGGTGGTGGTTTGCGACGCCACCACGCTGGAACGGAATCTGGTGCTGGCGCTGCAGATTCTGGAGATCACGCCCCGGGTGGTGGTCTGCGTGAATCTGATGGACGAAGCCCGGCGTAAGGGGATAGAACTGGATCTGCCCCTGCTCTCCCAAAGGCTGGGCGTGCCTGTGGTTGGGGTTACGGCCCGGAAGAAGAGAACCCTGTCCCGGCTTTTGGCGGCTGTGGACGCCCCGCCGCCGGAGACAACGCCCATCGCAGTGCCCTATCCGCCGGATATGGAAGAAGCTGTGGAAAAAATTCGGGAAACACTGCCGGAAGGGCCGCTGTCCCGGCGCTTTCTGGCGCTGAAGCTGCTGGAGGGGGATAAAGACCTGCTGGAAGAGCTTGCCAAATGGCTTCCGGAAGGGGCAGCGGAGAATGCGAAGAGAATCCGGACAGCTGCCGGGCTGGATGCGGACGCCGTAACGGACGCCATGGCCTCCGCCCCGGTGCGTCTGGCGGAGCAGGTCATGCGGGGCGTGGTGACCCGGGAGAAGCCGGGAGATGCCCGCCGTGACCGCCGGATCGACCGCCTGCTGACATCCCGGGCACTGGGATACCCGGCCCTGCTCCTGCTGCTGGCCGGTATTTTCTGGCTGACCCTGGCGGGGACGAATTCCGTGTCCGCCGGACTGCAGGCACTTCTGGATCGGGGCGAGGCGCTGCTTCTGCGCGGCTTTGCCGCTTTCCATGCACCGGATTGGCTCACCGGACTGTTGGTTCTTGGGGCCTATCGGACCACGGCATGGGTCTGCGCCGTCATGCTGCCGCCTATGGCCATCTTCTTTCCGCTGTTTACCATTCTGGAGGATGTGGGGTATCTGCCCCGGATCGCCTATCTGCTGGACCGGCCCTTCTGCTGCTGCCGGGGCTGCGGCAAGCAGGCCCTGACCATGTGCATGGGCCTGGGCTGCAACGCCGCGGGGGTGGTGGGCTGCCGGATCATCGATTCCCCACGGGAACGTCTGCTGGCGATCCTGACCAACAGTCTGGTGCCCTGCAACGGCCGGTTTCCCCTGATTATTACGCTGCTGACCCTGTTTTTCGGCGGCGGAGGGAACCTCTGGCGGCAGGCGGGGCTGCTGACGCTGGTGGTTGTGTTCTCTGTGGCCATGACGCTGGGCAGCACCTGGGTCCTGAGCCGCACGGTGCTGCGGGGGGAGCCATCGGCCTTCGCCATGGAGCTGCCGCCCTATCGGAGACCCCAGGTGGGAAAGGTGATTCTGCGCTCCATACTGGACAGGACGGTTTTTGTCCTTGGCCGGGCGCTGGCTGTGGCCTGCCCGGCGGGGATGCTCCTGTGGGTGCTGGCCAATGTTCCTATGGGCGGCGGAACGCTGCTGTCCGGCTGCGCAGCTTTTCTGGAGCCTCTGGGCAGGGCCATGGGGCTGGACGGTTATGTCCTGCTGGCATTCCTGCTGGGCTTCCCCGCCAACGAGATCGTTCTGCCCATTGCCCTGATGGGCTACACGGCCGGGAGCAGCCTGACAGGTATGGACAGCGGCAGTCTGGGCGCGATTCTTGTGTCCAACGGCTGGACCTGGCAGCGGGCAGGCAGCATGCTCCTGTTCACCCTGCTCCACTGGCCCTGCTCCACCACCCTGCTGACCATCCGCAAGGAGACCGGCAGCCGCAAATGGACGGCGCTGGCAGCGGCGCTGCCAACGGCTTTGGGGATCCTTCTGTGTTGCTTGTTTACCATGCTTTGCGGGAAGGCTGTGTGAAGAAATGACTGCCCTGGCAGCTGCCCGGTAAGCTTTTGCAATTCCCATTCAAGGGGGCGATGCCTGCCGTTTTCTCGTAGGGGCCGATGCCCTCATCGGCCCGGGGCGGCCGACGGGATGGGTGTGTCCGTTCTTTCCGACCGCTCCGGAGACATACCCCACGGGCCGATGTGGGCATCGGCCCCTACTGTGAAAGACGAACGCGTTCTGCCCTGTATGATTCACAAAAAGGCCAACAGCAAAGCCCCCAGGACCGAGGGTCGGGGGTCATAAGAAAGTAATATCGTATTTTCTCAGGAACGGCGTGGCTTCGGTCACGCCGTTTCCTGTTTCAGCAGTTCTTCCACGGGGATAAAGCCCACAAGGTCATAGGAAATGCGGATACTCTGATGCCGCTTGCCGCTGGACTTGTCCGGGGCTTCAATGTAAATCGCCTTGACAAGCTCCCGCAGCGCATAGGGGGTAAGCTCGTCCAAATCCTCGTATTTGCGTACCCGCTGGATAAACTGCTCCAAGTTTTCAATCTGTCGTTCCTGTACTTCAATTTCTTGATGCAAAGTCTGGATTTCCACTTTAAGCTGCGCCTGTTCGTCCTCGTAGGTCTTGCTCATCATAGAAAACTTTTCGTCTGTGATGCGCCCTGCCACATTGTCCTCATAAATGCGGATAAACAGACGGTCAAGCTCTCCCAGCCGCTTTTCAGCCTGTGCCAACCGCTTCTTGTGTCCACGGATCGCGGCTTCGCTGGACAGCCGGAGCTTCTGCTCCATGACGGCGCGGAAATGATCCTCATACCGACTGACATAGGAAATTACAGTTCTCATGTGCATCCAGACCAATTCTTCCAGAACGACCGCACGGATAAAGTGTGCCGAACAGCTTCCCGTATTGCTGCGGTAGTTGGCGCATACAAAATGATCCTGCCGCTTTTCAAAGTAGTTGGTAGTGCAGTAGCGCATTTTTGCTCCACAATCAGCGCAATAGACCATGCCGGAAAACAGGCTGCTCTTGCCCGTCTTTGTCCTGCGGTGCCGCTGCTGGCGAATCTCCTGCACCTTGTCAAAGACCTCCTGCGCAATGATTGCCGGGTGGGTGTTGTAGAAAACCGTCTGTTTTTCAATAGGCGTTTCTCTCTGCTTCTTGTCCCAGATGGAATTGGTGTAGGTCTTGAAATTGACGGTGCATCCTGTGTATTCCCGCCGTTCCAGAATGTGAACGACCGTGTTGGTGTTCCAATGGTACGGATCAGCGGTTTCCGGGCTGGGTGTCTTGATGCCCTCGCGCTTCTTATAGGCTGTGGGATTAAGTACCTTTTCTTCCTGCAAGAGCTTTGCAATCTGCATCGGGCCTCGCCCTTCCATGCACAGCTTGAAAATGCGCTTGACTACCAATGCTGCCGCTTCATCCACGACCCACTTTGTCTTGTCCTCCGGGTCTTTACGGTAGCCGAACGGAACATTGACGGTCAGAGGAACGCCGCGTTCACCCTTTGCCTTATTGACAGCACGGATCTTGCGGCTGGTGTCTTTGGCGAAAAACTCGTTGAACCAGTTCTTGATCCCTGCAATGTCGCTGTCGGTACTGTTGGGGTCAATGGTGTCAAAATGGTCGTTGATGGCAATATACCGCACATTGTACTTTGGGAATGTGAAGTTGATATACAGCCCTGTCAGCGAGGAATTACGCCCAAGCCTTGATAGGTCTTTGGTGCAACAGACAGCCACTCTGCCCGCTTCAATTTCCGCAAGCATGGCTTGAAAGCCGGGGCGGTCAAAGTTCGTGCCGCTATATCCATCGTCCACGAAAAAGGTCGGGTTCGGAAAACGGTGCTCCTTTGCGTATTGGAGCAGGATCATTTTCTGATTCTGGATGCTGTTGGATTCGTCCTCTTTGCCGCCTTTCTTATCCTCTTTCAAATCTTCCACAGATAAGCGGCAGTAAAGCGCGGTGATTTTATCAGTTGCCCGTAACATTTCTGTTTCC
>Ga0129316_1000616_pt1 | contig 18372 bp, 8 predicted proteins | sample Cm1ome_2_FD_94429 | JGI IMG/M metagenome (GOLD analysis project Ga0129316, IMG submission 94429) | Eastern black-and-white colobus group fecal microbial communities from Wisconsin, USA - Cm1022B metagenome | ecosystem: Host-associated > Mammals > Digestive system > Large intestine > Fecal...
AAACCGATCAAGTTTGTCGGAACCGGTGAGAAGATGGATGCACTGGATACTTTCCACCCGGAACGTATGGCTGACCGTATCCTCGGTATGGGTGATATCGTTTCTTTGGTAGAACGTGCCCAGGAACAATACGATGAAGAAGAAGCAAAACGCTTGCAGAAGAAGATTGCTAAGAACCAGTTCGACTTCAACGACTTCATTTCCCAAATCCAGCAGATCAAGAAGATGGGTAACCTGAAAGAACTAGCTTCTATGATTCCGGGTGTTGGTAAAGCTTTGAAAGATATCGATATCGACGATAATGCCTTTAAGAGCATCGAAGCGATTATCTATTCCATGACGCCGGACGAACGTGTTAATCCGGCTATCCTGAACGGTTCACGCCGTCAGCGTATCGCCAAAGGTAGCGGAACGACTATCCAGGAGGTAAACAAGCTAATCAAGCAGTTTGATGAAACCCGTAAGATGATGCGCATGCTTACCGCTGCCAAACCGGGAAGTAAGAAATTCCCATCGTTTAGAAGATAAAAACTAAAGAGATATATTATGGAAGACAATCATTATCAATTACTGGATGGAAAAGACGTCTCTGCTCAGATGAAGAAAGAGATGGCGGAAGAAGTCGCCCAGATCAAAGCTGCAGGAGGTAAGATTCCCCACTTGGCAGCTATTCTGGTAGGTCATGATGGAGGAAGTGAAACCTACGTGGCCAGTAAAGTAAAAACTTGTGAAGAAATCGGTTTCAAATCGACGCTGATTCGCTATGAGGACGATGTGACTGAAGAAGAGTTGCTTCGCCGGGTAGACGAACTGAACAACGATCCGGATGTAGACGGTTTCATTGTGCAGCTTCCGCTTCCGAAACATATTTCAGAGCAAAAGATTATTGAGGCGATCGATTACCGTAAAGATGTTGACGGATTCCATCCGATCAACGTGGGACGTATGTCGATCGGTCTTCCTTGTTTTGTTTCTGCCACTCCGGCCGGTATTCTGGAATTGCTGAAACGTTATGAAATCGAAACGAGCGGCAAACATTGTGTAGTCCTGGGACGCAGCAATATTGTCGGTAAACCGATGGCAATGCTGATGATGCAGAAAAATTATCCGGGAAACTGCACGGTAACTGTTTGTCACAGCCGTTCAAAGAATCTGAAAGAAATGTGCCTGAACGCTGACATCATCATTGTTGCTTTGGGTGTTCCTGAATTCCTGAAAGCCGATATGGTGAAAGAAGGTGCCGTAATAGTTGACGTTGGCACTACCCGTATGCCGAGTAGTGTAACCAAGAGCGGTTATAAGCTGACCGGTGATGTAAAGTTCGACGAAGTCGCTCCTAAATGTTCTTATATTACGCCGGTTCCGGGAGGTGTTGGTCCTATGACAATCATTTCTTTGATGCGTAACACGCTGTTAGCCGGGAAGAAAGCGATTTACAAGTAAAATATTTGTATAATTTTCTTTGAAAACGCTTGCGGAATCAGAAAAAACATCTATCTTTGCACCGTCTTAAAGAGAAATACTCAACAAGACTGAAATGGTGAGCGTAGCTCAGTTGGTTAGAGCATCGGATTGTGGTTCCGAGGGTCGTGGGTTCGAGTCCCATCGTTCACCCCAAGATAGAAAAAAAGCCATCCTGTTACAGGGTGGCTTTTTTTATGTCCATTTAGTAAAAAACTTACCCAGTATCCTATTATTTCCGGATCATACCGAACTTTTTCCAAAATATGAATAACATTTGTTGTAATATTCATGTGTCAATATTGTAGGCATAAATGTCAGATTTGTGAATTGTTAGCAGTAAAGGAGTCCTATTTTTGTTGTGTAATATTCAAATTAATTAAATTTTTAAATTATGAGAAGCACAATTGTAAAATGGATTTTAAATTTGTTTGTGGGAATTACCTTGATAACCAGTTCTGTTGAGGCACAAACAATTATTCTGACAAGTGATCAACAACTAAACGATTTAACAGATCCTGATAAAAAAATAGATAATTCGTTGGGGTATGATTCTCGTTTGGAAAGTCTTCGTGATGTTTGTAAACGAGGAAAGAGTTATGGATCGAAAGAACTGATTATTGCGTTTGATGAATTTTTCCGTCAATATCGTACAGATAAAAATACGGAACGAAATTTGACTCCTGATATGGATGAATATGTTGATAAAATAAAAGTTGTCAGCGATTTTGTCTCAAAACAGGATATGGGACTTTGTTTGAGCCTGCTTAGTCCGCTTGAATTGGGTTTGGCATATAAAAATCAAACGGGTAACAGCGGTCGTTGGCTTGCTTATAAAGTCGGATTGAGGAATCCCCGTACAGGACAATTCAGCTTGCAGATGTGGCAGCAGTTGTTTTGGACGAATAATAAGGGACAAACTCCGGTAAAACTTAAAGGTGTAAAGGCTTATGCTTTTAAAGAAAAGGTGGTATCTACATCTATGCGATCTGTAAATCCGGATGATATTGTTTTATTGGAAAATGTGAAATATGAGGAGATTGATTCTATCAATGGATCTGATCAGGGAACAATTCCGATGAAGCGCTTACGTATCTATGGTGATGGAATCCAATGTGCAGGTTTTGATCGGGTTATGGTTATGTTAGAATATGAAACTCAGGAAATGGATTACTTTGATCCGGAAGCTCCGGCTTTCTTGAGTAACTTGTTAAAGAAGTACCATGATAAAAAAGTAAATCTGACTTCCTTGTATTCTGATGAAATGCATATTCAACAAGATTGGTTTTATTTTGGACATCACGAAGAAGGTCAGTTTGCAGAACGTTATCTGACTAAAAATATGGCATGTCGCTATGAAGAGAAGTATAACCAGAAATTTGATGATCGCTACATGCTCTATTTTGCGTACGGAGCTCCGATGTTCCGTCCTACAACTGATGCAGTTGTCAATATTCAATATGTTTTGGGAGAAACACCGGATGCAATACATCGTACATTTTTATTACGTGACCGTTATTATCGAATGTTGAATGATGATGTAGTCAACTTATTCAAAAATGCGAAAGATTATGGTGAAAAGCTGTTTGGGCATGAATTGAGTACGTCGGCGCATGCATCATGGGCACAGAGTCCTACGATAGACTATTGGAATTGTGAGAAACTATATGGCAATCGTTATAAATATGAATATACATCCAATTTTATCTGGGGTAATACGGTACATCAGGCGTCTGCTGCTTGTTATGATTATTTTAAATGGAGTGAATATCTGCAACCGACCGGTAATGATTTTGCTGAAGGTGGTTGGAGTGACCGTAATTATTACGGGGTGGCAATGGCTGCATCCATAGGTGTTATCAATAAATATCCGAATGCCTATGCAGCAGCTTGGGGAATGCCGGATAAAGCTCTGGAACGTAAAATGGCTATAAATTATGCGTATGGTGCCAGTCCGAGTGAGCCAATCCGCTTAATGACAGGAAATGTGCACCGCGATACTGAAGTGTTGATTCTTTATCCGATGAATTTGGTTGCTGTGGAACCGCGTTTTGGAAGTTGGATGACGCAATATGGATATGCAAATTATCTGACAACTGATAAATTGCTTGAAATGGGAACTGTACAATCGGACGGACATATCCAGGTCGCAGAAAAAAAGTACGGAACATTGGTTGTTATGTTTGAGCCGTTACCGGAAAAAGGATTACTGGATATGATGGAACGTTTTGTTAAAGCTGGTGGAAAGGTTGTCTGGTTCAGTACTCCGCCTTTGATCGATAAAAGTGGGGAAAATTGTACTAGGCAGTGGCAGAAACTGTTTGGAGCTCAGTATAACCATGATTGTTATATGGGGGAAATTGCATCCGGGAAAATGATTGATTTTTCCGGGAGTTTGTCTGATGTTCCGGATCAGTCAATCCTGACAGATTTTATTGTGGACCGGATTTATCCGGTAACTCCCGTTTCTAATGCGGAGATTATAGCTTATTCAGACAAGAAAGTGGTTGGGACAATGCTTAAATATCCTGATGGAGGAATTGCTTGTTATTGTGGTTTCCGTCCACGTGATGACCAATCGGCAAGCCTGGGGTATGAAACCCGTACTTTGTTTGAAATACTAAATGCTTGTAATGCTTATCCTTCTACCGGAAAGTTTGTGGTAAATGATAATCCGTCGTATCTTTCAAGGACTGGTGAATATTTTGTTTCTTCTTTCCCGAATTCAATAACCATGGTAGTAGCACATTATCGTACACATGCTGAAAGTTGGTTTGGAGGTTTCTCAAGAAATCAGGAAGATGATGAAAAAGTATTGCTTGAAAATCCTCTTCCATCAGATCGGATAGAATTGAAACAGGCAAAAATTAACGGGCATGAGGTATCATATGTAGGACGTTTATCTTTAGGCTTTCGTTTAGACGGTCAACAGCTGATTGCATTTTCAGGACAGCAGTGTAATGAAATTACTCTTGACGGAACTCATTATAAATTTGCAGATACCCCCGTGGATTTAACATTTTCGCCTGTAGATAATGATATGTCCCGCTATCAGATGTATGTTGCCGGTGAGGGTAAAATAAGCATACCTCTTCCTGCACATGTGAAAAAAGCTGAAGTCCGTTTTAATGGTAAAAAAATTAATTGTTCGGTGGCTGACCATCGTCTTACCCTGATGATTTTACCAGTTTATGCAGGAAAAAGGTTGGATCTTAGTTTGAAATGAGAAGGATAATTAGTAAAAAATATTTTATGAAACATTATTTCGTATTGGGAATGATCTTTTTATTGTTACTGTTTACAAGAATAGGACAAGCACAGGAAAGATTGGATTTATCGGCACAGATACCCATAGTAGCCTGGTATGGCATAAGGGCAAATGAAGCGACCGTTGAGCGTTTCAAGGAACTGAAAGAGGCAGGATTTACTATAAACTTTAGTGAGTATTCAAGTTTGGAAGAAGTGGAAAAAGCGCTTGACGCCGCACATAAAGTAGGTGTGCAGCTAATAATAGCTTGTCCTGAGTTACGTAAAGAACCAGAAAAAACTGTTCGGAAATTTATGGAACATCCGGCGGTCGCAGGTTATTTTTTACGGGATGAGCCTGTTGTTACAGATTTTGCAGCGCTAGGTGATTGGGCTAAAAGAATACAAGCTGTAGATAATCGCAAATTTTGCTATCTGAACTTATTTCCGACAGGAGGTGAGGAGCATTTGAGGTTTTTGGGCGTTCAGAATTATCGTGAATATATTACCCGTTTTAATAAAGAGGTTCCTCTACCATTTCTTTCTTTCGACCATTATCCGGTTCTTGGAGATAATGTTTTGAAAGCTGAATGGTATGAAAATCTGGAAGATTTCTCAGATGAAGCAAGGAAAATCGGTAAGGATTTCTGGGCGTTTGCTCTTGCTACCAAACATGGACCATATCCTGTTCCGACACGCGCTTCTTTACGGTTACAACTATATAGTAATCTGGTTTATGGAGCCCAAGGGTTACAGTATTTTACTTATTGGACACCGGCTGGTGATTCTTTTTATGATTATCAACACGGACCGATTGGTTTGGATGGTAAGCGAACGGAAGTTTATGATTTGGTGAAAGATATGAATGCCGAGATCAGATCAATTGCCGGAATCTTTTTGGGGGCAAAAGTTTTGTCGGTCAGACATACAGGAAGTGTTATACCGAGAGGTACGACACGTTTGACCACTCTTCCTGAAAAGGTGAAGGTTTTGGATACACATGGATATGGAGCCATTATTTCATTGCTGGAAAATGGAGGTAAGAAATATCTTGCTATTGTAAACAGAAGTCTGATGGATACAATGGAGCTTACCTTTTATGCAGATCCCTCCGTGAAACGTGTATTAAAAGACGGAAGTCTTGTTTCTGCTGAATCGTATACAGCTACTTTATTAATCTCTCCCGGAGATATATTGATTTATTTGTTGGAAAAATAGAAATTGGGAATGCATTTGAAATAAGAAATATTTATATCAGATGTATTTGTCAAAAATGAAACTTGAAAAATCATTTTTTTAATATTTAATAAAAAAAGAATTTGTTCCTTTGATATTAGTAAAAATATATACCGTGTAGAACAGATGAAACAGATTAATGAAACCGAAAAAACGCAGGTTATAACCTGTATAATTGACAAAAAGATTTGTCAATTATACAGGTTATAACCTGTATAATTGACAAAAAGATTTGTCAATTATATTATTCTATAATAAAATCTTGTATTTGGTTAGTGCTTTTGAAAAGTGCTATTTTGACTATCCTTTGTAAATCATCCATCCCTATATATAAAGAAACAGGATAAAAATAAGCTTCTTTATCCTGAAAAATCCTATTTGTTTTTTGTTAAATCGTCATTTGAACGGAGTAAAAACATGGTTTTTGCTCCGTAGTGAAATCTTTATGTCTTTGCCGAAGTATTCTTTGGCTAGAATTCGGTTAATTATGATAATAATACAAACTTTTATTGCGATATGTAAACGAAAATTGTTGAATCTTTTACCCTTTCATAAGAATTTTAGGGTAAAAATTGAAGTAAAGATGTTGAACTGTTTCTGAAATGAGTATTCTTGATTTTGTCAAAAATGAGAACTTGTGAATCTCTCAAATGCACGTGAATAATTGTGTATATACTTTGTTATTAAGCTTGCTTACTATAATGTACAATAAGCTAATCTTTTATGAAAAATGTCAGATTAACAAAATTAGGAGGCAAATCAGCTTTGCTGATCACCTCATTGTTGTTAACCCCTTTCTATGGGTATTCGGAAAAATCTAATGTTATACCGGAAAAAAACGAAAAGGCAGGAGTTCAACAACAAACTTCGCTATTAACAGGTATTGTCTTGGATAAAGACGGTTTCCCGTTGATTGGTGTAAATATTATGGAAAGTGTTACAAACGGAACTGTTACCGATGCAGATGGTAAATTTTCCATTAAAGTCACTCCACAGTCTGTGTTGCGTGTATCCTATATTGGATATGTGACACAAACAATAAAGGCAGGGAGCCAGAAATCTGTATCTATTACATTGCTTGAAGATACAGAAACACTGGAAGAAGTAGTAGTGGTTGGATACGGTTCCCAAAAGAAAGTGTCTGTAACCGGAGCAGTCGCTGCAATACAGACGAAAGAACTGAAACAAAGTTCTGCTGCGAATTTGTCAACCGCTTTGGCTGGACGTCTACCGGGATTAACCGCTTTGCAGACATCCGGACAACCGGGTGGAGATGATGTTACATTTTATTTACGTGGGGCCAGTACGACAAATGGAGCAAATCCTCTTATTTTAATAGATGGTGTGCCACGTGATAATATTTCTACGTTAGACCCGAATGAAATTGCTTCCGTATCTATATTAAAGGATGCATCTGCTACTGCAGTATTTGGCGTTCGTGGTGCTAATGGTGTTATAATGATTACCACACGTCGTGGTGAGGTAGGAAAAACAGAATTAAGTATTTCTGCGGATTATAGTTTGCAGCAATTTACTGCCCAGGCAGATCGTATTCACTCCTGGGAATTTGCTGAGTTACGTAATCAGGCGTTTCGCAATGATGGATATTCTGAAGCGGATTTACCTTACACCGATTATATGATCGATATGTATAGGTCTGGTAAAGATCCTGTATTTTATCCGGATAGGGATGTATATAGTGAATTTTTTAAAAAATGGGCTCCTCAAACTCGTGTTAACGTGAATTTGAGTGGAGGAACAGAAAAATTGAGCTATTTCATGAATGTTGCTTATTTGGGGCAAGGAGGCCAATTCCGCACGGAATCGGAGAAGGATCTGGGATATGATCCGAGTTATAAATCGGATCGTTATAATTTTCGTGCAAACCTGGATTATAAAGTACTTTCAAATTTAAAGCTTTCTTTGAATCTGGCTTCTTACTTGGAAAAGGTAAATACTCCACAAACAAAAACTCTTTTTGGAGGAAGTGTCGCTGCTATGATTGAAAATATGAGGGCTTATATTTGGGGAACACCTCCGACAGATCCGGGACCACTGACTCAAGAGGGTTATACGTTGATAGATGGAACATCTGTTCCGGCTGGTGAGGTTGTTAATCAGTCTGGTCAGGACCGCAATACTTATGGGGAAATAAACCGTAGAGGGTATCAGCAGGAAACGAATACTAATTTGAATTCATCGTTAATCGTGGATTGGGGATTAGATTTCATAACGAAAGGACTTAGTAATAAATTTATGATTTCTTTTGACTCAAAAGCTGTGACTACTTTACAGGGAGTCCGATCGTATGATGCTTATGGTGTGTCGGTTGCCAGAACGGCGGAAGACCAATCTTATTATACAAAAGTGAGAACGAATGAAAATAATGCTATTTCTCTCTCAAAGTCTATGTCGACCAACTATTATATGAATATGCAGTATTCATTGAATTATGCCCGGAAATTTGGAGTGCATGATGTCACAGGGATGGCTCTGGTTCAACGTGATAATTGGCAGGAATATGCAGCAGATTTACCTTATAATATGTTAGGTGTTTCAGCGCGTGCTACTTATGGATATGATTCTCGTTATCTGGCTGAAGTAAATATTGGATATAACGGTTCCGAGCAATTTGCAAAAGGACATCGTTTTGGTTTTTTTCCTGCTTTTTCCGCAGGTTGGGTGGCTAGTAATGAAAGTTTCCTGAAAGATAATAAGACTATTTCTAATTTGAAGTTACGTGCTTCTTATGGTAAAGTGGGTAATGATAAATTAGGTAGTACACGTTTCTTGTATATAAGTAACATTACGAGTGGTGGTGGAGTTATTCCTTCTTTAGGACGTGGGCAAGCCATTTCACAAGGGAAATTAGGAAATACCAATTTAAGTTGGGAAATTGCTTATAAACAGAATTATGGAGTTGACATACAGTTGTTTAATGAACTGTCTTTAACTTTTGATTATTTTAAGGAAAAACGTGAAGGAGTTTTGATATCTCGTGGTACAGTACCTGAAATTCAGGGAGTAGCACTTGGTAATCTGCCAAAAGTCAATATGGGACGTATTGATAATCATGGATATGAGTTGGAGGCAACTTACAATAAGCGATTAAACGATGATTGGTCATTTACTGTAAAGGGAAATTTCGCGTATAATAAGAATACCCAACGTTTTATGGATGAAGCACAAAAAACGGCTGATTATGCATATCGTTACAGAAGTACAGGTTACAGTATAGGACAGTGTTTCGGATATAAAATAGACTATAGTAATGGTAATGGATATATTAATACACAAGAAGAACTGGACAACGCTTTGGCTACTTATCAGGTAGGAGGAACTCCTCGTTTGGGTGATTTTCTTTATGTGGATATAAATGAAGATGGTGTAATTGATGAGAAGGACCAGGCTCCGATCAAGTATAGTGATATACCTCGTATTACTTATGGCTTTTCTGGTTCTGTAAACTGGAAGAATTTTGATTTTTCATTTTTGTTTTCCGGTATAGCTAAAGCATCCCGTGTATATACTGGTTGGGGAGCTACAGAGTTCGGTTTGGTTGGTTTCTACAGTGATTATCATTTGCAGGCTTGGACTGCTGAACGTTATGCTAATGGTGAAGAAATTAAATATCCAGCCTTGGCATCCTCACCCGGAACTAGCCAGAAGGCAAATGATTTCTTTATTATGGATCGTTCTTTCCTGCGTTTGAAGAATATAGAACTGGGGTATACATTGCCTAAAAAACTTTTGAAAAAAGTCGGAATTAATAGTACACGAGTTTATGTAAACGGGAATAATCTATTGACATGGAAGGCCATGAAAACTGATGCAATTGACCCGGAGCAAAGTGCAGAGCTTAATTATCCGATTACTAAGATGATGAATTTTGGTATTAATGTGACATTTTAATCATTGAAAGGAGAGTTATATGAAACTAACATATTTCTTAATATCTTCAATTGTTCTGTTGGGAACATTGAATTCTTGTTCTGATGTCCTGGATGTAGCTCCTGATGGAACGCTCACTATGGAGGAAATATATGCAGACCCGGATAAAGTAGGTGCTTTGTTGAATGCTTGTTATAATAATATTCCTCAAAAGGGATATGCTTATTGGTTTTTTGATCCTTTAGTGACAGCTTGTAGTGATGAAGGGTGGTCTTCGGAAGAAGTACAGGGAACAAGTATTCAATCAATGTATAATGCGAATGAATCAGCGTCTTCCCATCCGATAAGAGATATGCACGATGGACATGGTGCAGCTAATAATGCTTATTGGTCCAGATATTGGCAACAAATACGTTTGTGCAACCAGTTTTTGGAAAATATAGGGACTGCGGCTGTAAATAGTGAAGCAGAACGTGCCCGTTTTACCGCAGAGGCACACGTTATGCGTGCTTTTTTCTATTCAGAGTTGGTTAAATGGTTTGGCAAAGTTCCTATTGTGGATAAAACCATAGCGTTTGATGCTGATTTTTCTACATTGAAACGAGAAGCCGTGTATGATGTTGCCCGATTTATAGCAGAAGACTGTGATGCCGGTCTCAATTGTGCGGAACTACCCTGGCGTATTACAACGGAAGATGAAGCAATGCGGGCAACTAAAGCATTAGCTTGGGCTGTTAAATCTAAAATGATGTTGTTTGCAGCCAGCCCTTTGTTTAATGCAGGAGAAGATCATTGGGAAGAAGCATATCAGATGAATAAACAGGCTGTAGAGGAATTGAAAAAGAATGGGTATGCATTATTTACCACATGTACTAATCCTTCGACATTTGGAACATATGACGCTGCTGCTTTTCATCAGTTGGTTTGTCAAAATGCAGACTATTCAGCAGAACCACGTGATAAAGAAACAATTTGGCAACATCGTGCCGGAGGTGTTTTCGTATGGCATGTCGGTTATATAGGAAGTTCTATGGATGGTACTTATAAATGTGGAACATGTCCTACTCAGGAGCTGGTTGATGCTTTCGAAACAATAGATGGGCAGCCTATACTGGATTTGGCTAAACCTTATTTGGACGAAAAGCATATGCAACCGAATTATAATCCAGATAATAAAATATATGATCCTAAAAATCCGTATGAAAATCGTGATCCGCGTTTGACAGCAACAGTTTTATGTAATGGTGATTCTTTAATCTGGAATAATGGAGAAGTATTTACTGTTGAAACTTATGTGAATGGCCGACATGGAATGAGTTTGGATCCGTCTGACAGAGCTCATAGTCGTACTGGTTATTATCATAGGAAATTAGTTACTCCCCAGGCTTCAAATACAAATCAAATAAATAATTCAAACTGGAAATTTTTCCGGTTAGGAGAAATTATTCTGAATTATGCGGAAGCTGCAGCAGAATCAGGGCATTTGGCAGAAGCCAAAGCTGCCGTGGATGAGATAAGGGCTCGTGTAAATATGCCTGCGTTGCCAGCCGGTTTGTCGAAAGATGAAATGATTTTACGTGTTCATAATGAACGACGCGTTGAATTAGCTTGGGAAGAGGTTCGGTATTTTGATTTACGTCGTTGGCAGAAGCCTGAAGGTAATTTGAATGCTACATGCCAGTGGTTGACAGGAATGAGAATTACAAAAAATAATGATGGCTCGTTCAATTATCAACGATATAATATATCTACAAATCCACGTGGTGGATATCAGAATAGAGATTTATTATTGCCATTACCATTGGACGAAGTGTCCCGTTTGGAGTCAACAACGGGAGTCTCCTGGCAAAATCAGGGATGGTAATATTCTGTATAACTTGAAAAGAATCTAAATTATGAGCTACATAAAAAATAAAATATCCATATTGGCTATTTGTGCTTGCTTGAGTTCTCCGGGAATATTAGGTTGGGCACAAGATCCTTCTATTCAATTAAAAGGGTTTGTCATTGATGAGTTTGGAAAGCCGATTTCCGGGGCTCTTTTGAAGTCGGAAAACGGAAAATGCGAATATCTGACAAAAGTTGATGGTGCGTATGAAATTGATATAAAGGATGGAAGCCAATATATTACAGTTTCATATATCGGTTATGATGATAAAAAAGTATCTGTCGTAAATCACGAAGGATTGGAATCTATTCAGTTGTCATATGATGCTGAAAAAATGGATGAGGTCATAGATTTGGGATATATGTCGTTACCTAAAAGGGCGGTAACCGGAGCTGTTTCCAGAGTTTTAGGTTCAGATTTGGATAAGTCTCCTGAATCAAATCTGACAAAAACTTTTGCAGGTCGGTTTACGGGGTTGACGACGATAGAAACAAATGCTGAATTATCCCGTGGAGCATTGAGTTCTTCGTCAACAGGGGTAACACAATTGGTCAGAGGGCTTTCTACCATTAATGGACGGGAACCGCTAGTGATTGTGGATGGAATTATTTGTCCTAATACGAATTATACATATATTACTCCTAAAGAAATAGAGTCGGTAACTATATTGAAGGATGCTGCTACAACGGCTATTTATGGCATTCAGGGAGCCAATGGGGTAATTTCGATTAAGACTAAGCAGGGACACATTGGAAAAACAAAAGTAGAGGTGAATTTTGACCAGTCATTCCAGCAAATGACAAAAGAACCTTTATTTGTTAATTCATCCGATTATGTTACAATGAGAAATCAGGCAGGCTATAATGATGGTCTGGGGGGGTATTCCCAGTTTTCTAAGACGGATACCGAGTTGTTCCAAGCTGGAGGTAATGAATTATATCCGAATAATAACTGGTATAAAATGTTTATACGTCCTTTGACTTTAATGTCCAGAGTAGGTGTAAATGTAAAAGGGGGAACTGAGAGAGTTCGTTATTTTTCTAATGTGAATTATATGCACCAGCAATTGCCGTTTAAAACAGCTAATGAAAGTGGTTCGAAGTATGATCCGACTCCTAAAAATAGCTGGTTTAATTTCCGTTCGAATATTGATGTGAAAATAAATGATTATTTAAGTGGTTTCATGCGGTTGTCCGGTAATATTAAAACAGAAAAGACTGCAGGTTATGGTAATGAGACTATTTATAACCATATATTTAATCTGCCACCCACGATGTATGGTCCATTAACTCCGTCAGGAGACGGTCTAAGTAACGGTAATCAAGTTGTAACACATGATAATGAGAAAACTCCTGTCTACGGGATGCTGAACCGTTCTGGTTATATTCAGGCTCTTGTTGCCAATATAAACGCTCAAGCTGGTTTGACTTTGGATATGAGTTTTCTTACTAAAGGTCTTTCTGTAAGTGGGACAATGGCTTATCAAACTAATTCTGTGAATCAAACAACTACAACTCAGAATTTTGAACGTTATGTCCGTTCAAAAGACTTGTCAAAGTTGGATTTTTCATTATTAGGTTCAGACAACAATACTCCTCTTTCTTACGGAAAAAGCTCTACATTTTATTACAATTTGAATCTTTATGCAAATGTGGATTATAAACGTAGGTTTGATGATCATAGTATTAGCGCCATGGGGTATATTTTTTATTTGCAACAAGAGAAAGAGGTCTCTTCTGGTTCCGGTATGTTGCCATATAAACGTGAAAGTTTAGGATTTACAGCAACGTATGGTTATAAAGACCGTTATTTTGTAAAAGCGGATTTGGGATATTCCGGTTCTGAACAGTTCCACCCAGATAACCGTTATATTGCTACTCCGGCTATTTCCGGTGCCTGGGTTGTTTCGGATGAAGCTTTTTTGGAGAATTGGACTTGGTTAAGTAATTTGAAATTAAGAGCCTCGTATGGTATTACAGCAAATGATCAGCTGGGTGGGGAACGATTTTTATATCTGGATTATATTGATGTAAGTGGTAATGAAGGATTAAAAGGTAATCCGGATTTGATGGCGGAGAAGATGAAAAAGCAAAATTATGGTTTTGATCTGGGGCTGTTCAATGAATTGACCATCTCTTTTGACTGGTATAAATCTTTGTGCGATAATATGCTGGTAAGTAGTGCTGGTTTAGTTCCGGAATATCAAGGAACTGTACTTTCCAACTATCCAAAAACGAATACGGGTAAAATGGAAAATCATGGTTTTGAAATTGAAGCAATGTATGACAAAAAGATTAATGAAGATTGGTCTTTTTATGTAGGCGGCGCTTTCAGTTATAATAAAAACAAGGTTATTAATATTAATGAATCTCCTTATTCAAATGAGTATGCTTATCCGTACCGTACAGAGGGATTTAGTTATGGGCAACAGTGGGGATATTTGATTGATTACAGCAATGGCAATGGCATGTTTAATTTTCAGGAAGAACTTGAAAAGAGCGGTTTGAGTTATGCTTTCGGAACTCCTCGTGTCGGTGATTTTATCTATCAGGATTTAAACGGTGATAAAATAATAGATGAAAAAGATAAAGCTCCGATTTTAAACACTTCTATACCGCAGCAGTACTATAGTTTCTCCGGAGGTTTTAAATATAAGGGTTTTGAAGTTAATCTTTTATTTCAAGGCGTTGGTAAATATTCAAAAACAATAAGTGGTGTAGGTGCATATGAATCGGAATATCAGGGTGTATTTACAGACCTTCATTTAAAAGCATGGACTCCTGAACGTTGGAATAATGGAGAAGAAATAACTTATCCGGCTTTATCGTTGAAAGCATCTACCAACCATCAGCCAAACAGTTTCTTTATTATGGATGCATCTTATTTGCGCTTAAAGAACGCGGAGGTTGCTTATACATTACCATTGAATACTTCAAAGAAGGTTTTTGCAGAAAAAATCCGTTTTTCTTTAAGTGGACAGAATTTGTTTACAATCGATAATATGCGTTCAAAACATATAGATCCGGAAATAGCTAACATGGGTACTTTCCAACCATATAGAGTGTATAATATTGGAGTGAGCTTAACATTTTAAATATAGATATTATGAAGAATCTGATAAATATATTAGTTGTTACTTTTACATTGTGTTGTTCTTCCTGTGCAGATTTGGATATAGCTTCCGATGGGCGTGTGTCGTTGAATGATATTTTTAATCGATATGAACGTACATCTGCTTATTACTCCAATTGCTTGGGATATATGCCTCAGGTTGGATTTACGTATGAAAATACGAATACTCCTTTGGCTTCTTTTTGTGATGAAGCCCATGATGCAAATGACAATCAGGACGGACCGGTATCCAAGTGGTATAAAGGATATACGACTCCTGAATATAATCCTTTAACAGCCAGTTATATGGATCCTTGGTCGCATTATTTTGAAGGTATTCGTCGTTGTAATACTTTTTTGCTTTGTATAAATGATCCGGAAATGGCCACTTATACTTTTAATGAAGTAGAAAAAAATGGTTGGATTGCCGAGGTTCGTGTTGCACGTGCGTTTTATTATTTACAATTGATAAAACGTTATGGGGGAGTTCCTCTAATAGAAACTCCTTACGAGACGAATCATGATTTCTCGATAGATAAACGTGCCTCTTTTGAGGAATGTGCAGATTTTATTATTTCAGAATGTGATAAGGCTTTGGCTACGGTAGAGTCCGAAGGACAATCAATTGGTTTTCGTTGGCAAATAAATGATAACGAAAGAGGAAAATTGACACGTGCTTTTGCTTGTGCTGTGAAATCTCAGACGGCTTTATATGCAGCAAGTCCTTTATGGAATGAGAACGGAAGCAGTAAATACACATGGGAGAAAACAACAGAAATTACCAAAGAGGCTTTAGATCTTTGTTTGCAACATGGTTTTGAGTTGTATAGTCAGGCTCCGGATCCTGCAATTGCTCAGAATGCATATGCCTATTATTTCATTACTCGTTCAGATCCAAGCCGTTCATGGGATAGGGAAACTATCTATGAAACGACCTCCTGGCGTTCAAATGTCTGGAAGTTTGCCGGGACTCCTATTACAAATGGTATGGAAAAAGCTGGAGCTGGACCTTCGCAGGAGTTGATAGATAGTTATGAAATGATTGATGGTACTCAACCCATTTTAGGTTATTCGGATGCAGAGCATTTGCGGCCGATATTAAATACGGCTTCTTCTTATGATCCGAAAAATCCGTATGCGAATCGTGATCCTCGTTTCTATGCGTCGGTTTATTATAATGGGGCTATTCGATATTTAGATCAACCTAATGGAGATGTTGTAGAAACATATGTGGGTGGAAATTGTGGTATCTCTGATAAGGTGACGGATATTCGTTATACTCGTACGGGATATTATATGCGTAAATTCAATAATTTCAAATCCGGAATCGGGCAGGATGCAGATGGACTTATGCGTATTTTTCGCTTGGCTGAATTATATTTGAATTTTGCAGAGGCAGCTTATCAGGCTGTAGGTCCGGATGGACAAGTGGCATCCAAAGTAGGGGCAGAGGCGTTATCAGCCAGAGATGCTGTTAATAAAATCAGGGTTCGTGCCGGTATACCGGCATTATCGTCAGGCATGTCGAAAGATTCTTTTGAAAAACGTTATAGAAATGAACGTCGTGTAGAATTAGCTTTCGAAGAACATCGTTTCTTTGATGTTCGTCGTTGGAAAATTTTAAATGAAACAGATGATTTTGTGACAGGTATGAAAATTGTAAAAGAGGAGGATGGTACTTTCACATACAATCGAATCAAACTTGCATCGCGTGGGACAAATGCAGATAAATATTTGCTCTACCCGATTAAACAGACAGAAGTAGCCAAGATGTTGAAACATACGGGTGCTAACTGGCAGAATCCGGGATGGTAATTGAAGATATAATTAAAAAAAGTATACAATGAAGAAATATATTCTATTAGTAATGTTCATCTCGCTTTTTATTTATGCATGCGACAATGATGACAATAATAAGGGCCATATAGATCCTGTCAGCAATGTGGAGTGTATACCTTTTATTGGTTCCGTCACATTGAATTGGATGAATCCAACAGATGCCAATTATTATTATACATTGATTTCCTATAGAAATTCCCAAGGAGAAAATGTGAATAAAAAGGTTAGTAAATATAGTGCTGATGCTAATAACAACGTATCGGTTGTTGTTGGAGGATTTACAGATACGGAAGAACATGAGTTTGTTTTGACATCTTATGGATATGGTGGAGAATCCTCATCTTCTGTAACGGTGAAAGGTGTTCCTCAGGGTATAGAGGAGGCAAAAGATTATGTAATCGAAACCGTTGAAATGGAACCGGCAAGTGGTGGTGCAAAGATTTTCTGGACAAATGAGACATTTGTGGGAGTTGACCTGATAGCTTCATATCTGGATAAAAATAATGTGAAACAGGAAGTTACTATTGATGCAACTCAAACAGGGGTATATGTTGTTACCGGTTTTATCGCTGAAACAAAATTGACGGTTTATGCAGTGAATCAAGCGGATGGTGGAAAGTCTGTAGAAAAAGAGTATGTGATTACTCCGGTTATTGATCCGGATGATGTTGTTTATCCCGATGTGGAATATGTAACTTTCCAGGCTACAATTAATGATATGACATTGGTTGCTTCTAATCCGGAGAATTCAAATGAATATACGATTGTAACAACAGGAGGGGACCCTTATATTTATTCAAATGGCTTAGCTGCCGCAAAAAAAGGTTCTACCATGGTATTCCGATATAAGTCTACTAAAAGTGTTAAGTTACAAATATTCTGGTGTACTTCGTCTTCCGGACCATCTGAAGCTAATTCGACAACGATAGAGTTTCCGGCAGCAGAAGAATGGACAACATTTGAACAGGACTATACAGCCGGAATGGCTACTGTCGGCTGGGGTAATTCAGGTGATTATATGCGTTGTGATTTCGGTACAAATGCTGATGTTACAATAAATATCAGAAATATACGATTTAAATGATTTTTCGATAAATGATAGAGAGGGTGTATACAGGAGTTTCAAAAATTTATAGTATCACCCTCTTCTATGAGATATGGAGAAGTCTTTAAAATATATCATTATATGATATTTGCGTCTGATACGATTAAATAGGAAATGTATGAAGTCAAAGAGTCTTTGTTTATTATTGCTTTTCATTTTTCTTTTAGGGTTTACGAGATGTACTGATAACTGTGTCGGGAGTAAAGCGAAGGTGGTGGATTTGAAGTGTCGTGGCCTGGTAACCCCGGAAGGAATAGATGAAGCCGTTTTTAGTTGGAAAATCGAGTCAGAGGAGAATGGCTTTATTCAGTCTGCTTGGGAAATAGAGATTGCTTCTTCCCGAGAGGATTTGGAGGATGGTAATTATATTTGGAATTCAGGAAAGACTGTTTCAGAACAGCAAGTGAATGTACGTCCGGATATCGCAATACTAGAAAGAGGGCCACTCTATTGGTGGCGTTTGCGCATTTGGGATGGGAAAGGACAAGTAACGGTCTGGAGTGAGCCTTCTTTTTTCTCTTTGGGGTTAAATACGTCTGATTGGAAAGCTAAGTGGATAACTTCTGTTTGGAAAAAAGATAGTCCGATGCCTTAT